>Ga0335070_10007313_pt1 | contig 12955 bp, 13 predicted proteins | sample Lox_Sample_13_FD_206722 | JGI IMG/M metagenome (GOLD analysis project Ga0335070, IMG submission 206722) | Soil microbial communities from Loxahatchee National Wildlife Refuge, Florida, United States - Lox_Sample_1.3 | ecosystem: Environmental > Terrestrial > Soil > Wetlands | place: USA...
ATGACGATTGGGACTGGATCCTGGGAGTCAATCTCGGCGGCGTCGTCAACGGTGTGCAGACTTTCGTTCCGCGCCTCAAGGCGCTCGGGCAGGGCGGGCATATCGTCAATACCGCCTCGATGGCGTCCTTCATCACGGGGCCCGGCGCCGGCATCTATACGACCTCGAAATTCGCCGTGCGCGGCTTGAGCGAAAGCCTGCGCTGGAGCCTGGCGCCCTACAATATCGGCGTGTCCGTGCTGTGTCCTGGACTCGTCAACAGCGCCATCTACGAGAGCGACAAGATCAGGCCCAAATCGCTGTCCGGCCATATCGGTCCGGTCGACGCGGCCTTCACGGCGCGGCTGGCGGAGCTGCACAAGGTCGGCATGGATCCGCTCGAGGTCGGCGAGAAGGTGCTGGCCGGTATTCGCAACAACGATCTGCACATTTTCCCGCATCCCGAGTTCAGAGACGAACTGCGCGAGATATTCGACGAAACTCTTGCCGCGCTGCCGGAAGGCGCCGCCGACCCCAAGAGGCTCGCCTTCGAGGAAAGCCGCCGGCGCGTCAAGATCGATGCCCTGAACAAGGCGACGCGCCACTAGCCGAACGGAACGGACATGACGCTCGAGCTCTATCACGCCGAACCGGTGGCGAATTCCATGAAGCCGCTGATCTGCCTCAAGGAGAAGGGGCTCGACTTCGTGAGCCACTATGTCGACCTCCTCCGCTTCGAGCAGCACGAGCCGGCCTTTGTCAGGATCAACCCGAACGGGCAGGTGCCGGTGCTGGTGCATGAGGGCGCGGTCATCACGGAATCGACGGTCATCAACGAATATCTCGACGACGTCTTCCCCGAAGTGCGGCTGCGGCCGAAGGATCCGGTGGCCCGCGCGCGCATGCGCATCTGGAGCAAATTCGTCGACGAATATTTCTGTCCGGCGCTTTCCATGATCGGCTGGCACTTCCTGGTCCGGCGCGTGGCGCAGGCGATCGACAAGGGCGAATTCGAGAAGCTGCTCGAGCGCATACCGCTGAAGGAGCAGCGCGACAAATGGGCGACCGTTGCCGGACAGTCTTTCACGGAAGAGCAGCTCGCGGATTCGCGCCGCCGCTGCGGCGTGTCCATCGAGCGGGCGGAGAAGATCCTTCAGTCCAGCGCATGGCTGGCCGGAGACGAATATTCGCTGGCCGACGTCAATTCCTATTCGATGATCGCCGGCATTCCGCGGCTCATGCCCGAGCACATGAACGAAGAGAAGACGCCGAAAACCTGCGCATGGCTCGAGCGGATGAATGCGCGGCCCGCCGTCAAGGCGGCGCTCGCCATGCCCAACAAGGTGCCGGAAACGCTGCGCACCTTCGGCCTCTAGGCCGGCTCAGCGTTGCAGGCGTTTCAGCAGATCGAACAGCGTCGCGAGCTCATTCGCGTCGAACCGGTCCGTCATCCAGTGCTCGTGACGCGCCAGCGCCGTTTTCGACTGCGCCAGGGCGCGGCGGCCCTGTGGCGTCAGATAGAGCGCCTGGCGGCGCCCGTCATGCCGGGAGCGCTCGCGCTTCACCAGAGAGCGGTCTTCGAGCCGGTCGATGATGGCCATCATGGAGGCCCGGTCCATGCCGAGGAGGCGCGCAATGGCGATCTGCGGCGCCCCGCCATTGGCGCCGATCAGCCAGAGGACGCCGAGCTGCTTTTGCGTGAGGTCGAGCCGGGCCATCGCAGCTGCGAAATGGCGCGAAGCCGCGACATAAGCCAACCGCAGATGATAGCCGAGATTGTCGTCCAGACCGTCGACATCGAGCGGGTCATGCCGCGGCGCCCGCGCGACCGCCGGCCTTGCCGTCCTCAGGGCCGCTGTCTTCCCCAATCGCCGTGGCATGAATCCTTAGCCGGTTCGAAGTGAGCGCTCTGGTCTTAGCGGATGGAAGCGGCGTGTTGCAACGCGTCCCACCCGGCCGGTGGGCAGGTCCTAAATGCCCATATTTCCTCGCGAATTGGGTCAAAACCGCAACAGGGAAGACTGTATGTAGGACAAATAATTTGCTATTCTGAAAAGAAAAAACGGGAGGAAAGCTCATGCTCAGCTATTCGACGCATGGCCTGGCGCCCAGCGCGAAGGTCTCTTATTGGAACGACGTGATCACCGATGTGTTTGCGCCGCTGGAAACGCGGCCCGCGAATGCATCGCAATTCGATGCCGAAGTGCGTTGCCTTCAGGTCGGCCGGCTCAGAATGGCCAACGCCGTGTCGAAGGCCGCCACGGTCAGCCGCTCCAAGGCGCAGGCTTCCAAGGTCGACAATCATCGCTATTTCCTGCACGTGCAGGTCGACGGCCAGCTTCTGGTTCGACAGGAAGGGCACGAAGCCCTGCTCGAGCGCGGGGATCTCGTGCTGAGCGACAGTTCGCTTCCCTATTCGCTGAGCTACGACGATTCCTGCAGCACGCTCGTCCTCATCGTCACCGAAAACGAGATCAAGCATCATCTTCCGACACCGGACGAGATGATCGGCGTGAAGCTTTCGGGCGAAAAAGGGCTGTCGCAGACGACATCTCTCATGCTGCGCAATGTCTGGGAGCATGCGGAAAACCTCCCTGCGGAGCTGGGCTCGCGCATCGCCGACAGCCTTCTCGACGTCTTCGCGACCGCCTGCACCGAGACCAAGGGCATGCTGGTCGCCGACGCGGCGATCGTGGGCGCCCGGCGCATCCAGGTGAAGCGTTACATCGAAGCCAACCTTCGCGATCCGGAACTGAGCGTGCGGTCCGTCGCGGCGGCATTCGGCATCTCTCCGCGCTATCTTCACATCCTCTTCACGAGCGAGAGCGAGACGGTGTCGAGCTATATTCTCCGCCGCCGGCTCGAAGAGTGCGGCAAGCAGTTGTCGGACGTACTCTGGCAACGCCGCACCATCACCGAGATCGCCTTCGGCTGGGGCTTCAATAACGCAACGCACTTCGCGCGGGTCTTCCGCAATCACTACGGAACCAGCCCGCGAGACTATCGCAACTGTCACGGACGCGAGGGTGCGAGCGCCGATTGGCAACTCGCCCAGCGCGGCCGCACCCGGCAAAAGGTGTGACGCGCCGCGCCGACTTCGCAATAAGTCAGCTGGTGGTTCGCGGAGGGATCAAACCTACGCAGACGACGTGATGACGGGCGCGACATGGGGCCGTCCGCGTTATTCTTGCTCGGCGCAACGCGCCTGCCTTCGCTTGACGATCTCGGAGGAAGCGGCCCAGATTGGCGCGTCGGCAAACGAATTGGTCGAGCGGAAGACGCACGAATTGACGATGGCAGCGGATTACGACGACATACCCGGCACGACCGTGTTCGACGCGAAGCGCTCCCGCGCCGGCTACCATCTGAACATGTTCTGCATGTCGCTGCTGAAGGCGGAGAATCGCGAGGCGTTCAAGGCGAACGAGGACGCCTATCTGGGGCGCTTTCCGATGAGCGCGGAGCAGCGCAAGGCCGTACGCGCCCGCGACTACAACCGGATGATCGAGCTCGGCGGCAACATCTATTACCTCGCCAAGCTCGGCGCCACGGACGGCCATTCCTTCCAGTATATCGCCGCGAGCATGACGGGACTGACCCAGGAGCAATATGCGCAGATGATGCTGAACGGCGGCCGCGACATCGAAGGCAACCGCAGCAAGGCGGAATGGGCGAAGAAGAATGGCTAGGATCGTCGCCGGCGTTGCCATGTCGCATGTCCCGGCCATCGGCGCCGCGATCGACAACGGAAAGACGGGCGAGCCCTATTGGGTGCCGGTGTTCAAGGGCTTCGAGTTCTCGAAGGAATGGATCAGGAAGCTGAAGCCGGACGTGGCGATCGTCGTCTACAACGACCACGCGACCGCCTTCTCGCTGGAGATCATTCCGACCTTCGCGCTCGGCTGCGCCGAGGAATTTCCGCCCGCCGATGAAGGCTGGGGGCCGCGCCGCGTTCCCGTCGTCAAAGGCCATCCCGATCTCGCCTGGCATATCGCGCAATCGACCATCCTCGACGAATTCGACATGACGATCGTCAACAAGATGGAAGTCGATCACGGTCTCACCGTGCCGCTCAGCCTGATGTGCGGCACGCCGGAGGAATGGCCGTTCCCGGTCATCCCGCTCTGCGTCAACGTCGTGCAATATCCTCCGCCGACGGGCCACCGCTGCTACATGCTGGGCAAGGCGATCCGAAGAGCAGTGGAAAGCTTCGATCGCGACCTTCGCGTCCTCATCTTCGGGACGGGCGGCATGTCGCATCAGCTGCAGGGGCCGCGCGCGGGATTGTCGAACCGGAAGTTCGACTACGCATTCCTCGACGGCCTGACGAAGGATCCCGAGGCGCTGACGAGGATCAAGCCGGTCGAATATCTGCGCGAGTCGGGTTCCGAGGGCATCGAGCTTGTGATGTGGCTGGTCATGCGCGGCGCGCTCAACGATCGCGTGGAGGAAGTCCATCGCTTCCATCACATCCCGGTCTCCAACTCGTCGCTCGGCCACATCATCCTCGAGAACCGCTAGGAGGACGCGCGCATGAAGATCTGCCTCGCCGGCCAGGGTGCCTTCGGCATCAAGCATCTCGAGGCGCTTTCGAAGATCGACGGCATCGAAGTCGTTTCGCTCGCGGGAGGACGGCCCGAGACCACGAAAGAGGTGGCGGCGAAGTGGAAGATCCCGCACTGGACGACCGATTTCCGCGAAAGCCTGAAGCAGCCGGGCGTCGAGGCTGCGATCCTCACATCGCCCACGCAAGTGCACGCCGAGCAGGGCGAGCTCGCGATGCGCGCGGGCAAGCATGTGATGATCGAGATTCCGATGGCGGACAATCTCGCGGATTCGGAAAAGCTGGTGAGGCTTCAGCGCGAGACGGGCGTCGTCGCGATGGCCGGCCATACGCGCCGCTTCAATCCCAGCCATCAATGGATTCACAAGCGGATCAGGAAGGGCGAGCTCAATCTCCAGCACCTGGTGGTGCAGACCTTCTTCTTCCGCCGCACGAACATGAACGCGCTCGGCCAGCCGCGCAGCTGGACCGATCACCTTCTCTGGCATCACGCCTGCCACACGGTCGATCTTTTCCAGTACCAGACGGGCGAGGTCGCGAGCCACGTGCATGCGATGCAGGGCCCTGTCCATCCGACGCTCGATATCGCCATGGACATGTCGATCCAGATGAAGACGCCGAAAGGCGCGCTCTGCACGCTGGCGCTGTCGTTCAACAATGAAGGCCCGCTCGGGACCTTCTTCCGCTACATCTGCGACAACGGCACCTATATCGCGCGCTACGACGATCTCGTGGACGGGAAGGAAAATCCGATCGACGTTTCCAAAGTCGATGTTTCCATGAACGGCATCGAGCTTCAGGACCGCGAGTTCTTCAACGCCATTCGCGACAAGCGCGAGCCCAATGCCAGCGTTGCGCAGTGCCTGCCGGCGATGCAGACGCTCGACAGGCTCGAGAAGTCGTTGAAGCGGCAGGATTAGGCGCGTAGCGGAGGACATATGAACAAGGTCGTTCGCAATATTCCCCGGGTCGAAAGGTCGCTTGTCGGCGCATTCGCGGAGCTCGGCGTCGCGACGGTGCACGAAGCGCAAGGGCGCAAAGGCCTGCTCGCGCCCTATATGCGTCCCATCTATGCCGGCGCGCGCATCGCGGGGACGGCGGTGACGGTCGAAGTGCCGCCGGCCGACAACTGGATGATCCACGTCGCGGTCGAGCAGTGCCGCGAGGGCGACATCCTGGTGGTGGCGCCGACATCGTTCTCCGATGCCGGCTATTTCGGCGAGCTGCTGGCCTCCTCCCTGGCGGCGCATGGCGTTGTGGGACTCGTCATCGACGCCGGCGTGCGCGACGTGCGGGAGCTGAGCGAGATGAAGTTTCCGGTATGGTCGAAATGCGTCTCGGCGCAGGGAACGGTGAAGGAGACGCTCGGAAGCGTGAACGTTCCCGTTATCTGTGCGGGCCAGACGATCAATCCCGGCGACCTCGTCCTCGCGGACGACGACGGCGTGGTCGTGGTGCGGCGGCGCGAAGCCGCGAAGGTCTTCCAGGCGAGCCGCGACCGCGAGGCCAAGGAAGCGGGTACGCGCGCCAGGCTCCAGGCCGGCGAACTCGGCCTCGACATCTACAAGATGCGCGAGAGGCTGAAGGAAAAGGGCCTCGTATACGTCGACTCCGACGAAGAGAGGTAACGTGCAGACCGCGATTCCCTGCATCGTCATGCGGGGCGGCACGTCCAAGGGGCTCTATTTCCGCAGCAGCGATCTGCCGGACGATGTGGCGACGCGAGACAAGGTTCTGCTGGCCGCCATGGGCGCGCCGGACCTGCGCGAGATCGACGGCATGGGCGGCGCCCATCCCTTGACGAGCAAGGTGGCGGTGGTGTCGCCGCCGTCGCGGCCCGATGCGGATGTCGATTATCTGTTCCTGCAGGTCGTCGTCGACGAACCACGTGTCGACGCCGGTCAGAACTGCGGCAATCTGCTGGCCGGCATCGGTCCTTACGCCATCGAGACCGGCATGATCCCGGCGCGCGACGGCGTGACCGATGTGCGCATCAACATGCTCAACACCAAGAGCATCGCGGTCGCACGGATCGAGACGCCGCGCGGACGCGTTCGCTATGACGGCGCCGCGCGGATCGACGGCGTTCCCGGAACGGCCGCGCCGATCCCGATCGATTTTCTCGATGTCGCCGGCTCCAGCTGCGGTGCGCTGCTGCCGACCGGGCACGCCCGCGACACGGTGAACGGGATCGAGCTGACCGCCATCGACAACGGCATGCCCGTCGTCGTCATGCGGGCAAGGGATTTCGGCAAGACGGGTTACGAGACGCCGGAAGGGCTCGAAGCCGATGCGGCGCTGAAGGCGAAGATCGAGGCGATTCGTCTCGCGATCGGGCCGAAGATGAATCTCGGCGACGTGACGAAAAAGACGGTCCCGAAAATGTGCCTCGCGGCGCCGGCGAAGAACGGCGGGGCAATCGCGACCCGCAATTTCATACCGCATCGCGTCCATGAAGCGATCGGCGTCTTCGGCGCCGTCAGCGTGGCGACGGCCTGCGTGGTCCCGGGCTCGATTGCCGCGGAGGTCGCCGGGATCGCAGGCGGCAGCGGATCCAAAAGCCTCGAGATCGAGCACCCGACGGGATTCTTTACGGTCGATATGGATGTGACGATTGCGGGCGGCGAGGTGAAGGTGCATCGCGCGGCGCTCCTGAGAACGGCGCGCATGCTGATGCGCGGTGAGGTTTATGTTCCGTCGCATGTGTGGAGCGGACGGTGAGCGCGTTTTCGCGCATCGCGATCATCGGCTTCGGCGAGGTGGGCCAGATCCTGGCCGAAGATCTTGCGAAAGCGGGCGTCAGGGACCTTTTCGCTTACGACATTCTGTTCGACGATGCCAAGAGTATTCCCTCGCGCGCCCTTGAGGGACGCCATGTGCGCCGCGCCGGGAGCGCCGCCGCGGCCGTGCGGACAGCGGAGCTCGTCATCTGTGCCGTCACGGCGGCCTCCGATCTCGACGCTGCTGCCGCGGCTTCCGAGGGCGTCGAGCGCGGCACGCTTTATCTCGACCTCAATTCGGCATCTCCCGGCACGAAACAACGGGCGGCGGCGACGGTTGAGGCGGCGGGCGGCCGCTATGTCGAAGCGGCCGTGATGACGCCGTTTCCGCCCAAACGGATCGCTTCGCCCATGCTGCTGGGCGGGCCGCATGCGGAGGAATTCCTGGCCCGGGCCGCGCCGCTCGGCTTCAAGGGGAGCGTCTTCTCCCGCGAGATCGGCAAGGCCTCCGCCACCAAGATGTGCCGCAGCGTGATGATCAAGGGCATCGAGGCGCTGCTGATGGAATCGATGCTGACGGCGCGGCATTACGGCGTGGAGAAGACGGTCCTCGAGTCCCTGTCCGATCTTCTGCCCGTCGGAGACTGGGAAAAGCTCGCGCGCTACATGATTTCCCGCTCGCTCGAGCACGGCGTGCGCCGTGCCGAGGAGATGCGCGAGGTCGCCAGAACGGTCGCCGAAGCCGGCGTCTCGCCCTTGATGAGCAGCGCCGCCGCCGAGCGCCAGGACTGGGCCGCGGACCGCAAGGATGCGCTCGCACACGAAAAGCTGGGCGCCGTTCTCGACCACATTCTGACCGACATCGACAGGAAACGGCCATGATCATCGATTGCCACGGCCACTATACGACGGCGCCGAAATCGCTGTGGGATTATCGCGACAGGCAGGTCGCGCTCGCCGATGATCCGAAAGCGCTGGCGGAGCTTGCCCAGCCCGGGATCAGCGACGACCAGATCCGTGAGGGTATCGAAGGCGCGCAGCTCAAATTCCAGCGCGAACGCGGCACCGACGTCACCATCTTCTCGCCGCGCGCCTCGGCCATGGGCCCGCATCTCGGTACCGAGAAGACGAGCATGTCCTGGGCGCGGCTCTGCAACGACCTCATCGCCCGGGTTTGCCGGCTCTATCCCGAGAATTTCGTGGGCGTCTGCCAGCTGCCGCAGTCGCCATCTGCGCCGATCGCCGACAGCATCGCCGAGCTCGAGCGCTGCGTGAAGGAACACGGCTTCGTCGGCTGCAATCTCAATCCCGATCCCTCGGGGGGATACTTCAAATCGCCGCCCATGACCGACAGAAGCTGGTATCCGTTTTACGAGAAGATGGTCGAGCTCGACGTGCCGGCCATGGTGCATGTGTCGGGCTCCTGCAATCCGGCGTTCCACGCGACGGGCGGCTACTACATCGCGGCCGACACGACGGCCTTCATGCAGCTCATCACCGGCGACCTGTTCAGGGATTTCCCGACGCTCAGGCTCATCATCCCCCACGGCGGCGGCGCCGTGCCGTTTCACTGGGGACGGTATCGCGGCCTCGCACAGGACATGAAGAAGCCGTTGCTGACCGAGCACGTGATGAAGAACGTCTTCTTCGACACCTGCGTCTATCACCAGCCGGGCATCGACCTTCTGCTCAAGGTCATCCCGATCGAGAACATCCTGTTCGGGTCGGAGATGGTGGGCGCGGTGCGCGGCATCGATCCCGAGACCGGGCACTATTACGACGATACCAAGCGCTATATCGACGCGTCGTCGCTGTCCGCCGCCGACAAGAAACGCGTCTTCGAAGGCAATGCGCGGCGCGTCTATCCAAGACTTGCGGCGTGGCTCGATTCGCGAACGACCTGATTGATGCCGCATCGCTTCTATTCGCAACTCTGGTTCCTGGTGCTGGTCGCGACGGTCGCCGGCGGCTTTATCGGCTGGCGCGACCCCGCACTCGGCGCGAGCCTGAAACCCTTGGGCGACGGCTTCATCGCGCTCATCCGCATGATGATCGCGCCGGTGATCTTCTGCTCGGTCGTGCACGGGATCGGCGCGATGCGCGACATTCGCCGGGCCGGACGCGTGGCCCTTAAAGCGATCGTCTATTTCGAAGTGGTGACGTCGCTGGCGCTCCTCTTCGCCGTGGTGGCGGTGAATCTGCTGAAGCCCGGCGCCGGCATGCATGTCGATCTGCATACGCTGGCGCCCAACCACATCGCGCCGCAGGCGTCAGGCCCGCTCGAGAATGTTCTGCACATCATTCCGACCTCCTTCGTCGGTGCATTCACGGGCGGCGACGTGCTGCAGATCCTCTTCGTATCGGTCCTGTTCGCGTTTGGGCTGGTGGCGGCAGGACCGCGCGCGCAGCCGGTGCTCGATCTGGTCGCGCGCCTGTCGGAGATCGTGTTCCGCATCGTGGGCTTCATCATGTGGGCGGCCCCGATCGGCGCCTTCGGCGCGATGGCGTTCACGGTCGGCGCCCTGGGCGCGAAGTCGCTGCTCCCGCTTGCCGGCCTTGTCGCGGAGTTCTACGCGGTATGTCTCCTCTTCGTCGTCGTGACCTTCGGGCTCATTCTGCGCGCGCTGGGCGCCAGCCTTTTCCGCCTCGTCTATTTCATCCGCGACGAGCTTCTCATCGTCGCGGCCACGACATCCACGGAAACGGTCTTGCCGCGCCTGATCGAGAAGCTCCGTGCGCTGGGGTGCGAGGAAACGGTGGCGGGCCTTGTCGTGCCTGCCGGCTATTCGTTCAATCTCGATGGAACATGCCTTTATCTCGCGACGGTTCCCGTTTTCCTCGCGCAGGCGACGGACACGCCGTTCGATATCCGGCAGCAGCTTTTCCTGATCGTGGTGCTGCTGCTCACGTCAAAGGGCGCGGCTGGCGTTGCCGGCGCCGCTCTGGTCGCGCTGGCCGCGACCCTTAACGCCACCGAGATCGTTCCCGCGGCCGGCATCGCGCTGGTCCTCGGCGTCCACAGGCTGTTGTCGGAAGGGCTTACGTTCGTCAACGCCGTCGGCAACATGGTCGCCGGCATCGTCGTTGCCAAATGGGAGGGTGCGCTGGACGAGGCGGTGCTCCGGTCGGAGATCGGCTCCCGTCGGCGGCAGTTTGCGCAAGCTTAGGAGGAAAGGACATGGATCCTGATTATCTGCCTTTCTGCGCCAATCCCACCAGGCCGAAATTCAAGGCGCCACCCGGCGCGGTCGACGCGCATTGCCACGTGTTCGGCCCGGCCGCGACCTTTCCCTATGCGCCCGAGCGAAAGTACACGCCCTGCGATGCGCCGAAGGAGAAGCTCTTCGCACTCCGGGATTTTCTCGGCTTTTCGCGCAACGTCATCGTGCAGGGCAGCTGCCACGGCAAGGACAACCGCGCCATGCTCGACGCGCTTGTCAATTCGTCCGGCAAAGCGCGCGGCGTGGCCGTGGTGGGCAGCGCGATCACGCCGGCGGAGCTGAAAGACATGCACGAGAAAGGCGTGCGCGGCGTGCGCTTCAATTTCGTGAAGCGGCTCGTGGACGTGCCGCCGCTCGAGGAGCTTTCGCATATCGGAAAACGCGTCGCCGATCTCGGCTGGCACATCGTCGTCTATTTCGAGGCCAGGGATCTGGCCGATCTCACGCCCTTCTTCAAATCGCTTCCGACGAAGATCATCGTCGATCACATGGGCCGGCCCGACGTGACCAAGGGAACGGACGATGCGCAGTTCCAGTCCTTCGTGCGGCTCCTGCGCGACAACGAGAAGTTCTGGACCAAGGTCAACGGCGAGGAGCGCATCACGGTCCAAGGCCCGCCCTATGACGACGTCATCCCCTTCAGCCGGCTATTGGTCGAGACGTTTCCGGACCGCGTGCTGTGGGGCACCGACTGGCCGCATCCCAACATGAAATCGCACATGCCCGATGACGGGGTGCTGACGGACTCCATCCCGAAATTCGCGAGCACCGCGTCCCTCCGGCAGAAGCTTCTCGTGGACAATCCGCAAAGGCTTTATTGGAGCGACTAGAGCAGGATGACTTCAACCTGAATCATCCAACTCCGTCATGACCCGGCGCGCGGACAGCGCGTCCGGGTTACCCATTTTTTGCGGCGACAAAATTGGGTCGCCCGCATAAAGCGGGCGATGACGGACGTTCGGCAGATTCAAGTCGAAACAATCGAGCTTTAATGCATGCCGGCAAAAGGCACTGTGCAGAACCGCCCGGACGGCATACCCGCTGCTTTGAGCAATGCGGCCGCGTGACTAAGCGCCTGTAGGGCGGGCCAATTGAACGACTGTCCCTGCATCGGGGTCATGCAGACGCCCGGTTGAGGCTTTCGAGAAGCAATTTCGGCCAATTTCGTCTTGAGCGCGTCGGGGTCAGAGAAGCGCTGGCCCTCAACGAACAAGCCGCCATCCTGCTCCACGCTCATTTCCACGACCGGTCCGAGCGGCGGGCGTCCAAGCCGCCAAGCGACACTCAGCGTTCTGTCGATTGCGACCGGTCGTCCATTTTGCGTGGCGGGAAAATATCGATAGGACCCAACACACTTCAACGAGGCTTGGTCCAAAGCGGGGTAGCCGCTCGACTGAATCACCGACGGACTCTGAATGCTCCCGTCTGTTGCAACGTGAACGCTCACGAGAGTCGTGCCTTCCTGATTCAGCCGGATGGCAAGGGGAGGATAGAAACCGCTGCAAGAATTTGGTTCGCCTGACGGGGACGGATAGCCGAACGAATGCAATTTCGAGGCCCAGAAGACACCGCCAACCAGATCGACGTCTATGGGTTTGCCCGCTGCCAAGACGGGCGCCAGGTGTGAGCCAGAAGCGCATGCGAGCGCGGCCTCATCGAGATCGCCGTTTCCACTCGACCGGGTCAGCACAGTGTTGCTCACGTCCCCCGCGAGATTGATGTGAAGGGACATGAGCGTTGTTCTCATCCCCGGCGGAAACACAAAATTTGCGGGCAAATACCGGTCACAGCTTCCCGGATTGTCGGCCGGAGGAGCCGACGCGGGCTCCGAAACTGGCTGCTGCGCATTGGCGGATTGATCAGGCGCAGGTTTGGTCTGCGCAAACGCATGCGCGAGCGACAACACCAAAAAAAGTGCAACTGCACCATATCCAGCTCTTCGAAGCACCGATCTTTACCCCCCCGATACTCTTCGCCGGTCTCGGCGCGCGATTGCGGTTCCCGGATATGATAGCAGCGCGAGCACGGCTTCGCTTGCGTAACCCCTTGAGAACAGGGGAAAAACTTCCTCTTGACAGGTTATAACCGATACGGTATCATACACCGTATTGGTACAAAAAGGATACCCAATGGCGCTCGTGCTTGTCCTCCTCCGTCGCCTCGCCAATTTCGTCCGGGTACGGATGGAATTGGCCCTGCGCGCCCCTGCTTCTCGACGTGGTGCGCGAGCCGGACGCGCGGGAAAGCCGTGCGGAATGGGCATGTCCCCCAATTCGGCCGGCGCGGAGAAATTTTTTGCCCCTGATTTTTCCCCTGATAGCAGGGGCAGGGCGGCGATGGCGGAGCGCCCGGACCTACGCGGTCTGCTTCGTCCGCCAGCCTTCCGCGTAATGCTCGCGCGCTTCGCGGGCGTAAGGCACCGGCGAAACCCTGGCGCGGATCTCGATCTGCTTGTGGCGTTCGACGGTGGG
>Ga0335070_10007314_pt1 | contig 12954 bp, 6 predicted proteins | sample Lox_Sample_13_FD_206722 | JGI IMG/M metagenome (GOLD analysis project Ga0335070, IMG submission 206722) | Soil microbial communities from Loxahatchee National Wildlife Refuge, Florida, United States - Lox_Sample_1.3 | ecosystem: Environmental > Terrestrial > Soil > Wetlands | place: USA: Florida...
CCGCTCTCGCTCCAGATAAGGATGAGCGGGACGAACACGCCCAGAAAATGCTTCAATACGCGAAGCAGGCTGAAAAAATCGCGGAAAAATATGAAGGAGGATTTCCTCGAGCTTCCGGCTACTCCTCCCTCTACCGAGCCTACAAGACTCTCGCAGACATCGCCGACAACGAAGAAGAAAGAACCAAAATGCTAGCTGCTGCCGCAGATGCCTCCAAGAAGTACATTGGACATGCCATAGAATCCCGTGCCGGCATCGTGGCAGCCCAAATGAGGCTGGGGGTCCTCTACGAAGAACTTGGTATCGCAACTGGGGAAACCGGGTCGCTAATGCAGGCACGAGAGTCATTCCTTGATGTGATCAAGGAAAGCCTAGGAAGAGGCTACTATTCCTACGCTGCTGCAGCCCACATATCCGCCGCCCACATAGAGGATAGAATGGGCAACTACGTGGCCTCAGCAGAACACTACGAAAAAGCTATTGATGCCTACGAAGATTCGCTGAGAACCATCGAGTACAAACCCCAAAAAGACAGAGTCAAGGAGATGATCAGCTACGCCCGCGCATGGAACCTAATCGAGAAGGGTAAGGCCTACCACAAAAGGGAAGACCCCACACAAGCCAAGGAAAACTACGATAAAGCATGCGAAATTCTGAAAGAACTGCCAAGTTACAATTACGAGGCACCTTACTACTCTGCTTGGGCTTTGCAGGAGGAAGCAGAGCAACTCAGCAAGCAGGAGAGGCATGAAGAAGCGATAGAAAAGTACGAAACGGCCAAAAAAGGCTTCGACAACTCCGTAAAAACGCTGGAAAACGCCTCCAAGCAGTCTGCAGAGAAGCGGGAGAGAGAAAGAATCGAGAAACTCGAGAAACTAGCTAGGGTAAGGATGAGCTATTGCTCCGCCAGAGCTGACATCGAAAGGGCAAGAATCCTGGGAAAGCAGGGCGAACACCTCCAGGCTGCAGAGAAATTCGCCTCCGCGGCTTCCCAATTCAGAGACGTTCTCACACTATTCAAAATCGAGCAAGAGCGAGGGGAACTAGAAGCCGTATACAACCTCTGCAGAGCCTGGGAAACCATGGAACTTGCAGAAAAATACGAAGCCCCAGACAGATTCGGAGAAGCGGCAAACCTCTTCACCAAGGCCAGCGAACTCTTCACCGACAGCAAACTGAAGTTACTAGCCTTAGGCAATTCTGCCTTCTGTCAAGCCCTGGAGTACGGGTGCAAGTTCGACGAGTCAAGTGAAACGCAGGTTAAAGCACAACTGTACCAAAAGATCAAGGTGATGCTCAGAAAAGCAGCGTCCTCGTATGGAAAGGGCGGCTTCGAAAGTGGAGCTAACTGGGCTCTGGCAACGTCAACCTATTTCGACGCGGCGTGGCACCTAATCAGAGCGGACGAAGAATTGGAGCTTGACGAAAGACGGAAACTCCTGGGAATAGGGTCTAGGTATCTGAAGTCCGCAGCAGATCTCTTCGGCAAAGCCGGCCACAGAGATAAGGAAGGGGAAGTCCTAGAACGCCTAGACATGGTGGAAAAGGAAGAGAAAATCCTAGTCTCAGCCCTAAACACTATTAGAGAACCCTCCATCTCCAGAAGCACGGTAGGCATAGTCGCCCCTGCTAGTCCCGTTGAAACCAGCCTTTCTCCTAGAATAAGCGAGGTGCGGCAGTTCACTGAAGAGGCAAGGAGAGTCGCGGAGGAAAGGGCTAGGAAGAAATACGAACTCGTCTACAGGGATATGCTCAAGGAGTATTCTAGAATCGAGAGGAGGGAATGTAGGGTAGCCATTGCCCAGGTGGGCGTGTCCAAGGCAGGTGACATCCTCAGCGAATTCTACGAGGAGAAGGCTGCAGGCCTCCTCGGACTACGAGAAGACAAAGTCGAAACCGTAAGGTCTAAAGTCAAGAGCATGATAGAAAATGCCCACGCAAAAGGAGTCAACATCTTACTTTTCCCAGAACTGACCATTGACCTTAACTACTTCCAACTACTGGAAGACATATCAAGCCTAGCCAAAGCCTATGAAATGTACATAATTCCAGGATCATACCACGACCAAGAGACAAGGCGAAACATCAGCGTGGTAGTAGGACCCGATGGAATCCTCTGGCGACAAGAGAAGCACATCCCAGCCATCATATACCGTGAAGGGAAAAGTTTCAAGGAAGGAATAGAAGTTGGAACCGTTCCCAGAAAAACCGTCGTCTGCAACACAGAGTTTGGAAGAATCGCAATCGCCATATGCCGAGACTTCCTCGACATGGATCTGAGGGTGGAGCTGAAAAACTTTGAGCCTCCAGTGGACCTAATTCTTAACCCGGCTTTCACTCCTGTTACAGAAGACTTTAAGGCGGCTCATTTCGACGCCCGCAGATCCATCTACGCTTACTGCTTCTTCGCCAATGTCGCGGAATTCGGCGACTCCCTCATATACACGCCAGAAAAAGAACGCGTCGAAAGAACAATACCGCCAAGAGAAGAGAGTCTGATCTTCAAGGACGTGGACCTCTTCAAACTGCGTTCAGAACGCAAAAAATGGGAAAAAGAACAGGAGAAGGAAAGGCAATTCATCCAAAGCACAAGATAGCACGCATCTGGTCAATTGCGCACGCGCAGAAATTCTGTAGAAAAAGAGGCTTTTCACACTTTACACCCTGCGTGCAAAAGGGAGGGCCTAACCGCACACGACGCAAGAAACTGTGGCATTTCAAAACGTTACATCGATGTAACTAGCTTATAGAGTTGACAGCGTTGGCTAGGGCTTGATCGAAATTTCGTGCAACTTTTATTTTAGGGGATTAGCGCGCGCGCTAATTTAATTTGTTGTCCAGCCTTTTTAGCATCCTTAGTGCGATGAGCGTGATCCATTTGCTGGGTTGACCTTTTGTTTCCAAGTTGCTCTGCATTCTTCCCACGGGAGAATCCTCCAGTATCCAAGCGCCGTTACTCTGTCGCTTCTGCAAGATTATTCGGACGGCGTCATCTGCGCGGTGGTCTTTCACGTAACCGAGCTTGGTCAAGACGTCCAATCCCCTTAGAATGTTGTAGCCGAACCATGGAAAGCTCAGCCTCAACCAGGCTTGCTTGACTGTTTCGTAGTTGTGGTGGTCAGCCTTGTAGAAATGGTGCATGAGCAGGAATTCCGCTCCTTTGGAAATCGTTTCCTCCATTCCTTCGGTCAAGTTCTCTTTTGGGGTTATGCTGAACGCTTCCATTGGGCAAATAGTCCCCATGAAGCATCCGTGTTTGTCTCTTGAATGCGCCTTCCAGTAAGGGCACAACCATCCACCATCTTTATTCTGAACTCTGACGAGCCACTCTATAGCCTTTTTCACTCTAGGATCGTTCGCATAGCCGATTCGAGTGAGCGCCGAGGCCATGTTGCCCGTGAGGCATGAAAGCTGGCTTTCAAAAATTAATGAAGAAACATACTCGTTCTTCGAAGGAAGTTTCCTGCCTTTTCGACGTCGATATTCGTATTCCCTTGAAGCGCTGCCGATGCCTTCACTGGAGAAGCCGCCATCGTCTTGTTGAAACTGAAAGATGAATTCGCAGGCATTAGCGACTTTCTCATCGGCTCTCTCCGTTCCCAGATGGCCGAGAACCATTATGGTCCAGTATGAGGATCTGTACTTCGGAAGGTAAGGACTATCAGCCTTCTCCCAGTATCCCTCCGGATGTTGTTTTCTCAGAATCCTCTGGACAACTGCCGACTCTGGAATCATCTTCTTAGCACCCATTACTTCTGGGTCGTCTGCTGGCCTACCGAGTATGTCAATCAGTGCAAAGTACCGAACTGAAGGATTCGATTTCTCAAGAAGCCAATCAATCGGACTTTCTCTGAGAATCTTCAGCCAGCCAATCATGTCTGCACCACACTTGAACTTTGTTTCCAGCTTCCCTTATTAGCTCTCACTTCGGCTTTGATTTTCCAAAACAAACACTTACTTTAGCCTTAGACCAAGCTCAAGCCTGACTTCCTTCTTGCTGGTATCTTCATTTGAATATGCTGCAAGGTCGAAGCCGATGAACTCGAACCCGAAGTTCATGTAGAAGTCGATCGCATCAGCATTGTTTGTCTGGGTCTCCAGTACGAGCATTCTTGCTCCTTTTTCTTTCGCGATTTTGACTCCGTGATTCATCAACAATGTTCCTATTCCCTGCTTCTGAAACTCCTCCTGCACTAGGAACTCCCAGACGCGCATCCTGTTGTTCCACCTGTCGTAGCCCAGCTCAATCCAGCCGACCTGCCTGCCGCCCAACACGGCTGCAAAGACTCGCGGTTCTTCGATGTGATCCTCGAAAAGCTTTCCACGATATTTCTTTTCCAGCCTCACTTCAAATGTTTTGCGAATCAACTCTATTCTCCAAGATTCAATGCCGCGAAGAACCGACACATCATAGTAATGCGTTGAAGAGCAATTGGAACCAATCTCCCTCAGGTAAGCATCCTTCTTCGGAAGCTCGACTGTCGCAACATTGCCTTCTTGGCTCAACATGACACCCCGCCTATTGTCTCTCCTGTCGACTCGAGCATCGTCCTGCCCTCTTCCACTGTTCGCCTATCGATTTCGACGTCAAGATCATCTACATTTGTCGACCCACAACACTTATTCAGTTTTAGAAATAGGCTCGTCTCTGTAGTCGAGAACAAGATAGTAGTGTTCACTCTGTCTTTCTCCAATACTTGCGACACAGCGTTCGCCCCTAATGAACCTTAGCTTCTTAAAGGACATTTGCTAGAGGCGAAAGTGCCCGTAGTCCAGGTTTGACTTAAGCCTCAGTAGCGATGTCTCCCCGTATTCCCTCTCGCGCGAACGCTATGAAAAGCCTTTTCAAAGACTTGCTTATAGTTTTTAGTGGTTTGTAGGTTTATCAGAGGCGTCACGTGTGGAAGAAATTCTGCATCAGGCTGAACGATTAGAAAAGCAATATGACTGGGTTGGAGCTGTTGGGTTGTATGAGAAAGCGCTGAAGCTGCTGCCCCCCGATGATTTTTTGAGAATGGTGGAGTTTCACGAGCGGTCAGGTTATGCTTCCTTCCGTTCTGCGTTTCAGGCTGAAAGTAATGATGAGCTTAAAGAAGGATTGCTTCAAGCTATTCTACACTATCAGAAGGCTAAGGAACTTCTTGGAAGACTTAATGAGTCATCAAATACGCCTAGTATGTTGCGCTGCGATGCGATGATTGCCTACGTAGGCTATTGGCTTGAATCAGAAGGGTCTGAAAAGAAGACTCTGCTTGATGAAGGCTGCAAGATTGAGAGGCAAGTCTTGAAAGCCTATAACGAAAAAAGAAACCCACTCGAGTTTGGGAGGACCTGCACCAGACTAGCTTGCATCCTATCCGATAGATTAGATCTGGAACTGGACGTGCAGACTAGAGAGAACATACTGGACGAGGCAATAAGCCTTGGAGAGAAAGCGATACGAATATTCTCTGAGGCGGAAGATGAGCACGAACTTGCAAGAGCGTACTGCGTAACAAGCATTAATTGTGTTGACGCTGCCCTGTCTTTACGGTTGGAAACGAAAAGAAAGGAATGTGAGCAGAGGGCATTTAAACATGCGAAAGAAGCAATCAGAATATCAGAAAAAATCGGTGACACCTACCTTCTAAGCAAATCAACTGTTTGTTTAGGATTTGCTGAGAACGATCTTGGAGCAGGAGTGGAAGCAGGATCAAACCTTTTCAAAAGAGCACTCCCATATTGCAGCAAAGTAAACGATTGCCGTATTTTGTCTGAGACGTTTGACGGTTTGACATTCTCAACTGGATGGAGTTTGACTTGGAAAGAAAGCCTCGAGGAAATAAAAGAAACATCAGCGAAATGTGAGGAGTATGCTGCCAAAGCCATCGCCTACAGTGTCCCTGCCAATTACAGTCGCGGGATATTTCATTCTTATGCGTATGGATACATTATGTCTCTTAGAGAACTGGCAAACAATGAGACCGAATTGAAAGCAAGACATGAATTACTGAAAAAGGCCGCGGATCTAGGGAGGAACGGCTTGAAATACGCACAACGCGTGGGTTCAACACACGCGATTTTTCATATTTCATCTGAGCTGTCGCATGCCCTTTATGACTTGTCAACTATTACAACGGGTCCTGAGAAAAGACAGTTACTGGTTGAGGCTATGAATCTTGGAGAGGAAGCTGTTCACTATACAGAGCGACTGCGTCCTCAATATCCGTTGCCCAGATCTATTCCTTATGAAGCACTCGCACTTATCCTGCTTGAACTTAGTAGATTAGAAGAAAAGAGTGAGAACAGAAAAGGGTTCCTTGAGAAGGCGGTTTCTAACATGGAAACTTGCATAGACTTCTTCGAAAAACACGTCGCTTCGTTTCCTGCACGTAGAGAACTCTTGGCATTACTGGGAAGTTATGAAACGGAATTGGGGAGTATATTGAACCAACTCTACCAGGCCACTGGGGAAAAAGAAATCTTGAAGAAACTAGTGGAAACCTATCAAGACGCTGTTCGCTTTAACAAGGATGCAAACCTCCCTACGAGGGTCGCTGAAGCTTACTGGCAGACTGCTGTGATATATGATCGTCTTGGTGATTACCTGGAGTCTGCAGACAACTTTGAGTCTGCCTCAAAGCAGTTCGAACTTGGTGCTCACGACACTCCTCAGCTCAGTAGCTTTTACGCGGATTATGTGACGTATATGCAGGCTTGGAGTTGCATTGAGAGAGCAAAATACAGTCACGAAAGAGAGGAATATAGTAAGTCCAAAGACGACTACGATAGGGCAGCTGCGTCCCTCAATTCATCGAGATCATGGATCTACCTAGCTCCGAACTACTCCGCATGGGCCCATCTTGAACATGCTGAAGGCTTGAGTAGGAACGACCAAAGCCAAGAATCCATTCATGCTTTCAAGGAAGCGGCTAAACTTTTCAGTCAAGCCAGAAAATCCATTGAAGCAAAACAGGATGAGATTGCAGGCTTGGATGAAAAGGAATTTGCATTCAAACTGATTGAGGCCTCCAATCTGAGAGATGACTATTGCCTTGTGAGAATCCTCATTGAGGAGGCCAAGAACCTCTACGCCTCTGGAGACTGTGCATCAAGCGGAGAAAAATATGCAATTGCAGCCAAAAAATTGGAGAAGATTGTCCAGACGACGGAAATTGAAGCTGAAGTCAAGGAGCTTTATTCAATGATATACATGTGTCAAGCTTGGCAAAAGATGAGCGTTGCGGATGAAATGGCCGACCCGAGCCTTTATGCTGAAGCATCTTTACTGTTTGCAAAGGCCAAAGAAAGCAGCGTGAAAAAGAGGACCGCTATGTTGGCGGCCGGCAACTCTAGCATATGCAGAGCGCTTGAGCTGGGTGCGAATTACAAGTCAACAGGAAACGCAATCCTCTATTATGAAGCCAAACACTTCATGGAGAGCGCCTCCGACTATTACATGGATGCTGGATTCGGAAATGCCTCCACATGGGTTAGCGCGACGGAAGCTTTGTTTGACGCCTACTTCTACATGGACAAAGCTGAAACTGAAGCTGATCACAAGGACAAAACGAAATTCTATGGGTTGGTTGAAGGGTATTTAGATCGTTCTGCTAAGCTTTTCAACAAGGCAGGATACGTCAAGAAAGCCAGCGATGTTCTCAGAACCCTTGAGCGAGTTAAGGAAAAACGTGAATTTGCACTATCCCTCGACAAGGTTTTGGTAGCGCCAGCCGTTACCTCCAGCACCGCCAGTATATCAGTTTTGGCGCCCTCGCACGAAGAAGCAGTAGGGTTGGAAAGGTTTGAGCATGCAGAAATACAAGCAAACCTGATAATTCGTCAAAAGGACCTGGAGGTTGGCGAAAACCTTGAGGTAGAGCTCGAACTTGTAAATGCTGGAAAGGGCCCTGCCCTCTTGACAAAGGTCACGGAAATCATCCCAGAAGGTTTCGAATTGACAGAGAAACCCGAATCCTGTCGAGTAGAGGACAGCTACCTCAACTTGAAGGGAATAAGACTTGACCCACTGAAGACGGAAGAAGTGAAGCTCACTCTGAAGCCTAACGTTTCAGGCGTGTTCACTCTAAAACCCGTGATACTGTACTTAGACGAAAGCGGCAAGTACAAGTCACACCAGCCTGAACCAGTAAACATCACGGTCAAAGAGCTCGAAATTGAAGCCAGTTTGCCAGAGGTTCCAGAAGGTCCTCAGGATCACGTTGTCACGGGGCATAAGGTTCTTGATCATTTGTTGTTGGGCGGGATACCTCAAAACTACGGAGTAATGTTAACGTCGCCTTCATGCGACGAGAGGGACTCATTGGTCCAGAGTTTTCTTGAAACAGGAATTGAGAAAGGTGAAGTCACATTTTATGTCACCATCAACCCTGCTGGAGTAAAAAACCTCGCTGGAAGTTCGCGGTCCAACTTCTACGCTTTCATATGCAACCCGCAGGCGGATGCAATCATCAAGAGCCAACCAAACGTATTCAAATTGAAGGGCGTAGGAAACCTTACAGACATCAGCATCGCCTTAGCCTCAGCCATCCACAAACTTGACGCAACGCAAAAACAGCCAAGAAGAATTTGTATAGAAATCATCTCAGACGTTCTGCTGCAGCATCACGCCGTTCAAACCCGAAGGTGGCTGACTGCGCTCATGACAGAATTGAAGTCAAATGGGTTCACAACCCTGGCAACCATGAATCCCCAGATGCATCCTCAGCAAGAGCTTCAAGCGATCCTAGATCTTTTCGAAGGAGAGATCAACATCTACGAAAAAGGTCCTAAGAAATACCTGAAGATCAAGAAAATGAGTAACCATAAATATCTCAAGAACGAGATCTTTCTGAACGAGCATACAAGCTGATATGAGGGTTCTCAGGGTCATGCGCGAGCGAAGTCCACAAACTATTCAGAAAGACCAACTAGTAACCTAGTCTGTCCAAAAGGGCCCCCAGTCTGGGCTTGATTGGAACTAATTGGCGAAATCTCCGCGTGCGCTAAACTACTTCAGAAGCAAAAGTTGTCATGCCTCAGCTCTCCAAGGTAGAAGGGTCTGTAGCCTAGGTGAAAGTGCCTGTCATCTAGCCTGTATTGGGACGCTGGCCTAAGGGTTTGGTAATTTTGTAGTTGCTGTTTGTTTCTTCTTGTCTTCTTGTGGGTTTGTGTTGATTTTTGTCTTTCTACCATTTCCCTTCTTCTGCTTTGAGTTGTTTCGGGAGGACTTTGCAACGTATAGTTTTCCATATTCTAAATCGTGCGGGGGGGGGGCACGGTATTGCGCTGTTCACGTTGTAACAACGCAACAAGTGTGACAAAGAAAAAACTTAATTCTCAAGCGCAACTATACTCGTACATTTGAGAAGACCGCTTCGGCACTTTGTGAGTGATGATTAACATGTTGAGGTGTCTCTATCTCTGCTTTCTCTTTATGAGCCTAGGCGTCCTAACAACGTCGTCTAACAACATTGGCTCTTCTGCCATTGCAGAGACGGCAAATGCACCTGTTCTGCCACAAGTCAGTTTAAGTCAGACCGCTAACATGAAACTGGCTTTTCTCGGCATTCCCGCAGATTATATAGATCAAGAAATGCTGCTTTCATACTTACACCACACTTTTCTTCAGTTTGATTCCGACCCCTACCCAATGGCATGGAAACTCAACTTCTCCTTCGTCTTTTACCCTTTTCCACAGAACATTTCCAGTTCACTGTCTGACAACGTCCTCTATTCAGCAGGTTCTGTTTGTTTCAATACAACTCTACTAGACGATCTACTGTCTCAATCTCAAGAACTAGCCATCCCCCAATGTGGCTGTCTGCTGGCTTTCATGTGGATTCCCAACGAAATTGGCCATCAATGGTTTTACATCCCCCAAGACACGCCAGACGTCCTCTTCAACGCTACTATCTACGATAACGGAATATTGCAAGCGAGTTCAGGTTTCACTCAAGACTTCGGCGGATTACGTCGAGCAGTGTACTTCGACGTTAGTCAGATGATGGAACAGGTGCCCACCGAGTCACTCGTAACGAGTACCGTGATGAGCTTGGTTGATAGCAGCTTGAGAGACATTTTCCCTGACATGTTGGGAACCGCCCTCGGTTCCTCATGGGTTCCCGCTGACGTGCAGACATACCAAAACTACACGGTAAAAATACTTTGGATCAACGGAACCGGAGAACAACTGCCAATAGGAATAGTGCAGCAAGGACTCGAGGATCTGATGCCCTGGACCAACTGGACCGTAACAGAACAGACAGAACCTGCAGATGCAACATTAAATAGTCTCGTCGAAAACCGAACAACAGAATTGGCAACACCCTCGAACATCACGATCGTCCTCTCAAACGGAACCAGATTTGTTCTCGAAACTAGGCGAAGCCTAAACTGGAACTGGAACGAAGCTGACCCCATAAACGCCTACTTCATCCACAACTTGCAGAGTTATTTCAATCTCACGGGTTTCGAAGACAAATCAGTGATCCCCGTGATATTGCTTCAACTAGATAACGACACAGCCAGTCTCGGAGGCATCACACTCTTTCCAGATGACTTAATACTGATTGGGGCGCAGGGAAGCTTTCTAACCGATATGGGTGGATACGGCTTGTTCGAGGCGATGCATATCCTGAAACATGAAGTCGGCCACTGGGTTGGCCTCACCCACCATCAAGACTCGGCAGCGCGCATGATTTGTCCCATGCACGCCAGTGGTCCAGAAGTGGAAGGTGGAGCCGCGTTCTGTGCCTTCTGCAAAGATGCGAGAGCAAGGATGAGCTTCATGTCATACTATAACCAAACAATTTCACTCCTATCTAGCAACCATGCAGAAACACAGGAGTTAGCAAGTAAATTGAATGACTCGCTGACGCTCTTCTACAATTGGGATTACACCGAAGCAGTCGAAAAGATAGCCTCCATCTACTATGCTCCCGACACAACTCCTCCAACGATAGCTAACGTGACGCAGACACCACTTAAGGATGATGTGCGCCCTGAAGATGCCATCAACGTCACCGCGACTGTGATCGACGAATTGAGTGGAGTGAAGAGTGTAGTCCTCAATTACACTAGCGGCAATGGAACTTGGAACGCCATCAACATGACTAACCTTCTAGGTAACGTCTGGAACGCCACGATACCGCCTTTTCCCTATGGCACAAACGTCACCTATGTTATCGCAGCTGAAGACAATTTTAACAACTCGATAACATCAAACGAAAGCGGGGTCGAATACCAATACCAAGTGCTTCCAGAATTCCCAGTGCTTTTGCTTGTGCCTATTTTCATAATAGCGACACTAATCACAGCCGCAAGCTTTGGGAAGAACTTCAAGTTCCGTAAGAAGGGAACTTAGCTCGCGTCACTGGAAGACGGTTTGAGTTCCGGGATAAGACCCTGCCCCGCCTGCGCTTCTGAGTACCGCCAGTTCACCCGTTTCCGGTGAAAGGTCGGTCGGGACAAACAAGTGCCCGTTCCAGTAGTCCATGCTGCTTATTTCTGGTAGATTGAGCTTAAGCGGGTCTTTCTCGTTTGGATTGTTGCTCATGCCCTCGATGCCCTCGTGGTTTCCGGCAATCGTTCTTATGGTGTTCGATTTTCTGTTGATCATTCTCACTACGTGATTCATTCTGTCTCCTACGAAGATGTTTCCTTTCTCGTCGAGCGATAGTGATATTGGTCCGTCGAATCGTGCTGTTGGATTACTGCCGAATGTGGCGTTCAGCGCGTCTCCATCGTCCCCTCCGTCACCCGCCTTTCCCGTTCCTGCTAACGTACTGACCAAACAATGCTTCAGGTCAATCAGCCTTACTGCGAAGTTCCTGCTGTCTAGAACGTAGATATTGCCGTCAGGTCCTCTCCTTAAATCGTAGATCCAGCTGAATTTCGCTTCGCCAAAATCTGCTTCACCTGATTGGAAGCCGGGTGTGCCGTCGCCAAGCGTTAGCAGTGGCTTGCCTGTGCTGTCAAACTTCCAGATCTTGCAGCCTTTGACTTCGTTCACCCAGACTGAGTCTTCGTTGTCTACCACGCAGTTCCCAGCATCTTTCATTCCTATGTTGGAACCGTCAACAAACAATTTGGTTTTCTTTCTCTCAACATCAATGCGATAGAGGCGAGCGTCACCAAAGTTTGAGACTAGAAGGGTTCCGTCGGCCAAGTTGTCGACGTACATGGGATAGTTCAGCTTTGCAGCGATGTTAGGCGTTCCTTCAAAGATTCGATTGGCAGCCACTGTCCATTCAAGTCGGTCATTTTCTCCTATGAGACCCAGAAAGTGCTTTTGATGGGATATGGCATAGTGGTTTCCGGTCCGGTCATGAAAGCCGAAGTGTGACAGCCCGTTCTTCACGAAGTCTCCTGGTCCGAAGTGGATTATCCTGTCAACAACCCAGTCGGCCAAAAAACCGTCTCCGAGTCCTGATCAGTTGACCCAGCATATTATAGTTGCCTTATTTGCGCGCGCGTGAGTCTAATATCTCGATGTTTTTTTGTAAGCCTTTTCCTTCATTTTTTCAGCAACTTCAGAAACTCTTCTTTTGTCATTCCTGCTTGTTGTATGATTGAGAGGAGTGTTCCTTTCTTGATGGTTTAGGCTCTTCTTGGTTGGATATGACTGAGTTTCCCTGATGGCTTTTTCAACCATCAGTATCGTGTCGAGTTGAGGCTCATGAATAATTTTCATCGTCGTACATTCTCTAGTTGCCTGCCATAGTGTTGGCAGGCTGTTATATACATTTATACAATAGTTAGCCCCGCGCCCTAAGATTTGTTTCAATTAGACGAAAAACCAAACGGAAAGCGGCAAAATTCATCTCACTCCATTGGCTGCGCGCCTGCAGAAATGAAAACGCGAAAAGCACTCATGGAAGGAGGGCCTGCGCTGTACAATGCCATCGTGTTTTCACTTGCATTTTCCGCTGTTCTAACTTTTGGTACGGATGTGTACTAATGCTTAGCATAATA
>Ga0335070_10007315_pt1 | contig 12954 bp, 11 predicted proteins | sample Lox_Sample_13_FD_206722 | JGI IMG/M metagenome (GOLD analysis project Ga0335070, IMG submission 206722) | Soil microbial communities from Loxahatchee National Wildlife Refuge, Florida, United States - Lox_Sample_1.3 | ecosystem: Environmental > Terrestrial > Soil > Wetlands | place: USA...
CGTGATACCCGGAGTCGACGTACAGCGTCGTCCCGGTCACGTTCCTCGCCGCGTCGCTGAGCAGGTACGCGGCCGCCGCGCCCACGTCCTCGGCGGAGACGTGCCGGTGCAGCGGCGCGCGATCCTCGACGATCGCCTCCATCGTCGGGAAGCCGGCGATCGAGCGCGCGGCGAGGGTGCGCACAGGGCCGGCGGAGATCGCGTTCACGCGGATGTTCTTGCGGCCGAGATCCCAGGCGAGGTAGCGCACGGAGGCGTCGAGCGTGGCCTTGGCGACGCCCATCACGTTGTAGTGGGGCACGGCGCGCTCGCCGCCGAGGTAGGTCATCGTCACGATCGAGCCGCCACCCGCGCTCTCCATCAGCGGCTCGGCCGCGCGCGCGCAGGCGACGAGCGAGTAGGCGCTGACATCGAGCGCGAGCCAGAAGCGGTCGCGCGGCGTGTCGGTGAAGCGGCCCTCGAGATCCTCGGCCGCCGCGAACGCGACCGAGTGGACGAGGACGTCGAGCCCGCCGCCGAACGCGTCCCCGACCTCCGCGAAGACGCGCGCCACGTCCTCGTCCGAGCGGACGTCGCACTCGGTCACGAGCGCGGTGTCCACCGTGGCGGCGAGGTCGCGGACGCTCTGCTCGATCCGCTCGCCCTGGTAGGTGAAGGCGAGCCGAGCGCCGCCCTCGGCGAGCTGCTGGGCGATCGCCCAGGCGATCGAGCGCTTGTTCGCGACCCCGAGCACGAGCGCGCGCTTGCCTGTGAACGCCCCGGCCATCCGCGCGATCCTAACCCGGCGGCCGCGACCGTCCTATAGCCTGGCCTCGTTGCGCCGCGTCGTCCCGCTTCTCGCCTGTTGTGCGGCGCTCGTCACCGTCCTGCCCGCCGCGGCCCAGCCCGTGCCCGTGCAGCGGACGCTGGGCGAGCGCACGCTGCCGCGTCTGCGGGCCGGCGTCATCCCCTTGACGAACCCGTCCGGCCGGCTGCGGGTGATCGCCGACCTGCCGCTGCCCCCGCTCGCAGCGCGTTTCGGCCGGAACCTCTACGCCTCGGGCGCCCGCCGCAAGCTCGACCTCGCCTCCACCGAGGCGCGTGCCTACCTGCGCCGGATCGACGAGCAGCAGGCCCGCGTCGCGGCGGCGCTGCGCCGGGCTATCCCGCAGGCGCGGATCGGGCGCCGCTTCCGGGTGATCCTCGACGCGCTCACGATCTCGCTCCCCGCAGCGAAGCTGCCCGCGCTCGTGCGCCAGCCCTCGATCACGCGGGTCTATCCGAGCGTCGCGTACACGCTCGCGCTCGACCACTCCCCTTCGGTCATCGGCGCCGACGTGCTGCGGCAGACGAGCGGCGCGGACGGGACGGGCATGAAGATCGCCGTCGTCGACGACGGCATCGACCAGACGAACCCGTTCTTCGCCCCAACGGGCTTCTCGTATCCCGCCGGCTTCCCGAAGGGCGACACGAACTACACGACGCCGAAGGTGATCGTGGCGAAGGTCTTCCCCGGCCCGAACGCCGGCAGCCCGGGCCGGCTCCCCGTCGACCCCGCCTCGTCCTTCCACGGCACCCACGTCGCCGGCATCGCAGCGGGCGACGCCGGCACGACCGCGCCGGCCGGGGCCGACCATCCGCAGGTGACGGGGCTGAGCGGCGTCGCGCCGCGCGCGTGGCTCGGCAACTACCGCGTGTTCACCGTGCCGACGCCGCTCGGCCACGTCGCGAACACCCCGGAGATCGTCGCAGCCTTCGAGGCGGCCGTCGAGGACGGCATGGACGTGATCAACTTCTCCGGCGGCGGCCCGCAGATCGACCCGGCGAACGACGCGCTGATCGAGGCGATCCACAACGTCGCCGCCGCCGGCGTCGTCCCCGTGATCGCAGCCGGGAACGACCGCGACGACTTCGGCACGGGCTCTACCGGCTCGCCGGGCACCGCGCCGGACGCCATCTCGGTCGCCGCAGTGTCGAACACGCATGTATTCGCGGCGGGACTCGACGTCACGGCGCCCGGTGCTCCGAGCGTGCTCGACGGGATCCCGTTCACCGGCGCCGCCTCGACCGCTGCGCCGTCGGCGTGGCGGTCGGCCGATCAGACGCTCGTCGACGTGGGCTCGATCGTCGGCACCGACGGCAAGCCGGTGGAACGGCACCTCTGCGGGCCGCCGGGCAACCTCGCCTTGCCGCAGGGCACGCTGCCGGCGGGCTCGCTCGACGGCACGATCGCACTCGCCGAGCGGGGGCTCTGCCCGTTCACCGCGAAGGCCGAGCAGGCTCGGGCGGCCGGCGCGATCGGGCTCATCCTCTCCGACAACCGCCAGGGCGAGGCGAACGGCATCCCGGTGCGGATGGCGCTTGCCGGAGGGATGATCGCGAACCTCGACGGCGACCACCTGCGCGCCTACATGGCCGCGCACGGCGGCCGCACGACGATCCGCGTCGGCGACAGCACGCTCGAGCTCGAGACCGGCCGCAGCGGCGTGATCACGAGCTTCTCGTCCGCGGGCCCGACGGCCTTCGGCCACGACCTGAAGCCGGACGTCAGCGCGCCCGGCGGGCAGATCCTCTCCGCGACGCTGCCGAACACGAGCAAGTCGCGCTTCGCCGTCTTCGACGGCACCTCGATGGCGACGCCGCACGTCGCCGGCGCGGCGGCGCTGCTGCTCGAGCTGCACCCCTCGTGGACGCCGCAGGAGGTGAAGTCGGCGCTCGTCTCGACCGCGGGCCCGGCCTGGGCGGACACCGCGCGCACGCAGGAGGCGCCGGTCACGCTCGAGGGAGGCGGGCTCGTCTCGCTGCCGGCCGCGGCCGACCCGCAGCTCTTCACCGACCCGGCCTCGCTCTCGTTCGAGGACCTGAACGTGCTCCGCGGCGCGGCGAGCCGCGCGCTCCTCGTCAGGCTCACCGACGCCGGCGGCGGCGCCGGCACCTGGCAGGTCGGGCTCCGGCCCCAGGCCGCGTCCGCCGGCGCCTCGCTCGACGTGACCGGCACGATCGATCTGCCGCCGGGCGGCGAGCTCGACCTCCCGGTCGTGGCACGGGCCGCCGCCGACGCCGCCGGCGGCGAGGACTACGGCTTCGTCGTGCTGCAGAAGGGCGCGGTCACGAGGCGCATTCCGTACTTCTTCCTCGTCGACCGGCCGGCCCTGGCGAGCGCACCGGTGCTGCAGCTCGAGAAGACGCAGTCCGGCGACACGCGCACGGGCGTCGACCGTGCCGATGCGTACCGCTACCCGGTTGCGCCGTTTGGCAACGCGCCGGACACGCCGCCGATGCGCGACGACGGCGACGAGACGGTGTACGAGACGTCGATCAACCAGCCCGCCGCGAACGCCGGCGTCTCGGTGATCGACGAGAGCAGCGGCGCGCTCATCGAGCCGTGGTACCTCGGCGCGAAGGACGAGAACACGGTGCAGGGCTTTGCCGGCACGCCGGTCGACGCCAATCCGCTCACGTACGACTACCTCGTGTCGATAGGCGTGGCCGGCGTCTCGTTCCCGCGTCAGCAGACGTTCTACGTCTCGGTCGACTCGGGCCGCGCCCGGTTCACGGGCGCCAGCCAGGCAGGGCACTACGTGCTGCGCTCCTGGGTGAACGACGTCACCCCGCCGACCGTGAGGCTGCTGACGACCCGCGTCGCCGCCGGGCGACCGACGATCGTCCTGCAGACGTTCGACTCGCAGTCCGGAGTCGACCCGTTCTCGGTGACGATCGGCTATCGAGGAGCGCTCATCGGCGCCACGTCGTACGACCCGGTCACCGGGGTCGCCGTCATCCCGCTGCCGGAGACCGCGCCGCTGCTCGAGCCGGGAACCGCACCACTGCGCATGCTCTCCTCCGACTTCCAGGAGGCGAAGAACATCGACACGACCGGCCCGGCGATCATGCCGAACACCCGCACGGCCTCCACCAGGCTCGACGTCGTCGCCGGCACCGCGGTCGACTGGCTCGTCCCAGCCGCCGGCGCCTGCCTCGCGAAGAGCCAGCGGCTGCTCGTCGCGGCCAGCTCGACCCGCCGCGTCACGACGGTGCGCTTCACCATGGACGGGAAGCAGAAGGCGATCGTCCGCCGGCCGGCGGCCGGCCTCTGGGGGACGACGCTGAACACGGCGGCGCTGCCGCGCGGCCGGCACACGCTCGAGGCGGTTGCAGTGGACGCGAGCGGCCGCTCGGTCTCCGAGCGGCGTATCGTGAAGGTGTGTCGCACGTAGAGAAGCGCGTCGCGGTCGTCACCGGCGCCTCGTCCGGCATCGGCGCCGAGCTCGCCCGCGGGCTCGCGGCACGCGGCTGGCACTGCGTCCTGCTGGCGCGGCGGGAAGACAGGCTCCGCTCTCTCGCCGCCGAGACCGGCGGCGAGTACGAGCTCTGCGACGTCTCCGACCGGGGCGCTGTCGACGCCGTCGCAGCGCGTGTGCTGGAGCGTCACCCGCGCATTCACCTGCTCGTGAACAACGCCGGCATTCCGGCGCGCGCGAGCTTCCTCGACGGAGACCCCGAGGCGATCGAGCGCGCAATGCGTACGAATTACCTCGGCAGCGTCTGGTGCCTGCGCGCGTTCCTGCCCGGGCTCGAGGCGGCAGCGCCCGCTGACGTCGTGAACATCGTCTCCGTCGCCGGCGTGGTCGCGTTCCCGCCGTCCGGCCCGTACTCGGCATCGAAGCACGCGCAGCTCGCGTTCTCGCGTACGGCCGCCGCGGAATTGCGCAGCCGCGGCATCCGCGTCCACACGGTGAAGCCGGGCTTCGCCGAGACGGAGGGGTTCCCCCAGTCGGGGCTGCCGGCGCCGCTGCGCCGCCTCGTCGTCGGCCCGGAGAAGATCTCGCAGCACGTGCTCGACTCGCTCGAGCACGGTCGCGGCGAGACCACCGTCCCGCGCTTCTATGCTCCGGCGGCGCCGCTCCAGGCGTTGCTCCCGAACCTCTTCGCTCGCGTCTTGGCCGCCCGCGGACGACCGAGTAAGATCGGAGGCCGATGACCATGGCGAGCTTCGGGGTCAAGGACGTGATGGCGGTCGCGGAGCTCCGCTCGGCCCTGCGCCAGTTCCTGCGCCGCAGCGAACGTGTCGCGCGGCAGTCCGGCCTGACTCCGCAGCGGTATCTGCTCCTGCTGATGATCAAGGGCGCCCCCGGCGGCAGCGAGCAGTCGACCGTGACCGAGCTGTCCGAGCGCCTGCAGCTCGCGCAGAGCACCGTCACCGAGCTCGTGCGCCGCGCCGAGGAAGCCGGGCTCGTCGAGCGCGAGCAGTCGCAGACGGACGCTCGTGTCGCTCACCTGCGCCTCACGGCCGAGGGCGAGCGCCGGCTGATGCTCTCCTTCACCGAGCTCGAGACCGAGCGGGCACAGCTGCGCGACGCATTCGCGCAGCTCGACGCGGCCCGCTAGGGCGAGCCGGACGAGCCGCCGGACGAGCCGGCGGACGAGCCGGTGGCGACCGTCGTGACCTCGCAGTGCGTCACGACATCGACCGTGTCCACGACCGCGCGATCGCGGCCCGGCCCGCAGTCGATGACGTCACGCTCACCGTCGTCGGCGTAGATCGTGTCGGAGCCCGGACCGCCGTAGATCTTGTCGGCGCCGGCGCCGCCCGTGATCACGTCGTTGCCGGAGCCGCCGTAGAGCCGGTCGTCCCCGGCGCCGCCGAAGATCGTGTCGTTACCGGGGCCGCCGATGATCACGTCGTCGTAGCCGCCGCCTGCGAGGTAGTCACCGCGGTTCGTGCCGACGATGCGCCGGCCGCGGCGGTGCGGCGGCACGCCGAGCACCGGGTCGGTCTGATCGGAGTCCGCGATCGTGGTGCCGTACGCGTTCTTCGCCGTCACCACGAGGCGGAGGGTCGAGCCGAGGTCGTCGACCGTCGGGAAGTAGACGACCTTCGTCGCGCCGGGTATGGCGCGACACGCAGCGCCGGTCGCGTCGCACCGGCGCCACTGGAGCTTCGTCGTGATCGGGGTGTCGCCGTTGAAGGAACCGGCGTCTCCGGTGAGCTGACGGCCGATCTGGAGCGTTCCCGCGATCGCCGGCTGGTCGACCGGAAGCGGTTTGAAGTGCTGCTTGTCGACGATCGGGAAGGTGTGGTTCGTGAACCCGGTGGAAGAGCCGGCCGCATTCGTCGCCGTGATGTACACGCGCAGCGAGAACCCGATGTCCGCCGTCGTGGGTACGTACGTGTTCTTGACCGCGAGCGAGATCGGCGTGCACGACGCCAGGTCGCCCACCTGGTTGCAGCGCCGCCATTGGTAGGTGTACGTCAGCGGAGTCGAGCCAAACCAGGTGCCGGTGCCGACCGAGAGCGTCTGGTCGACGATGTTCTGCCCCTGGATGGGTGGCGTCACCGACAGGCTCGGCGCCGTCGCGCCCACGACCTCGGTCGCCGCCGAGCTCTGCGCGACCACTCCGGCGGCGTTGGTCGCCGTGACTCTCACGCGGATCCGCATGCCGTACAACGCCGGCGGGACGGTGAAGAAGCTCAGCGTCGCGCCGGGGACCGAGACGCAGGGCCCGTCCAGCGGGTCGACCGGATCGCACTTCGCCCACGAGTACGCGAACGTCATCGGGAACGAGCCCGTCCAGGTCCCCGCCGACACGAAGAGGACGTCGCCCAGCTGCGGAGCCGTCTCGCCGGACGGGAGGGTTATGACCGGTGCGACGGTGTTCAACGGCGGGTTGACGGAGCCGGCGAGCGAGACGACGCCGGTGGCCGCGGACGCCGCGGAGGGCGTCGAGCCGGCGACGTTCGACGCGGTGACCACGGTGCGAAGCGTGCTCCCGACGTCGGCCGAGACGACGGCGTACGTGGAGGCGGTCGCGCCCCCGATCGCCGAGCAGTTGTTGCCGCTCGCGTCGCAGCGCTCCCACACGTACGTGAAACCGCTCGCGCTCGCGCCGCTCCAGGTTCCGTTCGTCGTCGACAGGAGCTGCCCAGTCTGCGGCGCGGTGCCGCCCGTGATCGTCGGCGGCGCGACTGCGAGCGGTGCGACCGTCTGCCAGTCGGGCGCCGTGTCGCCGGCGGTCGTGGTGCGGGGCGACGGCGTCGACCACGCGCCGCCGCTGCCTTGCGTGACCTCCTCGATCCCGACGGTCGCGTCCGCGTAGACGATGCTCGAGCTGTCGGGCGACCAGTTCGGCGCGGTCTCGTCGTCGTTGTTCCCGGTGATCGGCGTCACCTGCGTGGCCGTGCCGCCCCCGGCGGGGATGACGAAGATGTGCGTGTGCCCGCTCGCGACCGCCTGATAGGCAATCGTCGACGAGTCGGGTGACCACGCGGGCTGGCCGCCGCTGCCGACGAGCGTGGCCGTCGTCCCTGCGCACGACGAGATCGTGCACGTGACGACGGCACCCCCGCTCGTGAACGCGAGCTTCGTGCCGTCCGGGGACCAGCTCGGGTCGGTACCGGTGGTGAGCGTCGAGTCGACCGCGCCGGGGAACGTGACGATGTGGATGCTCCCTGTGTTGACGTACGCGATCTTCGTGCCGTCCGGTGACCAAGCCGGCTTCGTGCCCGTAACGCTTCCGAGCGCCGTCGGCGTGCACGTGCTGACGGTGCAGGTCTCGATCGCGCCGCCGAGCGAGAAGGCGAGCTTCGTGCCGTCGGGCGACCACGAGGGATCGATCGCGCCGGTGACGAGCGCCGAGCCGGTGCTGACGAGGAACAGGTTGCCGCTCCGGACGAAGGCGATGTCGCCGTTCGCGCCGCTGCTCGTCGCGCCCAGCGCGCCTCCGCCCAGCGGCAGGAGGACGAGGAGGAGCCCGGCCACGACCGCCCAGACCAGACGCCGGCGGGAGCGCTCCTCGGAGTGTTTGTCGCGTGCAGGCACTACGTCTGGAAGGGCCGGGCTGCCGTCCGTCGTTGTAAGAGATACCAGCCCAGGGTGGCCAGGTACACCTCGGAACCATCCGGTGCGAGGGCCAGCGCGTGCGCGCGGGCCTCGCCCTCGCAGCCCGCGAGGTCGAGATACGCCCCCAGCTCCCGCCGTTCGACGTGGTGGTGGTCGCGGAGCAGGACGAGTCCGTTCGCCTCGAACAGGTGGCGGAGGTCGATCTCGGGCAACAGCCTCGTGTGCCCGGCATCACGGGCCCGCTCGAACCGGTCGACGGCCAGCGCCTCGAGCGGATCGGCGGGCGCGATCTGGTCGGCCACGAGAATCCGGCCGCCCGCACGGGTCACCCGGACGAGCTCCGCGACGACCAGCTCGGGCCGCGGTACGTGGTGCAGCGTCCGCAGCGTCCCGACGAGGTCGAACGACCCGTCCTCGAACGGGAGGCTCTCGGCGTCTCCCTCCACGAAGGCGACGTTGGCGAGCGCACGGGCACGCTCGCGCGCGAGCTCGAGCAGCTCCGGCACCCGGTCGACGCCGACGACTTCCCGCACGAGCGGGGCGAGTGCGAGGGCGAGCGCGCCGGCGCCGGTGCCGACGTCGAGCGCTCGCTCGTCGCCGTTCGGGAGGACGAAGCTGCCGACGAGCTGCCCGAGCTCGGCGGCGCGCGCATCCTGCATGGCGGCAATGCGCTCCGCGGTTCGCGCGAAACGGTCAGGCGTCGACGACGACACGGCGCGCCCTCGTGGGGTCGCTGTTGAGGCGGGACAGGAGCTCGTACGTGATCGTGCCGGCGACCCGCGCGTGCTCTTCGGCGAGCACGCCGTGCCCGATCAGCACGACCGGCGCGCCGATCGGAAGCTCGCGATCGAGCTCGACCGCAATCGCGTCCATCGACACGGTGCCCACGACGGGGTGCAGCTCACCTGCGACGCGTACCTGCGTCCCTGTGAGGTCGCGGCGAAAGCCGTCGGCGTAGCCGACCGGAACGATCCCGATCCAGGTGTCGCGCTCGGCGACGTAGCGGCGCCCGTAGCCGGTGCTCTCGCCGGCGCGGAGCAGGCGCGCCTGCGCGATGTGGCTCGTCCAGGTCAGCACGGGCTCGAGCCCGTCCTCGAGCGGGTCGGTGCCGAACGGCGAGAGGCCGTAGAGCGCGATCCCGCAGCGTGCTGCGTCGAAGCGCGACGACGGGTACCGCAGCGCGCCGGCGCTGTTCGCGATGTGCCGTGTGAGGTGGGAGTACGGCGCGGTCGCGACGCGGAACCGCTCGATCTGCCACTCCGTGTACGCCGCGTCCGTGTCGGCGCTGGCGAGATGGCTCATCAGGCCGACGACCTCGACGGGCGGTGGCGGCAGCTCGGAGAGGCCCCAGCGTCCCATGCCGGTGTCCAGCTTCAGGTGGACGCGAACGCCCGCGGGGATCTCGCCGGAGGAGACGGCGAGCTCGAGCCGCGCCTCGCGCGCCTGGGCGACCTCGCGGTTGCCGGCGGGCCCCATCACGAGGATGCGTGCGACGGGAAACTCACGGCGCAGCGCGAGCGCTTCGGGCACGGTGGCGACGCAGAGGGCGGCCGCGCCCGCGCCGAGCGAGGCGCCTGCCGCGTCGGCCGCGCCGTGGCCGTACGCGTCGGCCTTCACCACCGCCCAGAGCTCCGCGCCGCTCAGCGCACGCAGGAGCGTGCGCGCGTTGCGCCGGAGCGCGCCGAGGTTGACCGTCAGCTCCGAGCGGTACATGAGTCGAGGACGCGGGGCAGGGCTTCGATCAGGTCGCTCGCGACGAGCCCGGCTCGCTGCGGCGCCTCGACCGCGGCGAGCTCGTGCGCGGCGGCAGCGCACGCAGTTGCGAGTTGCGGCTCCATTCTCTTGGCGAGGAACGCCGCGACGATCCCGGTCAGCACGTCGCCGGTGCCCGCGGTGGCGAGCGACGGCAGCCCGAGCGCGGAGACGAGCACGCCGCGTCCCGGCGCCGCGATGAGCGAGTCGGCGCCCTTGAGCAGGACGACGCAGCGGTAGCGCTCCGCCGCCGCGCGGACGGAGGCGAGCCGGTGTGCGGCGATCTCCTTCGACTCCCGCCCGAGCAGCCGTGCGAGCTCGCCTTCGTGGGGCGTGAGCACGCGCGGCCCCGGCCAGTCCGCGGGCTCGAGCTCGTAGAGGGCGTCCGCGTCGACGACGACCGGCTGCTCGACCTCGGCGAGCACGCGCTGCACGAGCTCGTGCGGGCCACGGCCGCGTCCCAGGCCCGGCCCGAGCGCGACCGCCGACGCCTTTCGTGCGAGCTCGAGCACGACGTCCGCCGCGCCGTCTGCGACGACACCGTGCTGCTCGGGCAGCGGCCGCTTCACCGCCTCGAGCAGCCGCTGCTCGAGGACCGGCAGCGTCGACTCCGGCGCGGCGACGGTGACGTAGCCGGCATCCGCACGCATCGCGGCCATCGCGGCGAGCGACGGCGCTCCCGTCAGGCCGCGCGAGCCGCCGACGACGAGGACGTGCCCGGCGGTGTACTTGTTGTCCGCCTCGCCTCGCCGCGGCACCGCGCGCAGCAGCTCGGCGCCGACGAGCCGGTGCTCCGTCTCGGCAGGCTCGAGCCCGATGTCGGCGACCTGGACCTCGCCGGCGTGGAAGCGCCCGGGCGCGACGACGAGCCCCACCTTGCGGCCGTGGAACGTGACCGTCGCCACAGCGTCGACCGCCGCACCGGCGACCTCGCCGGTCGAGGCGTCGACGCCCGAGGGCAGGTCGATGGCGAACACCGGAGCGGCGGCGGCGTTCATCGATGCGATGAGCGCTGCGGAGCTCTCCCGCGGCTCGCCGGTGAAGCCGGTGCCGAAGAGCGCGTCGACGATCACGTCCCCGTCTCCGAGCTCCGTCTCGCCCGCCTTCGCGTCGACGATCCGCGCCTCGCGGCCCGCGGCCTCGAGGCGGCGCGCCATGACGCGCCCGTCACCGCCGTTCGAGCCGCCGCCGCACACGATCGTCCAGCGTGCGGCATCCGGGAAGCGGCTCAGGCCGGCGAGCGCAGCCGCCGCGCCGGCCCGCTCCATCAGCTCCGGCACCGAGTCCGGGTAACGTGGGTAGCGCGCCTCGGCCGCTCGCATCTCGGCCGCGCTGTAGAGCGGCTCGAGCCCGGTGGGTTCAGGCATCGTCCACGACCGCGACCGCCTGCGCGAGCTCGCGCGAGTGGGTCATCGAAAGGTCGATCGAGCCCGCTCCCACCCGCTCCGCCCAGGCTGCGATCCGGCCGGAGAGGCGTACCGACGGCTTCGGCACGCCGACGATCTCGATCTCCTTCCAGGCGAACGCCCTGGCGACGCCGAAGCCGAGTGCCTTGCCGACCGCTTCCTTCCCGGCGAACCGGCCGGCGTAGCTCTCGGCCGGGTTCGGCCGTGAGTCGCAGTACGCCTGCTCCGCAGGCGTGAAGCAGCGGTCGCGGAAGCGCGCGTAGCGCTCGAGCGAGCGGTGGACGCGGGCGATCTCGATCAGGTCGGTGCCGACGCGGATCACAGGTGCCGCTCCAGCCAGTCGGGCAGGTGCCCGATCGAGGAGATGATCCCGTCCGGGACGATCCGCGAGGCCTCGACCTCATCGGGGCGGAACTTCCCCGTGCGCACGAGCACGGTGCGCATGCCGACGGCGTGTGCACCCGCGATGTCGCTCTCGAGGTCGTCGCCGACCATCCACGTCATCTCCGGGTCGGCGTCGAGCGCCTCGCAGGCCGCCGCGAAGTACGACGCCGAGGGCTTGCCGAGGACGATGGCCTCGACCTCCGCCGCGTATTCGAGTCCGGCGACGAACGCACCGGCGTCGAGCAGGGGGCCGCGCTTCGTCTGCCACCAGCGGTTGCGATGGAGGCAGTAGAGCTCGGCTCCGAGCTCGAGCTCGGCGAAGGCGCGGGCGAGGTTCATGTAGGAGAAGACGAGGTTCGTCTCCGGAGTCTCGTCCGCGCCGCCGATCAGCACGGCGTCCGCGTTCTCGCCGACGAGCTCGAGGCCCTCCAGGTCGGCCACGAGCGCGTGCATCGTCAGCGCGAGGACACGCTTGCCGCGCAGCGCTCGCACGGCAGCCCCCGCGGCGGTCTGCACCTCGTCGTCCTCGACCTCGACCCCCTGGCTGCGCAGCTGCTCGGCGAGCTGCGCCCGTGAGCGGATCGTCGTGTTGGTCACGAAGCGCAGGCGATGACCGTCGCGGCGGAGGCGCCCGAGCGCCTCGGCCGCGCCCGGGATCGGGTCGCCCGAGACGTGCATGACCCCGTCGACGTCTAGGAGAATCGCCGCCATGGATGGTTCCGAGTCTATTCGCGTCACGAGGACCGTGACCGTGCCCCTGGGCGAGATAGAGCTGCGCACGTCACGCTCGAGCGGTCCCGGCGGCCAGCACGCGCAGAAGTCGGAGACGCGCGTCGAGGCGGTCTTCGACGTCGAGGCTTCCACCGCCCTCTCGCCGGCGCAGAAGAAGCGGGTCGTCGCGAAGGCGGGCCCCGTGCTGCGCGCCGTCGCGCAGGACGAGCGGAGCCAGCTGCGGAACAGGGAGCTCGCCGTCGAGCGGCTCGTCGCCGCCCTCCGCGAGGCGCTGCGGGTGCCGCGGCGCCGCGTGCCGACGAAGCCGACGGCAGCGTCGCGCGAGCGTCGCCTGGAGGAGAAAAAGCGCCGCTCGGAGACGAAGAAGCTGCGCCGCCCGCCGGGCTAGGATCGCCCGATGGAAGCCGATTGCCTCGCTTGCCAGGTGAACGCAGGCACCGTCCCTGTGCCGGGCGGCCTCATCGCGGAGACGGCGCACTGGCGCGCTGACCACTGCATCGGCCCCTTCGGCGTCGGCGCCGTCGTCGTGAAGACGAAGAACCACATCGAGGATTTCTGGGCGTTGGAGCCTGCCGCCGCCGCCGAGCTCGGGCCGTTCCTGTGCGAGATCTCGGGAGCGATCGTCGGCGCACTCGGTGCTGAGCGCGTCTACATGACGCTCTGGGTGGACAACCCGCCGCACCACGTGCACCTCGTCGTGTATCCGCGCTACCGCGGCGAGGAACGCCGCGCGCTCGACCTTCAGCTCGCGCTCCGCGACACAGGCCCGCCGTCATTTGCCGATGCAGAGAGGGCGGCGAACGCGCTGCGCGCGTTCATGGGCAAGAGGTCGTAGACCTGCCGCTCACCGCCAGCCTCGA
>Ga0335070_10007316_pt1 | contig 12953 bp, 8 predicted proteins | sample Lox_Sample_13_FD_206722 | JGI IMG/M metagenome (GOLD analysis project Ga0335070, IMG submission 206722) | Soil microbial communities from Loxahatchee National Wildlife Refuge, Florida, United States - Lox_Sample_1.3 | ecosystem: Environmental > Terrestrial > Soil > Wetlands | place: USA: Florida...
GTCGAGGGGGACTGGTCCGCGGCGGCGTTCCCACTCGCGGCCGCGGCCGTCGCCGGAGGCCGTGTCGAGGTCGCGGGGGTGCGGCCCGACAGCCGGCAGGGGGACGCCGCCGTGCTCGCGATCCTCGCGCGGGCGGGGTGCCGCGTGGACGCCACGCGGGAGGGCGTTGCGCTGACCGGCCCGGCCAGCCGGCCCGTCGCGGCAAACCTGCGCGACGCCCCCGACCTGTTCCCCGCGCTCGCAGCGGTTGCGGCCGTGTCCGGCGGGCGTCTCGACGGGCTGCAGGGGCTCGCCGCGAAGGAGAGCGACCGGCTCGCCGTGATGACGCGCCACCTGTCGGCGCTGGGGTACGAGGCGGCGAGGGGGGAAGGGTGGTTTGCCGCGCCCGGCGGGGTGCCGCGGCCGGCAACCGAGGTTGCGCCGCTCGATCCGGCGGCCGACCACCGGATCGCGATGGCCCTGGCGGTCGTGGGGTGCGTGGTCCCGGGCGTGCGCGTCTCCGACCCCGGGTGCGTCGCCAAGTCGTGGCCGGGGTTCTGGGTCGCGTGGCGGTCTCTCGTGTCGGGTGCCTCGTGAAAGTGCGCACGCCCACTGCCGGCTCGCTCGCGAGGTTGCTCGCCTGGGACGCGCCGTTCCTCCCGACGGTTGACGAGGTCTCCGGCGATCCCGACGCGGTCCTGGTGCGCTGCTCTGCTCCCGGGGTCGGCGTCGCCGCCGTCCCGCGGTGGCCGCGCGGACAGCGCGCTGCGGTGGCGCTGCAGGTGCTCGCGACGGCCGCGTTCCTCCTCGAGCGCGGGTGGTACCCGTCGCGCGCCCTCCTGCGGGGAGGACGGGTGGAACGCGGCGACGACGGGCCGTGGTACCGGCTCGGACGGCTCCCGGCGCTGCGGCTGGAGGATGCGGAGCTCGAGAGGCGGCTGCGCCCCGCGCTCGGGAGCGAGGAGACGGTCCTCGTTCCCGCGGTGTTCCCGATCCTGAGTGCGCTGCTCCCGGAGCTCGCCGGCGACTTCGAGCGCGCGGTGCGTGCGCGGCCGGCGTGGGAGGCGATCGGTGCGTGGCTCGGCGTGCTGCTCGGGTCGAGTCGGCGGTCGACCGCCCTGCGGCACCCGGCGGGGCTGGGTCGCGCGCTGTGGTCGCGCCGGCTCGCGGTGCCGGAGTCCGGTGTGGCGTACGTCGACGACGAGTCGGTGCTCGCCGGTGTCGCCGCCGCCGCCCGCCTGAGGTCGCTCGGGGGCCCGGTCATCGTCGCTGCGGGCGCGTTCGAGGAGGAGGAGATCGCGCAGCTGCAGGCGCGCGCCGCCGCCCGAGGGCACGACGCGCTCGTTTTGACGACGATTCCAGTCCCGGGCGTCTCCCCTCTTCCGCTCGACGGAGGTAGGGACTCCGTGTGGGTGGCGGCGCCCCGGCCGGAGTACGCCCACGCGTACGGCGCGGCGGCCGCCGAGGCGGGCGAGCGCCGCCCGCGGCTCGCGCGCGCCGTACTGGAGGCGGGCGCCGGAGACGGTTTCTCGGCTCCGCCGCGGTCACCCGCGGCGCTGCGCGAGCGCGGCGGGCTGGCGTCCCCGAACGCCCGCGCGGTGCTGGCGTGGCTCGCGAGCTCGCCCGTGGGCCTCGAGGGCCGCGACCTCATCGGCATCGCCGACTCGCCTGAGGGCACACTGGCGGAGCTCGAGCGCCTCGGGTTGGCCCGCCAGCGCGACGGGGTGTGGCGCGCGTCGCTGGGCGACGGGGCACGAGTAGGCGGGAAGCTCGATCAGCTGGCGGAGCGTCTCCCGGCTGCCAGCGTGGCCGGCCTGGTTGCGCGGGCCGTGACGAGGGGTGACACCGCACCTCTCGCGGAATGGTCCGAGGAGCGGCTCGCCGCAGGAGACGCGCACGCGGTTCTCGCCGTCGCGCTCGCCACCCCCTCCGTACCTCCGCTACGGATCGCGGGCGCCGAGGCCGCTCTGGGCCTCGGGCGACTGGCCGAAGCGGAACGGCTGCTCCGGGCCACGGCGACGGAGCAACGCGACGGACGGTGGCACGCGCTCGCCGCGTGGCACGCCGAGGAGACGAGCGCGAGCGAGACGGCCGCCTCGGAACTCGCGGCGGTCGGCCGGGTGATCGCGCCTCGACTCGCGGCGCGCTGCGAGCTCGTCGCCGCTCACGCGGCACGCCGGGCGGCCGACCGAGCAGGGCAACGCGCACATCTGGAGCGGGCGGTCGCCCTGGCGGAGCCACCGCCGGCCGAGGCGGAGATCGCCCTCGCGGTGCTCGACGGGCCGGGTGCGATGCGGGCGCTCGCGCGCCGGCGGCGCGCGCGATGGGACGGGAACGACGCGGCGCGCCACCTCCACGCGACGGGGCTGGCGGCGCTCGACCGCGGTTGCCACGCTGGCGCCATGACCGCACTGCGCGCTGCGTTGCGCTCCGCGACTGGAGACAACCCGCACCTGCTCGGCGAGCTCCACGCCGACCTCGCGTGCGCCGCGATCCTCGCCGAGCGGCCGGGAGTGGCCGACAGGCACCTGGCGCTGGCGGAGGGCCTCCTGGAGCGGTGCGGGTCGCTGCGGGCGGCCACGGTGGTGCGGGCCAACCGGGCCGTGCTGGCGAACGACCGGCTGGACTGGCGCGCGGGGCGCGAGCTCACCCTCACCGGACGTCGGCTCCGCGGGGAGGTGGACGACGCGGGGACGCAGCTGTTCGAGCTCGAGCTCGCGCGGGCCGACCTCGCACGCGGCGACGTCAACGCCGTTCAGCGCCAGTTCTCGGGGCTCGCCTCCGGGGTCGAGCGGTTCCCGGAGCACCCCGTTCTCCGACAGGCGCTCGCCGACCTTCGCGCCCAGCTTGCGCTCGCTCTCGGCGACCTTCCGGGAGCGGCGGCGGCCGCGGGGGAGGCCGAGCCCGCCGAGCGCGTGCTCGTGGAGGCGCTGGTGGCGGCCGACTCGGGCAGCGACCCTTCCCCCGCGCTCCCGCGCCGGTGGGGCGTCGCGATCTCCGCGCACCTCCTCGCCGCCTGGCGCCGGGGCGACGCCGACGGCGCGCGGGCGCGCTTCGAGTCGGCCCACCGCCGCTGGCCGCGCGAGGCCGCGGTCGGACTGGCCAGGTTCGTCGCGGTCCTGGCGCGCCGCGCCGAGCGGGTCGGCCCCGAGTGGGAGGCGTGCGAGAAGGCCGCCGAGGACACGCTGCTCGAGTCCGAGCTGGACGGGTGGGCGCACCTGCTCCGCGGCTCCGCAGGGGCGGACCCGGTACGGCTCGTCCGGGCGCTCGACGGCGTCGTCAACTCGGGCACCGACGGCGTGTGCGGTGCGCGGCTGGAGGCTCTGGCGCGGGCGATCGGCGTGCGCTGGCTGACGGTGGAGCGCGGCGGCGCGACGCTCGCGGCGTGGGGCGATGCGTCCCCCGAGTCGCAGGAACTCGAGGTCGGCGGCGTCACGGTGCGCTCCGGGAGGGACGCTTCGAGCGCGGCGATGGCGGCGCTGTCGCTGGTCGCCAAGCACCTTGCCGCGCGCACGGACGGCGGCGGTCCAGAGCGGGAGACGGGCGACGCCGGGCTGCTCGGCGGGGGATCCGCGCTCCGATCGGTGCGCGAGCAGGTCGCTCTGTGGGGGCCGCTCCCGCTCACCGTCCTGATCACGGGCGAGCCCGGCACCGGGAAGGAGCTCGTGGCCCGCGCCCTCCACGCAGCGAGCGGGCGCCGGGGGTCGTTCGTGCCCGTGAACTGCGCGGGGATCCCGGCGCAGCTCCTTGAGGCCGAGCTGTTCGGCGTCCTTCGGGGTGCGTTCACCGGCGCGGACCGCGACCGGCAGGGGCTGGTCGAGACCGCCGAACGCGGAACGCTGTTCCTGGACGAGATCGGGGAGCTCCCGCCCGAGCTGCAGGCGAAGCTGTTGCGGCTGCTCCAGGAGCGCGAGGTGCGGCGGGTCGGGGCAACCCGGGCGCGGACCGTCGACGTCAGGTTCCTCGCCGCGACCAACCGCGACCTCAATGCCGAGGCGGCCGCCGGCCGGTTCCGGTGGGACCTGTACTACAGGGTCGCGGTCGCCGTGATCGAGGTGCCGCCGCTCCGCGACCGCCGGGAGGACATCGAGAGCCTGGCGGCGCACTTCGTATCGCGGTTCGCGACGATGCTCGACCGGCCCGGCGTGCGGCTCGCACCCGCCGCGGCCGAGGTGCTGCGGCGCGCGTCGTGGCCGGGAAACGTGAGGGAGCTCGAGTCGGCGGTCGCCCGCGCGGTCGCAGCGTCCCGCCCCGGGGAGATCCTGGGCCCCGACCGCTTCCCGGACCTCGCCCCGCGAACGGTCGTGGAGGAGCCGCTGCCGAGCTGGCCGACCGCGCTGGAGGCGTTCCGGCGCCGGTACTTCGAGGCCGTCCTGCGGGAGGAGGGCGGGAACCGGTCGCGCGCCGCGCGCCGAGCCGGTGTCTCGCGGCAGACGCTTCTCTACCATCTCAAGGAGTTGAGGATCCGTGACGACGACGCGAGCTGAGCTAGACTTGTCGGTAGTGAGGAAGCCCCGCCTTGGGGGCGCACCGCCCCGTCAGGTCCTCGGCGGGAAGACAAAAAGGTGGCGGGCTTGGGGCCCGCCAGGATGAAGGAGGAGGTTGGATGCGTGCGTTCAGGTCGTGGCCGTTATCCCTGACCGCACCCGATAGGTAGCAAGTCCCATGCCAGACCGGAAAGAGTGGGCACGCTTCCGCGCGGAACTCCTTGAACGGATTCCGGTTGGGTTGACGGTGTCGGAGAACGAGCCGCTTGCCTCCCACACGACCCTCCGGATCGGGGGCCCGGCGAGGTTCCTGGTGCGCTGTCGCCGCGCCGAGGCCGTCAGCACAGCGCTCCGAACCGCCCGCAGCACCGGGATCCCTTGGCTGGTGCTGGGGTTGGGAGCGAACGTCCTGGTTCCCGACGAGGGGCTCGACGCAGTGGTGCTCTCGCTCGTGGAGGAACTTGCGGCGATCCGGGTGGACGGCGCGAGGGTCCGGATGGGTGGCGGCACCGCCCTTTCAAAGGTGGTCAAAGCGTCGCTCGACGCCGGTTTGGCGGGGGTCGAGTGCCTCGGTGGCATCCCATCGACGGTGGGCGGCGCGCTTGCGATGAACGCGGGGGCGTACGGCCAGGAAATCCTCGATGTCCTTTCATGGGCAGAGGTTGTGGAGCAGGATGGGACCCTCCGGCGGCTCGAGCGTTGGGAGATCGAGGGGGGGTACCGCTGGAGTGTCCTCGGCAAGGGACGGATTGTCACCTCCGCGGAACTGTCGCTGCGAGCCGAGGATCCCGAGCTGCTGAAGACCCGGGTCCAGCAGGTCCGCGAGAAGCGGCGCGGCGTGCTCCCGCCGGAGCCGTCGGCCGGCAGCGTGTTCCGCAACCCGCCCGGCGACTACGCGGGCAGGCTCCTCGAACTCGCGGGCTGCAAGGGGCTCTCCAGCGGAGGCGCACAGGTGAGCCAGCAGCACGCGAACGTGATCGTCAACCCGGGCGGGGCCACCGCGGCGGGAGTTCGGAGCCTCGTGACGCAGATGGCCGCGCGCGTCCGCGAGCGGTTCGGCGTCCGCCTCGAGCTCGAGCTCAAGATCCTCGATCTCAACGGCGCGGTCGTCGCCGATCCGGACGCCGCGCTTGCATGAGCCGCCCCCGTGTGGTAGAACGCCGCCCGCTGTCTAGGACGCAGACCGCGAAGGAGATCGCGCATGAACATCGAACAGAAGGTCAAGGACATCATCGTGCAGCAGCTTGGCGTGGACCCGGAGAAGGTCAAGCCCGAGGCCTCGTTCGTCGAGGACCTCGGTGCGGACTCCCTCGACACTGTCGAGCTGGTCATGGCCTTCGAGGAGGAGTTCGGCGTCGAGATCCCTGACGAGGAGGCGGAGAAGATCCGCTCAGTCGGCGACGCGGTCAAGTACCTGAAGGAGCACGTGAAGGAAGCGTGATGGCTCGCCGGGTCGTCGTGACCGGCGTGGGCCTCATCTCACCTCTCGGGGTCGGGACCGAGGCCACTTGGGAGGGGCTGATCGCCGGGCGGACCGGGGTCGGCCCCATTACCCGCTTTGACGCCAGCACGTCCTCGGTCCGCATCGCGGCGGAGGTCAAGGGGTTCGACCCGCTCGCCGTGATGGAGCCGAAGGAGGTGCGGAAGTACGACACCTTCATCCACTACGCAATGGCGGCCGCGGACATGGCGGTCGAGTCCGCGGCGCTCACGGTGACCCCGGAGAACGCGACGGAGGTCGGGGTGGTGATCGGCTCCGGGATCGGCGGTCTGCCGTCGATCTGCGAGAACCACGCCGACCTGCTCGCCAAGGGGCCGCGCCGCGTCTCGCCGTTCTTCATCCCGGGCAGCATCGTCAACATGCCGGCGGGCGTCGTGTCGATCCGGACCGGCGCCAAGGGGCCGAACAGCGCGACGTGCACGGCATGCTCGACCGGCGCGCACGCGATCGGCGACGCGTTCCTGTACATCCAGCGCGGGTTCTGCGAGGCCGCGATATGCGGCGGCGCGGAGTCGGTGATCCACCCGCTCGCGATCGCGGGCTTCGCGAACATGAAGGCTCTCTCGAGCCGCAACGACGAGCCCGAGAGGGCGTCACGCCCGTGGGACCGCGACCGCGACGGCTTCGTGATGGGCGAGGGCGCCGGCATCCTGGTGCTCGAGGAGCTCGAGCACGCGAAGCGGCGCGGCGCCCCGATCGTCTGCGAGGTGCTGGGGTTTGGGATGACCGGCGACGCCTTTCACATCACGGCCCCGTCCGAGGACGGAGACGGGCCGGCGCGCGTCATGCGCATGGCGCTCAACGACGCCGGCGTCAAGCCGGAGGACGTCGACTACGTCAACGCGCACGGCACGTCGACCCCCCTCAACGACCGGATCGAGACGCTCGCGATCAAGAAGGTCTTCGGCAACCACGCCTACAGGCTGGCGATCTCGTCCACGAAGTCGTCGACGGGGCACCTGCTCGGCGCGGCCGGCGGGCTCGAGACCGGGATCACGGCGCTGACCGTGGCCCGCAACACCGTGCCGCCGACGCTGAACCTCGACAACCCCGGCGAGGGGTGCGACCTCGACTACACCCCCCACCGGGCGGCGCAGCGCGAGGTTCGCGTCGCGATCTCGAACTCGTTCGGGTTCGGCGGGACCAACGCCTGCGTGGTCCTCGGCAAGGTGAGGTGAGGCGGCCCGGCGCGGCCGCGGCGCGGGGCTCGACACCCAGGCCGCCCTGCAGCAGCGCGAGGAGGACACTCCCATGAAATCGTGCGTGCTGATGACCCACGTGCCCGATACGGCGTCCGTGATCAAGGTCGCCGGCTCGGCCACCCGCATCGAGGAAGCCGACATCAAGTGGATCGTCTCGCCGTACGACGAGTACGCGCTCGAGGAGGCGATCCGCCTGAAGGAGGCGAAGACGGGTTCCGTGACCGTGCTGACGTTCGGACCCGAGAGGGCGCAGCAAGGGCTGCGCGAGTGCCTCGCACGCGGGGCCGACGCGGCCGTCCACGTCAAGGGCGGCGACGCGCTCTTCGGCGACTCGCTCGCGATCGCGAAGGTCCTCGCCCCTGCGATCCGCAAGACAGGCCCGTTCGACATCGTCCTCGCGGGCGTCAAGGGGGTCGGGAGCGACAACGCCCTGGTTGGGGCGATGGTCGCGGAGCTCCTCGGGCTCCCGCACGTGTCGAGCGTGGTCAAGCTCGAGGTCGGCGAGACCGGCGTGACGGCGCAGCGCGAGATCGAGGGCGGCGCCGAGGTGGTGGAGGCTCCGCTCCCGTGCCTGATCACGGCGCAGAAGGGGCTGAACGAGCCGCGCTACCCGTCGCTCAAGGGAATCATGGCGTCCAAGAAGGTCGCGATCCAGTCGTTCGCGGTGGCGGACCTCGGCCTCGACGAGGCCGCGCTCGCGGGGCCCGACGCGACGTGCCGGTGGACGGGGCTCTCGCTGCCGCCCGCCAAGTCCGGCGGCGTGATCCTCAAGGGCGAGGAGGATCCCGCCGGCGCCGCGCGCGAGCTCGCCCGGCTGCTGCGCGAGCAGGCGAAGGCGATCTAGGGGGCGACCATGGCATGCATCCTCGTCTTCATCGAGCAGCGCAACGGCAGCATCCGGAAGGCGTCGCTGGAGGCGCTCTCCGAGGCGAGGCGCCTGGCGTCGGGTGCTGGCTGGTCGGTGTGTGCGGTCGTGGCGGGCCACGGCGTCGCAGCCAAGGCCGCGGAGCTCGGCGCGTGGGGCGCGGGCAGGGCGTACGTCGCGGAGGAGGAGCGTTTCGCGCGCTACTCCTCGGAAGGGTACGCGGCGGTCGTGCGCGCCGCCGCCGAGAAGTGCGCGCCCGTCGCCGTGTTCATGGCGGCGACCGCGCTCGGGCGCGACCTCTCGGGACGCGTCGCCGCCCGCCTCGGGTGGGGGTGTTTCGCCGACGTGACGAAGCTCGCCGTGGACGGCGGCACCGTCAAGGCCATCCGCCCCGTGTATTCGGGCAAGGCGCTCGCGAGCGTGGACGGCGCCGGGAAGCCGGTGGTCGTCACGCTCCGTCCCAACGTCTTCCCGGCGGAGAGCGCGGGGGGCGCGGCGGAGGTCGAACCGCTCCCGGTGGTTCCCGCCGAGATCCGGGCGGTCGTCAAGGAGATTCTCGCCAAGGAGGGCGGCGAGCTCGACGTCGCCGAGGCCGATGTCATCGTCACCGGCGGCCGTGGGATCAAGGGGCCCGAGAACTTCGCGCTCATCCGCGACCTGGCGAAGGTCCTGGGGGCCGCGGTCGGCGCCTCGCGCGCCGTCGTCGACGCCGGCTGGATCGAGCACTCGCACCAGGTCGGCCAGACCGGGAAGGTCGTCTCCCCGTCGCTCTACATCGCGTGCGGCGTTTCGGGCGCGATCCAGCACCTCGCCGGGATGTCCTCCTCAAAGGTGATCGTCGCGATCAACAAGGACCCGGAGGCGCCGATCTTCAAGGTGGCCGACTACGGGATCGTGGGTGACCTCTTCCAGGTCGTGCCGGCGCTGACCGAGGAGGTCCGGAAGCTCAAGGCCGAGGCGTAGCCCGGCGGTCGGCCGGAGCGGCACACGAGGCGCGCTGGTCACGCCTGTAAACGGTTACAAGTGGCGACATCCCACTTTCGTGGGATTGTTCGGGCCTGGCGGGCGGAAGAGAGTACCTGTGCAAGGTGGAAGCTGGCCGCTCCTTCCGGTGGTGCTCGCGCACCACCAAATTTTTTCTGGACGCAGGGACTCCGCGGCGCCGATCTGACAGCGAATCCGGAAGAGGGTAGAGGGTAGAAGGAAGACGGGAGACGGACGACACCTGGCCTCCGCCGCGGCCGTTTCTGTCTGCCCTCTTCCCTCTACCTTCTTCCGTCTCACCGCTTCTCGGCAGCGGCCCGCAGTCCGCCCAGGATCTCCTTCTCGGCTCTGGCGTGGAGCGCCTGCGCCCGCCCCCACGCCTCGTCCGCGCGCCGCACGAGCGCGGCGGCTCGAGCGCGGTCCGAGAGCCCCGGCAGGTTGATGCAGACGTTCTGGTACGCGCCCGCGGCCGAGGCGCGCGCGACCTGGGCCCCCGTTCCGGCATCGGAGCGCGACGCCTGCAGGCCGATCTCCCCGACCTCGAGGCAGAGCTCGAGAATCTCGGGGCACGCCTCGAGCACGCCGAGCGGCACCTCGATCGCCGCGACCGTCGCCGCCGCGATGGCCGCCTCGCGCGCCGCCTGCTCGTCGGGCGTGCCCTTCGGGAGACGCATCGCGTCGAGGAGGCGGTCGAAGGCGGCCGTGTCCGCGTCAACCGCGGCGAGGAGACGGTCCTTGAGCTCCTGCCCCCGTACCGCGATCCGGTCGAGCTCCGCCACCGTCCCCTCGAACCCCTTCTTCGGGTGGGAGAGGTTGGCGACCATCGCCGCGAGGGCGGCCCCAAGCGCTCCGACGAGTGCGGCGACCGAGCCTCCGCCTGGGGCCGGGGAGTCCGTCGAGAGCTCGTCCGCGAACGCCCGCAGCGTCATCCCGACGAGGCGCTCCTGACCGGCGAGACGGTACTCGATCACGCGCTCGGCAGGGTCGAACGCCTTGACCTCCGAGAGGCCGAGCGTCCGCATCGCCACGTTGACGAGCGCGCTCTCGGGGACGCCGGTCGAGCGTCCCATCTGTGCCAGGTAGTGGCGCCCGGCCGTGAGCAGCGCCGACGTGGGGATAAGGCCGACGAGCTCGGAACCGGTGACGCGGAGCCCGCGCTCGCGCGCCCGCTCGTCGCACGTGTCGAATGCGACGTGCAGCGGCGTCACGTCGAGATCCGTCAAGTTCATCGAGATCTGCGCGCACCCGAACTCCGGGATGACCCAGCCGACCGCCTTCACGGACTTGAGGATCCCCGGGTCCCACACCGGCTCGCCCCTGGCGTCGAGCACCGGCTGCCCGTGCTCGTCGCGTCGCATGCGCCCCTTCTCGCGAACGTCGAGGGCGACGCGGGTGGCCAGCCGCTTGTCCAGGGTGTTCAGGTCGATGTTGAACGCAACGAGGAACTTCCGCGCTCCGATGACGGTCGCGCCGGAGCGCGGGACGAGCCTCGCCGGACCGAAGTCGGGCTTCCAGTCGGGGCTCTTCAGCTTCTCCGCGAGCCCCTCGTACTCCCCCGTGCGGATCTCGGCGAGGTTCTTGCGGTTCGGCGAGCTCGCCGCGAACTCGTAGAGGTACACCGGGATCCCGAGCTCCCGCCCGACACGCTCTCCGAGGCGCCGTGCGAGCTCCGAACACTCCTCCATCGTGATGCCGGAAACCGGGACGAACGGGACGACGTCCACCGCGCCGATCCGCGGGTGGGCGCCGTGGTGAGCGGTCATGTCGATCAGCTCGACCGCCTTCGACGCGAGCCGGAACGCGCCCTCGAGGACGGCCTCGGGCTCGCCGACGAACGTGATCACGGTGCGGTTGGTCTCTGCGCCCGCGTCCACGTTGAGCAGCGTCACGCCGGGGACCGACGCGGCCGCCTTCGCCGCCGCCTCGTACACCTCCGGCCGCCTGCCGTCCGAGATGTTGGGAACGCACTCCACGAGCCTCATGAGCGCCTCCAGAGTGCAGCATGCTAGCCGCCGCGCGCCGGGCTGACAACCCTCGGCGAAACTGAGACCTCGCCGAGGGCGGAGGCCCTGGACCTGAGCGAGCCGCCGTGCCGCGCAGGGCGCGCGCTCAGACCTTGAGACAGGGGTGGTTGATGTACGAGCGGGCCGCCGCCCGGTAGGCCAGGTGGTTCCGCACGTGCCTGAGCGCCTCGAGAAACGTCGGTTTCGGGTAGCTGCCTCCCTCGCTCTCGGGGTGGCGGTACACGACGCCGGTATGCGTCGCCCGCAGCCGCCTGTGGCGCCGCATGTACGAGTCGACCCTCTGCTCGAAGTCGGCGGCGATGTGCGAGAGCGGGTAGCGCAGCGAGATCAGGCAACGCTCGCGGTAGACGGGACGTGCCAGCTCCGAGCGGCGGGCGAGGAAGACGGCGTCGGAGAACCCGTACCCGAGCGCGAACGGGCCCGAGTGGTCGAGCGTGCTCCAGTTCACCTCGCCGCGCCACGACGCCGGGTTCGCCACGAGCACGCGACCGTCGTGCTCGAGCAGGTCGACGGCAGGATCGACCCAGTCGAACGGCCGGTCGAGGCGCACCTCCGCGTCCCAGTAGACGAGGAACGGACCGCCGTCGAGCGTCACTGCCACCAGGGCACAGTCGGAGTAGTGCGGGATGCGGCCGAGGTCGTCCCACGTGAGCCCGCACGTCCGCATGGCACGCTCGGCGTGGTCGGCGACGAAGAAGTACGCGTCGACCTCCCCGCGCCTCTGGAGGCGCTCGGCGCGCTCCCGCGCGTCGGACGGGTCGGCGACGTTGTTGATCAGCGCGACCCGGCGGGCGAACCGGCGCCGGTTCTCGTCCTCGATGCGCGGGAACACCCCGGGTGCCAGGGTCTCCCGGTACGTCCTCTCGAACGTGTTGACAACCAGGTCGATCTCGGCCGGCACCGTCGCGCTGTCCTCACTCGAATCTTAGTGCAGCGGCGGGAGCTCTGGAACCCGGAGGCCGCACCCTGCGGTTCCGCCTTGACATCGCGCGGCGGACACTGGAAGCTCGACGTCGGGAACGGATCCGACGTGCGATGTCCGACGCTCGCGGAGCTCCCGGCCTCCGAGGCCGGGCGGACCGGTTGGCCGTGGGACCAGGAGAGCCCGCGTGTCCCGGCCGCCATGGCCGACGGCCGGCCGTGGCCGCGAATCACCGTGGTCACCCCGTCGTTCAACCAGTCCCGGTTCCTCGAGGAGACGATCAGATCGGTCCTCCTCCAGGGCTACCCGGAGCTGGAATACATCGTCGTGGACGGCGGCAGCGCCGACGGCAGCGTCGAGATCATCCGGAAGTACGAGCGCTGGCTGGCCTGGTGGGTGAGCGAGCCCGACCGCGGGCAGGTGGACGCGATCAACAAGGGGCTCGCGAGGGCGACAGGCGAGATCTTCAACTGGGTTAACTCTGACGATCGCGTCCAACCGGGGGCGCTGCTCGCCATCGCGTACGGGATGGACGCTGACACGGACGCGTTCGCTGCGGCGGGTCTGGTGATTGGCGAGGGAACCGAGACCGTCACGCGCCGTAACCGGAACCTGACGGTCGCGAAGATCATCAGGGGCCACCTCTCCGTAACCTTCCTGCAGCAGGCGGTCTGGCTCCGGCGCGACCTCGTCCAGGCGTGCGGAGGGCTCGACCCCGCTTTCCATCACTACCTCGACGTGGAGATGCTGCTCCGCTACCTTGCGCTCTTCCCCCGCGTCCGCTACGCAGACGATGTCATCGCCGCGTTTCGCCTTCATCCCGCGTCGAAGACCGTGGCGCACCGCGACAGGTTCTTTGGCGAGTACCGACACGCGCTCGAGAAGTTGTCGCGGCTTTCGGGCTTCGAGGTCCTCCGGTCGGCGTGTCGGACGCGGATTGCGGAGCTCGACCGGCACGAGGAACTCGCCCTTGTCCTGGGTGATGGAAC
>Ga0335070_10007317_pt1 | contig 12953 bp, 12 predicted proteins | sample Lox_Sample_13_FD_206722 | JGI IMG/M metagenome (GOLD analysis project Ga0335070, IMG submission 206722) | Soil microbial communities from Loxahatchee National Wildlife Refuge, Florida, United States - Lox_Sample_1.3 | ecosystem: Environmental > Terrestrial > Soil > Wetlands | place: USA...
CCTGGACGAAAACCGCGTGGCGACGGTGCTGGTAGAGTGCGGCTTCGAGCTCGAAACGGACATGCATTATGACCTGTTCGGCTGGGCCGTCGGGGAAGCGGTCAGTCTTGACGTTCCCGCCCTTGTTGGCGTAGGCAAGCCTACAACCAGTCAACTTGTGAAGATGAATTCGGCGATCAACACCGGCGGACAGGTGCGCATGTACCATATTCCGGGTATGACACCAGAGGCGCCCACGCTGGATGCTGCGTTCAAAGGCAGGAAACCTGCGAGGAAAATCAGGATAGAGCGGAGCGACCTGAAGAGGGTCTACGACATGATGCAATACAGCCAGAGCACCGATGTCGATTTCGTATACCTGGGGTGTCCTCACTACAACATCATCGAAATCCAGAAGGTGGCGCGACTCATTGAGGGGAAGAAATGCAAGAGGCCGCTTTGGGTCATGACGAATCCTCTGACGTACAAGGCGGCGACGCTTATGGGGCTCGAGGCGGTGATCGATAAGGCGGGAGGTACGCTTCTTTCGGGCAGCTGCCCCGGATTGTTGATGGGAGAGATGCCACCTGCATCGGTGATGGCAACTGATGCAGCCAAACAGAATTATTATATCACCGGTGTCGTCCATCCGAGAAAGCTCGGTGTCCTCTATGGGACCACGGAAGATTGCATCAGCGCGGCCCTGACCGGTAAATGGAAAGGCGAGTGGAGGTGATGCCCATGAGCGAAGAAGCGAAAAAAATAGTCCTTAAGGGCAGGAAAGTGATAGGCGGCGTTGCTGAAGGCGAAGCGTTGGTTTCGAAAATGCCATTGATGGGATGGGGCAATGTCAGTCCGCAACGAGGTTGCACGGTCGAGAGGAACCATCCGCTCTTTGAAATTCCTTTCAAAGGGAAGGTGTTGGTTTTCACCGAACCCAGAGGCTCAGGCGGTTTTGCCGGCTACGGCAGGAGCAGGCAGTTCGGCATGAACCCGATAGCCTTTCTCTACAGAAAAGGGAACAACCTGACGGTTTTTGCGGCAATGAACATGAAGGTACCCACCATGACCGATTTTGATGCTGACCCGACCGCAGTCATTGAGACGGGCGATTTTGTCCGCGTCGACGCGGACAGGGGGGTCGTAGAGGTTTTCAAAAAACGATAGGTCAACGCGACACCTGTGCGGTGTGGGCACGTTCGAGTTAGATATGCGGAAGCAAGCAGGTTAACGACGGTATGCCATGGGCTCGGGCGGCTCCCGAGCCCATGGCACGCTCGTGTCAAGGATAAATCTTAAAGACTGCCTCGTCAATCGCCTTATCCTTAAAACGCTCCCCAACCTTGTTGTCGTGCCCTGAGAGTACGATTCCGTCGAACTCGCGGATGGTCTCGTAGGCCTTGACGACATCTCGCACTTCTCCTTGGAACAGACCCATGGGCCGATCTTTTTCTATATTGTCGTAGACGTGAACCGCATCGCCCGCTATAACGACGGGCTTTCCTCCGGTTTTCACTATCACTATTTGAAGACCAGGGTAGTGCCCGTTGACTCTAATAACGCTGATACCGGGGAAAAGCTCTTTATCTCCGTCCAGAAGCTTGAGTCGATTGTCCCACATGAGATCGACGAGAGCATAGGTGTCCTTTTTGCGTGGATACATGGAATTACGGAAGTATCTGAACTCGGGTGATTCTTCCACTGCATAACGAAAAGCTGCTCGCTGGATTAAGACCTTAGGAGTCTTGAAGAAGTCCATGCCGTCCAGATGGTCGAAGTGCGGATGTGTCAAGATAATCGTGTCAATGTCGGAGGGCTTGAGCCCCACTTTGGCCAGCATTGCGTCGGGCGACTGGTACTTCTGATATCTCTTGGCAAAATCAGTCCCTGACCCGACGTCCACGAGAATATTGCGATCCTTTGTTTTTATGAGCCAATACATCATGTAATAATTGAGCGGAGGCTGGTTCGAGTACAACGGCTCTCCCATCCAGTAGGCCAGATAATTCGGAAAGCTGCCGAACTCAGCGTACTTGAGCACATAGACCGCCTGCACCCCGGAATCAGTCGGCCCTGCGCTTGGTTTTGCCTCAGCCTTTGCATCGGCTGCGAAACCAGCCGCAGCAACCGCGCTCGCCCCCAGTCCCACCGAAGCCATCTTCATGAAGTCCCGTCTGCTTACGCCGCTTTCATCCCTGTCCTCTTGTTCCATAGCCCCCCCTTTTTTGTAATGTAATGGAGCTTGTCACTTCCGATGTTATCGGCCGAATCGGAATATGTCAAGGGTTTATAATCAAAACGCGTGTACTTCCGGGCCAGAGAGCGCCTCCGCCGCCCTTGTACAAATGTACTTACACTGTGGTATGTTGAATGCGCCAACCACAGCAGTGTTTCTGTGTGCGCTATGGTGTCACTATAAGGGCCATCAGTGGCAGGGAAGGGGAGGTTATTACTCTTGTTTGCCAAGGATTGAGAAACAAGGAGATTGCCCGTAAGCTTGGTGTGTCAGAACACACGGTGAAGGCACGCCTCAACCAAATCTTTAAGAAGTTCCATATAACTGGCCGGTCACAGCTGATCGCGCTGGCCCTGGATCGTCGACTCTGCTCATCCTGAGATCGAGCCTTTTTCTTCTGTTTGAGAGTATCGCGACGGCAGCGCGGTCTTCACCAACGAAACGTCTCGCTCACAGCCCTTGCCCTTTGCAATGATCTCACGTTGTTCCGCCATATAGGCGATAGCTGTGCCTCTTGACAAATCCAATTCAAGGGCGCATAACTCTCACATACCATGGCGCGGAAACCTACCCGTACGTTGATTTCACGCTTGCTTCTTACGTCGTTCGTGTTTTTGATAGTGGCAGCAGGCTTTCACCATCATAGTGACATCGCCTCGCATGCGGATTGTTCCCTCTGCATCGCCGCCGGGCACCAGTCAGCTGTGGCGTCCCAGCAGAATGGCTCTCTGCCCCTTATACAAGCTACGCAGATCATTTCCTTGAGCCTGGCCCCCGTTCTTACCTCGTTAACGGACAGAATGACTGTTCTGATGCGAGGACCTCCCGCCCAAAAGTAACACCTTCTTAAGAACCGTTCAGACGCAAGAAATACCATTCCGAGAGTACTAAATCGTGGAGGAGGACACAGATGATGAGAATTCTCCTTTGCATTTTATTCATTGCCCTTCTGGTATCGCCATCGTTTGCTGCTGATTTGGAATCCCGGCTGAACAGCCTGGAAGAAGCGCTGAAGAAACAGCAGAAAACGATCGAGGAGCAACAGCAACTGATCCAGCAGCTCAAGGAAGAACTTTCTACAGTAAAGCAACAGGCGCCGGTCAAAGCAGAGGAACAGACTGTCCAAACCGCCAAGCCTGACCGTCGCCGTGCTGCTTCGACGGGTCCCATCTCTTTTATTCGCGGGGTATCATCAGCGTTGATATAGAGCCTTGGAAAGACAGGGTCCCTGGCGGCGGATTCAGGGAATGGAGCGGACCGCCCTGACGAATGCCCTGTCATCCGGTCTCGCAGGGTACACCCTCAAGACCTCTTTCCCGTAAGAAGGGTGATAGTTGAACGGGAGCAAGGTCGTGGCGCCGGATGACCAGTAGAGATCAAAGCGGGCATAAACGTCGCGAGAATGTTTAGGCATCATCAGGGCGATAGCCACTGCGGTCTCTCGCTCGTCAGGCTCGGGCAGGCGCCAATCAGTGTAACCGCCAAGCCTCAAAGACTGACAATACTTTTGCGCTCTCTCAAATGAGACCTCTTCTCCATTGTCGTCCTTTTGCCACATTAGTTTCCGGCGCGTGTCCGTAACCGTACCATCTCTGTTATCCACGAGTCTCTCCGCCGAATCAACCACGGGTAACTGACTGAAAAGCAGCAGGAGAGAGGCCACGATGATGAGCAAAGTTCGTGTGCTGATCCGCATCTTCGTCTCCATTTCCAAGCCTCCTGTTTCATCAAATAGTTGTGCGTTTAAGCCTTGTGAAGTCTTCGTGAGCCTCCGGGGAGAAGCTTGGCGGCAGCCCATGCCGCCGCGTAGAGCACGCCGAGCAGGACGACATCCGTAGGACCGACAGGCAGATCCCATCGATACGCCATCCAGAAGCCGAGGAACGCGGCGGCGCCGCCTACCAGAGAGGCCAGCGCCGTAAACTGCCGCATGGTACGTGCATGCAAGTGCGCGATCAGCGCAGGAATAAGGAGGAAGCCGAAGGCGATCAGCGGACCGACGCTGAGCACTGCCATAGAAACCGTCAGGCCGATCAGCAGATAGAGCAGCACGTCCCAGAAGACAACGTTCTTGCCGAGTATGCTTGCCATCTCACGGTCGAACGAGACCAGGAGCAACTCTTTGTGAAAAAGTCCCAGCGTCGCGAGGACCAGCATAAGCGTTACTGCGGTCAAGACGAGATCGAACCCGGAGATAGCAATGACCTCCCCCTTCAGCATATCGAGCCAACCGATCTCGCCATAGGGATTCTTTGCTAATAGCAGAATGCCCAGCGCAGCGGCCACGACGTATGCAGCACCGAGCCGGCCTTCGGGCTGCCCGCGCCCTCGTCGTTCCATGAACGCCAGGGCTAAAATCGCCGTCAGCGAGAACGTGATCGAGCCCGCGAAAGCGAGCGCATGCGCGCTGTGTGAGCCATGGTCGGCCAGCTTGAAGCCGACCCACAAGGGAAGAGAGAGCGCGACCGCGACACCCGTCGAGGAGATCTGTGGCAATGCCACGCCCATAAACACGAGCCGGCGCATCACGAGAAACACACCGACGAGCGGGCAGGCGAACCCGACCAGTACGCTGGTATATACCGAGTTACGCAGGAGAAAATCGGGCGAGAGAATCTGATGCAACGCATCCATGTCAGCCAACCCCCATTTCAAGAATCTCCGTGATCCGTGCGGGGGTGAGCAGCTCGTTTGCTGTGCCCTGCAGCACGTTACCCCGTAGGAGCCAGATGACTTGCTCGGCATGATCGCGCAGCAGCGCAAAGTCGTGCGTGACGAACAGGACCGTGATTTCTCTTTCCTTGATAATTTGTGAGATGTAATCGAGTACTGCGTGCGTTGCCGTTTGATCGACGCTGGCGGTGGGTTCGTCAAGCACGAGGACATCGGGACGTGTCGCCAGTGCCCGGGCGATGAGCACGCGTTGCTTCTGGCCGCCGGAGAGCTCCGCAAATCGCCTTCGGGCAAACTCCAGAGCCCCCACCGAGCGCAGGCATTCGCGTGTGAAGGCACGTTCTGCCGGCGGGGTAAAACGCCCTGAGGGGACGCGTCCATATGTGCCCATCAGGGCAACTTCAAAGCCAGTCAGCAGATAGATCGGATCGAACTGAATCGACTGGGGGACATAGCCAAAGACGAGTGGGGCTCCTGCAGATGAGGTGTGGATGCGGCCCGCCACGGGCGGAAGCAGCCCAAGCAGCGTCTTGAGCAGCGTCGACTTGCCCGAACCGTTCCCGCCGAGTATGGCAGTAAAGCCAGCCCGCGGGATCGAGAACGTAATCCCTGAGAGCACGGACTGGCCGTTGTAGCCGATGCTCAGGTTATCCAGTGTGATGAGAGCTTCGTTCATCTGTCTGTCTCACCCTGTTCCTGTTCTTCCTCTCTTTATTTTCTGCCTTCTGCGGCAGTGACCATAGTCTGGACAATATAGTCCATCATCTTGATGTACGTTTCCGTGTTGGGTACACCTCCCGGCATGATGGGAAGTATTATCAGCTTCGCGCGGGTCTGCTCGGCGATGCGTTTCGGAACTTTTTCGGGAAACTGCGGCTCGCGTACCACAATAGGAACATGCTCGACCTTCATCGACGCGATCAGTTCTTCGATGTGGCGTGCGGTCGGATCGATGCCCGGCCTCAGCTCAATCGTGCCGAAGTAATCCATGCCGAAGCGCGCCGCGAAGTAGGGCCAATGCTCATGATAGGATACGAACTTCTTGCCCTTGAGCGGTTTGGCTTCCTTCTCCCACTCGGCGATCTTTGCGTCGAGCCTGGCGAGATAGGCATCCCGGTTGCGTGTGAATTCCGCCTCATATTGCGGGGCGAACGTCGCGAACGCCTTGTAGATGTTTTGTACTGCGGTCTTTGCCAGCACCGGATCGAGCATGTAGTGCGGGTCGCCGTAGGGATGTACGTCGCCCGCCGAGTGATCGGTGGACGTGGGTGCACCGAGCGGGGTGATGCCCTTCGAAGCGTCCACGTAGCCCTCCCTGTCTCTCTGGATGCGCGGATTCTTGCTGGCTTCTATCAACGCAGGGAGGAAGGCATGTTCGCACTCGAATCCTACCAGGATCAGCAAATCCGCCCGGTTCATCATCGGCACGAAGCTCGGTTTCATGGGGACGCCGTGCGTGTCTTCCACGCCTGTGGCCAAGCTGTTCACCTCGACCAGGTTGCCGCCAACGGCGCGCGCAAAGTCCGCCAGGTCGGTTAGCGTCGTGACAACGCGGATCTTGGCGGCGTGAGCTGGCAGTGCTCCTGTGCATAGCCCGATGAGCAAGATCATTATGAACAAGAGAAATAACTTCGGTCTCATAGTAGATTCCCCTCCTCTCCAGGGTCAGCGTTCCTGCCAGCCATGCGCGTGAGAGCCGATAATCCACGCCCATTGCAGGTAAACGGCATCATTTGGCTGCAGGCCGGTCGCGGCATTGTTATTGGTGTGTGTGTATTGAAGCCGGAGCTGATTCCAATGGCTCACGGCCCAGGTGACCCATCCAGAATACGCAGAGGTTCTGGCCTCGTTGTTGTAAAGGTTTTCCACCCATTCAAACATGGTGCCGACGGTCCACTCCCGAGACAACTTGTATGCGAGATAGGAGTAAAGGCCGTAGGAGGGCACGGTTTGGGTAGACAGGGCACCGTCCGGTGAAAGAACATCATAGCGGTTGTTGCTGTAAAGCACCTCCGTACCCCAGGTAAGGCTCTTGAACTGATTGTTGCGAAGCGGCCGGTACGCGAACGTGATGTCTGCTCCTACCATGCGCCGCTGCCGTTCATTGAATACGCTGCTATTGAATATGTTGCCATTGGGTTGAATTTGCGGGCCGCCAAGAGAAAGCGTGTTCGGGTTCCACATACCTGAGAGCCCGGGTTCGAATGAGATATTGGGCGTCAGGTCGAAATACGTGGAGGCGCGACCCCAATAGTTCAAATTGCTGGCGCTGCGGAAATCGCCGACACTGTTTGGTGTATCGCCGAACTGGGTACCGGCGCCCGCTGTCAGACTGACGTAATGCGAAATCGGCAGCAGGTAGTTGACCTGTACGCCGTCTGTCTTTGATTCGCCGCCAACATACTGATCAAGCACCAGCGGACGGTTCACGAAGGGGAGCTCGTGATCGTGGATGTAGGACAACCGGCCGAATTCGCCGAAGAACCGCCCACCCTTCACCGTCAGGTTCCACGGCAGCGAAGTTGTGACGATCGCAGCCTCCTCCACTCCTGCGTTGGCCTCGCCGGTGGTCGGGTCGACTGTGGCATTGATCACCACATAACCGCGCGCAAATGGATCAACCGAGGCGGCCGCGTTCAGTTCCACGGAACGCTGCAACACGCTGAACCCACCGGGCTGGCTGCTCCCCGTCTGCTGTGAATTCTTGCTGTTGTAGGAGAAGATCGTCTCACCCACAAACCCGATGGCAGGATTGAAGACGCTCGGAACCACCTTCTTTTGAGCCTCGACCACCTGGTCCACTTTTTCCTTTAGCTCCTGCACCTGCTGCTGCATTTGTTCGGTGGCCGCAGGCTGCTTAATCTCGGCAGCAGCGGGTGGAGCAGCGGGTTGGGGCTGTTTGGCTGCGGCTTTCAATTCTTCAATCAGCTTTCGCTGTTCTTCAATGGCTTGTTCTTGCTTCTGTAATGTCTCCTGAAGGACTTTCAGTTGTTGGATCGTCTGCTCCTGTTTTTTAAGAGTCTGTTCAAGGGTGTTTAACCGATCTTCCATGGTCTGGGCAAATGCACCTGATGATAATATAAGCAACAAGATGAGCGTAATCATGACTTTCATGATGGCACCTCCACCTGCTGTTCAATTCTTCTGACGAAATGCTTCTAACTTTCCTTGATAGAACTGCTTGAGGGTTCGGATACTAGGCGGGGGGAGCTCGATTTGAGTACGGAGAGTAACAAACAGAGGAAAGGCTGACCTTATTCTCTATAGAAGTGAGGAGAATAACAGAAGCTGGTGGTGAGACTTGAAGGACATCGTGAAAAGCAAAGTTTCCGTAGTGGGAGAGATTAAAACAGATAGAACAATTGTCATGAGAGGCTCCATCTGTATGGTGATGGAATCCCAGCCCCACAATGGAGAGGCAAAAACACATGAGCAGGGAAAAGACGAATCTTTTCTTCATCACTCAAAATAGTAACTTACACGCAATGAAAAGTAAATAAAGAAGCATTGCGAGACCAACTCGCGTGAAAAAGGTGGCTTCAAGGTATATAGTGTATGGGTATGTCGCGCATCTCATCGTTCCTCAGGAGAAAAGACGTCCGAACGTATATGGGCCACAGCTGGGAAGTGGCCTGGCCCATGACGCTCATTATGTTCTACGAGTTTCTTGTGGGGCTGACCGATGTGTATGTTGCGGGCCGGGTGAGCAAAGATATCCAGGCTACCTATGGTTTTGTGGTTCAGCAATACTTCATTCTGATCGTTATTGCCAATGCATTGACTGTGGGGACAGTCTCCATTGTCTCCCGGCTTTTCGCATCCGGTGATAAGGATACGCTGGGCGGGGCGATCTTCTCATCTCTCATTTCTTCCGCTGCCGCGGGGATACTCCTCGCAGCACTCGGCTACGCACTGGCCCCGCATGTCATAGAGGTTCTCAATGTGCCTACCGAGCTCAAGGAATTGAGCATTCCCTTCATCAGGATATATGCTGCCGGTCTTGTATTCCACTATCTGCTCATCAACAGCAATGGAGTGTTGAGATCATGCGGCATGATCAAGGCTTCGCTGAAAACCATGACCACCGTCTGCGTGGTCAATATCCTGCTGAATCTTTTTCTCGTTTTTGAAACACCTCTTGGCTACCGGGGCATTGCAGTCGCCACTGCTTCAGCCGTCTTTATCGGAAGCCTCATGAATCTCCACTACGTCCGTGTACTATTAATGGGCCCGAGGAGATTTTCGCATGCTCTCATTAAAAAAATGCTGGATATAGGCTGGCCCATGGGGGTGCTTCAGGTTCTCTGGCAGCTTGGCTCCATGGTACTCTTCCTTATTTTGAGCCTGTTGCCGGAACACAGGGTGGAAGTTCTTGCAGCACTTACCACAGGCCTCCGACTGGAATCGGCGATCTTTCTTCCGGCCTTTGCATTCAATATGGCCAATGCTGTTGTGGTGGGAAACTGCCTGGGAGAACGCAAGCCGGACGATGCCTACAAGAGCGGTCTTGTGACCATGGCAATAGGGGTGGCTATTGTTTCGACGCTTGCCCTGGTCGTAATACTGAGTGCCCGGTGGATCGTGCCCTTGCTGTCTCATAATGAGATCGTCATAAAAGAAACAATCTGGTACATCTACATTAATATGATCGGGGAGCCGATTATGGCCTCGGGTGTCATCCTGGGAGGAGGCTTGAGCGGTGCCGGTGACACCCGAAGCGTGCTTATACGGGTGGCGTTGAGTGTGTGGCTTATCAGAATACCGCTCTGCTATCTTTTTGTTGTTGTATTGGGATTCGGGCCGATTTCTGTCTGGTGGGCCATGAATATATCGCAGATCGTACAGGCATCGCTCGTTTACCGTCGTTACGCGAGCAGGGCATGGCTGGCCAATGCATGACGGTTACATGGTATAATTCAAGAAAGATTTTTATCGCAGGTGTACGCAGGCAAGAGCCGGCGGAGATGCGGCGACAAAAATTTGTAGGCGGTGAAAAGGAGAGCTGAATATGGCGAAACAAATAGATGATACGGCGACGTGGATCAGAGAATTCATTGAAACCTTTGTCGCATCCAAGGAGAACAGCCTTAAGAATGCGAGCGACGATCCTGCATGGGGCAAGCCCCTTGTTGGATTCTCGCGAGGGGATGATCCGATCTATGCGGAAATGAAGAGCGACATAGGCGACTTCTTCATGACGCCATACGAAATTTTTGTGAAGACATTCCCTGATGCTGCAGTAAAGCCCGATGAACTGAGCGTGATCAGTTGGATACTGCCCCAGACGGAATCCACGAAGCGCGCGCACAGGAAGGAGACCGCAACCCCATCTGAGGAATGGGCCCGTGCAAGAAAATACGGCGAGGAGTTTAATGCAATGTTGCGCAAGAACCTGACCGGGATGCTGACACGCGAGGGGTATCAAGCGGTCGCTCCCATCGATTCTCCCTGGTGGAAACAGCAGATGTCGGAGCGATACGGTTATTCGTCGAACTGGTCGGAGCGGCATGCTGCTTATGCCGCGGGTCTGGGCACGTTCGGCCTGTGCGACGGCCTCATAACGCCCGTGGGCAAGGCGATGCGCTGCGGTTCAGTGGTGGCGCGCATCCAGATACCACCGACGATGAGACCTTACACGAACCACCAGCAATACTGCCTCTTCTTCGCCAAGGGCACCTGCGGCAAGTGTGCGGATCGCTGCCCGGTGGGCGCTATCAGCAAAGAGAAAGGGCACGACAAGGAAAAGTGCAGGATCTTCGTATCAGGCAAAATGAAGGAATATGTCGTCTCTCATTTCGGGTTCGACTCCTATGCGTGCGGATTTTGCCAGGTGGGCGTGCCCTGCGAGTCCCGCATCCCGGTAAAGGAATGACCTTCCCTATCGGCCGGAGGAGTCAGCTTTCACGGCCTTCGCCCATCCTCTGCGCAATCTTTCTTCTTTCTGCTTTTGTGCAGATCTCCTGCCCGGCAAGGATGTTCGAAGATCTCAGCGCCCGCGATCTCAAGAAGAGAATGGATAACGGCGTGAAGATGGTCATTGTCGATCTTCGGACGCCTCGTGAGTACCAGGACGGCTATGTGCCGACAGCGGTGAACGTCCCTCCTGATAAACTCTACCTCTTAAGGCAGGTACTTCCCGAGGACAAGGCCACGTTGATCGTGTTCTACTGCAGGGGCTACGGGTGAGACACGAGTACCGGCGCCGCGGTCGTGGCTCGGAAGATGGGTTACACAAACGTTGTCACGTTTCTCGGGGGATTTCCCGAGTGGCACGCCAAAGGCTATCCTGTCGCGCACTAATCCTTGCATCCAGCCGTATTTTACAGTAAGTTAGAAGCGATTTTGCCTGTATTTCGGTCGCAAGAAAGCGAGGAAGACAGCATGTTATTTTCGCGGATGTTCATGCCCACCATGAAAGAAGATCCGAAAGAAGCGGAAGTGCTCAGCCATCGCCTTATGCTCAGGGCAGGCTTTATACGGCGGCTTGCATCCGGCGTCTACACATGGCTTCCGCTCGGCCTGCGTTCGCTGAAGAAGGTTGAGAACATCGTGCGTGAAGAGATGAATAAAAAGAGCGCTCAGGAAATACTGATGCCTGCTGTGCAGCCGAAAGAGCTGTGGGTTGAGAGTGGCCGTTGGGATTTTTACGGCAAGGAGTTGCTGAGGTTCAAAGACCGGAGCGATCGCGAGCATTGCCTTGCCCCGACCCATGAGGAGGTCGTGACAGACCTGGTCAGGAGGGAGGTGCGCTCCTATCGGGAACTGCCGCTGATCCTCTACCAGATTCAAACAAAATTCCGCGATGAGATCAGGCCACGCTTCGGCGTGATGCGTGCCCGTGAGTTCATAATGAAGGACGCCTACAGCTTCGATGTTGATGAAGCAGGGGCAGAGAAAAGCTATATGGCGATGTACGACGCCTATGAGCAGATTTTCAGGCGTTGCGGTTTGCGGTTCCGCGCAGTGGAGGCTGATACCGGGCAGATAGGCGGGAGTTTTTCGCACGAATTCATGGTGCTTGCTGAAACCGGCGAGGACACGATCATCTCGTGCAACAAGTGCGACTACGCCGCGAACCTGGAGAGGGCTGAAGTGCGTGGTGTCCAGAGAGCGATTACCAAGAAGGGCGGCAGCTTCAGGAAAGTTGAAACACCGGGCAAGAGGAAGGTGGACGAGGTGGCTTCTTTCCTGGGTGTGGAGCCGTCAAGGCTTATAAAGACGCTGCTTTACAACACTGATAAAGGGACGATCGGCGTGCTTGTGGCGGGTGACCGCGAGGTGAATGAAACCAAGCTGAAGAATGTCCTCTCCCTTGATTTCGTGGTGCTGGCGGATGAGCAGACGATTGAGGAGGTGACGGGTGGTCCGCTCGGTTTTTCCGGCCCTATCGGCCTCAAGGTACCTCTCTATGCAGACCTTGACGTTCTCTGCATGGAAGATTTTGTCGTCGGCGGAAATCAACGCGACATGCATATCGTTGATGTGAATGCCGGAGATTTCAGCGTGCGGGAATTTTACGACCTCAAAGTGGCATGCGTGGGAGACAGGTGCCCTCGATGTGACGGTTTCCACAATGCGACCCGTGGTATCGAGGTTGGCCATATTTTCAAGCTCGGCACAAAATACAGCAAGTCGATGAACGCCACGTATCTTGACCAGGAGGGAAAGGAAAAGCAAATAGTCATGGGCTGTTATGGTATAGGGATAGGCCGTACGGTCGCTGCCGCCATAGAGCAGAATAATGACCAGTTCGGAATGATCCTGCCTCCCAGCATCGCGCCTTTCCTGGTGGAGGTGTTGCCTGTTAACACCTCTCACGCGGAGAGTATGGAGGTGGCGAATGGCATATACAAGAACTTGGTGGACAGAGGCATTGATACGGTACTCGATGACCGCAACGAGAGACCCGGCGTGAAGTTCAAAGATTGCGATTTGATCGGTATACCGCTGCGCGTCGCTGTAGGCGAACGGGGTCTCAAAGAAGGTATGGTCGATATAAAACTGCGAACAGAAAAGGAACCCATCCGCGTGAGCAAGGATGAGGCAGTAGGGAGGGTGCTGGAGT
>Ga0335070_10007318_pt1 | contig 12953 bp, 10 predicted proteins | sample Lox_Sample_13_FD_206722 | JGI IMG/M metagenome (GOLD analysis project Ga0335070, IMG submission 206722) | Soil microbial communities from Loxahatchee National Wildlife Refuge, Florida, United States - Lox_Sample_1.3 | ecosystem: Environmental > Terrestrial > Soil > Wetlands | place: USA...
TCACATCGTCCACTTCTACCACCTCTCGGCGCTCGACTGGGTCGACGTGACCACCATTCCCAAGGCCGATCCGGCGAAAACCGCGGCGCTCGCCGAGACGCTCTCCGAGTGGCCCGGCAACTCGCGCCGCGAGATGGAAGCCGTGCAGACCAAGGCCGCCGGCGTGCTCAGCAGCGGCCAGCTCGGCATCTTCACCAACGGCTACTGGGGTCACCCGGCCATGAAGCTGCCCCCGGACGTCAACCTGCTGGCACTGGCGCACTACTTCCAAGCGCTCGAGTTCCAGCGCAAGGCGAACCAGGTCGTCGGCATGCTCGGCGGCAAGACGCCGCACATCCAGAACCTCGCCGTGGGCGGGGTGATGAACGCCATCAACCTCAACAGCGAGGCGACCCTGCACATGGACCGCCTCTACCAGATGAAGGACCTGCTCACCGAGGTCATCCCCTTCGTGCAGCAAGTGTACTTCGTCGACGCCTGCGCCATCGCCGCCTTCTACCCCGAGTGGTTCGACATCGGCGCCGGCGTGCAGAACTACCTGAGCGTGCCGGACCTGCCGACCGACACGAAGTCGACCGCCTTCGACTTCCCCGGCGGCACCATCATGGACGGCGACCTGAAGAGCGCCAAGGCGATCAGCAGCGCGCGCGACGAGTACTGGCGCAAGGGCGTCGTCGAGGACGTCACGCACGCCTGGTACAAGGGCCGCGGCGCGCTGCACCCCTGGAAGGGCGAGACCGATCCCGACTACACCGACTTCCAAGACGACGGCAAGTACTCGTGGGTGAAGGCGCCGCGCTTCAACGGCAAGCCCATGCAGGTCGGGCCGCTGTCGAACGTGTTGGTGGCGTACGCGCTGGGGCACGAGCTGACCCGCAAGTGGACCGACTTGGCGCTCGCCACGGTGTCGAAGATCGCGCAACGTCCGATCACCGTCGACAAGCTGCAGTCGACCATGGGCCGCTATCTGGCGCGCGCCATTCGCTGCGCCGTGCTGTCGGATCTGGCGGTGCGGCACTGGGAGCTGTTGGCGAAGAACATCCTCGGCGGCGACACGACCATCTACAACGCGCCGAGCTTCCCGCAGGGCGCCGTGGAAGGCGTGGGCTTCCACGAAGCGCCGCGCGGGACGTTGTCGCACTGGGTGGTGGTGAAGGACGGTGCGCTGGCGAACTACCAGGCGGTGGTGCCGACGACGTGGAACGCGAGCCCGCGCGACGAGGGCGGCGCGCCCGGGCCGTACGAAGCCGCGCTGCTCAAGAATCCGGTCGCCGATCCGGAGCGCCCGCTCGAGCTGCTGCGCACGGTGCATTCGTTCGACCCGTGCATGGCGTGCGCGGTGCACACGCTCGACGTGGAAGGCAAGGCCATCGCCACGGTCAAGGTGCTATGAGCGCCGCCGCCGACGGGCCCGCGCCCATCGCGGTGATCGGCCTCGGCAACGTGCTGCTCGGTGACGACGGCTTCGGCCCGTTCGTGATCGCGCTGCTCCATGCCGGCTGGGACTTCCCGGCGTCCGTCGAGCTGATCGACGCCGGCACACCCGGGCTCGGGTTGGTCAGCTATTTCCAGGACCGCGAGCTCGCGCTCATCGTCGACGCGGTGGCGGCCAGCGGCGAACCGGGTGAGCTGCGACTCTACCGCAGCGCCGATCTGCAGAAGCTGCCGCTGCAGCCGCGGGTGAGCCCGCACGATCCGGCGGTGCAAGAGACCCTCGGCATCGCCGAGCTCTCGGGCCACGGCCCACGCGCCGTCTTGCTGCTCGGCGCGATCCCGACCTCGACCGAGCCCGGCATCGGGCTGAGCGCGCCCATGCGGTCGGCGGCGACCCTGGCGGTCGAGCTGGTGCTGCGCGAGCTCAGCCACCGCGGCATCGACGTCTTGCCGCGCAGCGTGACCCGGCCGCTCGATGCCTGGTGGCACAGCGGCACGGCGACGGTGTCCGCACCGGTGAGGGAACTGTAGTCCATCTGCAATGGAGGCGTGGGTGCTGCGACATCGCTGCTCTCTTCGGATAGCCCTGTGGGTCGGTGCGGTCGTGGTGCTGGCGGTGGCGCTGGCGTGGACGCCGTGCCGCGCCGAGACCGACGCCTGCCTCGCCTGTCATGGGCAGGAGGGGTTCACCGCCCCGGACGGCCGCGCCATCGTCGTCGACGGCGCCAAGTTTTCTGCCAGCATCCACGCGCCGATCGAGTGCACCGGCTGTCACGCCGACCTGGTGAAGACGGACTTTCCGCACAAGGAGAAGGTGGACCCGGTCAACTGCGGCGGCTGTCACGAGGACATCGCCAAGCTCTATGCCGGGAGCTTGCACGGCCGCGAGGTGAGTGCCGGCGCGCCGCTCGCACCGCGCTGCTGGAGCTGTCACGGCACGCACGACATCGTCGACGTCAAGTCGCCGGAGTCGCGCGTCGCCCGCTTCCGCATTCCGTTCGTGTGCGGGTCGTGCCACAAGGAAGGCACGCCGGTCACCCAGACCTACGACATCCCGCAGGACAAGATTCTCGAGCACTACTCGGAGAGCATGCACGGCGAAGGGCTCTTCAAGCGCGGGCTCACGGTGGTCGCGGTGTGCATCGACTGCCACACGGCGCACAACGTCTTGCCGCACACCGATCCGCGCTCGAGCATCTTCCGCGACAACATCCCCCAGCTCTGCAAGAAGTGCCACGGGCAGATCGAAGTCGTGCACCGCCAGGTCATCCGCGGCGAGCTCTGGGAAAAGGAGCCGAACAAGGTTCCGATCTGCGTCGATTGCCACGCGCCGCACAAGGTGCGCCGGATTTTGTACGAGGAGGGCATTGCCGACGAGCAGTGCATGAAGTGTCACGCGAAGCCGGACCTCAGCGTTGAACGCGACGGCAAGACGATCTCGCTGACGGTGAGTCGCGAAGAGATCGGCGGCTCGATCCATCGCAACGTCTCCTGCGCCAAGTGTCACACCGGCACCGACCCGTTCGCCGCCGAGCGCCCGTGCGCGACCGTCAAGACCAAGGTCGATTGCTCCATCTGCCACGCCGAAGTGGTCAAGGAGTTCGCCACCAGCATCCACGGGACGCTGGCGGCGCGCGGCGACACCAACGCGCCGGTGTGCAAGGACTGTCACGGCGAGCACGGCATCCGCGGCCACAAGGATCCGAAGGCGACCACCTTCGCGATGAACGTGCCGAACCTCTGCGGCAAGTGTCACCGCGAGGGTCAGAAGGCGGCCGTCAGATACAAGGGTAATGAACCCAATCCCGTGGAGCAGTACGTCGAGAGTATCCACGGCAAGGGCCTGATGCAAAGCGGGCTGCTGGTGACGGCGATGTGCGCCGATTGCCACACGGCGCACCGCGAGCTGCCCGCCAGCGACGAGCGCTCGACCGTGAACCCGAAGAACATCCCGCAGACCTGCGCGAAGTGTCACAACGGCATCTACGAGAAATTCCGCGCCAGCGTCCACTCGCCGCTGGTCTACAAAGGCGACAAGCGCCTGCCGCAGTGCGCCGACTGCCACACCTCGCACCAGATCACGCGCGCCGACAGCGATGGCTTCAAGCTCGCCGTCCTCAACCAATGCGGCCGGTGTCACGAGGAGGTGACGAAGAGCTACTTCGACACCTTCCACGGCAAGGTGTCGAAGCTCGGCTTCGGCGCCACCGCCAAATGCCACGACTGCCACGGCGCGCACGACATTCTGCCGCCGAACGACCCGGCGTCGCACCTCTCGCGCCAGAACATCGTCGAGACCTGCGGGAAATGCCACGCCGGCTCGCACCGGCAGTTCGCCGGGTACCTCACGCACGCGACACACCACGACAAGAACAAGTACCCGATCCTCTTCTACACGTTCTGGTTCATGACCACGCTGCTGGTCGGGACGCTGGTGGTCGCCGGTGTGCACACGCTGCTGTGGCTGCCGCGCTCGTGGCAGATGATGAAGGAGCGCCAGGCGCAAGAAGCGCGCTCACACGGGAAGGAAGTCCGCCGCTTCCCGGCGCGGGCGCGACAGCTGCACATCCTGGTCATCATCAGCTTCCTCGGCCTCGCCCTCACCGGCATGACCCTCAAGTTCTCCTATCTCCCGTGGGCCGCGGCGTTGTCGCGCTGGCTCGGCGGCTTTGCGGCCGCGGGCATCATCCACCGCATCTGCGCGCTGATCACGTTCACCTACGCCAGCATCCACATCGTCGACGTCGTGCTCCAGAAGGTCCGTTCGCACAAGACCTGGGCGCAGTTTCTGCTGGATCGCGAGTCGCTGCTCCCCAACCTGAACGATCTGCGCGAGGCGGTGCAGACGGTCCGCTGGTTCATCGGCATGGGCCCGCGCCCGGCATACGGTCGCTGGACCTACTGGGAGAAGTTCGATTACTTCGCGGTCTTCTGGGGCATCATCATGATCGGCTCGACCGGGCTCGTGCTCTGGTTCCCGGAGGCGTTCACGCTGTTCCTCCCGGGCTGGGCGATCAACGTCGCCACGATCATCCACTCCGACGAGGCCCTGCTCGCGGTCGGCTTCATCTTCACGGTCCACTTCTTCAACACGCACTTCCGGCCCGACCGCTTCCCGATGGACACGGTGATCTTCACGGGCAGCATCCCGCTCGAGGAATTCAAGGCGGATCGCCCGCGCGAGTACGAGCAACTCGTCGCCTCCGGCGAGCTCGAGCAGCACCTCGTGGAACCGATGCCGCACTACGTCGTGCGTGGCTTCCGCATCTTCGGTGCGACCGCGCTGACGATCGGACTCATTCTGATCTTCCTGATCGTCTGGGCCGAGGTGTTCGGCTATCGGTGAGAGTCGCGCGCCGTGCAAGCGAGTCGCCGCGCGGTCACACCAGCATCTTCGCCCCGTGACGCGCGGCGACCTGCGTCAACGTGGCCACGTCGGGACTCACCGGCGCGACCTCGCGGTCCATCTCGGTGAACATCTGCGAGGCCCCGAGGCGCGAGGTCATCGACAGCATCTCGCCGCCGCCTTTACCGAAGCGGAACCAATGCACGGTGCCGGCGGGCAGATGCACCAACGTGCCCGGCGACGCCGTCGTCGACTCGGCACCCATGCCGAACTCGATCGCGCCCTTGGTGACGAAGAAGGACTCGTCCCTTGGATGGCTGTGCGGCGGCGGACCGCTGCTTGCGGGCCCTTGCTGGTAGAAGATCTCGTAGCCGTCGGTGGCTTGTCCTGACGCGAGCACGGTGACGCGCTCGCCGACGATGGTGAGCGCCGGCGGTTAATTCTGCGGTGTGACGAGGAACGGTTTGGCGGCCATCTCGGTAGTCTCCTCTTTGCCGCCTGCGCGGCGGCGTGATCCGGCCGACACGCGGAGGCTGTACATGCCGCGCTTGTCTCCCAGATCGAGCCCGGTGCGTCAACTGACCAGACGATGGGCCCGCCGCAGGCGTTCGAACCGCTGGCCGTGGCGCTCGCTGCTTCTCGTTCCTGGCAGGCGCCCGCAGCCCCCTTCCCGCACCTGAGAGCGGAGGTTCCGGCTTCGGCCTGCCATTGTCGTTTGGTGAAGAAACCGCGATCGGCAAACGGTTTGCACGACCGATACACGGGGCGCCGTGTGCGCCGCTGACGACCGGCTTCCGCCCGGCAATGTGGGGCTGGGAGACCTGGTGCGGGAAGGCTGCACTTCAGATCATGGCAACGAGGTCGCTACTACCGCCTATCGGTTTTCGGGCGGGGGATTCGCTGTTTCGCGCTCCTCCAGCGTGTTCGCTCACGGCCGGCTCAATGCACGCGGTTGCCCGCGGCACGGTGAGCCGAGCCGTCTGGGTCTTCGTCCGCTTCCGCGGGCATGCCGGGGAACGGGGCGCCGTGGTGCAGTTCGTATGAAGTTGCGCATCATCCACCGGCTCCTGGCGGCGGTCGTCCTGGCATCGGTGACCGTCTTCGGTACATCCGCTTGGCTCGCCAGCCGGGCCCAGCAGACGACGCTCTTCACGCGCGTCGAGCGCGACGCGGTGCTGCTGAGCGACACCATCAAGAGCAGCACTCGGCAGGCCATGCTGCGCAACGAGCGCGACATGGTGCACCGCATCATCGATCTGATCGGTACCCAGCAAGAGCTGCGGAACATCCGCATCTTCAACAAAGACGGCATGGTGATCTATTCGCCCGACGCACAGCTCATCGGCACCAAAGTGGACAAGCACAGCGAAGGGTGCGACGCCTGCCATCGAACCGGCGACACGGCGTCGGGGGAACCACCGGCCGGGGGGCGGACCCGCGAGTTCGTCGATGCCGCCGGGATCCGTCAGCTCGGGGTCATCAGTGCGATCGAGAACGAGCCCGCCTGCTCGGAGTCCGGCTGTCACGTGCACAGCGCCACCCAGCGGGTGCTCGGCGTGCTTGACGTGACCATGTCGCTTGCCGACGTCGATCAGGAGGTGGCGCGCGGCCGCAGCTACACGCTCCTCCTGTCATTCCTCGCGGTGCTCGCCATCAGTCTGCTGCTGTGGGTATTCTTCCACCGGCTCGTCGGCCGCCCGGTCGCGCGCCTGCTCGCCGCCACGAACGCCGTTGCGACGGGCAATCTCGACCACCGGATTCCGGTGACGCGCAACGACGAGCTGGGCCAGTTGGCCACCTCGTTCAACGCGATGACCGTGCGCCTGGCGGAGGCACGGCACCAGATCTACCAGTCGAACAAGCTCGCATCGCTCGGCCGCCTGGCGGCAGGTATCGCGCACGAGATCAACAACCCGCTCACCGGCGTCCTCACCTACAGCAGCTTCCTGCTCAAGCGCACCGGCAGCGACCCCGAGGTGCGTCAGGACCTCGAGACGATCGTCCACGAGACCAAGCGCTGCCGGGAAATCGTGCGCGGCCTCCTCGACTTCGCGCGTCAGGTGCCGCCGAAGAAGAGCCTGATCGACGCGAATGAGATCATGCAGCGGTCGCTGCAGATCGTCGACAACCAGCTCCGGGTGCAGAACATCCAGGTTACCAAGAGTCTGCGCAGCGATTTGCCCCGCATCCATGCCGACCCCAACCAGCTCCAACAGGTGCTGATCAACCTGCTGGTCAACGCCGCCGACGCTATCACTGGTGACAAGCGCGAGATTCGCGTCGCCACCGATCTGCGGCCGCGCAACGGGCAAGACATGCTCGAGATCACGGTGGCGGACACCGGCATGGGCATTCCCGAAAAGAATCTCGGCAAGATCTTCGAGCCGTTCTTCACCACCAAGGAGCACAAGGGGACCGGTCTCGGCCTGTCGGTCGTGTGGGGCATCGTCAGCGAGCATGGCGGCGTCGTGGAGGTGAACAGCAAGGTGGGTCAGGGCACGACCTTCACGATCCGCCTTCCACTCGAGAGCCCCGCGTCGGGCGGCGATCCGAGCGCATCATGAAAGCGAGCTTCGACGTATTGCTGGTGGAAGACGACCCCGTCGTGCACGAGGCGGCGGCACGCATCCTGACTCGCGAGGGGCTGAGCGTCGACCGGGCGGAAGATGTATCGACCGCTGTCGCGCGGCTGCGCGCCGGCCAGCACCAGATCGTGCTGACTGACCTCATGCTGCCCGGCTTCTCGGGCTTCGACCTCCTCGATCGGCTGGCGAGCGACCGGCCGCAGGTGCCGGTCATCCTGATCACCGGCTACGCGACGATCGAGAACGCTCTGCACGCGTTCAAGCATGGCGCCTTCGACTTCCTCCCGAAGCCCTTCGACGTGGCGGAGCTCCTGGGAGTCGTGCGGCGGGCGCTGCGCTGCGCGGAGCGGCGCTGGTGGCATCCGACCGCCCCGGTGCGCGATCTGGCGGCCGCCAACGGCGCGGCGCGCCCAGAGCGCCTGCGCTTTCTCGGGCAACATTCCTGGGCCGCAATCGACGGCGGCACCGCGGTGTTCGGCGTCGCCGAAAGCTTTCCCGGACTTCTGGGCGAGATCCGCGAGCTGCGGCTGCCGGCGTCCGGCGAGTGCCTGACCCAGGGACTGTCGTTCGCGGAGATCTCCACCGCCGACGAGTCGATTCATCGCGTCTGGGCCCCGCTCGGCGGCACCGTGATCGAGAGCAACGGCGAGATTCGGAAGGCGCCCGATCTCGTGGACCGATTGCCGTTTTCCTCGGGATGGCTGACCCGCGTTGCACTTTCAGCGCTCGAGGAACAACAGGACGCCCTCACTGTCCGTAGCGGCGCTCTCGCGGGGCCGACGGCACGGAGCGGAGGGACAAAGGAGAAGCGATGGTCATTCTGATGGTGCTGTTGACGGTTGTCATTATCGTGGTCGTCGACGTGGCGCTGCGATTGACGTTGAAGCGGATCGAAGAGGCAAAGATCCGCAAGGAACGACAGCAGGTGCTCGACATCGGCCTGCGACTGGAGTTCGCGGACGAGGCCAAGAGCCTCAAGCGCGTTGAAGTGCCGTCGCCGAAGGCGCGCATCCTGGCAGTCGACGACGAGCCGGTGGTTCTCGACAGCTTCCGCAAGATTCTGGTGCTGGCGGGCTTTTCGGTCGACACCGTGGAGACCGGCCAGGAGGCGCTCACCCTCGTGCGCAAGAACGACTACCAGTTCGTCTTCACCGATCTGAAGATGCCCGAAATGGACGGCCTCGAGGTCACCAAGGCCGTGAAGCACCTCCGCCCCGACATCGACGTCGCCATCATCACCGGCTATGGCACCATCGAGTCGGCGGTGAGCGCCATGAAGTACGGGGCCGTCGACTACGTCGAGAAGCCGTTCACCGAGGACGAGCTGATCGAGTTCGCGAATCAGCTGCTGATCCGCCGACAGGATCGGCTGGCGCGGCTCACCGCACCCGAGATCCGACTCGTCACGCCGTCGTCCGCAGCCCGCGCTTCGGCACGCGTGATCAACGTTCCGGGCGGCGTCTACGTCTCAGCGGAACACACGTGGGTCAGCGTCGAGATCACCGGCGAGGGCCGGATCGGCCTCGACGACTTGGTCCACAAGACGATCGGCAAGCCCGAGTCGATCCAGCTCCCCGAAGAGGGGCAGCCAGTCCGCAAGGGGCAGGTGCTGTTCGCAATCCGGCGCGGAGACCGCTCCCTGACCTTCCACGCGCCGATCAGTGGACGCGTGTCGAAGGTGAACCACGAGCTCGAGTTCAACCCCGCCCTGATGCGCCTGCGCCCCTACGATCAGGGATGGATCTGCGCAATCGAGCCCAGCAGTCTGACCGCCGACCTTGGAGGGATGACGCTGGGCGCCGACGCGGTCGCTTGGTACCAGACGCAGGCGGAGAGCTTCCGCCGCAAGCTTGCCGAGGAGATGGGGGCGAATCGTCCACCCGACAAAGCCCACACGGCGGCGACCGGCGAGAACGCCGACGCGGCGTGGGACGCGTTCGCAGCGTGCTTCCTCAGTCCAGATGCCGGGCGGGCATCAGCGCCCGCCAGCACCGCACCCTGACCGCTCCGCGCCGCATGGAGACCGCCATGAAAGTCCTCCGCTTGGTCTTGGTAGTGGCGCTGATGGCAGCGGCGCCGGCAGCGGCCGCCCCGGCCGACCCTGGAGCCACCGTTCCCGATGAGATCGTCTCGCCGAGCTCGGTCGGAGAGGTGGTCTTCCCACATCGTAAGCACGTTGAGGAACTCGGATTTGCGTGCACCGAGTGTCATCACGAGACCCGGGCCGCCGTTCTCGACATGCCGCACCCGGAGTACTTCGCCGACTTCTGGATCGACTGCAAAGTCTGTCACCGGGAGGGAGATGCGGCGCGTGCACCGCAGGCGTGTTCGGCCTGTCACCACAGCTCGCTGTCGAACATTGCCGACCAGACCTCGAGTGTGAAGGTCGCCGTCCATCGCAGCTGCTGGCGCTGTCACGAGCCGGGGGTCGGCGCGAAGGCGACCGCGAACTGCGCGTTGTGCCACAACCGCGAACGGATCGCCGCGCCCGCTGCGGGTGGGGTGAAATAGAGAGGCCGCTATGGACCGTCGAAGTTTCCTGAAGATCAGCGCCGCAACCGGCATCGCCCTCGCGGCGAAAGAGGCTCCGGCCAAGGAGGCGGTCAACCCCGAGGAGTTCATCGGCGTGCTGGTCGACACGACGCGCTGCATCGGGTGCCGCTCGTGCGAGCGCGCCTGCTCGGTGGCCCACGACCTGCCCGTACCCGACATCGAGAAAGACGGCGCCCTGGCTCGAGCCCGCGATACGAGTGACACGCAGTTCACGGTGGTGAACCGCTTCGCGACCTCCAAAGGGGAGGTGTTCGTCAAGAAGCAGTGCATGCATTGCTGGCAGCCGGCGTGCGGCGCGGCCTGTCTGACCAACGCGATGTACAAGACGCGCTCGGGGCCGGTGATCTGGCGGCCGGGCAAGTGCATCGGCTGCCGCTTCTGTATGGTGTCGTGCCCGTTCGATATGCCGAAATTCGAGTACAACACGTGGAACCCGAGGCTCCTGAAGTGCACCATGTGCGCCGAACGGCTCGAGCAGGGGAAGCGACCTGCCTGCGTCGACGCCTGTCCCACCGACGCGCTGCTGTTCGGCAGCAAGCGCCAGCTGATGGAAGTGGCGCGGGTGCGGATCTACAACCACCCGGAGCGCTACGTGCACAAGGTCTACGGCGAGTACGAGGTCGGCGGCACCGGCTGGCTCTACTTGTCGCCGGTCCCCTTCGAAGAGATCGGCTTCCGGACCGACCTCGGCACGACGCCGTATCCAGAGTACACCCGGCCGTTCCTCTACGCCGTGCCGCTGGCGCTGTTCGGACTGCCCGCCCTGCTCTTGGGTCTCAATCTGCTGGCCAACAACGACGACACACCGCTGGAGGGCTCCGAGTCATGACTCAATCGCCAACTGGGCTCAGTGCTGAAGTGCGGCGAGTGCTGCGCTTCGTGGTTTCCGAGCTGTGGCCCAAAGGGCCGCTGCTGACGCCCTTCAACCTGATCTCGGTTCCGGTCATCCTTCTCGGGATCGGCATTCTCGTCGTGCGCTTCATCTACGGTCTGGGCGCAGTCACCAACCTCTCCCAGAGTTACCCCTGGGGGCTCTGGATCGGCTTCGACGTGGTGACCGGGGTTGCCTTCGCGGGCGGCGCCTACGTGCTCACGTTCGTCGTCTACGTCATGCGGGTCGAGAAGTATCATCCGATCGTGCGGGCGACGGTGCTCAACGGGCTGCTGGCGTACATGTTCTACGCCGGGGCGCTGGTGCTCGACCTCGGGCGTCCGTGGAACGCGCCCAATCCGATCATCGGCAACTCGTTTGGCTACAACTCGGTGCTGTTTCTCGTGTGCTGGCACTTCATGCTCTACATGATGGCCGAAGTGGTGGAGTTCTCGCCCGTGGTGGCTGAATGGCTGGGATTGAAGCGCCTGCGGAACATCCTGAGCTCGCTCACGCTCGCTGCCGTGATCTTCGGAGTCACGCTGTCGATGCTCCACCAGGCGGGCCTGGCGGCTCTGTTCCTGATGGCCAAACCGAAAATTCACCCGCTCTGGTATTCCGAGTTCATGCCGATCCTGTTCTTGGTGTCGAGCATTTACTCCGGCCTATCGATGGTCATTCTCGAAGGAACGATCAGCCACCGGGTCTTCAGCAACCAGCTCGACGCCGCCAAGCACCACCAGTTCGACGACATGTTGCTCGGTCTCGGCAAGGGCGCCGCCATCACGATGTTCGTCTACTACTTCTTCAAAGCGCTCGTCTTCCTGCACGATCGGCAGTGGAATCTGCTCGGCAGCGGCTGGGGGGCTTGGTATCTGTTCGAGGTGCTCGGGTGCGTGTTGGTCCCGTGTGTCATGTACATCGTTGCCGTGCGCACCCGCAGCACCGGCCTGCTGCGTGTCGCAGCGATATGGGCACTGATCGGGATTCTCCTGAACCGCCTCAACACTTCGGTGTTCGTGTTCAATTGGCAGTCGGCACATCACTACTACCCGAGCTGGCAGGAGATCGTCGTCACGTTGACCGTGGTGTTCGTCGAGATCTGGGCCTTCCGCTGGATCGTCCTGCGGATGCCGGTCCTGCGCGAAGCGCACCAGCTGCCGCACCCCGAGTCGCCGGTCGTCGCGGCGACCGCCTGAGGAAAACCCGAGGAGCCGCCATGGAGACGTACACCTACGTCAATATCTTCGAGACCAAGGGTCTCGAGTACCTGCTGCTGATCAGCTTCCTGGTCCTGTTCGTGTTCTTGGTCCGGTACCTGTCCACGCCGGCGCACAAGCGCTGACCGGCTCGCAGCTCAGTCGTTCACGCAGCGTGTGCGCCGCCGCGCTCGCGACAGAGCGCGACCCGGTCTCTACTCGTTTCCGGGTTCCGTCTCGGTGTCGTGCGCGGACTCTTCCGAGAGACGCTCGAGCACCCGCTGGTTCGGCGGGTGCCCGTCCCACCAGGTCCAGTCCATCGGGTAGACGTCCGGATCGAAGATCACCCAGTAGAAGTGCCAGACGAGGATGGCGAGCGAGGCGAGGATGGCTTCGTAGAAGTGCACGGCGGTGACGACGTCGGGAACCCAACCGGGGAGATACTCCAGCGTCAGGTTGGCGAACCACAGCGCGAACCCGGTCACCGTCATCACCACCGAACCCCACATGAACGCCAGGTACTCGGCTTTCTCGGCGTAGTTGAAGGTCGTCCCGCTGTGTGGCGGCGTGCGCCGCAGGCGCAGGTAGTACGCCAGCGTGCCGAAGAGCACCGTGGCGTCGTGCCACGACGGCAGCATGCCGAAGACGATGCACGCGCGCACCCGGCGGCTGACGCACAGGTGAGCGACGTGCCACACCAAGGCAGCGATCATGATCACCGCGGCGGCCCGGTGGATGAGGCCGCGCAGCCCGAGCTGCGTTTCGAAGATTAACAGCGGCCGCGCCCACCAGCTCTCCGGGAACTTCAGCGCGAAGCCGGTGTAGACGAGCAACGAGAAGCTCAGCATCGTCAATCCATGCTGCCAGCGCAGGGGCCGGATCATGCGTTCCGGCTGCCCCGGCAACACGAACGGCGGTCCCGCCCGTGGCCGCCGCACCTTGAGCGAGAAGTCGAGCGCGTTGTG
>Ga0335070_10007319_pt1 | contig 12952 bp, 10 predicted proteins | sample Lox_Sample_13_FD_206722 | JGI IMG/M metagenome (GOLD analysis project Ga0335070, IMG submission 206722) | Soil microbial communities from Loxahatchee National Wildlife Refuge, Florida, United States - Lox_Sample_1.3 | ecosystem: Environmental > Terrestrial > Soil > Wetlands | place: USA...
AAATACCGCACCCAGGTTGGTCCTGGCTTCAGCTTGGCGGGCCCGCGCCTGATACGCCAAGAAGTTCGGGATGGCGATTGCCGCCAAGATCCCGATGATCGCGACCACGATCATCAACTCGATCAACGTAAAACCCTTTTGCTCCTTCAACTGCTTATACATTGCTGCTCCTTATTCTATTGTAGATAGTTGACTGCCCGGCCTTTTGGTTGCTCAGTTGTCCTCCGGCAACCGAAGCGCTCGTACACAGTCCTACCTTTACGCAGGTTCCGTACCTGGAAAACTCGACCAGAGAAAGAGAAAAGACTGAATATGAAAGCAACGGGTTAGCAAACAGCGCTGCTAGGACCCCGATTCATTGCCAACGAAGTCTTACGTTTTCAGCCTTATCTGCCAAGATTTGGTCCCTATGACGATTGCGCCCCGAAGCGATCCAACCCGTCGTTGGGTCGTGTCACCCGCTTTAAAGTAAGAGGCATCGCCGCTTACGCTGCTTAATAAAGTGAACATTTGCAACCAAAGAAGCCCGTCGTTTGCACTGAAAGCAGCCACCGATTTTCCAGGAAACCAGCCAGCTGTGACAACAACTTTTCCATCGATGCTACTGTCATGGTGTTGGTTGCTTCTTACTAGTGTGCCGGTCTCAACGACCTGTCATTTGCTCCAGTTTCTCGGGGTATCGAGCCCCTCGTATCTCGATCTTGGAGGCGGCACTATCGATCTCGCGGAGGTCGTCGGGCGTCAGTTCGACTGCCACTGCTCCGATGTTCTCGTCCAAGCGAGGCAGCTTCGTGGTGCCTGGGATCGGAACGATCCACGGTTTTTGAACGAGCAGCCAGGCCAGCGCGATCTGAGCAGGTGTCGCCTTCTTCCGTTCTGCGATGCTGCCGAGCAGTTTAATCAGAACCTGATTGGCCTTGAGCGCCTCTGGCGTGAAGCGAGGGAGCGTGCTGCGAAAGTCGGAGCTGTCGAAGGTCGCGTTCTCGTCGATCTTGCCTGTAAGAAAACCTTTTCCTAGAGGGCTATATGTAACGAAGCCGATTCCGAGTTCCTCCAGGGTCGGTATGACTTCCTTTTCAGGCGTTCTCGTCCACAGTGAGTATTCGCTCTGGAGAGCAGTGACCGGCTGGACGACATGTGCGCGTCGGATCGTTTGCACGCCTGCTTCTGAAAGGCCGAAGTGCTTTACCTTGCCTTGCTGAATCAGTTCCTTCACGGCTCCTGCCACGTCTTCGATGGGCACGTTCGGGTCAACCCGGTGCTGATAGAGCAGGTCGATTGTCTCGACCTTAAGCCGCTTCAACGAGCCCTCGGCAGCCTGCTTGATGTGCTCAGGCCGGCTATTGAGGCCGGGCGCACCCTTCACCCCGCGGGGATCGAAATTCGGATTGAGGTCGAACCCGAATTTGGTGGCGATCACCACTCGCCCGCGGAACGGAGCGAGCGCTTCGCCCACCAGATCTTCGTTCAAGAACGGGCCGTACACTTCGGCGGTGTCAAAGAATGTGATGCCGCGTTCCACAGCGGCACGAAGAAGTGATGTCATCTCCTGCTTATCTTTAGGCGGGCCGTAAGAGAAACTCATGCCCATGCAGCCGAGTCCGATGGCCGAAACTTCGAGGTTGCTGTTTCCTAATTTACGTTTTTGCATTGTTTTTCCTTTAGTGCTGCATTCTTTCTTCTTTAACTGTCCCGCGGGTTACTCACATTTGAGAGAAGCCATATCGATGGAGAAGCGGTACTTCACTTCGGACTTAAGCAGTCTGTCGTAGGCCTCGTTGACCTTCTGGATGGGGATGACTTCGACATCGGCAGTAATGTTATGTGCGCCGCAAAAGTCGAGCATCTCTTGGGTCTCGCGGATGCCGCCGATGTTCGAGCCGGAGAGACTGCGGCGCCCCACGATGAGACCGAATGCCGCGACGCCCAGGGGCTTCTCCGGTGCGCCGACAAGGGTGATGTTGCCGTCGCGGCGAAGCAGGTTAAGATACGCGTTGATGTCGTGATCGGCGGAGACGGCGTCGAGGATGAAGTCGAAGCTGCCAGCGTGCTTCTGCATTTCGTTGGCATGACGGGAGACGACAACTTCGTCGGCACCGAGGCGGAGCGCATCGTCACTCTTGTGCGGTGAATGCGTGAAGACGACAACATGGGCTCCGAGCGCATGAGCCAACTTCACGCCCATGTGGCCCAGTCCGCCGAGACCCACGATGCCCACTTTCTTGCCCTTGGTGACGCCCCAATGGCGCATGGGCGAGTATGTTGTGATGCCGGCGCAGAGGAGCGGCGCGGCTCCGGCGAGATCGAGCTTGGAAGGGACGCGCAGGACAAAGCGTTCGTCCACGACTATGCTCTCGGAGTAGCCACCATAGGTGACGCCTCCCAGGTGCTTGTCCGGAGAGTTGTAGGTGAGGATCATTTTCGGGCAGAAATTCTCGAGGCCAGCTTTGCATTCGGGGCAGGTCCCGTCCGAGTCGACCATGCAGCCGACCGCGGCCAGGTCGCCGGGCTTGTACTTGGTCACCGCCGACCCCACCTTCGTGACACGGCCGACGATCTCATGGCCGGGAACAACGGGGTAAACAGTGGGCACGAAGCTGCTCCACTCGTTACGCACCTGGTGGAGATCGGAGTGGCAGATGCCGCAGAAGAGGATTTCTATTTGAACGTCCCGTTCGGTCGGATCGCGACGCACGATCGTCGTGGAAGCAAGCGACGATGTCGCACTGGCAGCGGAGTAAGCTTTTGCTTTATACATGACTCACCTCCGTATGCTCAGCGGTTGCTCGAAGATACCCGATTGTGCCTGCAATATACGCCAGCATGCAATGAGGCTTGTCTTCAGGAGCCCGTATGCTGCGGCATCGGGGATCTCCGTCCTTCCGATCGGCTCCAGCTAATCGTTCGTTTTCGATCCTCGGGGCTGAACCGTTCATCTGAGTGTTCACTCAGGACAAATCACGTTGGTACAGGTATAGGCGAAGTCTGGACTATGTCGTTCAGTGAAGAGGTTCCGTAGTTTACTAGGAAAACATCTAGTTAGGCCTGGGATGAACCCTAATCTGGGTACTAACGATGCTTACAAAGCTTCTGGACGGAGATATCCCTTGAGAGTCCATTCTGGAGGGCGGGAAGCGAAGATACCGGTTCACTGCAACCGGTACATTCGACCGCTTACTGACGGGCGTGAAGGTTGTCAATGAATTTGGTGGAGGGCACGGGAGTTGAACCCGCGACCCCGACGTTGCGAACGTCGTGCTCTCCCAACTGAGCTAGCCCCCCACCTGTCGGAACCGGCGACACGAGTCATGAATCCCGCAGGGTTCGTTGCACATGAGCGTGCAGACTGGATGCTGCGGTAGAAGAACGGGGAGGAAGTGGGCTCGCGTCCCCCTTTGGCTGCATTATACACAACCGCGAGGCAGGACTCTACCTGAAGTTGGCGTCGGACCTGACTCACGAAGGACTGATGATGGCCTGCCCCTCTGGCTTCGCCGCGTCGATGAACACCCGTCGACCATCAACCCGAAGACGTCCTTCGGCAAAAAGCTGGACCGCCCGCGGATAGATTTTGTGTTCCTGGTCGAGAATCCGGGCTGCGAGCATCTCCGGCGTATCGTGCTCAAGCACCGGGACCGCCGCCTGCAGAATGATCGGACCTTCATCAACACCTTCCGTCACAAAATGCACCGTGCATCCGGCGAGCTTGCACCCCCAATCGAGCGCTTTTTTTTGCACGTCGAGCCCCGGAAACGCCGGCAGGAGTGAGGGGTGGATATTCATCATCCGATTGGTATAGGTGGTGACCAACACTGCCGTCACGATTTTCATATATCCGGCGAGCAGGACGAGCTCGACTTCATGCTGCTGAAGCACATTGAGAAGCTCCCGATCATAGGCCTCACGACTATCAGGTTGTCCAGCAAACGGCTTTGGATCCACGAAGAGATCATTGAGGCTGTGCTTCCGCGCCCGTTCTAGTGCCAACGCATCTTTCTTGTTGCTGATCACAGCCGCAATGTGTGCATCGACCTGCTTGGCTTCGATCGCATCGATCAACGCCTGGAGATTTGACCCCCGGCCTGAGGCGAGGACAGCGACGCGGAGCGGAGTTGCTCGTTTATTCGACATACTCCACCAACGGTTTTCCATCGTTCGCCGCGACGATGTGTCCGATCCGATGAGCTCGGTCTCCCAACGCCGTCGCGCGTTGTATGACGGTATCTGCCGCATCGGACGGCACCACGAGGATTAACCCAATGCCCATATTGAAGACGCGGTACATCTCGTCTTGTGCGACCGCACCCAGCTTAGCGATCACGTCGAAGATGGGTGGGACCTTCCATGCACTGCGCCGCACCTGAGCCCGCACGCCAGGAGGAAAGACTCGCGGAAGATTCTCGGTGATGCCACCTCCGGTAATATGGGCGATGCCTTTGATGGGGCATTCTTGAATGAGGGCCATGATTTGCTTGGCATAGATGCGGGTGGGAGTCAGCAAGACATCTCCGACCGGCCGATCCAGCTCAGGCACCCGACTGGTCACCGTGAATTTTGCCTGCTCGAACAGCACACGGCGCGCGAGCGAATAACCGTTGCTATGGAGACCGGTGGATGTTAGCCCGATCAGGACATCACCAGGTGCAATCGTACGGCCATCAATGATTTTCGGCTTGTCGACGACCCCCACCGCGAACCCTGCGAGGTCATACTCACCGTCTGCATACATTGACGGCATCTCAGCCGTTTCTCCGCCAATCAAGGCACACCCGGCCTGACGGCAGCCTTCAGCAATGCCCTTCAAGACCGCTTCGGCTTTGGGAACAGCCAACTTCCCGGTGGCGAAATAATCCAGAAAGAACAGCGGTTCGGCTCCACTAACTGCAATGTCATTGACGCACATCGCAACGAGGTCGATCCCAACCGTCTCGTGGCGATCCATTAAGAAAGCGATCTTCAGCTTCGTGCCGACGCCGTCTGTTCCCGAGACCAATACGGGGTCCTCGTACTTTTTGGCTTGGAGACGAAAAAGCCCGCCGAACCCGCCCAAATCGGTCAGAACTTCCGGGCGAAAGGTCGAACGGACCAGCGGTTTAATGCGGTCGATGAATTCATCGCCCGCGTCAATATCGACTCCTGCATCACGATAAGTAGTCATAGAGGCGCGCATCATATCGGAGGGTTATTGAAGAGGTCAACGCGCGGGTGGGAAGCCCTAAACTCGTTCACTTGAGTAAGAAGAGGCCCCGCTGCTCCCGCCAAACCGGCCATCGATTTCTTTCCGGCCTGAGTCGTCCTTTCCCTTCTCACGCCTTGAAAGAAGACTGAGATGCTGAAGCGGGCATCAGAGCCGTTTTGTGTTCCGATGTAGCCGAACCGGAGCGACGGCCGAAGGCAGATCGCGAGGACTGTTCGAAGCCGTGTTTGCGCTTCTGCGCCGAACACGGCGAGTTCCGCAGCGAAGTGAAGGTGAGGCGTACAGCGGACCAAAACGGCTCTGGCCTTCAAGCGAAAACAGCTCAGGCTTCCGGCCGCATCTCCACATCCAACAATTTGATCTTCCGATGGAGGTGACTCCGCTCGATTTTCAAGTCTTCGGCTGTGCGTGAAATGTTCCAGTGGTGTTCGCGCAGTTTGCGACCGATATATTCCTTTTCAAAAGCGTTGCGCGCGTCACGGAGGGAATCGTACGCTTGTGACAGGATCGGAGTGGTCGCCGGCACGGACGTCTGAGAGGGCGCGGCGGCTGGACGAACCTGCAGCGCGAGGCTTGCCTGTGTCGCATCGATGACATTGCCCGGCACCATGATCATCAATCGCTCGACCAGGTTCCCGAGTTCGCGGATATTCCCTGGCCAGTCGTATTGCTGAAACACCTCCATCGCCTCTGGTGAGATGTCTCTCGAACGCAGCCCTTGTTCATCCGCATGCATTTCCATGAAATGACGGACGAGGAGCGGAATATCCTCGCGACGTTCCCGAAGCGGGGGCACGATGATCGGCACGACATTCAGCCGATAGAAGAGATCGTCGCGAAACGTCCCCTTCTCGATTTCTTTGAGTAAGTCTTTGTTGGACGCCGCCAGAACCCGTACGTCCACCTTCATCAACTTGGTTCCACCCACGCGAGTAAACTGTTGTTCCTGGAGGGCCCGGAGGACCTTGGCCTGCGTGTTCAAGCTCATATCGCCGATTTCGTCCAAAAAGAGGGTTCCGCCGTCGGCTTGCTCGAACTGCCCTCTTTTCATGGATGTGGCGCCGCTGAACGATCCTTTCTCGTGACCGAACAATTCACTTTCAATCAGCGTCTCCGGAATGGCAGCACAATTGACTGCCACGAACGGTTTATCCGTTCGTGCACTGTGTTCATGAATCGCCCGTGCGACGAGTTCTTTGCCCGTGCCGTTCTCTCCTCCGATCAAGACGCGGCTATTGGTCGGTCCGGCTGTTTCGATCAACTGCCGCAGTTGTTGCATCGCCGTCGACTGCCCGACGAGTTCGAATTTCCTCTGCACCTTCGTCCGCAGCGACCGGTTTTCTTGCTCCAATCGATATTGGTCCAAGGCATGCTTCACCCGAAGCGTCACATTCTCCAGAGACAACGGCTTCTCAATGTAGTCATAGGCACCGAGCTTGATCGCCTTCACCGCCGTCTCGATCGATCCATGACCCGACATCATCATCACCTGCGCGGTCGGCACCAGTTCACGGACACGCCGCAACGTTTCCAAGCCATCCATCTCAGGCATCCAGATATCCAGAAGCATGAGGTCCGGCGGATCCGTCGTATAGGCCCGGAGCGCATCCGCTCCGCTCTTTCCCACAGTGACCTCGTATCCCTCATCCTCCAAGATGCTGCTCAAGGAGGCGAGAATCGATTCCTCATCGTCCACCACGAGAATCGATGCCGACATATGTGTTTCTGATCCTTTCTTCTCGACTCGGTTTAGACCGGCAGTTCGAATGTGAAGACCGCTCCGTGCGGCTGATTGTGACCGGCTTGGATTTGCCCTTCATGATCCGTAATGATTCGGCGGACGATGGCAAGCCCCAGTCCCGTCCCTGATTTCTTCCGCGTGAAGTACGGCACGAAGAGTTTCTCCTGATCTTCTGGAGCAATGCCCGGCCCTTCATCTGCCACGCTGACCACGGCACGTCGCCGCTTCGTATCGTATTTGGTCGTCAGCCACACACGTCCCTTGTGATTCATCGCTTGGATTGCGTTGTCCAACAGGTTCACCAATACCCTCTTCAGCTGTTCTCGATCAAAATTCAACGACGGGAGATCCCCATCCAACTCGACTATCAGCTCGATGTCTCTGTGCGCGCCACGATAGAGGGCAACGACCTCATCGACCACATCGTGAAGGGATTGATGGGCCATCTGCGGCGCCGGGAGGCGGGCGAATTTCGAGAACTCATCTACCATATGCTTCAGGCTCGTCACCTCATTCATGATCACGTTCGTCGATTCGTCGAACACCTTGTCAAAATCCGGCGACTTTTCAAAAAACTTTTTCCGCAATCGTTGTGCGGACAGCTGGATCGGCGTCAACGGATTCTTGATCTCATGCGCCACCCGACGCGCTACCTCCTGCCAAGCCGCCACCTTCTGTGCTTTGATCAGTTCGGTCAAATCTTCGAAGACAAGCACAATGCCGAGATCGCGACTGGTGTCATCCTTCATACGAGAGCCATGGAGACCAATGGTGAGAAATTTCCCCTCTACTTCGACCGGCCCCTCCAGCGTCAGGGTATCTCGTTGATCGGCCAGCATCCGATCGTAAACCGTTTGAAACAGATCTAGCCCGAATTCCTTGAAGACGTCGTTGGCCGGCCGGCCCCGCAATCGATCTGCCCAGAGTCCCAGAATACGTTCGCCCGATGGATTAAAGGTCGTGATCACTCCGTTTTTGTCGATGGACAGTAATCCGGCAGCGATCGTGTCCACCACCGTTTCGATATAGGCCCGGCGACGATCGAGTTCAATGTTGCTCTGGCGCAAGGAGATGTTTGCCTCTTCGATCTTCGACTTACTCCCTTGCAAGTCTTCGGTCATCCGGTTAAACGACTCGATCAACGTGCCGATTTCATCCGTGGCCTTCGCGTCAATTCGCACGGACAGGTCCCCTTGCGCAATCGTCTCGGTCGCCTCGGCTAATCGCTGAATCGGCACCGTGATACTGCGAGCCACATAAAATCCAAACCAGGTTGCACCAAACAGAATCAGCACGGTGATAACGGCCACGAAGAGATAGGCTCCCGCCTTGATCGGATTCTTCATGGCTTTGAGCTGTTTGTACTCGTCGTATTGGCGGCCGATTCCTTCCATCTTAGCCAGCAGCGACTCCGGGACATAGGCATCGACCACCACGACGCCCCCGATCTCTCCGGCCCGCCCGCTGGCGGCAACAGGCATCGCAGCCCGAACCAGACGGCCGGTTTGTGCCTCTTGAACCGTGTTCACTTCTTGTTTGCCGTTGATGGCCTGCAACACCAGCTGTCCGACCGGAAGGTCCAGCACCATGGAGGGAATCTCGGGATCAACCGCCTTCGTGAGGGTCTCCAGCTTCGCTGAATAGACCTCGATACCGGCGACGCCGAATTCCATACGCTTGCGGGCCATGGCTGCCACGAGTAAATCACGTTGCTCCGCGAGTAACATGTCTTCGCGGTAGATTTCGTGACCGATGGCACGGGCACTGTTGACCGCCAGCGTGATATGGCCGGCATGCTGCATACGGGCCACCTCGTAGGAATCGCGCATGACCCGCTCGATTTGGTCACTGAACCAGACGTCGACCGCCTTGTTCACCAGCCCGCTGGCAACGACGGCAAGAAGGACCGTCGGGATCAGGGAGAATCCGATGAATGCCGCGACGAGTTTGTTACGGAATCCCGAACCCAAGAGCCGATGCCGTCGCTCGAAGTATGCCTTCACCAAGTTGCGTGACAGAAGCAACAAGAGGACGACGAATCCGATCAGATCGAGATTGATCAAAAGAAGAACGAATGCATAGCTGGTGGTGGGCAAGAACGAATCGCCCGTCTGCTCTCCGCCGGGAACGATCGTCTGGGAATAGTAGAAGGTCAGCGCAAGACAGGGCAGTAGCAGAATCAACACGATCCAGACCGGCCGCAAGTGCAGCCACCGCCGGTCTAGTTCAGAAGAAGCAAGCCGGGTCGAGTTGCGTTCTTTGACGTTCCACTTGCTTGAAACAGGTGCGGGCTTGCTTTCAGTCATGCCAGGATTCCGACTCTCCGTGCAGGATGGTTGAGCTATCCCTCAGGTATTCAATATATCGGAATTACGAGAGCGCCTCAAAACATCTTGCGGAACGGATTTGGACCAGGGGGCAGTCGACACTACGTCAGAATGAACGAGATTATACCTTTGAAGTCAAACTGACGTACTTCATCCGAAGTGCGTAGAGCATGTCACGCAGTACTGTTTGTTCATCCTGTGTCAGGTTGCCCTTTGTCTTCTCTTCTAAGACGGAGAGCAAGTCGATGATTTCTTTCGCTTGTGGCAAATTGACAGGTATGGGAGATTGCTGCGGATCCAGCTGTTCTCCCATTAACATCAACGAGGAGCTGCCGAGGGAAATCACGAAGGAGGCAAAAGTGACCGGAACACCGGAACTTGGCGAAGAACTTGATGGAGAAGTTGATGGGGATGAGGCATGATCCTGGGCAGGCGACATTCCGGACGTGGCGGCCGAGGGACGCTCGGTCCCACCGCCGCCTCGTCGATCTCGAATGACAAATCCTTCGTCTTTTTCCGTTGCCACGAGTCGTTTCTCCGCACGAAACGCAGGCGCGGTACCCTACCATAGGGCCTAGGGGGGCGCAAGCCAGCGAGTGTCGTTGAAGCGAATCTGGAACCGGGTATAATGGGCACCTCTGGGTACGACTCGAGCCGTACTTCACACTGCGACCACCATGTCGGAACCGTTCAGCAACCTCGTTCGCTTGATGGCCACCTTACGGGCTCCCAATGGCTGTCCCTGGGACCGGAAGCAGACGCACGAATCTCTTAAACCCTACTTGCTCGAAGAAACCTATGAGGTCCTGGAGACGATCGACCACCAAGACCGTGCGAAGCTTGTGGAAGAATTGGGCGACGTGCTGCTCCAAGTGATTTTCCACAGCCAAATTGCCGCCGAAGCAAAGCGTTTCACGATTGACGACGTCATCGAGCGACTGTCGGACAAGCTGATTCGCCGCCATCCCCATGTTTTCGGGAATGGCTCTTCCGCGCAGCAGCCGACCACCGCGGAACAAGTCGTGCACCGCTGGGAAGATATCAAACGAGCAGAGCGCCAAGCGTCGGGGCGCTCAGCCTCCATTCTCGACGATATTCCAAAGACGATGCCGGCCCTTCTCCGAGCCTTCCAAATCCAAGCGCGGGCGGCGCGCGTCGGCTTCGACTGGAGCCATGATGCGGCCGGATTCGACCAGGTCTTAACCAAGATCGAGGAGGAAATTTGCGAACTCCGTGTGGCGGTGCGAGCACCTGCTTCCGAACCAGGCGCGAATGACACCACCACAACGTCCTCTCGGCAGGATCAGATTACAGCCGAATTCGGTGATGTGCTCTTCTCGCTCGTCAATTTGGCTCGATTCCTCAAGGTCAACCCCGAAGACACGCTTCGTCTGGCGACGAACCGCTTCTCGGAACGCTTCCATTACATCGAAAGCCGTGCGAAGGCCTCTGGGCGAACCGTCAACGAGTTGTCTTTTGCTGAAATGGATCGCCTCTGGGAAGAAGCCAAAACCCGTGGCGAGACTCTGTCGGAACCATCGACTCCGACTCAGTCATCGACCAGAAAAGAAGACGGAACCGATGAGCGATAAACAAGGGCCGTACGAAGAAGGTAAGCGCGCCGGGGTCCATCCGCTTGTCGTCGTATTCGGCGTCCTGCTCGGCCTCTGGTTGTTCGTCGCGCTCATCGTGCCAAGTTCGAAAAACAAGCAAGCCACGGGAACCGAAGGACCCAACGTCCCGCTGATTGAAGACCCTGAAGCCGCACCGGTCATCTTTAAGGTCGAGACCACTATACCCGACATGAATGCCATCAGTCTCATCGTTCCCCCGCAAGCAACCGACAGCCAAATCGTCGGACTGCTAAAACGACTACGCAAGGAACGGCTGGAAGGTACCCTCACTGATCTGCTTCCTGCAACGACTCCTGGACACAAGTTGGGAAATCACGCGGTTGCCGATATCTATATCGTGTCAGATCCGAAATACGCACAACCAGAAGCGATCCGTACGCTCGCGCGAGGAGCGCACGCCCCGGGAAATCTGTACCCGCAAGCAATTCCATTCGAAGTTGCAATGGAAGAGATTCGCGGCCACTATCGAATTGATTTGAACAACACCGGGAGCCCTGACTCGGCATCACTCGGTCTGGCAGACGAATCAGGCGTGCATTCCAATCACTATCGAAAGATCTTTTAGCGATCCGCCCGCTCATTTCCTGAGAATTCTGGCTGTTTCTATCCCCAAGACAAAAACGATTCACGTGTCCATCCTTAAGGGAATTCCCATGCCACAATATCTAGTGTAATGGAGACGTCTCCACCCAATGCCTAAATCTTGTGCAGGTTGGTGGCCCGGTGATGATTCCTAGCGATCAGTCGGAGGGACCGACGTTTTCCACAGGCTTGTCCACAGAATCTGTGATTGGAGATTTTGAGACCTCACTTCGTGAATCTCGCATCGATGCGGCCGATGAGCAGACACGTCTAGTCCATACGCCGAATGAACAGCTTATAGTTTGACCCGTTGCCCGATCTCCGTTCGAAGCGCAGACTGCTGTTCAGTCGCCCAACGCTCGAGCCGATTGAAGAAATGCCCGAACTCACCGACAAATGGCGGAATCATCACGTCGCGTCGATCCGACAAGTTACCATCCTTGTCCATGATGCGGAGTTTTTCATCAGCGATCTTCCGCGATAACATTTGTGTGACGAGCAGTTGTTGACCGGGAGAGCCCGAGAACGTCCCGATGATCTTGCTCTTGAGCACCTCGAGTTCCTCGGCAATCGCCACTTTCACCCGAATCGCGTGTGGCATCGGCCACGAAGCTCGTAAGACTGCATAGTCATACGAGAACACTGCTTCTTTCGGTTCTCGAAATGGTCCGCTGACTCCTAAAATCTTGAGACGATTGTCCATCATATCCTCATTGAACTTTTCAATCTTCGTTATGCGACTCGATGCTCCGGAGTCCCTGACAAATAACGCATCACACGATGGGCGGCAAGGGTTCCATCTCGAATACAGTCGGGGATACCCACCCCTCGATAGGCCGCGCCCGTAAGAGCCACCCCCCCATAGCGGCTTAGGGCCGCTTCTATCTGCTTAAGGCGATCGAGATGGCCGATGGTATATTGGGGCATCGCCTTTATCCAGCGATTCACTTGCACAAAACCCGGCTCCGCAGTTAGACCGCACAAACTGGCCAACTCCGAGCGAATCCGCGCGATCAGTGCATGGTCTTCTAAGCCGAGAAGCGCCTCACGGCCAACGCCTCCCACATAGCATCGAATCAATACCTGCCCCGAGGGCGCACGGTGAGGCCACTTCAACGACGTCCATGTGGCCGCAAGCAGATCGCGCCCCTCAACCCGCGGCACCACAAACCCAAACCCGTCGACTGTCCTTGCCACAGACGATGTAGAAAACGCCATTCCGATTGTCGCCGTGGAGGCGTAAGGAATCAGATCCAGTAACCCTCCAGCAATCGGCGTGAGGGGTCGAAGAAGGTCCGCCGATACATAAGCCGGCGTTGCAAGGACGAGACTTTCAGCCGAGAGGGACGATCCATCCTTCAGAATCACGTCATACATCCAGCGGTTGAGTTGGTGGGAGCGGACTCGCAGAGCTTCGACCGTTGATCCGGTGCGCAGGATGACACCCTGCTGCGTCAGACGGTCCACCAGC
>Ga0335070_10007320_pt1 | contig 12950 bp, 10 predicted proteins | sample Lox_Sample_13_FD_206722 | JGI IMG/M metagenome (GOLD analysis project Ga0335070, IMG submission 206722) | Soil microbial communities from Loxahatchee National Wildlife Refuge, Florida, United States - Lox_Sample_1.3 | ecosystem: Environmental > Terrestrial > Soil > Wetlands | place: USA...
GAGACGCTCAGGAAGGACCACATGGATAATGCGGTGACCGAAGTGATGATTGAAGGTGCCGAGAAGGGTGATGAGCTCACCTACCCCTGGTATTTGCTCCCGGTGGCGCGTGTGATGAAGGGATACGGCATGGTGCTTAATCTTTTGGGCAGGATAGGGCCGGTGCCTGAGGGAATGTCCGCAACCGCAGGGATACGGACCACGTATTACATGAAGAAACATGACGCTATCTATGAAAGGCTTGAGCTCAAGGAAAAGGAATTCAAAATGCGGAACAACTATGAACCTCCTTATTGGGAGATGGTGAAGATGGCGCGTGCAGCAAAGAATGAGGCGGAGAGGAAGTAACGCTGGATAAAAAAATATTGTATTCCCCGAGATTGCCGTTATAATAAAATCAAAAGGCTGGTAGGTTATTTTCCATGGTTTTGGAACTTGAGTAGAAGAAATAAACAAATAAGAAAGGAGTTTAAAATGGTAAAAAGCAGGAAGTTTCTCTCGGTGACGTGCGTGGTGGCGCTCTGCTCAGCGCTGGTCTTCAGCGCCGGTTGCGAGACTAAGGCGCAGACAGGGGCGCTTTCGGGTGCCGGCGTCGGCGCACTTGTGGGAGGACTGGCAAACATGCATGGCTCGTGGGGAGCCGGGGCATTGATCGGTGCGGGTGTGGGCGCTGGCCTGGGATATCTTATCGGCAACGAGATGGACAAGAAGGATACGCAGCAGCGGCAGGCGGTCACGGAAGGTGAGCTTAAACCCCTTGCAGGAACTGTCTGGCAGGTTACCAGCATTGTGCCGAAACCACCGAAGCCATTCAAGTCGATGGTTACAAGTTTTAGGCAGGACGGAACGGTTCTGACCACCGTCACACATACGGACAACACGGTCGAGACTGCGACCGAAAACTATCGCATCGTTGGTTCAACACTTATCATCAACAAGCCTGACTATGTCATCAATTCGAAATTCAGGATGGATGGAGAAACGCTGATACTGGATAACGGGAGCAGCAGCATAGTGATGCGACGCGTGGGTGGCTGAGGAGAACTGAATCACCAAAACAGTCCGATCTTGATTTCATGAGGCGTTCCTGGTGAAAGGGAACGCCTCAGATGTTTTGCTGCCATTTAAGGAGGAAACGTAATGAAGAGGATGTTCCCGCAGACATTCTACAACCCTATCTCCCTCATAGGAGCGGTGGTTGCGGTTTTCAACCTGGGGCTTATGGTCTTCCTCGTCATTGTGGAGATGATGACGAAGCATCCCAAAGCCTATGCTGATGTAATCATTTTCATCATCCTGCCGACAATTATATTCTGTGGCCTTGTACTCATGATTATCGGGGTTGTTCGTGAGCGGCGCAGACAAAGAGCAGGGGAACTCCCTGAAGAACGTCTCCCTGTTATCAATTTCAATAATCCAAAGCACCGTACGATGGTGGCTGTCCTGGGCAGTGGGTTTGTCCTTGTCTCATTGTTCTATGCATTCGCAAGTTATCAGGCATATGACTATGTGGAATCCGATACGTTCTGCGGTAAGCTCTGCCACAGTGTGATGGGGCCGGAAAGCACGGCCCATGCCTTCTCGCCCCACGCAGAGATCCAGTGTGTGGCATGCCATGTGGGATCCGGGTCCCAATACTTTTTGCTTTCAAAGTTGAACGGGACCCGTCAGCTTTACGCCCTTGTCTTCAATAAGTATCAAAGGCCCATTCCCGCTCCGGTAAGCAATCTGAGGCCTTCGCAGGATATCTGCCAGACATGCCACTCTCCGAAGCATCGGGTCACTGAAAGTGTCCTGATGAGACCGCACTTTCTCCCTGATGTGGAGAACACGGAGTGGGCAATAAACCTGGTCCTGAAGATGGGAGCTGAGCGTATCGAAACAGTAAACCCTCCCAATCTCCACTGGCATTACACCGTTGCAAAAGAGATCAGATATGTAGCCAAAGACCCGAAAAGGATGGTAATACCCTGGGTCAGGGTGACAGGCTTTGATGGCAAGGAACGGATATACCGGAGTACCAGCAATAAGATGACCGACAAGGAATTGGAGAAGGCCGAAAAGCGTGTTATGGACTGTATAGATTGCCATAACAGGATAGGACATTTCTTCCGTCCGCCTGCCCAGGTGCTGAACATGTATATGCAAAGGAAATTGATTGATCCTTCTTTGCCTGAGATTAAGAAAATAGCATTACAGGCACTCGAGAGCAAGTATGCATCGAATAAGGAGGGACTCGATAGCATCAGGAAGATGATCATGGACTTCTACCAGAAGAGTTATCCTGAGGTTGCATCTTCGAAAAAGGCCGAAATAGAAAGAGCAGTCGAGGCGGTCCAGGATGTGTATGTCCGCAACTATGATCCTGTCATGAAAGTGAGTTGGAAGGACTTCCCTGACAATGCAGGCCACATGTACTCACTGGGATGTTTCCGTTGCCATGACGGCAACCATGCGAGCGATGACGGCAGGGTACTTTCAAAGGACTGTAGCACATGTCATCTCCTGATTACGCATACGGTTGAACGGTCAAAGGGGCAGGCGGTATTTACCCTTGCTGCGTATCCTCACCCGGTGGATATAGGGAATGCGTATAAGGAGATGAACTGCAGCGACTGCCATGGAGGCAGCATGTGAGACAGAAAGCGGGCGGAGAACCTGACAGAGAGAGGAGGTAATATGAAGACCAGTAAGATAGGGTATGTGTGCCTCGTGATTTTTGCTTCCTTTGTATTTTCATCATGCGCAACAACTACGCTCACCGCGGTCTGGAGGGGCGAGAGCTATGCAGGACCAGTCAAGAAGATGGCTGTTATAGGGGTTTCCAAAAAACCTGTCATAAGGAACCTCTTCGAAGACGAGTGCGTGAGGGAATTGAGGGCGCGCGGTATTGATGCGGTGGCGAGTTATACAGTCCTTTCCTTTGAGCAACTGGCGAATAGGGAAGTCGTTCAAACCAAAGTCAGAGAGACGGGGGCTGACGCCGTTCTCATGACAAGACTGGTTGACACGAAGTCAGTGCAGACCTATATTCCCGGACAGGTTTATGTGATGCCCAGTTATTACTACGGTTGGGGGGGCTACTACGGAAACGTGTTCGCCACACCGGGGTATACGGTACAGGACGAATATGCGTTTCTGGAGACCAACGTCTATGACGTAAAGACCGAACAGCTCATCTGGAGCGCGAGGTCCGAGACTTGGATGTCTGACAATGATCAGGGGACAATTAAATCATTCATCGGGGTTATCATCAGCAGGCTTTCTGCAGATAAGATAATACAATAAAAGGGGCAATGAAGAGTTTCGTCCTGAGAGACCTTGGGAAAACGATGTGGAACAATCCATCAGAAGGCTTACGACGGACAGGACACTATTCACGAAAGGGATGAGAGAAATAAAAATTGAAGAAAGATCCTCTTAGACAAGCGGGTATTCTCCTCCATATCACTTCCCTCCCTTCACCGTTCGGCATCGGGGATTTAGGGCCCAGTGCCTACCGTTTTGCCGATTTCCTCTCTCAGGCAAGGCAGCGATGCTGGCAGATATTGCCGCTCAATCCCGCAGACCAAGGGAGTGGAAACTCACCCTATAGCAGCATCTCTGCATTCGCAGGAAATACCCACCTTATAAGCCCCGAACTGCTGGTGGAGTCCGGACTCCTTAAGACAGATGACCTTGGACCGATACCGAAGTTTCCTCTGGAGCGGTGTGACTATGCAGCGGCTATACCGTATAAGACAGCGCTCCTGCATCGCGCCTATGAGCGTTTTAAAATCACAGGGAGCGGGAGAGATGCGTACCATGCATTCTGCGAACAACATAAGGAGTGGCTCGAGGAGTTTTCTCACTATGTTGTTCTGAAAACTCGTTATGAGGGAAAACCCTGGGGTGAATGGAGTGAGGGGCTGAGGGACAGGGATCCCAGGAATCTGGGAGAGTCATTGCAGGGTCTTCATGATGAGAGAGAGCGGGAGAAGTTCCTCCAGTACCTCTTTTTCAAGCAGTGGCATGATCTCAAGGTCTACTGTAATGAACGGGCCATTAACCTTATCGGGGACATTCCTATCTATGTGAACTATGACAGTGCTGATGTGTGGACACATGCAGATATCTTCAAGTTAAACGGAGAAAAGAAGCCTGCTTTTGTTGCCGGTGTTCCTCCTGACTATTTCAGCAGCACCGGACAGCTCTGGGGGAATCCGGTATACCGGTGGGACGTTCTTAAGAGGACAGGTTTCAGGTGGTGGAAAGAGCGTATTGGCCATAATTTAGAGCTCTTTGACAGCGTGCGAATTGACCACTTCAGAGGTTTTGTAGGGTTCTGGGAAGTGCCTTCAGGAGAGAAAACCGCCATGAATGGCCGGTGGGTCGAGGCCCCTGCAGCAGCCTTCTTCAGGACCCTTCTTAAGGAATTTCCCTCTGCACCCATCATTGCAGAAGACCTGGGTGTTATTACTCCTGATGTGAGGAAGATCATGGAGCGTTTCGGGTTCCCGGGAATGCGTGTCCTCCAGTTCGCCTTTAATGCAGATTCGGCAACCCATCCCTATTTGCCGCACAACTACAGACAAGACTGCATCGTCTACACAGGAACACATGACAACAACACGATAAGGGGATGGTTCGAAGACGAGGCCAGTCATGATGAGAAGCAGCGGTTGTTCCGGTATCTCGGAAGAGAGGTCTCTGCTGAAGAGGTTCATAATGAGCTCATCCGCCTTGCCATGATGTCAGTGGCACAGACCGCCATTATACCAATGCAGGACGTTCTCGGACTTGGACGAAATGCCCGGATGAATCGTCCGTCTACAACAAATCACAATTGGGAGTGGAGGCTGCTTCCGGACCTGCTGACCTCTTCCCATACAGAGTTTCTTCTTGAAATGACGCAGATTTATGGAAGGGCATCGTGAAGAGAGCGCTGGCCCTGTTTGTGGCGATGTCTACTTCTTTTCGTCCGGCAGGAAGGGGTCAAAGAGCTTCATAGGGGCCTTGAGGGTCCTTTCCATGATTCCTACTAATCCTGACCCTACAGCTGAAACAGGATGAGAGCTCACCTTTGGGTCCTCCATATCTCCGGAGACCTTAACGGGGATGGAGACGAGCGAACCTCCGAGAATGTTGCCTATGATGGGGACTTTCTTGATGATAAAATCAGTCTTTTTCATGGGAGAGATGAGGACGGTAAGGTCCAGTGTGTCATTCCTCAGATCGACTGTACCCTGGGTAGCGATCTTCATAGTAGAACCATCCACTATCGCTTCTTTTATTTCCAGAGTGCCCTGCCTCAGCCCTTCTTTGACCTTTATGGAGTGATATGCAAAACCCTCTTTCCTTATTTCAGGGAACCCTCTCAGGATTTGATTGACTTCCAGAAAGGAGAAAATGTTCAAGAGAGCAGGCAGACGGAAAATCCGCCCGTCTGTGGCAACAAATTCCCCATCTCCCTCGAGAGAATCACGCAGCGTCTCTTTATTCCCTTGTCCCTTGATCCTTGCTTTCAGGCCAAATTTTCCCGTTGCGTCCCGTTTTTTGTCAAAGAGACAGACAAGGGCCGGTTCCAGTTCCTGATTATCTGCAGTGAGCTGAAAATCGAGGGAGAGCGCTTTCGGCGTCACATTCATGGTCCCCTGCGAGGAAATGCCGCAGAGAGTTGCCTTGGTCACCGCAATATCAATGTCATCACGTTGAAGGGATATATCCGCATGGAGAGGTGTCCAGGTGTATTTGTCGTAGGTGAAATAATTCGTTTTCAGCCTGACGGTCCCCTTAACGGGTATGCCCCATGTTTCTTTGCTCTGATTGCTCTCTTTGCTGTCATTGGTTTCTTCGCTGTCTTTTTTCCCGGTACCTTTGAGAGCCTGTGTGATCTTTTGCCATTCGATCCGGTCTGCGGAGAGGTCCATATCGATCGCTAAGTCCCCCTTGGTGAAATTCAGATTCCCCTTAAGAGAAAAAGGTGTGTCATCCACCCTGAGGGAAGAAGGTTCTATGGAAAGACTGCTGCCGTCGCCAGCCAAAGAGAGGTTTTCTATTTTTATCGGGAGTCCCCACTTGGAAGGCATGACGATATTCTCTCCCCTGATCTTCCCAGTGGCGGTGAACTGAAACGGCTTCTCCCTCTGGATTTCTGCCCGAAAATCTCCCGCGATCCTTCCCTGGGGGAATTCTTTTTCTGAGATGAGCTTACCCAATGTTTCTGAGGTCAGTTTTCCGGCAAAGGCAAGTTTGAATGCCTTTGCCTGGAGATCGAGGGAGAGGGTTGCGTCGGATGAGGCATCCTTAATGATAAGCTTATTCACGGCAAGCCCCTTCGGATGCTTGAGCACATCAGCGGTGATCTTCGGCCCCTTCTGAACCCGCAAGCTCCCCTGGAAAAGCGCAGTGCCCTCGTCCACTGCGATATGTGCATGTTCGAACGTAATGGAATCCTTTGGAGAGAATTGAGAGGGCAGGCTTGCGAGCTTTGCAGCCCATTCAAAGGACTGGGGCCCCATCTTTCCCTGAAAGGTGAGGTCCGTTTTGCGCTTGCCCCCCAGATAACCCTGCTGAATGCCTGACAGGGCTACCGAGGCATCGAGGATCTCTGTCCGTGCGTCTGTGAGGGATATCTTTTCTTCATTTGCATCGAAAGCTCCTTTTTTCAAAGAGACAGGAGCAGTGAGGAACGCCAAGTCTACTACCGTATCCTCCACATTGCCTGCCAGCCTGAAATGCCATTGCTTGGGTTTCGACAAGGGACCTTTCAGGTTGATGGTGTCAAGATTGATGACGCCCCGCGCTGAGCGCAGGTCTTCCAAAGAACCTTTTAATCCTTCAAGGGACTTCAACCACGGATATATCTCATCCTGTACGATCCTTAGTTTCCCTGATGGGATTTCAATGGAAGGGGCATCCCCTAGACGTAATTCGCCGGCAAGCTCTGCGAAGGAGGACTTGCCCAGCGTGCCGCTCAGTTTTTTTACGCCGATTCGCGTCTCATCATAAGAAAACTGAGCTCCTTTAATCACAAGGGGAAAGGGGACTCTCTGATATTCAGCAGTGAAGGAGACTTCAGATAAATCAACGCGCGGCTTGATGAAGGCGGTGCTTTCTCCAAGGATGAGCCTTCCTTTTGCTTCACCGTGTAGGGTATTGATGAGTTTGATTTCTTTCAAGAACGGTTCATCCTTTATCAGACGTCCCAGGATGTTCCTCGCCTCTGCAAGGTCTGCCTTGACCGCTGCATCGATGTGGAGGGGGGCATCACTCCCTTTCAGTCCCACCCTCAGTTTTCCGTCTCTCACCTGTGAATTCCCAAGGTTTCCCTCGACATTTGTTCCGTCCAGGATTCCCCTGGAAATAATGCAATCTGCATTGACCTCTTTGAAATCCAGTTTTGGACCAGGGACAAAAATCTCTCCCTTCTGTATAACTCCTTTGATGAATATGCTCTCTGTTTTTCCGAGGTCTTCAAGTGATGCGCCCTGACTGCGCACGGTGATGAAGGGAACCTTTCCTCCCCTCACATAACTGAAAACATTCTGCACCACGGGCACCTCTCCTGCCAGCGAGAGAGCCACATTCCTCAAGGATGGGACATCCACCTGGCTGCCTGACAGCTCCATGCTGACATTCTGTATGCTTTTATCCATGACGAGCGCACCGCTCAGGGTGAGCCGAGGGTGCTCAATCTTCAGTTCGCTTAATGTTATCTCCGTCTTGTCGCCGGTCAGGAGAAGGGTTGCGTGAATCCCAATTCCTTTCAGGGGAACCTTATCGTTCTTACTCAGGAGGGTAAGGTAAGGGAATGAGCCTTGCACTTCTGCCTGAATGTCTTTGAACCCGAGAATCTTAAATGAGAGCATGAGATTTGCCTCAGAATCTCCGAGACGCCTGACAAAGTCAGGGAAAAAGTGCTGAACAACGGGCTGTGGCTTCATACCTGTAAGTTTGAGGGTACCCATGCCTTTGAGATTCTTTGGATCCAGGCGCATACCAAAGGACATGCTTTTTGAGACGTTGGAGCTGCAGGTGAGGGTGACACTGGCCTCTCCGGGAGGGAGAACGATCTGGCCCTCAATGTCCTGGAATGAGAAAAGGAACTGGGTTATATCAGAGATGGTTACACTTCCCTTTTCTATACCAATGCTGGTGCCCGGCACATTTGATGCCAGTACGTTTAAAAACGCAGAAACTTTTTCTTCGATGTCCCCTGCGGAGAGAGGCGTTTTCTTCCTGTCTTTCTCTCTTTCTGTAATAGTGAGAGATACGTGGGGGGCTTCAATCTGAATCCTCCCGATTCTCACCTTTCCGGAGAGAAGCGGAAGGATGTGGGGATAAATGTTTAGTGAATCGATGGTTCCTTCCGCTGTTCCCGGAAAAGAGAATCTCGCCTGGTTGATCAGTATCCTGGGGCGGGGAAACAGCGAGACCTCCATCTTCTGGAAATCTACGGTGCCGGCGATTTTCTGGGAAATGCCAGTCTTTATCTTTTCCCTTATGGAATTGAGATCAACGAGCCTTGGTATAAGGAAGTAGAGCGCCAACAGGATGAGGAGAAGAGTTCCTGTCCCCCCTGCGATCCACAAAAAAAACTTCTTCCCCTTAATCATAGGCTCTTTCATTATGAGACTTTGAATACCCCTCTATCGATATATCCTGCCCCTGCCTCCCTCTTTTCACACGGGTAAACAGAAAAGGCATGACGGTTACCATATGAAAGGAAAGCAGCATGGGAAGCGATTGTGTGCTACTTTCCCTTCAAAGGGAAAACTGTACGAATACGTAAAGTGACCAATCACTCAAAATATTCGGAAAAGAAGATCGTGGAGCGGGACTTGTCTATAAATTGTTTCTCAAACGCCCTCATTTTCTGTCTAAACCCTTCGGCCTCGGATGTTTCATTAAGGGCAATCAGATACTTGGCGCTCTCCCACCACAGTTCAATGATGCCGTCGTAAGGCTCCCTTGTTCCCTGCCTCTCCAGCATTGTGGTATTCATAGGCACGTTCAGCACGAGATTCTTGGTGGTCTTAATGGCCTTGTATAATTTTTTGAAAGCGTTCATTAGGACCGAGAATTGCTCATCATTCCAGTAACGCCGGAATTCCTCGACTGAGATATCTTTGCTCCGGCTGACGCAATACACCAATCGAATCATGCTGCCTCCTTTTCTGCGTTTCGCATGATTGTCACATTCAGAACTCGAAATTCTTCCAGTAGGGAAGCCATCTGGAGAGTACCTCTTTCAACGTACCATCATTCTTCCATTTATTGAGTACTGTGTTCACCCGTAGGAGGAGTTCTTTGTCGTCCCTCCTCACTCCCCATCCGAGATGTTCCTCGTTGAACAGCTCCCAGACGCCTCTGAGATCCGCTTCGTTTTCCGAGACAAGCCATACTATGGCAGGGGCATCGTAGATAAAGACATCGATCCTTCTGTTCTTTAGTTCAATGGCAGCGTCGCTCAACTTTCTGAGCGCGAGAATCCTTGGCGAGTTCGGCATATTCTTGCGCACGTATGCCTCGCTGGTCGTCCCTTCCATCACCCCCACAGCGGGGAAATCCTCCTTTATATTTTTCACTGACCTGTACTTCGATGCATCCGATGCGCGGATGGCGGCGCCTAGGCCGCTCTTAAGGTAGGGATCGGTGAAGGTAATCCTAACCTTCCGAGCCTCGGTGATGGTCATGGAGGACATGATGATGTCGATTCTCCCGTCCAGCAGGGCGTTAATCTGCTGGTTCCATGGAAGCTCCACAAACTGGACCTGCCTATCAAGCTCTTTTCCGAGAAGCTTGGCGAAGTCGGCCTCTGCTCCGGTGAGCCTATCATTAATTTTGAAGATCATGGGCGGGTTATCTGGAGTTACCCCGACCTGTAAGGGGGAATTCTTGGCTTCTGTCACCAGGGGTGGGGCTGCTGTCGTGGTACCCCCCAGAACAAATAGTGAGAGGATAAGCAGCGTAATGCCCACGCGTGATTTATACATGAATGGTAGTCTCCTTTCTCTACAAATTTTCATTAATGATTATACCTTTTAAAGAGAACAGACACAACATCTTTCATCCCGCTGCGCAGAAAACTATTCAGTCATCGGCTGATGGGGGAATGGAATAATTCGGTGGATTAAGACCCTGAGAGATGGAGAAATTATCCTGCCTGCCCACAAGGAAAGTGCTGAGGAGAGGTGACAGATTGTCCCCCAAGATACTATTATTAATCAGAACGTATGCGGAACAATAAAGATATTGACGATGACCGGGATAATGTCCTGGGTTCATCACTGGTGGATGAGTCTGAGAGGTTTCTGAAAGAGATGGTCGCCGGATCCATGGAAGGCTATGAGATAAGGCGCCCGCAAATGGAGATGATGAATGCCTGTTCCCGAAATATCGTGAAAGGGGGGACCCTCCTGGCAGAGGCAGGGACCGGCACAGGCAAGACCTTTGCATATCTTATTCCCATCATCCTTTCAGGCAAGAAGGCCATTGTATCCACAAAGACCATAAACCTCCAGGAACAGCTTGTCTCCAAAGACCTGCGGTTTCTCTCAGGGTTGAAGGAGTTCCCTTATGCCATAGCCAAGGGAAGAGGGAACTACCTCTGCCTCAGGCGTTTCAATGCGTTCAGGGCCGAAGGAGAGAGAGATGCCATTGAATACAGGATGCTCCAGATGTGGGTCGCGAACACAGACACAGGAGATGTGGAAGACCTTGACATAAAAAGGTCATTCATATGGGACAAGGTATGCTCGGATTCAGATGCCTGCAGGGGAGTCAAGTGCGGCCATTACAACCGGTGTTTCTATTTCAGGGCAAGAAAGAGATGGGAGATGGCCCAGGTTGTGGTGGCGAACCATGCCCTCATAGGCATCAACAGTATGCTTACCGACAATTCAAGAATGCTGCCACAGGCGGAAGTCCTTGTCATAGATGAGGCGCATGCACTGGACAGTGTTCTTTCTGAGGTAATAGGCATTACCCTGTCGAACAGGGGATTCGGAAACATTATGGGGAGACTTCTCAAACTCGATGAGAGGGGGACCTACAAGGGTCTCCTCTCAGGGTCTTCACAGCTTTTCCCCTCTGTTACGTCGCTGGCAACCGAGATGGAACTCTTGTGGAACCAGGTGAGGAACGAGTTCAGGGACAAGGACATCATACGAGACATTTTCAAATTTGGCGATATGGCTGAAGGACTCGCGGAATCGCTCCGGTCACTGATTATGGAAATACGGGCCACCACCACAGGACTGTTTAAGGAAGACGAAGAGATCGAACTCGGGGCATCCCTCCTCAAACTCAAGGCATTCTCTGACGGACTGGAAGGATTTGTCAGCGGAATGGACGGCTACGTGCGGTGGATTGAAAGGGAAGAAGGGAAGACAGCGCTGAAAATGGTGCCTGTCTATCCAGGGGACTTTGTTGCCCATCACATCATGCCTGAGTTCGGGTCGGTCGTTCTCACATCGGCCACTCTTTCTGTATCAGGGGATTTCCATTTTATATCGCAGGTTCTCGGGCTGACAGATCCGGCAACAATAACCCTGCCATCCCCTTTTGACCTCAAAAGGCAGATGGTCATAGAGATAAGAAGAGGAATTGACCTGAAAAAAGATGAGGGGACTGTGGGGCTTTCTGAAGTAGTGCTTGAGGAGGCTTCAAAAAAAGACGGGGGGATTCTTGTACTCTTCACCTCCAGGGAAGTGATGAAAAGGACGTGGGACCTCTGTTCTGAGCAGTTAAACAATATGGATCTCAACCCCATGATCCAGGGTGAGCTATCCAACAGGACAATGCTCCAGGCAATGCGTGAAAGCGAAAACAGCATTATATTCGGCCTTGATTCCTTTTGGGAAGGGGTGGATGTCAGGGGGGATTCCCTCAAATGTCTTATCATTACGAAACTGCCCTTTGAAGTCCCCACCGAACCCATAGCATTGGCAAGAACAGAGATTATCGAAAAAGAGGGGGGCAACTCATTTTATGAGTACTCCCTTCCCAAAGCGGTGCTGAAATTCAAGCAGGGATTCGGGAGACTGGTCAGGTCGAAAACCGATACCGGCAGGATCGTGATCTGTGATGAGAGGATCGAGACAAAGGCTTATGGGCGTATGTTTAAGAATGTTTTCATGTAATCAATGAGGGAACTTCTTGCTGGTAATACTTAATCTCATCCGGTAATTAATTTGACAAAGAGTAAGGATGTATCTGCCTGCCTTATCATGATCCGAATACCTGTTAAACCTTTTTTAGGGGTCGGTGTCTAATTGGATATGGTTGCTGTAAAAGAACAATCTTTTTCAAAGGAGGAAATAAAATGAAAGGTTTTAGCCGGTTTTCGATGCTTGCTCTGGTGGTTTGTCTCTTGGCGCTATTTACCGGAGGCATGGTTACCGATTCACACGCGTATCGTGGGAAAGGTGGTGATCCCATGATGAAGCAGTTATTGAAGGGGATCGGTCTCACTGACCAACAGAAAGCGCAAATTAAGGAAATCATCCAGACTCACCGCAATGAACTGCTTACAGGGAAAGTTGCTGTTCTTCAGGCCCGGCAGAATCTGCTGGCGGTGATGACCAGTAGCACCTACGACAAGAGCGCCGTAAACGTAGCCTATAATACCCTGGCAGTTGCCCAGCAGAATATGGCTGACGTACGGGCACAGATTTTCAATGCAGTAATAACGACCGTGCTGACTCCTGACCAGCAAGCCGCAGTGCAAGGGAGGATCGCAGCAAAAAACCAGCGAATACAGAGGGTTATCGCCGGACTCCAGGCAAAACTAAAAACTCCACCCCTTGGTACACAGTAATCTGCTTATGCTGCAATGGGCAACAGTGGATTGACTGCATTGGATGGTGTAAAATAATTATATACAAGACGATCTTTATGGAGATGAAAATGAAGAAGGTAATTTGTCTCGTCCTAGCAACCCTGCTACTGCTCATGACAAGCACCGT
>Ga0335070_10007321_pt1 | contig 12949 bp, 11 predicted proteins | sample Lox_Sample_13_FD_206722 | JGI IMG/M metagenome (GOLD analysis project Ga0335070, IMG submission 206722) | Soil microbial communities from Loxahatchee National Wildlife Refuge, Florida, United States - Lox_Sample_1.3 | ecosystem: Environmental > Terrestrial > Soil > Wetlands | place: USA...
AGACCGCGCCTCAGCTGACTTGCACTAGCGCCCCAGCGCCATCAGCAGCAGGTTTCCCGGGATCGCGACCGCCTCGCGGGCACAGGCGTAGAGCCACGCACCCGTCCCCATCGCCGCACGCTCACTGTCGACCGGCGCCCGCTCTGCGCGCACGCCGACAAGGCGCAACAGCAACATACAACGCGGCAGATGATAGCTGCTGGAGACGGCGACGATCCGGCGGATGTCGGCGCGGCCCTTGAGCAGCCGCGCCGCCGCGCGCGCCGAAGCCAGCGTGTTGCGGCTCTCGCGGTCGCGGATGATCTGAGTGGCGGGCACGCCGCCGGCGACCAGCAGCTCCTCCATGACCGCGGCTTCGGTCGGCGGTCCCCACCCGCCGGTCACGAGATAGCGGGTTTCTGGCCTGGTGCCGCCGAGCGCGAACGCGTTCTCGACGCGACGCTGCAGCGCCGGCGAAGGCTTTCCGTCGACGATGCGCGCCCCGAAGATGATGAAGACGGTGAGGCCGGGGGCAGACATTCGCAAATGGCTTTCCTTCAGTCCCGTCATGCCCCCGGCTTGTCCGGGGCATCCATCTGCCACCCTTGGATGCCCCGCATGAAGCCACGGCTGTCCGGTTCGAGTTCTCTGCCCGGCCGTCGCATCGACCCGCGTTTCCTGGTTTCCTGCCGTTCTTTGCGCAGGAAACGACTATAGGCAGAATCGGCCGCGCGGTTCAGTGACTTGGCCTGCCGTTTCCTCGTTTCCTGGTTTTGCAGGGTACGGCCCAAAGGGAGCGCGGTTGCGGGTGGTTGTTTTGCCCAAGCAACCGCTGTGGATCGAATTTGCCCGTTGGCTCATAAGCTTACCGAGCGGTTTCGCGGTTTCGTGGTTTTTCGGAGAATGCCCGCCAGGCGCCGCGGCGCGATCCTCGCCGATAGCGCCCGACAACCGAACCCGGCGAACCGGACAGCCGTGGCATGACGCGGGGCATGACGGAATTGAACGTGGCTAGCTGAGATACTTCTTCTCCAGGGCTTGCCAGCGCTTGGTATCGACCGCCGCCTCGCGGTCGGCGAAGGTGGCCATGCGGTCTTCCATCTTGGCGGCGTCGCCGTCCTGCTCCTTGAGCAGCTTCAGCACGTCCTGCGCCGCGCGGATCGCGGCGCGGTGGGTCTGCGACGGATAGATGCCGATCCGGTAGCCGTATTTGTCGAGCTGGCTCGCCGGGACGACCGGCGTCTTGCCGCCCTCGAAGATGTTGATCAGCACCGGGCCTTTCACCTGCTTCGGGATCGCCGCGATCTCCTCGACCGATTGCGGCGCCTCGACGAAGGCGACATCGGCGCCGGCCTCGAGATAGGCGTTCACGCGGTTGATCGCGCCCTGCAGCCCTTCGATCGCGCGCGCGTCGCTGCGGGCGATGATCACCATCTCGGCGTCGCGGCGCGTGTCGACGGCGGCTTTGATCTTGCTCACCATTTCGTGGATGGTCACCACTTCCTTGCCCTCGTAGTGGCCGCATTTCTTCGGCGCCACCTGGTCTTCGAGGTGGAAGCCGGCAACGCCCGCCTTCTCGAATTCGCGCACCGCGCGCACGACGTTGATGGCGTTGCCGTAGCCGTTGTCCATGTCGGCGATGACCGGGATGTCGACGGCCTCGACGGTGCGGTTGAGCCAGGCCACGATCTCGCTCACCGACAGCAGGCCGAGGTCGGGATAGCCGTTGGCGCGCGAATAGCCGCCGCCCGTGAGATACACCGCCGAAAAGCCGGCGAGCTGCACGAGGCGCGCGGTCAACGTGTCGTAGGCGCCCGGCGCCATGATGTAGCGGTGGCCGGCGATCTGCTTGCGTAGGCTCTCGCGTGGCGTCACGGGGCACTCCTCAGGTCTTCACCAACAGGCGCGGCAGCTCAGCCGCATCCGGCACGGTTTCGAGTTTCAGGACGAGATCGACCAGCCGGTCGACCTTCGCCGCCGGCAAGGTCCGGACGGCGAGCTTCTTGAACTTGTCGACCACGTCCGCCTCCGGGGCGAAGCGGTCTTCGCTGCCGCGCGCGGCCTCGACGGTCTCCTCCAGCTTCGTGCCATCTTTCAGAAGCACGTCGACCCGCACCATGTGGCGGAACTTGCCGCCGCGGGCGGTGATCGCCGGATCGTGGATGACCTCGATGCGGCGGGCGAGCGCCATGCGCCGCGGATCGGCCACGGTCGCCTCGGTAAACTGATCGACGAACGCGTCGCCTTCCAGAAGCAAGGTGGCGGCGCAAAACGGCAGGTTGAGCTGGGCCGAGGTCAGGCCTTCCGGCCGGTACGGCCAGCCGACGTGCTCGACGGTCGCGTGGCTGCCGTGGACGACGATGCGGTCGATATCGTCCGGTCCGAAGTGCCGGCGCGCCTGCATCGCCGTGATGGCGTCCAAGGTCGTGTGACTGCTGCCGACGCAAGAATAGAACTTGAGCGCGATGCGCATGGTCTCGAAGCTTTGCCCCAGGCCGCGGATGAGCTCCTCGCGGTCGAACCGATCCTGCGAGCGCGAGAACGTGGTGCAGAAGCCGCCGTACTCGCTTTCGAACACGTCGGCGATGCCGGTGAAGCCGGCTTCGGCGAGGAGCGCGCCGTAGAGACCGCTCTGCGCCGCGCGGCCGGCATGCATGCGCTTGACCATCGCCCCGTACTGCGCCGCCATCAGCCCCGAGGACTGCGTCCCGGCAATGCCGAGCGCATGCACGGCCTTGTCGGGCGGCAGATGCAGGGCGGCCGCGGCGCCGGCCGCCGCCGAAAACACGCCGACCGTGGCCCCGGAATGCCAGCCCTGCCCGATGTGCTCCGGCCCCATGCACATGCCGACCCTGGGGCCGATCTCGTACCCGGCGACGGCGGCCGTGAGCAGATCCTTGCCGCTCAAGGACGGCCGGAGCTCGGCAACGGCGAGCAGACCGGGCAGCGTCACCGCCCCGACATGCAGCACGCCCTGGCGGTGGACGTCGTCGAGCTCGAAGCTCTGCACGAGGGTGCCGTTGACCAGGGCCGCGTGCGGCGCCGACAGGCGCTGCGGCGTCCCCCAGACCGCACATGCCGTCGAGCTATCGACACCGGCGAGCGTGGTGCGCAGGATACGCGACCATTCGAGATCGGCGCCGAACAGCGCGCAACCGAGCGCATCGAGCATCAGGAGCTTGATCCGGGCCCGGACCTCCGCCGGGACCTGCTCGTAGCGCAGGCCGGCGACGAACTCGGCGATCCGGCGGGTGTAGCGGTTGTCGTGCGCGCCCGTCGCGGTCATGAAGCGCGGCCGGCCCTCAGTGGCTCAGCTTCTTCAAATCCGGCACGAAGGCCTCTTCCCAATCGGCCGGCTTGACCTTGATGGTGCCGACACGGTGCATGAAGTCCGCGAACAGCATGAAGCCGTCGGGGGTCGTCGTGAACTTCGTATCGGGATCGTTCATGATCCGGAGGATCTCGTCCTCGGACGTCTTCACCTTGGCGAGGTCGTTGTACATGCGGGCCGCCGCGCGCTTGTCCTTCTCGATGAGCTGCATCGCCTCGCCTGCCGCCGCGATGAAGGCCGCGGAGAGCTTCGGGTTCTTCTCGTAAAACGCCCGCGTCGTGTGCGCCATGATCACCAACGTGCGGCCGAGGATATCGGCCGAATTGAACACGCGGTGGATGCCGGGATTGTCGAGCTCGATGAACGAGAACGGCGGCGAGGCGACATGCGCCGTGATCTCGGTCTTGCCGGACAGCAACGCGGCGAGCGCCTCGGGATACGGCATGCCGACGGTCAGCGAGTCGAGCTTGGCGTAGTTCGCATCGCCGAACTGCTTGGCGACGACCATCTGCAGCACCACCGCCGCATACGACGTCTTGATACCGGGCATGGCGATGCGGTCGCTCTCGGTGAAGTCGCGCAAGGTCCTGATCTCGGGCTTGCGGGTGTTGAGGTACATCGAGCCGAGGCTGATCGCCGAGAGTCCGACGACCTCGAGCTTCGGATTGCCTTTGGCCTTCGCCCACAGGGTGAGAAACCCGGGCACCCCTAAAGTGGCGATGTCGAGCGCGCCGGACAGCATCGCATCGTTGATGAGGTTGCCGCCGTCGATGGTCGGCCACTCGACGGTGACCGTGCCGAGGCCGGCGGCGGCGGCCTGCTTCTCCAGCAGCTTTTCGTGCTGGATGACGTACATGGGGAGGAAATGCACGCCGAATCCCTTCGAGATGCGGACTTCGTTCACTTCGCCACGGGCCGCCGCGCCGCCGAGCACAAGCCCGGCCGACACGCACAGCGCCAGCATTTTGGTGAGCCGCATCGTGATCCTCCCGAGCTTCCTGGGCCTCGCTTTCGAGGGATGTTAGCGAAGTGGGTATGGCGGGGCTAGAGCCGCCGTCATCGCGAGCGCAGCGACGCGGTCCAGGGTTATGTCGCGACCCTGGATTGCGCAAATTCCTGCAAGGGGCAACGGCCCTTGCAAGCCCGGGTCGCTGACGCTCCTCGCAATGAGGAACCTAGGTGGCTATCCCGAGCTTCTGCAGCTGCGAGCGGCGGATCGCCTGCGAGCGCTTGGTGATCAGCTGCTCGAAGTCGGCGCCGAGGATGTACTTGCCGCCTTCCTTGAGCTTGCCGTCGAGCACGTTCAGCTCGTCGCGCTCGTGCGCCGGATTGGGCGAGCGACACAAGGGCTTCGGGCTTGCGACCTCGCGGCGCAGCCGGTCGAGCAGCACCGCCTTGCTGTTCGGCATGCCGCGGCCGTTGAGCAGGCCGTGGAGGAGCGTGAGCTGCGGCGTCGGCGACTTCGCCTTGGCGATATTGAACCGTCCGAGGATGAGATCGGCGAGCAACCCGAGCGCCGCGCCGAGGCTCGGCTGCTGGCCGAGGATGTCCTGCACGAGCGAGCCGGCGCCGAGCAGGTCCGCGATCATGTCGTCAAGATGGGCGACCTTGGCATTGTCGACGTCGTCGGTGACGAGGGCGGCGATCTGCTCGAGCTTCTGGGCCAGGCTCGGCGACCCATTCAGGTAATTGGTCAGACCGGTCTTGATCATGTAGTCGCGGTCTTCCGGCGTGTAGATCGCGTCGACCCGCTGGCAGAACTTCGCGTATTCCTTTTCTTCGAGGACCGGCAGCCGCCGGCGCTCCGACATGGTCTCCTGCGCCTTGTAGCGGACCTGCTCGACCAGCTTGTAGAGCGCATCGAGGCGGCTCTTGATGTCGCCGTTGCCACCGGCCGACTGCGCCTGCGCCAGCTGCGAGAGCGCGGAATCGATCAGCCCGAGACTGTCGAGCTTCTTCTGGTAACTGAAATTGTGGATGAGCTCGGTCGGCGTGATCACCATGTGATCGAGGAATTCGCGCAGCACGCGGTTCATCAGGATGCGCGATTCGAGGCCGGTGAATTCCTGCACCGTCGTGCAGACGCGGGTTTCGGTGATCTTGCCGGAAAGCGTGATCGCCTTCTTCGGCTTCGGCGGCCGCTTCTCCGAAAAGATCTCCTTCTTCAGCGACAGCCCGCCGCCCATCATTCCGCGGAAGCGGATGATCTTGACCTCTTCGACCGCCTCGTCGCTGAACAGCGACTTGGCGTAGGCAATAGCCTCCTTCTCGTGCTCGAAGTTGCCTTCGGTCACCCAGTGCTTGTCGTAATAGGCCTGGACTTCAAACTCGACCTGTCGCCCCGGAATCGCAGGCCCGCGCTTGCCCCAGCCGCCCTTGGCCGCGGCCGCCTCGTCGCTCATCCCCCTCAGCCTCCTCTACCTGCGGCCGCCCCGTTGGCCGGAGCGTTGCGCGCCGCATTCGCCGGCTTCGGCGGCGCCGGCACATTGAGCCCGCCCGGCAGATCATACCCCGGATCGGGAGCCAGGCCAGCGAATTGCGGCCACGGCTTCCAATTGCGCGCCCGCGTCACCGCCTCCGTGACGTCAGACGGCATCATGTTCGGCTGCAACGCCCGGCGGAGCTCGCCGGCACTGTTCTTGATCTCGCCGGAGCCGCGCTGGGCCGCGAGCGTCAGCCACTTCATCGCCTCGATGTTCTGCGAGGATGGAGCATTGCGGCCGTCGCCGACCACCGAGCCGAGCACGAGCTGGGCGGAGGGGTGGCCGCGCATCGCCGCGCGCTCGAACCAATCGAGCGCCTTGCCCTCGTCCTTGGGCACGCCGTCGCCCGAATAGAGCCGCACGGCATAGAGATAGAGCGCCTCGACGCTGCCGGCGGCGGCGGCCCGCAAGGTCCAGTCGGCGGCCTGCGCCGGATCGCGCGGCGTACCGATGCCGATCTCGTGCATCCCCGCGACCGCCAGCATGGCGGCCACGTGGCCGTTTTTCGCCGCGCGCGTCAGCCAGTTGACCGCCTGCTGCGGATCGACCACGCCGACGCCGCGGCCGGTGCTGTACATCTGCGCCAAGGCGAATTGCGCGTCCGGCATTTCTTTCTCGGCCGCCGCGCGATACCAACGCGCGGCATCGGCGAGATTCAGCTGAACCGGCCCCAGGCCGTTGTCGTTCATCAGCGCCACGAGGTATTGCGCGCGCGGGTCGCCGAGATGAGCGAGCGGCAACAACGCCAGATACGCCGGATAGTAGTTGTGAGCGTCGAACTGCGCCTTGGCGTTGATGAAATCGAGATCTTCTTTCTTGATGACGGTCGGCTTGAACTCGACCGGTGCCGGGGCCGCCGCCGCGCGCGGAGCTGCGGTCGTGCCCGCCGCGGCGGACGGCGGCAGAGGGGACGCCGGTTGCCGCGTCGGGTCGTCTGGAATTGCCACCGCGGCTGCACCCGGGTTCGACGCCGGGGCGCCCTGGGCCAAGGCCGCGCGGGGCGCGCACGCGCCAAACACCGCGAACATCGTGGCAAGGACCAGGCTCAAGAGCATCGCGTGGAGGGTCACGGGGGTGATCGCCGAAATGGGTGTCGTCTCGCCCCATGCTACGCGCATCGTGGTTAACCAACCCTTTCCGGTCGAGTTAAGCCTTTGCCGCAACAGCCTCGATTTCGATGCGGTATTGCGGACTGGCAAGTCCCTGGACGACCAGTAAGGTCGACGCCACCCGGACCTGGCCCAGCGCCTTTTCCCGCGCCGCGCGCACCGTCGCCACGTCGGCCGGATCGACGATGAACGTCGTGATCTTGACCAGGTTTTCCGGACGCATCCCGGCGGCGGCCACAATGCTCAGAATGTTCGCCCATGCCTGCTCCGCCTGGGCGGCGGTACCGGCCGCAAGCTTGCCCTCGGGACTGATCCCCAACTGGCCGGAGATATGCAGCCAGCGGGCATTCGCCGCGACTTCGACGGCCTGATGATAGGCGCTTCCCGGCTTCGGCACGGTGGGCGGATTGTGGGCCTTATGCATGCGGACCCCCAAAGTCTTCTGTCGGATCGAGCCTTCGTCGTTGAACGGAAGCTGTTGAACCGGAAGTCGGGCGAAGATATCTCATTTCACATGCCAAGTGGGTTAATGCCGGTTCACGTCATTGGCGGCGGTCTCGCCGGCGCCGAGGCGGCGTGGCAGCTCGTGCGCCGCGACGTTCCCGTCGTGCTGCATGAGATGCGCCCGGAACGGCGAACCGACGCGCACGTCACCGACCGGCTCGCCGAGCTCGTGTGCTCGAACTCGTTCCGCTCCGACGACAGCGCCACCAATGCGGTCGGCCTGCTGCACGCCGAACTGCGCCGCTGCGGCTCGCTGATCATGGGTGCCGCGGACGCGCATCGGGTGCCGGCGGGCTCGGCGCTCGCGGTCGACCGCGAAGCCTTCGCCGCCGCGGTCTCCGGGGCACTCGCGGCAGAGCCGCTGCTCACGATCGTCCGCGAGGAGATCGCAGGGATGCCGCCGGACGACTGGGACAATGTCATCATCGCCACCGGCCCGCTGACGTCGCCGGCGCTGGCGGAGGCGATCCGCGCCGTGACGGGGGAAGATTCCCTGGCGTTTTTCGACGCCATTGCGCCGATCGTCTATCGCGAGAGCATCGACTTTTCGCGGGCGTGGTTCCAGTCGCGCTACGACAAATCAGGAGCCGGGCTGACCGGACTAGGCGGCGACGGCGCGGACTACGTCAACTGCCCGTTGGACCGCGAGCAGTATGAGGCTTTCGTGGCCGCCCTCCTCGCCGGCGAAAAGACCGATTTCAAGGACTGGGAAGCGTCGACGCCTTATTTCAACGGCTGCTTGCCCGTCGAGGTGATGGCCGAGCGCGGGCGGGACACGCTCCGGTTCGGTCCCATGAAACCCGTGGGCCTGACCGACCCTAAGACCGGGCGGCGGCCGCATGCCGTGGTGCAGCTGCGCCAGGACAACGCCTTGGGAACCCTGTTCAACATCGTCGGCTTCCAGACCAAGCTCAAGCACGCGGAACAGAAGCGCATCTTCCGCACGATTCCCGGCCTCGAGCGCGCCGAATTCGCGCGGCTCGGCGGCCTGCATCGCAACACGTTCCTCAACTCACCGCGGCTGCTGGATGAAACCTTGCGCCTCAAGTCGGCGCCACGGCTGCGCTTCGCCGGCCAGATCACCGGCGTCGAGGGCTACGTCGAAAGCGCCGCGATCGGCCTGCTCGCCGGCCGGTTCGCCGCGTCCGAGCGGCTCGGCGGCGCGCCGGCCCTCCCGCCCGCCACAACCGCACTCGGCGCACTGCTGGCGCACGTCACGGGTGGGGCCGACGCCAAGACGTTCCAGCCGATGAACTGCAATTTCGGTCTGTTCCCACCGTTGGCCCCGACGACGGGAAAACCGCCGCGCGGCGACGATCGCAAGCGCCAGATGAGCGTTCGTGCGCTGGCCGACCTCGATGCGTGGCTCGGCACGCGCGTTGCCGCGGAATGATTTTCGTATCGGCGAGACGATACGTCTCGTCTCGTTGCCGCCAATGCGAAAAAAGCCTGCGCGCGCGCTTTGGAAACATTGGAAAATTTCCTTTTTTTGGGGGACGGTCGCGCAGGCTTCGCCTCCCCGCCCTGGACTTTCATTTTTCGGCACGAATGCAGAACAGGCGCGCTAAGCGCCGCGGAGGCGCAATTTGAGCGACTTCACGCCGCGCAGCACGAGATTGTCGCTCCACTCCAGCCGCTGCTCCGCGAATTCGATCCCGGCAAAGCGCCGCGTCAGCACGCGGAACGCCGTCTGCGCCTCGAGCCGGGCCAGCGGCGCACCGATGCAGTAATGGGCACCGAAGCCGAAAGCGACATGCCGGTTCTCCGCCCGCGCGATATCGAGCCGGTCCGGATCCGGAAATTGCGCGCCATCGCGGTTGGCCGCGTTGATCATCAGGAAGAGCCGGTCCCCACGCGCGATGCGGCGGCCGCCATACTCCACCGCCTCGCCGGCGATGCGGGTGACGCTGGCGGCCGGACTGTCATAGCGCAGCATCTCCTCGACCGCCGATTCCGCCAGCTCGGGCTCCGCCCGCAGCCTGGCGAGCTCCGCCGGATTGCGAAGCAGCGCGACCATGCCGTTGCCGATGAGATTGGTCGTTGTCTCGTGCCCGGCGAACAGGACCAGGATCGCGGTCGCCACCAGCTCGTCCTCGCTCAGCGCCTGGCCGCCCTCCTCCGCCGCGAGCAGGCCGCCAATGACATCGCCGCGCGCCGCCGACTTGCGCCGCGCGCGGATGATGTCGCGGAAATAGGTATCCATCTCGGCAAGTCCGTAGGCCGCGCGATCGTATTTGTAGGGCGTTGTCTGGGCGCTGCCGACGAACGGCGCCAGATGGTCCGACCATACCTTGAACCGGTCGATATCGGATTCCGGCACGCCGAGAAGGCCGGCGATCACCGTGGCCGGCAGCGGATAAGCGAAGTCGGCGATCAGGTCCACCTCGTCGCCGGCGAACCGGCTGGTCAGGGTCTCGCAGATCGCCTCGATGCGCGGCCGCAGCGCCGAAATGGCGTTGGGCGTGAAAGCCTTGTTCATCAAGCCGCGCAACCGGGTGTGCGCCGGCGGGTCAACGAAGACCGCCCAGCGGCCGAGAAGCCGCTCGAGGCTGGACAGCGCGACCCGCCGCGCCGGCGGCAGGCTTTCCATGAACGGCGTGATTCGGTCGGCGGACAGCCGCGGATCCATCAGCGCCGCGCGGACGTCGCGATAGCGCGTCAGCACCCAGCCCTTGAGAACCGGGCTCCAATAGACGGGGTTCTGCTCACGCAAGGTCGCGAAGGCCGGATACGGATCGGCCATGATCTCGGGCCGCCGCGGATCGTAGATGTCCATGGGCGGAATCGATGCCGCTCTAGGCGCGCGTCTCTTCGCGCCAGAAGCCGAGTGCTTCTTGCGCGGCCCTATCGGAATAGCTGAACAGGACGCAGTCGCCGGCCGCCTCCAGCGCATACGTGCACCACGGGGGCACGACGAAGACGTCGTGGGGAGCGAAGGCGAAGGTCTCGCCGTCGATCGCAACCGTGCCGGTGCCTTCGACGACGTTGAAGACCGTACCGTCGGTACAGCGATAAGGCTTGCCAGAGAACCCGCGCGGCAGGAGCTGCATGAAGACGGCAATCGTCGGGAACGGATACCCGCCTGTCGCCGGATTGGCATAGCGCAGCTTGAATCCATGCACCGGATGCGGTGCTGAGCGGGCCAGCCGCTCGAGCGCCTCGCGTGTCCGTGCATACGGATAGACGAGCAACGGCGAGGCGAGCCGATCCGGCCGGTAATCGACGGGCAGCAGGGCCGCGCCAAAGCGCGCCGCGGCGTCCCCGTCGGGATGGGTGACCGGATGTTTGTCTTCGGGATAGTTCTCGCGGAAGATCGCGCCGAAGAACTGCGTGAACGGGTTGTCGAGCGCGTCGAGCCAGATCACCGGCCCTTGGCCGACATGGCCGTGGTCGTGCCAGCTCCAGCCCGGGGTCAGCACGAAGTCGCCCGCGTGCATGGCGACCCGCTCGCCCTCGACCGTGGTGTAGGCGCCCTCGCCTTCGATGATGAAGCGCAGCGCATTCGAGGAATGGCGGTGTGCCGGGGCGACCTCGCCGGGCAGGATGATCTGCAGCCCGCAATAGAGAGAATTGGTGATGTAGGTGCTGCCCGGCAGCCCGGGATTTTCCAGCATCAGCACCCGGCGTTCGGCCTCATGCGTCGTGATCAGCTCCGCCGCCCGCATCAGTTCCGGCCTCAGATCGGCATAGCGCCAGAGCGTCGGCAGCGCCGGCGAGCCCGGCTTCATCGATTGGGTCCGCTCCCACAAGGGGCGGACATTGAAGCGGGTGATATCGCGGGAAAAGCGGCCCAGCTCGGAATTGCGGAGGGGCTGCGCCTGCGGAACCGTTGTCATACGTCACCTGCGATGATGCAAACATGCCATGTTAGCACCGCGTGCGGGGCTTGATGAAACGGCGATTTCCGCCCACGATCGGATCCGTCCGCCGCCAATAAAGACAAGCCCGATAAATACAAGCTTTGGGGAAACATGGTCCGCGGCCGCCGACGTCTTCTGTTTGCCGCTTGCGTTGCAGCGCTTGCCGCCGGAGCGGCGCAGGCGCAGTCCTGGCCCGCGCGGCCGATCAAGCTGGTCGATCCCTTCCCCGCCGGCGGACCGGTCGACATCGTCGCGCGGGTGCTGGCGCAGGCGTTGAGCGAACGGCTCGGTCAGCAGGTCATCGTCGAGAACCGCGCCGGCGCGGCGGGCGGCATCGGCAGCGCGGTGGTCGCGCATTCTCCGCCGGACGGCTACACGATCCTGATCGGCTCGAGCGCCACCCACGGCATCAATGTCAGTCTTTACCCGAACCTGCCCTACGATCCGCTGAAGGATTTCGCGGCGGTGTCGCTGGTTGCGCGCATCCCGCACGTGATCGTGGTCAATCCGGCGGTGCCGGCGCATTCGATCAAGGACCTGGTTGATCTCGCCCGTGCGAAGCCGGGACAGATCGACTTTGCCTCGCCCGGCAACGGCACCAACATCCATCTCGTCTGCGAGATGCTGAAGGCGCGTTTCAAGATCGACATGGTCCATATCCCCTATCGCGGCGGACCGCCGGCGATGCAGGACCTGCTCACCAACCGCGTCCAGGTGATGTGCGACTTCATTCCGCAGTCGTTGCCGCACATCAAGACGGGCGCGCTGCGCCCGCTGGCCGTGACGGGGCCGGTGCGCTCCCCGCAACTGCCCGACGTGCTGACGATGGCGGAAGCCGGAATCCCCGATTTCGTCACCACGGCCTGGCTCGGGATCTACGCCCCGGCCGGCACGGCGCCGGCGATCGTCGACCGCCTCTACAACACGATCGCGACGGTCGACCAGGATGCCGACTATCGCAAGCGCATCGCCGACGCGGGTGCCGAGAACGTGACCATGCCGCCCGCGGAATTCGCGAGCTTCAACGCGGCCGAGATTCAGCGCTGGCGCGAGGTCGTGAAAGTGTCGGGTGCGAAGATCGACTGAGGCCGCCGACGCCCGTGTTCAGTAGATGAGCTCGTCCTCGCCGCCCGCCTTGTCGGCGATGACGATCTCGTCCTTGGCCGCGAGTTCCTTCGCGAGTGCCACCATGTAGCTCTGCGCCTCGTCGGCGTCGCGCACGCGCACCGGCCCGAGCCCCTGGATCTCTTCGCGCAGCAGCTTGCCGGCGCGCTCGGACATGTTGGCGAAGAACAGGTCGCGCAGCGGCTCCGACGCGCCCTTGAGGGCGATCGCCAGCTTCGACTTGTCGACGTTGCGCAGCAAGGTCTGCACGCTCCCCGGATCGAGACGGCCGAGGTCCTCGAAGGTGAACATCATCGCCTTGATGCGCTCGGCCGAATCGCGGTTGCGCTCTTCCAGCGCGGCGATGAACCGGCTCTCCGTCGTGCGGTCGAGGGCGTTGAAGATCTCCGCCATCGATTCGTGCGGGTCGCGCCGCGTCGTGCGCGCGAGATTGCTCATGAACTCGGAGCGCAAGGTGCGCTCGACGTCGTCCAGGATTTCCTTCTGCACCGATTCCATGCGCAGCATGCGCATGATCACTTCCATCGCGAACGCTTCCGGCAATTGACCCAGAACACG
>Ga0335070_10007322_pt1 | contig 12946 bp, 14 predicted proteins | sample Lox_Sample_13_FD_206722 | JGI IMG/M metagenome (GOLD analysis project Ga0335070, IMG submission 206722) | Soil microbial communities from Loxahatchee National Wildlife Refuge, Florida, United States - Lox_Sample_1.3 | ecosystem: Environmental > Terrestrial > Soil > Wetlands | place: USA...
GCTGTCGGCGTACTGGTTGTAGGTCGAGCCGATCCGCGCCGCGGCAAGTCGTACTGTGAAGGACGAGCTCCAGTGCGGGTCGCGCGCCCCCAAGGGCCGGAGCGTAACGCAGGCGTTAGGCGGAGGCCGGATCCACGCGGGTGGGGATGGCGAAGCCACCACCACCCGCGCAACGAACCCAATTGCTCACATCAGATAAGAGGACGGCGGCTCCGCCGCCGTCCGCTCTGCGGAGCACACACTGAAGCGGGGGAGAAACGCGTGGCGTTTCTCCCCCGCTGCTATTCCCACTCGATCGTCGCCGGCGGCTTCGAGGTGACGTCGAGCACGACGCGGTTCACTCCGGGGATCTCGTTCACGATCCTGCTGGAGACGGCCTCGATCAGCTCGTACGGCAGGCGCGCCCAGTCGGCCGTCATCGCGTCGTCGCTCGTGACGGCGCGGATCACGACGGGATAGCCGTACGTACGCTCGTCGCCCTGGACGCCGACCGAGCGAATCGCCGGCAGCACGGCGAACGACTGCCAGAGCTCGCGGTAGAGCCCGGCGCGGCGCACTTCTTCCTGGATGATCGCGTCGGCCTCGCGCAGGATGTGCAGCCGTTCGGCGGTGACGTCGCCGATGATCCGGATCGCGAGCCCCGGGCCTGGGAACGGCTGGCGCCAGACCATCCGCTCCGGCATCCCGAGCTCCTCGCCGACACGCCGCACCTCGTCCTTGAACAGGAGTCGCAGCGGCTCGACGAGCCGCATCCTCATGTCGTCGGGGAGTCCGCCGACGTTGTGGTGCGACTTGATCGTCGCCGCGACGCCCTCCGTCCCGCCCGACTCGATCACGTCGCTGTAGAGCGTGCCCTGCACGAGCCATCTGACGTCGCCCAGCCGGCGCGCCTCCTCCTCGAAGACGCGGATGAACTCGCGGCCGATGATCTTCCGCTTCCGCTCCGGATCATCGACGCCGGCGAGCAGGTCGAGGAAGCGCTCCTGCGCCCGCACGTGCACGAGCGGCACGTGGAAGTGCTCGCCGAAGGTCTCGACCACCTGCTCCGCCTCGTCCTTGCGCAGCAGCCCGTGGTCGACGAAGACGCACGTGAGCTGGTCGCCGACGGCCTTGTGCACGAGCAGCGCGGCGACCGCCGAGTCGACGCCCCCGGAGAGTGCGCAGAGCACGCGATCGGGGCCGACCTGCGCGCGGATCCGCTCCACCTGCTCCTCGATCACCGCGGCCGGCGTCCACACGGGCGGTGCGTCCGCGATCTCGTAGAGGAAGTTCTTCAGGACCTCCATCCCGTGCTCGGTGTGCACGACCTCGGGATGGAACTGGACGCCGTAGAGCTGACGGTCGCGCGCCTCGAAGGCGGCGATCGGCGTCGACTCCGAGCTCGCCGTGACGATCCCTCCTTCCGGAGGTGCGACAACAGAGTCTCGATGGCTCATCCACACGATCTCCTCCTCGACGAGCCCCTCGAACAGCGCTCCGCGCGCAGCGTGAAGCGCTGTTCGACCGAACTCCGAGACACCGGTGCGGTCGACGCGGCCGCCGAGGTCCTGCGCCATCAGCTGCATGCCGTAGCAGATGCCGAGGGTCGGGATGCCGAGCTCGAAGAGCCGCGGGTCGACGCGCGGCGCGTTCTCCGCGTACACCGACGCAGGCCCGCCGCTGAGGATCAACGCGTACGGGTTGCGCGCGCGCACCGCCTCGGGCGAGATCGAGTGCCCGACGAGCTCGGAGTAGACGCGACATTCGCGGACGCGTCTCGCGATCAGCTGCGAGTACTGCCCGCCGAGGTCGATGACGAGCACCGGGCGGTCTTCCGGCCCGGGGAACTGGACGACCTGCGCGCCCTCAGCGGCGATAGTTGGGCGCCTCCTTGGTGATCGTCACGTCGTGCGGGTGCGACTCGCGCAGGCCCGCCGCCGTGATGCGCACGAAGCGCGCGCGCTTCATCTCCTCGAGCGTCGCCGCACCGCAGTAACCCATGGCCTGCCGCAACCCGCCGACGAGCTGGTGCACGACGTGCTCGAGCGGCCCTTTGTACGCCGTCCGTCCCTCGATCCCCTCCGGTACGAGCTTGTCGACGTCCTCGACGTCGCCCTGGAAGTAGCGGTCTTTCGAGTACGAGCGCGCCTTCATCGCGGCGAGCGAGCCCATGCCACGGTACTCCTTGAAGCGCTCGCCCTGGTAGAGGATCACCTCGCCTGGCGCCTCGTCCACGCCGGCGAGCAGGGAGCCGAGCATCACCGTGTCTGCGCCCGCCGCCAGCGCCTTTGCGACGTCGCCCGACGACGTCAGGCCGCCGTCGCCGATCACCGGCACGCCCTCGGCGGCGGCAACCTCGGCGCAATCGAAGATCGCCGTCACCTGCGGCACGCCGACCCCGGCGACGACGCGCGTCGTGCAGATCGACCCGGGCCCCACCCCGGTCTTCACGGCGTCCGCGCCCGCGTCGATGAGCGCGCGCGCCGCATCACCGGTCGCGATGTTCCCCGCGACGACGTCGACAGTGACTGCGTCCTTGATCTTCCGCACCATCTCGAGCACGCCGCGCGAATGTCCGTGCGCGGTATCGACGACGAGGGCGTCGGCGCCTGCGCCGACGAGGGCCTGTGCACGCTCGAGCGCGTCCGGCCCGACGCCGACCGCGGCCGCAACGCGAAGACGGCCCCGCTCGTCCTTCGTCGCCTGCGGGTACTGGATCTTCTTCTGGATGTCCTTGACGGTGATGAGGCCCCGCAACCTCCCATCTGCGTCGACGACCGGGAGCTTCTCGACCTTGTGCCGGTGCAGGAGCTCCTCGGCTTCCTCGAGCGTCGTGCCGACGGGCGCCGTGATCAGGTTGCGCGCCGTCATCAACGCAGCCACCGGCGCGGTCACGTCCTCCTCGAAGCGAAGGTCGCGGTTCGTGAGGATCCCGACGAGGATCCCCTGCCCGTCGACGATCGGGACCCCGGACACCTTGTAGCGGGTCATCAGCTCGAGCGCGTCGCGCACGAGCGCGTCGGGCGGCAGCGTGACCGGCTCGACGATCATCCCCGACTCGGAGCGCTTCACCTTGTCGACCTCGGCGACCTGGTCCTCGATCGACAGATTGCGGTGGACGACACCGATGCCGCCCTCGCGCGCGAGCGCGATTGCGAGGCGGGCCTCGGTCACGGTATCCATCGCGGCCGAGACGATCGGGATGCTGAGCTCGATCGAGCGGGTCAGCCTCGTTCTCGTCGACACGTCGTTCGGCAGCACGTGCGACTCCGCCGGAACGAGGAGGACGTCGTCGAACGTGAGCCCCTCCTTCGCGAACTTCCGGTCCAGCTCCAGCAGGCGCAGGAGCTCGTCCGGGCGGAGCTCGACGCTCATGACAACCCTCCCTTCATGCACGAAGCCCAGGCGCCGTCCGGTCGCCTGGGCTCGAAATCGCGGTGCTGCGCGAGGACTTTCAAGGGAGCATCGATGCTACCACCGCCCACGGACGCGCCCGAGCCTACACACCCTCCTAACACGCGCGGGCTACCGTGGCAGCGATGCGCATGCTGCTCGCCGCGCTGGGGTTCGCGGCCGCCGTCGTGCCCACGGCTGCCGCTGGACCGCGCCCACAGACCCTCTGGCAGAACCAGCCGCACCAGCCGATCAGCGCGTTCGCCCAGGACGGCCGCCTGCTCGCCTGGTTCACGCCGAGCACCGGCACGTGCAACCAGGTCACCATCCTGGATCTCGGCGACGGCACCCACATCGGGCTCCCGTCCAAGAGCACCCAGAACGTCACCTGCCGCTGGGCCGTCGTGCCGCCGGTTCGCCTCGCGCTCGCCGGCACGAACGCGCTCTGGACGCTCCGCGAGGCCGCCCCGGCGCCGTTGCCGTTCGACTACGTCCTCGGCGCCGGCGTCCGCGATCCCAAGGAACGGCGCTTCCAGGAGATCGCGCACGCGAGCCGCGGGGCCGGGCTCTGGCTCGGCGGCATCGCCGGAGACACCGACACGCTCGTCTACGCGGTCACGTCCGTGGATTACGTGAACGAGGTCACCTGTCTCTCCGACCCGACGGCCCCAGGGGCGTGCGCGATGAAGATCGCCGGCGGCGGCGTCTACCGGGTCGTCGGTCGCCAGCCGCCTCAGCTCGTCCCCGGAACGACGGCGGCGATGGAGGTCGCCGCGGCGGACAGCACCGTCGCGTTCGTGTCGACGGCGACGATCGGTGAGCGCGGAGCGCCGCTTGCCTCCGCGGAGATGCCGATCGAGGTGCGCGACGCGGCAACCGGGACGCTCGTCGCCCGCGTCGAGCCGCAGGGAACGCCGATCGCGATCGCGCTCACGGCGCACCTGCTGGCGACGCTCGAGCGAACGCCGCTCGGACTGCAGCTCGCGTGGTACGACCTCGGAACGAGCGCACTGAGCGGCTCGGTGCCGGTGCCGAAGACGACGAGCCCGGTGCTCTCGGCCAGCGATCAGCTGATCGTCTTCGAGGTCGGCCGCTCGATTCGCAGCGTGAACCCGACGAGCCACCGCGTGAGCACGCTGACACGGGCCGGCTCGACCCCGATCGGACTCTCGGTCGAGGGCAGCCGCATCGCCTGGGCGGAGAACATCAAGGGCCGCGGCCGAATCCGCAGCCTCACGGTCCCTGCGGGGGGTTGAGACCGGCGCCCGCCAGACGAATCGGGTCGACCTCGCAGAGGTCGACCCGAGGCTATGCAGAGACGGCGTCCAGCTCGTCCAGCTCGACCTCGGCTGCGAGCCTCGACGCCTCACGGACGTCGAAGCGGCCGGCGCCGAGCTCGAGCACGGACGCGGCAGCGCAGCCGACGGCGCTGCGCAGCGCCTCGTCGAGCGGCCGGTCGTTGAAGCGCGCGGCCAGGAAGCCTGCGAGCAGCACGTCCCCGGCGCCGACCGGCGCCACCGGCTCGAGTCGCGCAACGGACGCGCGCAGCCTGCGCACCTGCCGCTCCTCGCGGAACAGCGCGAAGCACGAGGTCTTCTCCGTGATCAGCACGTTGCGTGCGCCGAGATCCGCGATCGTCTCGAGCGCCATGAGGAAGTCCTCGTCGCTCTCGAACTCCTGGCCCACGAGGCTCTCCGCCTCGCGCTGGTTCGGCGCGACGAGGAACGGCTCCGCCTCGACCCCGAGACGGAGCGGCTCGCCCTCGCAGTCGAGCACGCACTGGACACCGCGGCGGTTGAGCGTGCGGATGGTCTCGGCGTAGAAGTCGTCCTCGACGTCGCGCGGCAGCGAGCCCGAGAAGGCCACGAACGACGCGACGCGCGAGAGGTAGTGCAGCTTGCCGACCAGCGTCTCGAGCTCGTCCGCACGCACCGCCGGCCCCCACTCGTAGATCTCGCTCAGCTTGCCCGTCGTCGGGTCGACGACGGCAATCGACGTGCGTGACTCGTCGGCGATGCGAACGAAGTCGTTGAGGATCCCCTCGCCGGCGAGGGCCTCGACGATCCGGTCACCAGTGCTGCCGCCCGCGAGCCCGGTCGCGACCACCGGTGCATCGAGGCGCTTGAGCGCGCGGGCGACGTTGATGCCCTTGCCTCCGGCGAGCGTGAGGCTGGTGCTCGCCCGGTGCCGGTGACCGAGCTGGAAGTTCGGCACGGTGAGCGTGCGGTCGACGGCGGCGTTGAGGGTGACGGTGACGATCACGAGAAGATGCCCCAGAGGTCATGAACGGTCCGGGTCGCGTACCAGCGTAGCCTGCCGCCCAATCCCGGCCGTGCGGCGGAGCGCGCCGCAAGGAGCGGCCGCGCGCCGAAAAGCCTTCCGCCGACCCAGATCTCGATCCGGCCCAGCCGCTGCCCCTCTCGCACGGGCAGGGCCGCCGCAGACGAGGCGATCACGCGCTGGACGACCGGGCGGCCGACCCGGACGACGCGCACGAGCGGCTTGGAAGCGACGAGCGGCACGGCGGGAAGCCCGTAGGACAGGGACGCCGAGGTGTAGGGCTGCGGCGCGACGAGCGTCAGCGTCCGGTACTGCGCGACGCCCCACGAGAGCAGCCGCTGGAGGTCGGCGTTCCGCTGCGCCCTCGTCGGGCTGCCGAGGATGACGACGTAGATGGTGTAGCCTCGCCGCCGCGCGGCCGCCACCTCGCACCAGCCGGCCTTGTCGGTGTGACCGGTCTTGACGCCGATCAGACCCGGGAAGACGCCGAGGAGGTCGTTCCACGTGTGGACGGTGAAGCGGCCGTCCTCGATCACGTCACTGTGCTCGCGCACGATCGAGCGCACGATGGGCAGGCGCATGGCCACGCGTGCGAGCAGCGCGACGTCTCGCGCGCTCGAGACGTGCCCGGGCGCGTCGAGCCCGTCCGGCCGCACGAAGTGCGTGTCGTGCAGTCCGAGCCGCTGCGCCCACGCGTTCATCCACGAGACGAAGAGCGGGAGGTCGCCGCCGGACGCCGCAGCCGCGAGCGAGTCCGCCGCGTCGTTCGCGCTCTGGATCAGCGCCCCCTTGAGCAGGTCGCGCACCGTGATCTGCTGTCCCGCGCGCAGCGGGATCCGCGACCCGCCGACGTGCGCCGCCCGCGCCGGCACCGTGACCACCTGGTCGAGGTCGAGACGCTTGAGGGCGACGAGCACCGTCATGAGCTTCGTGATGCTCGCGATCGGCAGCCGCGCGTCCGCAGCGTGCGCCGCGAGCACCTCGCCGTTCGCGGCGTTGACGACGTAGAACGCGCGCGCGTCGGGTTGCGGAACCGCAGCCCGGGCCGTTCCGGCGAAGGCCAGTGCGAGGGCGACGCCCACCAAGAGCCGACGCATCGGCCGGGAAGGCTACATCGACCCGGGCGCGTCCCGGCCGAGCGTCAGCGAATGCGGATCTTCTGGCCGACCTGCAAGGCGTTCGAGCTGACGCCCGGGTTGAGCTGCTCGAGCTGGGCGACCGTCGTTCCCTCCTTCGCCGCAATCGAGCCGAACGTGTCGCCCTTGCGCACGACGTAGAACTGTGCGCCCGCCGTCGTCGACGAGGTCGTCGACCCCGCGGTCGTCGGCGCCACCTGAACCGTGGTGGGATGCGTCACCGGCCCGAGCGCCGTCGTCGGTTTGGTGCCGCCGCCGCCGAGGCCCGACCGGACGAGCAGCACGGCGATCGTCACGCCGAGCAGGAACGCGGCCGGAGCGGCGTACCGCGCGAGCGCACGGCGCGAGGAGGCGTCGCGCACGGCTACCAGCCGGACGCGGCCCAGACCTCGTGTGCGAGCCGGGCGGCCTCCGCACCGGCAGCGGCACGCCAGTCGGAGCCGCCGCCGCGGTACGCGTAGATGACCGAGCGCGAGGCGGCGACGATCGCGCTCGCGGGCCCGCTCGTGAACGCAGGCGCGAGGTCCTCCGGGCTGCCGCCCTGCGCGCCGATGCCCGGCAGGAGCAGGACGGCCTGCGGCATGAGGCGGCGCGCCTCGGCGACCTCGCGCGGAAAGGTCGCGCCGACGACCGCGCCGACCGCGGAGAGCCCACGCTCGCCGACGAGCTCCTCGCCCCATTCCCGCACGAGCCCGGCGACGTGCTGCCACAACCGCGTGCCGTCGGAGAGCACCACGTCCTGCACCTCGCCACCACCTGCGTTCGAGGTCTTGACGAGGCAGAAGATCCCCGCCCCCTCGCGCCGGCAGGCGGCGAGGAAGGGCTCGACGGCGTCGCGGCCGAGATAGGAGTTCACGGTCAGCGCATCCGCGAGTGGTGGCTCGTCCCCGCGCGCCTCGACGAAGGCCGCGGCGTACGCGCGTGCGGTCGAGCCGATGTCGCCGCGCTTCGCGTCTGCGATCACGATCAACCCGGCCGCCCGTGCATACGCGCACACCTGCTCGAACGCGCGCGCTCCGTCGATGCCGAGCGCTTCGAAGAACGCGGACTGCGGCTTTACGGCCACGGCGTACGGCGCGACCGCGTCGACGATCCCGCAGCAGAACCGCTCGCAGGCGGAGGCGGCGTGCGACCGGCCGAGCACGGCCTCGCCGCGCAGCTCGAACGGGAGCTGATCGACGACCGGGTCGAGGCCGACGACGAGTTGACTCCGCTTTCGCTCGACGGCCTCGGCGAGACGGTCGGCGAAGTGCGTGACCGATACCGCCGCGGCCGTGTGCACGTCCTGCGCTGGAAGGGGCACTAGTCCAATCTACTCCGAGCTCCGGAAAGCGCGAGGGGCCGCCGTGGCGGCCCCTCGTCGATCCTCGGAGGAGACGAGCCTTGGCGCTTCTAGCCGCCCTTGACGGCCGACTTCAGTCCGCTGCCGGCCGAGAACTTCGGGACGCGCGCGGCCGGGATGTGAACTTTCTGGTCCGGATTCCGGGGATTGACTCCCATACGCGCGGCGCGCTGCTGCGTCGAGAACTTGCCGAAGCCGGTGAAGGCCACATCGCCACCGCTCTTCAGCGTATCCGTGATCGCGTCGAGAAACGCGTCAACGGCCTTGCCGGCGTCGCGGGCCGTCAACTGGCTCCGCCGGGCCACCTCCGCCACGAACTCCTGCTTGGTCACGTGCCTCTCCTCCTGTCGTTGTTCGGTTGCACGGGCCAACTTGACCCTACCAGGGTCACAGTTACGGCTCAACCATGCGGTTTGCGGGGCTTTTCGTCTCTGCGAGCAACTCTCCTGCACGGAAGAGCGGCCGCAGCCGCACGGCGTGGCGCGCGAGCGCGTCCGCGCCGCCTTCCTCGCGGTCGACCACACAGACCGCTGTGTGGACGACGAGACCTGCGCCGCGCAGCGCCTCGACGGACTCGAGCAGCGCGCCACCGGACGTGACGACGTCCTCGACAACGCAGACGCATTCGCCGATCTCGTACGGTCCTTCGAGCCGCTTCGCGGTCCCGTACTCCTTGGCCGCCTTGCGCACGATCAGAAACGGAAGTCCGGACTCGAGTGAGGTCGCGGCAGCGAGCGCGACGGCGCCGAGCTCGGGCGCGGCGAGCCGCGTCGTCTCAGGCGCGTGCTCGCGGACGAGGGCCGCGATCCGCTCGCCGAGCGGGCGCAGCAGGTCGGGGCGCGTCTCGAAGCGGTACTTGTCGAGGTAGTAGCGCGAGCGCTTGCCCGATCGCAGCAGAAAGTCGCCCTCGAGGTACGCGTGCTCGACGAGCGCCGCCGCAAGCGCCTCGTCGGTCACCACTGCACGGCGCCGAGCGCGTCGCGGGCTGCAGCCAGCAGCTTCTCCGCCTCGGGCGAGCCGTCGACGAACGAGACCATCGAGCCGTCGTCGAAGTAGACGTCGACGCGCTCGCGCCGCCGGTCCGTCGAGCGCCGGTAGAGCACGCTGCCGACGAAGACGCCCGTCGCGAAGCCGAGCAGGCCGAGGACCTTACGCTTCACCGTCGCCCTCTCCCTCGCCGGAATCGGCGGCCGCGCGCCGGCGGCGCCTCGGCTTCGCCGGCTCTTCAGGTCGTAGAAGACGAGACCGGCGGTCGGGTCAGGGCCCGTGGTGGCGGCGATCCGCCGCCGGCCGTCGCAGACGACGAAGACGTTCCCCTCGTTGGTCGACACCTCGAGCTGCCTCACCTCGCCGCCGCCCGCGCGGAAGCGGGCCGCGCCCTCGAGCAGCGCGCCGGCCGCGGTCGCGAGCGCACGGGCGGCGCCCTCGTCCGCGAGCGTCGAGCCCTGGATCCCGCCCTCGTCGTCGAAGAGGACGGCGGCCTCGATCTGGGACGAGATCTCGGTCAGGTCGGCGAGCGCTTGAGCGGCGTCCATCGCCCTTGAGGCTAGTGGAACTCGACCCAGGATGACGGCTGAACGGTGCAAACTGCGACACGTGCGGATCAGGAAAAGGGCTCTCGTGGCCAAGTTCTTCGCCGACCGCGGCACACATCTTGCCGCGATGGTGGCGTACTTCGCCCTGCTCTCGTTCGTGCCGCTCGTCTTCCTCGCGCTCGCGCTGCTCGGGCTCGCGCACCGCGCCGACGCGTCCGACTTCTTCGTGAAGGAGCTGAGCCGCGCGTTTCCCGGAAGCTCGCTCGACAGCATCCTCTCGCTCGTGCACAAGGTGCAGGACAACGCGACGACGCTGGGGATCATCGGCGGCGTCGGCCTGCTCTGGTCGTCGCTGTCGCTGTTCAGCGCGCTCGAGTCCGCGTTCAACATCGTCTACGGACGGCCAAACCGCAGCTTCCTCCGCGGCAAGGGCCTCGCGGCCGCGGTGATGATCGGCTCGCTCGTGACGCTGTTCGCGAGCCTGGTCGTCGGCGCGCTCGGCGTCGAGGCGCTGAAGCAGTACGCGCCCAGCTTCGTCTCGAACGCCGGCGTCGCGTACGCCGTCTCGATCGCAGTTTCCCTGCTCGGCATCTTCCTCTTCCTGCTCGCCGTCTACCTGGTGCTGCCGAACGCGCCGGTGACCGTGCGCGACGCTTTTCCGGGAGCGGTCGGGGCGGCGATTGCGCTCGAGGCGTCGTTCCAGGTGCTGCCGGTGTTCGTCCGCTTCGCCGACGTGAACGTGACGCTGCGCGCGCTCGGCGGCCCGGCGATCCTCCTCCTCTGGCTCTACGTGATGGCGAACATGATCGTCTTCGGCGCCGAGCTCAACTGGTGGCAGGCACAGCGGCGCGTCTCTAGCTCGTCTGGTGCTGCGCCTGCGGTGCGGCCGCGCCCTCCTGGACGACCGAGGCGACCTCGCCGTTCCGACGGATGAAGAAGAACCACGTGTGCGCCTGAGCACCGTGGTTCCAGGCCTCGGTGAGCGTGACCACCGCGCGGTCGGGCTTCACGAGCGAGACGTCGGTGGAGCAGGTCGCCTGCAGCGTCTCGCCCGACGAGGGGCCGCCCGAGTGGAGGACGCACGAGACCGTGCCCGGCTTGTCGGGGAACAACGGGGCGAGTGCGCGCGCCTGCGCGCTTCGCGCGAAGAAGGCGACGAGCACCCGGTGCTCCACCCTCCCGTTGCTGCCGCAACCGGCGGCGACGAGCGCGAGCGCGGCGCCGAGCGCGGCGAGCAGGGCGCGCGCTGCACGAGCGCGGTGCGAGTTGCGCAGCTTCCACGCGTCGCCGAGCTCCGCCACCGTCTGCGACTCGCCGTCGGGAACGAAGACCGGGTCGTAGCCGAAGCCCTCGCTCCCGCGCGGCTCCTCGGCGATGTGCCCCTCGAGCGTCCCCGTGCCGCGCACCTCCGCGCCGGAAGGTGAGAGCGCGACGAGCTCGGACACGTAACGCGCGCGGCGGAGCGATACGTCCTCGAGCTCGCGCAGCAGCCGAGCGATCGCGGGCGGCCCCTCCGGCGCGTACCGGGCCGAGTGCAGACCGGGCCCACCGCCGAGCGCCTCGACCTCGAGGCCCGAGTCCTCGCCGACCATCCAGCGGTTGGGGTCGCCGACCTCGCGGCCGAAGCGCGCCTTCGCCAGCGCGTTCTCGTAGTACGTGTCACCCGACTCGCCAGGCCAGTCGCTGCGGTCGAGCGGCTCGATCGACCATCCCGGCAGCAGCTGCTCGAGCTCCCTCGCCTTGTGTGCGTTGCGCGAGCAGAACGTCGCCCTCGTCACTCCATCCATCGCACCTCGAGGACACCGTCGATGTCGGCTACGTTCGCGACGATCGTGGGCGCGGCCGGCTTGTGCATCTCCACGTCGACCGCGATGCTGCGACGATCGCCCTCCTGCGCCACGTCGAGCGAGACGACCCGACCGCCCTGCAGCTCGATCATCTCGATCACCGGAGCGGGGCTGCCGCCCGCGGGAATCTCGACGAGCAGCCGGTCGACCTCGGGACGGACGCGGCGGATCACGCGGTAGGCGAAGATCCGCAGCGGGCCGAGCGTGAGCAGCGCGCCGATGGTCGCGATGAGCGCGCCGTCCGTGGTAGTAGCCGGCGCCGACCGCCATTCCGATCGCGGCGACGAGCCAGAGCGTCGCGGCCGTGGTGGCCAGCCGAGCGCGGGAACCGCGGCGGCGAGGCTAAGGAAGTGCAACCGCCACCGCCTCGGCCTGAAGGCCGCCGATCTCCGCGATGCCGGTCTGGGCGAGCGCGAGCAGCTCGTCGAGCCGCTCGCGGGTGAACGGGTCGCGCTCCGCGGTCGCCTGCACCTCGATCAGGCGTCCGTCGCCCGTCATCACGACGTTCATGTCCGTGTCGGCGCTCGAATCCTCGGCGTAGTCGAGGTCGAGTAGCGCGACGCCGTCGACGACGCCCACCGAGATCGCGGCGACGGAGTCGACGAACGTCCGCGAGAGGCCGAAGCGCTCGAGCGCGCGCATGCCGGCCACGTACGCGCCGCAGATCGCGGCACAGCGCGTCCCGCCGTCCGCCTGGAGCACGTCGCAGTCGAGCCACATCGTCCGCTCACCGAGCGCGCGGAAGTCGGCCACCGCGCGCACGGCTCGTCCGATCAGGCGCTGGATCTCGACGGTGCGGCCCTGCTGCTTGCCGCGCGACGCCTCGCGCTCGACACGGTCGCCCGTAGATGCCGGCAACAGCGAGTACTCGGCCGTGATCCAGCCGCGGCCCTGGTTCCGCAGCCAGCGCGGAACCTCCTCCTGGATCATCGCGGTGCACAGCACCTTCGTCTTGCCCTGCGTGAACAGCGCGGAGCCGTGCGCCTGCTCGAGCCAGTCGGGCTCGATCGCGATCGGCCGCAGCTCGCCGGGGCGCCGTCCGTCGGCGCGGGTCGTCATGCCGCAGCCCCCGCTCCCTCGAGCCGGGTGAGCGCGACATGCTCGACGGCGCCGATCGGGAACTGGAGGAAGCGGCGGCCCATCTCCCGGAACGCGCCCGGGTCGCCGGTCGTGAGAAAGCGGACCTCGCCGCTGCGTGACGCATCGTTCTCGATCCCCTTGCGCGCGAGCGTGACTGCGACCTCCCGCGCGGTCTCCTCGGCCGAGAAGACGAGCGTCACATCGCGCCCGAAGACGCGCTGGAGCACACCGCGGATGAGCGGGTAGTGCGTGCAGCCGAGAATGACCGTATCGACGCCCGCCGCCTTCAGCGGCTCGACGTACTCGCGGACCGCCTCCTCCGTCTCGGCTCCGTACGGGTCGTCGCTCTCGATC
>Ga0335070_10007324_pt1 | contig 12945 bp, 12 predicted proteins | sample Lox_Sample_13_FD_206722 | JGI IMG/M metagenome (GOLD analysis project Ga0335070, IMG submission 206722) | Soil microbial communities from Loxahatchee National Wildlife Refuge, Florida, United States - Lox_Sample_1.3 | ecosystem: Environmental > Terrestrial > Soil > Wetlands | place: USA...
ACCGCGTCGTGGACGTGCCTCGGCTGGTGGCGAGCCTGCCCGACGACGGGCCCGGCCATCCGCTCGTGCCTGAGCTCGCCGCCGTCCTCTCCGCCCACTACGGGCGCCCCCTCACGCAGGTTTCTCTCGCCGCCTACCGCACCGGGCGCGACAGCGTCGCCTTCCACGGCGATCGTCTGGGACGCGCCCGCAATGACGCGATCGTCGCCATCGTGGCTCTCGGGGCGCGCCGGCGCTTCCTCCTGCGGCCCGCGGGCGGCGGCCGCTCCCGCGCATTCGACTTCGGCGGGGGCGATCTCCTCGTCATGGGCGGCACCTGTCAGCAAACGTGGGAGCACGCGGTGCCGAAGGTCGCCTACGCGGATCTTCGCATCAGCGTGCAGTTCCGCTCAGCGCCCACCGTGCCATCGGCCGACTCAGTCGGCGGGAGTGCCGACTAGTCGGATGGACACGGGCGCGCACGCACTCGCCAGCGGCGCCGTCACGCCCGTGAAACCCTGTCTCAGCGCCTCGCACGTCTCCCGGCGCGAGAACGCGAACCCGAAGCCGCTGGGCCGGCTGTCCAGGGCAAAGGCCCAGTACCCGCCCGGGCCGCCCGAAGTCAGCACGAGCGGCCGGCAAGGGCCCATCGTCGAGCCCGCCCACGGAGCCCGCGTCGTCAGGTCGTAGAGATCATTGGTGCGCGCGGCATCGCAGTAATCCTTGTTCGGCATGTAGACGACGCCCGTCAATCCGCCGATCGTGCTCGACGTCGAGGTATAGCCCCATGATGTGTACCCGCCGCCCCATGGTAGGCCGAACGGCATCTGAGGCTGCGCGCATCCGGCCAGAGCCGAGGACAGAACCGCTGCGACGAGCATCCGGGCCTTCATATGCCCCGCTCCACCCGCGGCTCGAGGGCGTCGCGCGGCACCAGCGGCTCGCGTCCGATGAAGTCCCAGAGGTTCGGCACGGGCTCTCTCGTGTGGATGCGAACCGTGTAGTCGCCAGTCTTCTCCCACCGCGCCACGGTCGGGGACACCTTCTCGAAGGAGGTGCCCGCGGCGACGTCCTTGACGCCCCAGCGATCCAGGTTCTTCCGGAACATGCGATCGAGGTTGAAGAGCACGGTGTCGGCGTTGAAGGCCTCGCCGTTGTGAAACGTCACGCCGCGGCGGAGGGTGAACTCCCAGGTGAGATCGCCCACGGGCTTCCAGGACAAGGCGAGGCCGGGCATCGGTTTGCCCTGCGCGTCGACGTCGACCAGGCTCTCGAAGACCTGGCGGATATAGTTCGATCGGGTGGAGCCCATGCCGATGCGTGGGTCCATATTGGTCGTGTCGTCGGGCACGGCCACCACCAGCTCGGCGTCCGGATCGATGACCGCGCCGTCCACCGTCTGCGCCTCGCTCGGGCCCGCCGCGAGGGCGAGGAAGGCGGCCACCAGCCGCCATGTCGTCTTCCACACCGTTGCCCGCATCGTCCCCTCCGGAATCAAAGCCAGGCCTTCGCTGCGCGGCGCCTCACTACACACCAGAGCCATCGTGACTGTCAACGCACGGCACCGCGGCTCCCGTGAGGCCTCAGTGGCGCCCGATCGGCGCGGCCGCTCGTCGAGGACACGCCTCCGGCTGCGCTTACTGCTCGTGCGCATGGACGCGGCGCGGACCAAGGGTTTTTCTTGACAGTGCGACCGTCGATAGGCCAGTATCACCGCCCCGTGACCGTGCTTGCTGCAACAATCACAGGGCTGCCGCCGATGTCTAACGTAGCGCCCTTCAGCATCGAGATGGCAGCCACACACGACGGCGGGAGGCGATGAGAACGAGGTACGGACACCCATTCGCCATCATCGCACTCATCTTGGTCGCCCTGACCGTCGCCGACCCCGCCGGCGTCGCTCACGCTCAACCTGCCGCCGATCACACGCTGGTCGTCGAGACGCCAATATCCGCGTTCGTCGTGAATTCGGTGTTGAAGGAGTTCTCGCAATTCGCGAAGGAAAAGTGGAACGTCGTCCTCAAGACCGCCACCATGCGCGCGGGCACTCCTACGCTGTACGACAGGACCGTCGCGTGGAAGGGACATCCGGAAGCGGATGTCTTCTGGGGCGGTGAGCCGGCACTGTTCGACAAGCTGGCCGCGCAGAAGCTCCTCGCCGGGCTCGACGTCTCGCCCGAGGTATGGGATTCGATCCCGGCCTCGATCGGCACGCCGAAGGCGGTGCCGTTGAAGGATCCAGCCAGGTTCTGGGTGGGGACGGCGCTGGAGGTCTACGGTCTTGTCTACCACCCCCGGCTGCTCAGGCAGCTCGGAGTGCCCGAGCCCAGGGACTGGGAGGACGTCCTCAACCCGAGGTTGAAGGGGCAGATCGTCCAGTCGAAGCCGACGCGGTCATCGTCAAGCCACGCCACCTATGTCATCGTCCTGCAGACCAAGGGAGAGACCGAAGGGTGGGAGTGGCTCAAGCGGCTCGCCGCCAACACCGGCGCATTTGTCGACTCGAGCCGTGCGGTGCCGGCGGCGGTGGCCAAGGGTGAGTTCGCCATCGGCTTCGCCGTCCCCTCGTACTATGCCTTCGAAGAGAAGCTCTCGGGTTTCGACATCAAGTTCGTCGCCCCGAAGAATGCCTTCGTGACGCCGGAGCCCGTCGCTGTTCTCGCCGGCGCCAGGAACAGCAGGTTCGCCCGCGAGTTCGTTGCCTTCCTCCTGTCCGAGCGGGGCCAGCGGGTCCTGACGGAGCGAGGCCTCTTTCCGATCACCCCGAGGTACAAAGTCCGCGGTGCCCCCGGATCCACCGCGGAGCTGGTTGTGGAGCTCACCGGCGGAATCCGGTCCTTCTTTGATGCTCCCGTCTCGAACGTCTATGATGGCGAGGTCGCGAGGAGCCAGTACCAGGCGATCAACGAGAGGTTCCGCCTCGACATCGAGGCCGCGTGGGACGACCTCAAGCGGAAATACTAGGCGGCGCCCAGATGCCTGACCGCACGGACACCGGAAATAGAGCGGAGGAGGAACGGGCGGCCGCCGCGGGGCCGCGGGCCGGCGCCTCCGACGCGATCCGGCGCCGCCGTCTCCGTCACTACTTCGTCCTGTGGCTTCTTCTCATCGGCGGCGGGCTGATCGTCAGCGGCCTGTGGGAGATCTACCTCCGCTACCAGGAAACGCGGGAGCACGTGGCCCTCCTCCAGCAAGAGATCGCCGCCCGGGGCGCCTTGAGGCTGGGCCAGTTCATCGAGGGGCTCCACAGCACCATGAAGGCGGCCACCAGGAGCCCTGGGGTGTCCGCCGCCGGACCGTTGCCCGAGTACCGGTTCGAGCTCGACAAGCTACTGCTGACGACCGCTGCGATCACGGAGGTCGTCGCCCTCGATGCGCGCGGGCTCGTGCGCGGGCGCGCCGCGCGTCTGCGCACCGTGGTCCCCGAGGGCAGGCAGGACTTCTCGGACGACGCCGCGTTCCAGCACGCCCAAAGGGGCGAATCGTATTTCAGCCCCGTCCACTTTGTCGGCGACAACGAGCCGTACATCACCATGGCGGTTCCCATCGAGCACTTCAGCGGGCAGGTCATCGGGGTGCTGTGGGCCGAGGTGAGCGTCATCTACATCGGGGAGCACGTCGTGTCGCCCATCACCGTCGGCGAGACCGGCTACGCCTACGTCGTCGACCGGTCCGGGCAGATCGTAGCCCATCCGCAGGTGATGCTGGTCCTGCAGCACCGGAAGTTCGAAGACCCGGGCCAGCTCGAGGATGCGGTCCGCTTCGGATCAGGGGGGGCCGCGTCGAGGGGCGTCCTGACGCGAAACTTCCAGGGCGAGCGCGTCTTTCGCTCGTACGCAACCATCCCGACTCTGGACTGGATCGTCTTCGTCGAGCGGCCGGCCCGGGAAGTCTACCGGTCCCTGTACGCCTCGATCGCCCGCGCCGGCACCCTCCTGATCCTCGGCCTCGGTCTGGCTCTCATGGTCAGCGTCTTCGTGACCCGCCGCATCCTCCGTCCGATCGAGAGCCTCCGGCGAGGCGTCGAACGGATCGGGAGCGGAGACCTGGCCTTTCGTCTCGACGTCAGGACAGGGGACGAGCTGGAGAGCGTGGCGGACGAGTTCAACAAGATGGCGGCCACGCTGCAGGAGGCGCAGAGGGGACTCGAGGACAAGGTCGCCGAAAGGACCCGACAGCTGGTGACGGTCAACGAGCAGCTCGACGCGGCGAACCGCCTCAAGTCCCAGTTCCTCGCGAACGTGAGCCACGAGCTGCGCACGCCCCTGAACGCCATCATCGGCTTCACGCGGCTGGTCCTGCGCAAGACGGAAGGCCAGATCGCCCCGCTGCAGCAGGCAAATCTGCAGAAGGTGCTCATCAGCGCGGAGCAGCTCTTGAGTCTCATCAATGGCCTGCTCGACCTCTCGAAGATCGAGGCCGGCCGGATGGACGTGTACCCCACCTCCTTCGACGTGGGCGAGCTGCTGCACGCGGCCGCCTCGACTGTCGAGCCCATGCTCAATGCAGATCGCGTCCGGCTGGCCGTGAAGATCTCCCCAGACGTCCCGACCCTGCACACCGACCGCGAGAAGCTGAAGCAGATCGTGCTGAACCTGCTCAGCAATGCGGCGAAGTTCACCGAGGCGGGAGAGATCACGGTGTCGGCCTGGCGCAATGATGCCGATCTGGCCGTGTCCGTCTCTGACACCGGCATCGGAATACCCAAGGAGGCGCTGCAGTACATCTTCGAGGAGTTCCGGCAGGTCGACATGTCCAGCACCCGGACCCGCGCGGGCACCGGGCTGGGGCTGGCGATCGTACGAAGGCTGGCCCGACTGCTCGGCGGCGACGTCGTGGCCGAGAGCGAGCTGGGCCACGGCTCGACCTTCACCCTCACGCTGCCCATCACCCTCGAGGGTGCCCGATGACGCAGGGCGGTCCAGAGAGGCCCAGGAAGAGAATTCTCGTGATCGAGGACAACGAGTTCAACCGGGACCTGCTCACGCAGATCCTGGAGGACTCCTACGTGATCATGCAGGCGCTCGACGGCAGCGAGGGGCTGGCCAGGGCCGAGCAGGAGCGGCCCGATCTGATCCTGATGGACTTCGGCATGCCGAAGATGGACGGCTGGGAAGCAACGAGAAGGATCAAAGCCCAGCCCGACCTGCGACACATTCCCATCATCGCGATCACCTCCCACGCCATGGTGGGAGACGAGCAGAAGGCGCGCGAGGCCGGCTGCGACGACTACATGGCGAAACCCATTCACGAGGATGAGCTGATCGAGAAGATCAAGAGGTGGATTGGCTGATGGTCCTCGAGGCGAGTCATGCATGAAAAGATCCTGATCGTCGACGACGAGCCGTTCAATCTCGACGTGCTCGAGCAGGAGCTGGCCGACCGGGGCTACGTCATCGAGCGGGCCCAGAGCGGTGTCCAGGCACTCGAAAAGAGCGAGTCGTTCCGGCCCGATCTCGTGCTGCTCGACTACATGATGCCGGGAATGAACGGTATCGAGGTGCTGAAGGAGCTGCGCAACCGGGAATCGGACATCCCCATCATCATGGTCACCGCGCACGGGAGCATCGAAGTGGCCGTCCAGGCCATGAAGCTGGGCGCCCACGACTTCGTCCTCAAGCCCTTCGAGCCCGATCACATCGCCCTGACCATGCAGCGGGCGCTCGAGCACGGGCGACTGAAGCGCGAGGTCGAGGTGTTCACCGAGGACATGGACCAGCGCTACCGGCTGGTCGTGGGCGGGAGCGCGGTCATGGATCACGCCGTCGAGCTGGCCCGCAAGGCGGCGGCGAGCCGGGCCACCGTCCTGCTCCTCGGGGAGAGCGGGACGGGCAAGGAGATCCTCGCGCGGGCCATCCACGCCTGGAGTGACCGGGGCCAGCAGCCGCTCATCGCCATCAACTGCGTCGGGCTGTCGAGGGAGCTCCTGGAGAGCGAGCTCTTCGGTCACGAGAAGGGCGCCTTCACTGGCGCCGATCGCCTCAAGCGGGGGAAGGTGGAGCTGGCCCACCACGGCACCATCCTGCTGGACGAGGTGGGCGACATATCCGCGGAGCTGCAGACGAAGCTGCTCCGGTTCCTCCAGGAGCGGTGCTTCGAGCGGGTCGGTGGGACGAGGCCGATACCGGTGGACGTCAGGATCATCGCCGCCACGAACCGGGATCTGGAAGCGGCGGTCAAGGACGGCCGCTTTCGGGAAGACCTCTATCACCGGCTGAATGTCATCGCGATCACGCTCCCACCGCTCCGAGACAGACGGGAGGACGTGCCGCCTCTCGCCCAGTTCTTCCTGCAACGGTTCGGCCGCGAGACGAAGAAGCCCTTCACCGAGATCGCCGGAGAAGCGCTCGAGAAGCTCGTGGGTTACGCCTGGCCCGGCAACGTGCGCGAGCTGGCCAATGTCATGGAGCGGGCCACCGTGCTCGGCCAGCCGCCCAGGGTCACGGTCCAGGATCTGCCCCCGCGAGTGATCGCCACGGAGGCCGTGCCACTGTCCGGCATGGGGCCGTACCAGGTGGCGGTGAACACCTACCGGCGAGAGCTGATCCTCACGGCGCTGGCCCGGACGGGGGGCAATCGAGTGGCCGCGGCCAAGGCGCTCGGCCTTCATCGCACTCATCTGATGAGGCTTCTCAAGGCCCTGCAGATCCCCTGAAGCACTTCTGCTCTGAGGAGTCGCGGAAGCGCGACTCCCTCCCGCGTTGTCCCATCTGGTCGGTGGGCGCCTGATCCACAGAAATGCCCTGCCTCCTCGCGAGCTTCACGCTCAGCGAGCCTGAGTGCCACGCTCTGGTATCCGAATTGCCTCTCCGGCTGGCCAGGAGATCGAGGAGGCGGTCAACCCCACGTCGGACGGAGGTCACACAATGGCTCGGGTGAGGCGGAGACGGATCATGGCCGGCTGCATCGCGCTCTACCTTCTCGTCCTGGGCTTCTTCGGGGGAATGGCGACCGAGCGGATCCGATTCGATCAGCGGCGCGCCGAGATGATCCGGCAGTACGACGAGGCGCTCAAGCGCTGGCAGGGCCATCTCATGCGGCTCGAGCAGGGCGAGGCCGTCGGGCAGCCGTCTCGGGCCGTGGCCGAGGCACAGCGGTGATCCGCCGCCGCGCCGGCCTCCAGAATCTGCGTGCCCGCTCTGTCGCGAGCGCCGTGGCCCTGCTCGCGATCATGACCGCGCTGATCCTCCAGCACCCCGCGCCGTCGGCCTCGCTGCTGCGTGAACGGACGAGCAACCAGCAGGCGGACGGCGAGCCGGCCTGGATCACGGAGGTCCGCAGGGTGGACGCGGCCCTGGGGCACGGAGACGTCGATGCGGCCGAGCGGGCTTGGCGCGACGCCCATCTGGAGGCGGTCAGGACTCGCGGCTGGAAACCCATGATCGAGGTGGGCGACGCCGCCGTGCGAATCGGCGAAGCATCAGGGAACCGAGATCCGCTGACTCCGCAGGCCCGTCAGGCCTACCTCTCGGCGTTCTTCAGGGCCCGGGGTCTGCATGCCAGGGACGGCATGCTGCGCGCCTCGGACGCGTTCGCGGCGATCGGGGATGGGGAGATCGCGGAGCGCTTCCGTCGTGCCGCGGAGCAATGAGCCGCGTGACGCCCCCAGCTCACGGCTGAGCCACAAGGCTCAACAGCCACGGGATGAGCAGCGGGGCGAGGAGCCCCATCAGGACGGCGTTGAGTGAGAATGCGACTCCGGCCATCGCCCCCTGCGTCTCGCCCTCTTGAAGCATGGCGGCCGTGCCGATGGCGTGCGACGTGGTGCCCACAGCGAGACCGCGAGCCACCGGGTCGTGGACACGCACGAGGGAGAGAAAACCCGGGCCGACGATGGCGCCCGTTATGCCCGTCGTGACGACGAGGATCGCGGTCAGCGGGGGATTACCGCCCAGAATGCGGGCGATCTCGAGCGCTATCGGGGCGGTGACGCTCTTGAGGCTCAACGACAGCTCGAGCACGGGGCCGATCGACAACCAGTGCCCGAAGACCACCACGGCCACAATCGTGGCCAGCGAGCCCGTGGCGACGCCAACCACTGCCTCGGCAAATCGCGTCGCGAGCGCCTGCCGGTTGCGGTAGAGAGGCACGGCCAGCGCCACGGTGGCGGGCCCGAGAAAAGCGGTGACGGCCTGCCGGCACGCGCTGTAGTCCTGGATTCCCTGACGGGACAGCAGGAGTGCGGCGATGACGATGCCACTGCCGATGAACACGGGGTTGACCAGGGCGCTGCCGGTCTTGCGCTGGAGCCAGCGGCCGAGCACATAGGCCCCCACCGTCACGGCAAGCATCCAGAGGAAGCCCTCGGCGGCCCTCACGACTTGGCCTCCGCCTGACGGCGCGCCGGGGCCACTCGGGCCGTTTTGCGGGCGAGCAGTTGCACCACGCGGCCGGTGACGAAGAGGCCGGCAAGCGAGCTGCCCACCAGGACAATCAAGAGCTGAGGGCCGGATACGATCAGCAGTCCCGTCCAGTCCATGAGCCCGACCACGATGGGAATGAAGAAGAGGGACAGATGCCGGGTGAGGAGCCCGGCGCCGTCCGCGATCCAGGTCTCCTTGATCACGCCGCAGTAGAGAAGCGCGAAGAGGACGAGCATTCCGAGCACATTGCCGGGCACGGGCAGGTGCAGGCGCTCGGCGATCAGGGAGCCGAGACGGAAGATGCCTGCGAGGGCCGAGATCTGGGCCGCCAGGCGGAAGAAGCGCATGTCAGAAACCTTTCTGGGCGCGCGGCCGGTTTCCGGACTGATCGAGCTCCGCGTCGGTGACCTTGATCGCCGCGCCCATTCGCTTCACGTGCCGTTCACCCGGCGATGAGACAGGCAAGCTGCATACCACTCCAGAACGCAGCGAGCTCCGTGCGGGAAGATGGCGGAAAGACGTGAGTCATTCGCGGCGGGCGAGACCTGTCTGCGCGGAGATGCGCGGGGAGGAGTCGCGCCTTCGCGACACGGCAGGAGCGGAAACGCTCCACTCGAGAGCGCGAGGATCGTCTGCCGAAGTCCTGAGAGAGACGCCTCCGACGGGATCGTGACCTGAGTGACACGGCGAAAACGTGGTCACGGCCCGACGTCCAATCCGCTGAGACGCCAGATTGCGAGCACAGGACCCGCTCATCCGTCGAATAAAGTTGTTCGCTTTCGTGGCTCCGTGGCACGATTTCCGCGTGGGTATTTCGACGCGTTCCGAATACGTGACGTCGGCCGCCGGCACGGGTCAGCGCTCCATGCACGCTCTCATGCTGGTCATTCTGCGGGGCTGGTGCGCGAGCGCGGCCGCGCTGAGCATCCTGGTCGGTGCGATCGTCCTGATCGGCGGCTGGGCACTCGGGATCGCCTGGCTCAGGGGCGGGGCGTTGGTCACCATGAAGGCGAACACCGCGTTGTGTTTGATCTTGTGTGGAGTCGCCCTGTGGCGGTCGCGCCCGGCGCGGGCTGTTCATTCCCCGGACGGAATTGCCACCGCCCTCGCTGGATCGGCCGCGCTGATCAGCGCCCTCACCCTGGGGGAAGACTTGGCCCGCTGGAACCTCGGGATCGATCAGGCGATCTTCCGCGAGGTTGCCGCCCAGACCACGGCGCTGCACCCGGGTCGGATGTCACCTTTCACGGCAGTGTGCATCGCCGCCCTCGGGTTCGCGATCGTCGCGCTCGACCGGCCTCGTCTCTTTCGGCTCGGGCAGCGTCTGGCGGTGGCCGCGGGCTTCGTCGCGTTCTTGAACGTGCTGGCCTATGCCTATGGCGTTCGCGTCGCCGAGCATGTCGACGTTCTGGGGCCTTACACTGAAATGACGATCCATACCGCGATCACGCTCGTCATCCTCAGCATCGGGGTGACGGCGGCGCGACCCGGCACCGGCGCCACTGGGATCTTCGCGCAAGACACGCTCGGCGGTGAAGCCGCGCGCATCCTCTGGCCGGCCGCAGTCATTGGGCCATTCGCCATCGGCGCCATCCGTCTGGCGGGCCAGAGGGCGGGTTACTACGGCACCGAATTCGGGCTCGCCCTCATGGCCTCGGGGAACATCGTGCTCTTTTCCATTCTGAGTTGGTGGACGTCGGTCCGTTTCCACCGAACGGACGCGCGGCGGCGACGCGCGGAAGCGGAGCTCCGCCTCGTCAACACCCAACTCGAGGAGCGGGTGCGGCGGCGTACCATCGGCCTCGCGGCCTCGGAAGCTCGGTATCGGCAGCTCATCGAAGACTCCGCGGAAGGCTTCGTAGTCCATCAGTCGGGGCGCATCATGTTTGCCAACGCCGCCACCGCCCGGATCCTCGGCTATGGAAGCCCGAATGAGTTGCTCGGTCTCGAGGCCCGCGCCCTCATTGCGCCAGAGTTCCGCGATGAGGTGCGCGAGCGCGTGGCCGCGCGCCTCCGGGGCGAGGGCGTTGCCGCGGTCGTCGATGTCGAAGCGCTCAAGAAGGATGGCACTCGCGTCTGGGTCCAAGGCGTCTCGAGCGTCATCGAATGGGAAGGGACGCAAAGCACGCTCGTCGCTTTCCTCGACATCAGTGAGCGACGCCGCCTCGAAGCGGCGGAGCGACATGCCGCCGCGCTGCAACGGGTGACGCAGCTGGCGAACGCCGCCGCCCACGAGATCAACAATCCGCTCACGATCATCTCGGGTAACCTCCAGTGCCTGGAAGCCGAGTTGCCTGGACAGCCGGAGGTGCGTGGGCGCATCGAGCGGTGCAAGACGGCGATCCTGCGGATCACCGGCATAGTCGACCATATGCAGCGCATCACGCGCTTCGAGCTGCTCGAGATCGCCGGCAGGGTCCCCACGCTCGACCTGCGTCGGTCGAGCACGAACGTCGTCGAGAGTGACCACGTTCACCATCGGCCCCACGCCGAGCGGGAGCGGACAACGTAGGACGTACCTTCCGGGGGCGCGCCCGGAAGACGGCGTTGACCCGGGGCGTGGAAGGTCAGATCGCCCGGTACACCTCGGTTTCGAACTTCCCGAAGAGATCGATGGCCGTGTGGTCGTAGAACGGAAGCACCTGGGAGAGAAAAACCCCCGCGACGCGCTTGGTGCGGTCGATCCAGAAGTAGGTATTGGCCAGTCCCGCCCAGGCCAGGCTCCCCGCCGACCGTCCGGTGGACGCTTGCTGGGTATTGATCAGGAAGCTCAGCCCCCACTTCTTCGACATCCCGGGAAACAACTCGACGTCGTTCGAGAGCGAAGGGATGGCGGTCTTGAGCACGCCGATCTCGAGCGCGCCGATGTGGTTCTGGGCCATCAGCGCCGTGGTCTCGGGCCGCAGGACCTGGGCACCCTTGAGGCTCCCGCCCTGCATGATCATCAGCGCGAAGGTGAGATAGTCGCCGGCGGTCCCGTAGAGCCCGCCGCCGCCCATGTGGAACTCCGGGTCTTGAGGGATCTCGAGATCGACCGGGGCGAGGGTGCCCTTGTCGTCGCGCTGGTGGATCTTCGCCAGCCGCGTGCGCTGCGCCGGTCCGATCTTGAAGGCGGTGTCGTTCATGCCGAGCGGCCCGAAGATGTGCTCCTGGAAGTAGCGGTCGAGCTTCTGCCCGCTCGCCGCCTCGACCATCTTGCCCACCCAGTCGATATTGATGCCGTAGTCCCACCGGTCGCCCGGGTCGAACAGGAGCGGCGTGGTCAGGGCAGCGTTCGCGCAGGTGGTGATGCCTGGGGTGCCGGTGGCCTGTTGGTACTGGGCGATCGAGGACTCCCAGATCTCGTAGGCGAAGCCTGCCGTGTGGGTCAGGAGATGGCGGAGTGTGATCGGGCGCTTGGCCGGTCGAAGGCGCGGCTTGCCCGCGGCGTCGAAACCCTCGAGCACTTTGGCCGAGGCGAGCGCCGGCACGGTCTCGCTGGCCGGGCGCTCCAGGTCGAGCTTGCCTCGCTCGACGAGCTGCATGGCCGCGGCGGCCGTGATGGCCTTGGTCATGGAGGCGATCCAGACGACAGTGTCGAGCGTCATCGGCGCGTCCTTGCCCAGCTCCCGCTTGCCGAACGCGCCCTCGTAGACCACGCCCTTGTCAGTGGCCGCCGCCGCGACGATACCGGGCATGGCCTTGGACTCCACCGCCTGACGGAATGCCGCGTCGATGCTCTTGAGGTTCGCCATTGCTCCCGCTCCTTCCTCGATGCGCCTCGTCGATGCGACGGGCTGCCTTGGGTGAGCCAGGTCGTCATTGCCACGCGTGGAGACGACGCCGCCAGCTTACAGCGAGAGGGAGACGGGCTCAACGGCTACGTGACGGTCATTCGGGCAGGTAGCGCTCGAGGATACGGGTGAACTCCTCGGGAAGGATGACGCCGCCCATCAGCTCGCGGGTCTCCACGAAGTACGGTCGGCCCATCGAGGTGCCGTCGGCGAGCCAGAACGTGACCCAATAGCGCGGCTCGCCGAAGGCATGCGCCTGCGGCTGGCCCACCGCGCCGCGCACGATCATGTCGACGAGCGTGTCGGTATCTCCGGGCGACGTGATACGGACCGGCGTGGCCGGCCCCGCCCACGTCGGCTCGCCGCGCTGGACGTCGATGGCCCGTACTTTGCCGGCGATGTCGTAGAGATTGCCGCCCACCTTTGCCCGCGGATTGCGCCATGCCTGGTAGAGAAAGACTTTGTTCTTCCACACCGCCGCGAGCCGGAAGTCGGTCGAGTAACCCCTCACGGCATGGATCCGGGTGCCGGTGGGCATGAACGCGGCTGCTGCGTCCGTGCCATACGGGCATCCGCGGCGGTCCTCGGCAAAGGAACAGCCGACGACGGCGAACTCGACGCCGAGATCAACGGCGGTGAGCAAGCGACCGGGCTCCTCCGCCCACCGGATGTAGTCGATGCCGTCGAACGTCACGAAGTCGAGGATGGACTGGGCGTCGGCCCGCATGGCAAGGGTGACGATGGCCCCGGCAAGGGCGATCACGCGGAGGCTCGTGCGTGCCGAATCTCTCCGGCGCTTGATGTCTGCTCCGCGCAGAGACCCATGTCCC
>Ga0335070_10007325_pt1 | contig 12943 bp, 10 predicted proteins | sample Lox_Sample_13_FD_206722 | JGI IMG/M metagenome (GOLD analysis project Ga0335070, IMG submission 206722) | Soil microbial communities from Loxahatchee National Wildlife Refuge, Florida, United States - Lox_Sample_1.3 | ecosystem: Environmental > Terrestrial > Soil > Wetlands | place: USA...
TGGACACCCGGTGAGATCGCGCGGCACCGCGGGGCAGAAGGGCGTCCCGCCTCGAGCGACGGGCCCCTCGGCATCGCGAAGATCTCGTTCGGTCCGGAGGGTGTGGCGCTGCACGGCGGCGCGCGCCCGCTCGTGATCGGCAAGCCGGTCTCGCTCGGCTGCGTGCGCGCGCTCGACGCGGACCTCGCGGGGCTGCTCGACTGGCTCGAGGCAGCGGGGGCCCTCGGTCCGCAGCGACCCGGCGAGCACGGCGAGATCGTGCAGCGCTTCGCGCGCCGCGCCGTGATCGTGGTGCGCTGAAGGGGCGCGCCGCCCCCTCGCCAGGGACCGGCAGGCGCGCCTCGCAAGCGCCGGCCATCGCGGCGCCGAGCAGCCTTCGCGGCCCGCTCCGCCGCCGCCGGCAAGCTCACACTCCGGCGCCACTTTTTCGCCCTTGCTCGACACGTAAGGTGCATGAGGCGCTGCATTCTGCGTTCGTTCTTCGTGTCTGCTCTCGCCGCGCTGTGCCTGGCGCTCCCGGCTGCCCCGGCCCTCGCCGTCTCGTCGACGGTCCTGTTCGACGGCCCGACGCAGGCGGGCCAGCACTACGGGATCTCGTCCGCCTCGGCCTCGGCGGCCCAGTCGGCGGGCGTGTCCGTGGTGACGCCCCCGATGTACGACATCGGCGGAGTGATCGACATCGTCGGCCAGGACCTCCAGTCGCTCTCGCTCAACGCGTCGGATCTGGTCACGCCCTTCGATGCCACCTCGACGTGGACCGCGGAGAACGTCTTCGGCTCGAACCTGAACGGCACCCTCTACCTCGTCTTCACGACGGCGGATCCCACCACGGTCATGCTGTCGTCGGGCACGCAGATCGCGGGCTACGACGAGTCGCAGGTCGGGCTGCGCCTCGAGACCAGCGAGGGCTGGGTGCTTCTCCAGACTTCCGCGAGCGGCCTCGGGACGCTTTACTACCCCGCCATCGCTCTGGGCTCCCTGCAGAACCACGAGCAGAAGCAATTCGCCGTGCACTACGTCCTGGACCAGCTCATCACCTACCCGAGCGGCAACGAGTACCTGCTGCCGATGCCGACGCTGCGCCTCGCCGTGGCCTTCGTCCCCGTTCCGGAGCCGGGTACGGCGCTGCTGCTCGCCGCCGGCTTGATCGGGCTGGCCGCCCGCCGTCGCGCGCGGTCGTGATGCGGCGCATTGGACCGATCCTCGCCGCGCTCTGCGCGGCGCTGGCTCTGCACGCTGGCGCGGCTCGCGCGGCGGACGAGGCGCTGGTCCTGCGCATGAGCGCCGAGCGCCTCGCGGCGGCGGGCCGCTGCGACGAGGCGATCCGGGACGCGAAGCGCGCCCGCGCGCTGGCGCCCGGCGATGCGGCGGCCGCAGCCGTGGAAGGGCGCTGCGAGCTCGAGCAGAAGCACTACGAGGACGCGGTGAAGGCGCTCGATGCGGCGCACCGCCTCGCGCCGAACGACGCCGAGGTCGCCATCGAGCTGCTGATGGCGCAGTACCACCTCGGCGACCGCGTGGCGGCCGAGCGCACGTTGACCGACGCCGAGCGCCTCGCGCCCGAGGACGCGCGCGTCGCGCTCTACAAGGGCCTGCTGCTGCTGCAGCGCTCGCAGGACCGCGCGGCGGCCGAGGAGCTCGAGCGGGCGCAGCGTCTCGATCACTCCACCGATCCGTACGCATCCTACTACGCCGGCCTCGCCTGGCAGCGCGCCAACGAGCGCGCGAAGGCCAAGGAGTCGCTCGAGCGCGCGCGCGAGCGTGCGGCGGGCGGGCCGTGGGCGGAGGAGGCGGACCGCGCGCTCGCGCAGCTCGGTCCGATCAGCGGCCCGCAGACGGCCTGGGTCCGCGCGATCGCCGGCCTCGGCTACGACACCAACGTCTTGCTGAAGGGCGACAACGTGTCGCAGCCCAACGAGGTGTCGGGCGAGAAGGACGGCTTCGGCGAGTGGTCGCTCGAGGCGGGCGCCGAGCTGTTCCGCACCCACGAGTGGGCCGGCGGCGCGGTCGCCGGCTACCAGGGCAACGCGTACTTCGATCTGAACGACTTCGATCTGGAGTATCCCTCGCTGTCCGTCTGGGTCGACCGGCGCGTCGACGACCGGAGCTTCGTGCGCTTCCAGCCCTACGGCGGCTTCGTCTGGACGGAGACGGATCCCTATCTCGGCGAGGTCGGCGGCGAGCTCGCCTACTACCGGGGCTTCGACAAGGCGGGCTCGGGCCGGCTCTACGGGCGCGTCGGCTACTACGACTACCGGTTCCACATCCAGGGCCCGATCGGCAATCCGGACAGCAACCGCCCGGACCGCGACGGCATCGAATACCTCGTCGGCTACGAGCACGCGCTGCCGGTCGGCGAGACCACCTCGCTGCGCGCCGGCATCGCCGGAGGCCTCTACGACTCCCAGGGGCGCGACTACGACGGCTACACCGCAGCGATCGACGGCGGCGTGCGGCAGCAGCTCCCGTTCCGCTTCGCTCTCGATCTCTCGGGCGGCTTCTCGTACGAGCCATACCAGCATCGCTCCAGCTATGCGTTCGCCGACGAGCACGCGTCCCGCGTCGACCGCGTCTGGGTCGCGCAGGGCGAGCTGGAGCGGCCGATCACCGACTGGCTGCTGGTCACGGCGCGCTACCGCTACGTGAACAACGATTCCAACACGGCGGTCTTCGACTACGACCGCCACATCGTGGGTGGCTACGTGACGGTTCTCTGGAACCGCTAGGCGAGGAGTGCGGCGATGCGCGCAGGGCGTGGAAGCTGGGTATGCGGAATGGCTCTCGGAGCGCTCGCGCTGTCCGGTCCGTCGTGGGCGGACCCGGCGACGGTGGGGCAGGTCACGGGGCTCTCCGGCCAGGTCCGCGCGGTGGGCGCCGGGGGCGCGGAGCGCACGCTCGCCTGCGGCGACCCCGTCTACGAGGGCGAGAGCGTGGTGACGTCTCCCGGCGCGGGCGCCGGGCTCCTGCTCGGCGAGAACCTGATGGCGCAGGTCGGCGAGGGCTCGTCGCTGAAGCTGGCGTTGACGCCGGCCGGTACACCGGACACGACGCTCGAGCGCGGCAGCGTGCGGGTGATCGATGCGCGCGAGGGCAAGCCCCCGGCGCGGCTCGCGGCGGGCTCGGCCGCCGCGCGCGTGGACGGCGGGGACAGCGAAGCGTATCTGCTGTCCGAGAAGGCCGGCGGCTACGCGATGTTCTGTGAGTGGGACTCGCCGCTCGCGGTACAGCGCGGCCCGGAGAGCCGCACCGCCTCTCCCAACCAGTGCGTGATCGCGAAGCCGCAGGAGCCGCTCTACGTCGCGGACGCCCACCAGGACCGCATGCCCGCCGGCCCGGACGCCTGTCCGCCGGGCGGCGTCGCCGCGCTCGGCCCGCACTTCCCGGCCGTCGCGGCGCGCGACGTGGCCGCCGGTCCGCCGGCCCGCTTCTCGCCCGCGCCGATGGGCCTGCCCGGTCTCGAACGGCAGTCGTGCGACAAGCCCGGAGCCGCGTGTGGCCGCGTGGGCATCGTCGAGGCGCCGCCGGGCACCGGAGGCTCGCCGGGCAGCGGCGGCACGTTCCCGGGCGCAGGGGGAGTGCGGGACTAGCAAGCGCGGCCCGAAGGGCCGCGCGCGCAGCGAGCCGCAGGCGAGCGAAGGTCAGAGAAACGACCCTGTTCGCTGCGCGCAGCGAGCCGCAGGCGAGCGGTTCGAGAAGCGGCTGGGTCGCGCCTTGCTGCGCGCCGCTGCAGCACGCCACACTCGCGCCCGATGCGCCGCGCCCCGCTCCAGACCCTGCTCTGCGCCGCGGCGATCGCGCTCTTCGCGGGCGGGCTGCTGCGCCACCTCTCGGTGCCGCTGTTCTGGCACGACGAGGGCGACACCGCAATGTTCGCGACCCGGATCCTCGAGGTCGGCTACCCGAAGGTGCACGGACCGGGCAACGTGCTCTACGAGTCGGGCGCACGCCTGTCCGTGGGCGTGAAGGAGTCCGTCGACGCCTACATCGGCAAGACCTGGGGTGACTTCTACTTCGCCGTGCCGGGAATCTGGTGGGCTCGAGGCGTCGACGATCCCTACGCGCGCACCTTCCGCGTGCGGCTGCCCTTCGCCCTGGCGGGCGCTGCCGGCGTGGCGGTGTGGCTGTGGGGCGTGCTGCCCGCGGTCCCCGGCGGCCGCCGCGGGAGGCTCGTCTTCGCGGCCGCCTACTTCGCGCTCTGCACGCTCTCGGTCTCGCTGGTGCTCCACCTGCGCGAGGCTCGCTACTACGCGCTGCTCGTGCTCGTGCAGGGCGGGCTCGTCGCCGCGCACCTGCGCCGCGTGTGGCTCGACGCGCTCGGCTGGCGCAGCTACGCCGTGCTCACGGCGCTGCTCGGTACGCTGCTCTTCCACGTCTTCTTCGTCGCCTGGTTCCCCGTGCTGGCGATGCTCGCCGCGGACGCCGCAGGGCAGGTCTGGCGCGCGACGCCGGCAGGGGCCCCGCGGATGCGAGCGCTCGCGCGCGCCCTGCTGCCGCTCGCGGTCGCGGCGCTACTCACCGTTCCCGCGCTGCTCTTCTTCGAGACCTTCAGCGTGGCCGCCGACTTCGCGAGCGACGTGGGCGCGGGGCCCGGCGTCTGGCTGGCGAACCTGCGCTTCGTGCTCGTTCACTTCCTTCGGCAGGAGTGGCTCGCCGCGGCGCTCGCGGCGCGCTGCTTCGCGGCGTGGCTCGCTCGCCTTCCCACCGGAGCCGAGGCGGACGCGACCCGGCGCGCGCGAGCGATCAGCGCGCGATTGCTCGGCTTCGCCGCGGGCTACACGGTGTTCGGCTGCGTGAATCCGCTCGTGTACGAGCGCTACTTCGTGGCGCTGTCGCCTGCGCTCGCCCTGGCATTCCTGCTCGATGCCTTCGCGTCGCTCGCCCTGCTCGCGGGGCGCCCCCGCGCGTGGCGCATCGCCGCCGCGGCCGCGGGGGTCGCGATCGTCGCGGGCTCGCTCGCGCTGCGCCGCGACGCGTTGGCTGGTCGCCTGGCGGAGCTGCGCACGCCGATGCACGGCCCCGTCGATTTCGTCGTGGAGGATCTGCGCGCTCGTCACCCGCATCCTGCGTCGCTGCTGATCGCCACCAACTACGAGGCCCAGCCGCTGATGTACTACCTCGGCAGCCGCGTGATCGTCGGCCTCGCGCTCGGCGACATCGCCCGGGAGCGCGAGCTGCTCCCCGACGTGGTCGTGCCGCGGCGCCACTGGCCGCGCAGCCTGGCCGAGCTGCGCCGCTTCCTCGCGCAGGGGCGCTGGAGCGAGGAGACGCTGCCCGTCCTCGACACGCACTACAACAACGTGCCGTCGCTCACGCCCTCGCCCGCGACGCCGGATCCACACCGCTTCGCGACGCCCGTCGCCGCTCCCGGCGATCCCGGCGCCATGCGCGTGTTCGAGCGCGTTCCGTGGCCCTAGCCGGGGTCCACGGCGCCCGTGCGCCCGCGGCTCATCCACGCCGGCACCGCGAGCGACACGACGATCAGCGCGAGCAGCCCGAGCCACGCGCTGGCGTGGCCCTTGTGGATCGCCCGCATCAGCCCGCGCCCCGCGAAGGTCCAGACGGCCGCGGGGGGCAGGAAGCCCAGCGCGGAGCCCAGCAGCAGCGGGCGCAGCGTCACGCTCGACAGCCCGAGCGCCCAGTGGGCCGGGGTGGCGAGGAAGAGCGTGAGCCGTACCGCCGCGACGCTCTCCACGGCGCGCTGTCCGATGCGATGGTCGAGCGCACGCAGCCTGCGCGGCAGATGCGCCTCGACGAAGTGGCGCCCCACGCTGCGGGCGAACGCGTAGCCCACCCAGCCCGCGCCGTTGCAGCCCGCCCAGTTGAGCAGGAGGGCCTCCCAGGGGGGCCAGAGCACTGCGGCCGGGAACAGGAACAGGAAGCCGGGTGCGCCGAGCCCGTTGCCCACGGAGAACAGCAGCAGGAAGAGAGCAGGGCCCCACGCGCCCGCACTGCGCACCAGCGCGCCGACGGCCTCGGGGTCGATGCCTTCCAGCCAGCCCCGCCACCACGCAGCACAGGCGACGAGTACCAGGAGGATCAGCAGTGCGATGCTGCGTGCCACTCCGCGCGTCCCGGGGTTCGGCCCGCGCGAGAGTAGGGGGGAGACCCGGGCTGCGCACGCCGCCGTTTCGTGCCAGATTGGGGTAGCGCGGGCCCTCCGGGCCGGGAGCGCAGGAGGTGCGTATGGGCTTCCATCACGTGGCGGTCGCGACGCGCGACGTCAAGGCGACGCACGAGTTCTACACCGGGCCGATGGGCTTCTCTCTCGCCAGGGTGGAGGTCGGGCCCGCCGGCGAGCGCGGCTTCGCCAAGCACCTCTTCTACGACACGGGCAACGGGGAGATGATCGCGTTCTGGGACTTCCACGATCCCGACCTCGCCCCCGACTGGGACCCCGCCATCTCCACAGCGCTGGGTCTGCCGCTCTGGGCGAACCACATCGCGTTCCATTCGCCCGACCTCGCGGACCTCGCGCGGCGCCGCGAGCGCTGGCTCGCGCACGGCGTGAACGTCATGGAGATCGACCACGGCTGGTGCACGTCGATCTACGCCAAGGACCCGAACGGAATCCTGGTCGAGTTCTGCACGAGCACGCGGCCGTTCACGCAGGCGGATCGCGAGGAGGCCCTGCGCCGCCTCGACGATCCCGCGCCGGAGCGCGATCCGCAGAAGACGCCGAAGTACTACCGCGCGGCGCGCCCCGCCTAGCATCGCTTCCGCGTGCTGTCGCTCGCCTCGGCGACGCCGCCCGCATGGGCCGAGCGCGCGCTCGCGGATCTCGACTCGCTGCTGATCGACCACGCGCACTGCGAGAAGAAGGCCGCCGGCACGGCGGTGGGCCTGATCTTCCGCCATCCCCAGCACGCGTTCCTGGCGGCGCCGCTCTCGCGGCTGGCCCGCGAGGAGCTCGTGCACTTCGAGCAGGTGCTGGAGCGGCTGGCGGCGCGCGGCGTCGCGCTGCGCCCGCTGCGGGCGAGCCCGTACGCGAGCCGGCTGCGCGCGGCGTCGCGCAGTGGCGAGCCCGCGCGGCTCGTCGACGCGCTGCTCTGCTCCGCGCTGATCGAGGCGCGCAGCTGCGAGCGCTTCCGGCTGCTCGCGGAGCACGCGACGGACGCGTCGCTCGCCGGGTTCTACGCGGGTCTGCTCGCCGCCGAGGCGCGCCACCACGGCACCTATGTCGCGCTCGCGGCGCGGCTCGCCCCCGAGCCGGCGCTGCGCGAGCGCCTGCGTGAGCTCGCGGAGCACGAGGCCCGCGTGCTCGCGGAGGTTCCCGCGATGGCTCGGATCCACGCTTGACGCCTCGGGGCAGCGTCGTCCACCCTCCGGCTCCGACGGAGGAACCCGCATGGACATCGCGACCGAGCGCATCCGCATTCCCGTGGCCGGCGGCCAGATGGGTGGCTACCTCGCGCGGCCGAAGGACGGCAAGCCGCGCCCCGCGGTGCTGGTCTTCATGGAGATCTTCGGCATCAACAGCCACATCCGCGACGTGACCGAGCGCGTGGCGCGCGAGGGCTACGTGGCGCTCGCGCCCGACTACTTCCACCGCACGGGGCCGGGCGTCGAGTACGGCTACGACGAGAAGGGCATGGCGGGCGGCATGAAGCTGCTCGGCGCGCTCAAGGCCGACGAGATGATCGCGGATGCGAAGGCCGCGATCGCAGCGCTGCGCGCGCGCAAGGACGTGGCGGGGAAGGTCGGCGCCATGGGCTTCTGCATCGGCGGCCACATGACCTACCTCACCGCGTGCGAAACCGAGGTCGCCGCGGCCGCGAGCTTCTACGGCGGCGGCATCGCCGCTCCGCAGGGACCCGGCGGCGCGCCCTCGACGCTGTCGCGCACGCCGAAGCTCCGCGGGAAGCTTCTCTGCCTCTTCGGCGAGAAGGACCATCTGATTCCCCTCGCGCAGGTCGAGGCGATCCGCCAGGCGCTCGCGAAGGCGGGTGGCAAGCACGAGGTCGTCGTCTACCCCGGAGCCGACCACGGCTTCTTCTGCGATCAGCGCCCGAGCTACCAGAAGGCCGCAGCCGACGACGCATGGAAGCGCGTGAAGGCGCTCTTCGAGGCGGAACTCGGAGGTTGACGCCCGGTCCGCGCCCGGGTACAAGGCTGCTCGACAACGCGGTGGAAGGTGACCCCCGACGTCCGTCGGGGGCGGTCCGCGCGCGCCGGCTGCGAAGCCGCACACGCCGCGAGGCGCTGGCGGAGAGGGAGCAGGCGCCGGGCGCTCGGGCCGCGGGAAGCCGGTGCGAATCCGGCGCGAGCCCGTCGCTGTAACCGGGGACGCTCACCGAAGGACGCCACTGGCCTCGACTCCGAGGCTGGGAAGGCTCGGTGGGCGGCGGATCCGGGAGCCAGAAGACCGGCCTTCCAGCGATCGAATCCGTCTCCGACGGCAGAGGCGGGTCGCCCGAGCGCGCCGCGGGAGCGCGAGCTCGCCCTTTCCTCCCACCGCGAGTTGCAGCCGACCGCAGTGACCGACCCGCGCCGTGGCGCGGGCGGGGGGAGGATCCTCGTGCGCGACGTGCGCGCGCGGCGCTTTGCGCTCACGACCGTCCTCGGCCTGCTGGTCGGATGGCGGCTGGTGCTCGGTGCGCGCGCGGCTCGCGCGGAGCCGCCGAGCGAGCCCCCGCCGCTCGAGCGCACCACGCCGACCGTCACGGTCGAGGCGGTGCGACCGGAGCCGCTGCCCGAGGACCCGACGTCGTTCACGCGCGTGATCGAGGTCGATCGCTACGAGGGAGAGAACCAGAGCGTCGAGGACCTGGTCGAGCGCGTCCCGGGCGTGCAGGTCCGCCGCTTCGGTGGACCCGGTGAGCCCTCGGAGCTCTCGATCCGGGGATCGTCGCCCCAGGAGGTGGTGGTCCTGCTCGATGGCGTGCGGCTCAACTCCGCCCAGTCGGGCAGCGTCGATCTCTCCACGATCCCGAGCGAGCTGATCGATCGCATCGAAGTGTCGCGAGGGGGCGGATCGGTCCAGACCGGCAGCGACGCGATCGGCGGCGTGGTGAACGTCATCACGAAGCACCCGAGCGCGCAGCCGCACACCTCGCTCTTCGTGGCGGGCGGCTCGTGGGACACCTGGCAATGGGGCGGCACGCAGAGCGGACGGCTGGGCCCCGCCGAGCTGATGATCGGGTACGACGGCTTCCGGACCGACGGCGACTGGAAGTTCCAGCCGCTCCAGTCGAACATCCCGGACCCCGTCGGCTCGATCGAGCGGATCAACAACCAGAACGAGCAGCAAGCGGGATTGTTCGGCCTCGGCGCCGAGCTGAGCGAGCACGTTCGCGTCGACGTACGCGACAGCCTCTTCTACGGCGATGCGGGCGTGCCCGGTCTCGAGCTGCCCGCCGGCGGCGAGACGCGCGGGCAGTCCGACTCGGCGACGCGCCGGCGCACGCGCAACGTCGCGTCGCTGCGCTTCGCCGGGACCGACCTCGCGCCGCTCTCCCTGGACGCGGACCTGCTGCTCTTCCACCGCTACGACCGCGTCCACTTTCGCGACCCGAGCCCGCCGCCCCCGGACGAGACGCCCGTCGACAGCGACGACCGCAACAGCTCGCTCGGCGCGCGCGGCGGCGTGCAGATCGAGTTCGGACCCGCATGGTCGACGCAGCGCGCCTCGCTCGGCATCGAGGGGCGCCGCGATGCGCTCGTGGCGAAGGCCGCCGAGGATCACGACCGGAACGTGGTCGGGGTGTTCCTGCAGGACGACATGCGGTTCTGGGACCGCCTGCGCATCGTGCCCGGCCTGCGCTTCGACGACACGCAGGGCTTCGGGAGCGAGTGGATCCCGCGCGTGGGCATCTCGCTCGACGTGCTGCCGTGGCTGCGGCTGCAAGGCAACGCCGAGCGCTCCTACCGCGTGCCGAACTTCGACGAGCTCTATCTCGACGAGGACTTCCTGCGCGGCAACCCGAATCTCGAGCCCGAGGACGCCATCGATCTCGATCTCGGGGCGCGCGCGGCGCTGGCGACGCTCGGTCCGCTGCGCGACGTGTTCGTCGAGGCGGTCGGCTTCCGCAACGACGTCGACAACACGATCGTGTTCGAGACGATCGACCAGGTCGTCGTGGCGCAGAACATCCCCAACGCGCTGCTCTACGGCGTCGAGCTGTCGGCGGGCGGCGGCCTTCGCTGGCTCGCGATCGACGGCAGCTGGACCTATCTCCACACCGAGGTGCAGAGCACCGGCGGTCCGCTGCCGGGGCGGCCGAAGTACGAGGCGCACCTGCGCGCCGAGCTCGCGCCCTTCGACGGAGCGCTCGCGCTCGTGGGCGAGCTCCAGTACCGCGACGAGATCCCGCTCAATCGCGGAGGGCGCGCCTTCGTCTCCTCGGCGACCGTCTACGACGCGACCCTGATCTGGCGCGCGACGCGTACGCGCTGGATCGGCGAGCGCCTGCCGTGGCTCTCGGATCTCACCCTCTCGCTGATCTGCGCGAACGTCACCGACCAGAGCGTGCGCGACGCGCAGGGCTTCCCGCAGCCGGGCCGCAGCTTCACGCTGCGCGCGGAGCTGCGCCGGTGAGGCGCCGGCATCTCGTGGCGGGGCTCGTGGTCGCCGCGCTCGGCGCGGCAGGCGGAAGCTGCGGCGGCGGCAGCGGCAAGGGCGGGTCGGCGTCGATCAAGGTGAAGAGCCTCGATCCGCGCTGCGAGGTGATCGCGCGTCAGGCCTTCCCGCCCGGCATCGCGCTCCTGCCGGGCGACCCGCCGCTCCTGCTGGCGCTCAACTTCTCGCCCTCCGCGGTGGTCGGCTTCGACATCACCGGTCCGGCGCCGAGCCTCGCCGCGGCGCCGCCGATCCTGGCGCTTCCCGCGGACAGCGACGGGGACGGCATGCCGGAGGGCAGCGGGACGGTCGCGGCCTTCCCGTTGCTCGGCGGTGTCAGCGTCGAGGACCCGGAGCTGGCCGACGCCGGATTGGGCCTGCTCACGGCCAGCAGCTACGAGGAGGTGCTCTTCTTCCGCCCGCGGCAGGGCGCGCTGGCGGCGGCCCAGGTCGACGTGCCGGCTTCGTTCGCGGCGGGCGACTACCCGCGGCTGCCCGCGCCGGGCCACGGCGCGCTGCGCACGGCGGTGTCGACGGAAGCCTGCATCCGGCCGGCGGCGCCGATCGACTCGGCGGGGCACGACTACGCCGCAGGGGTCCCGTCGCAGTACTTCTGCGACCCCGCCGTGCGAGGCAGTTTCCTGGCGACCTTCACCTCCGGAGCGGCCGTCGCCGCGGGGCACCTGTTCGTCTCGATGTCGGATCTTGGCAGCGGGCAGGGCGGCCCCGACACGCAGTATCTGCCGGGTGCGGTCCTGGTCTACGACGTCGACTTCGCGTCGCAGCCGCCGCGCGTTGCGCCGAACGCCCTCGTGCCCTTCGTCGAGACGGGCGCCTTCAACCCGACGCAGGTGACACGGTTCGAAGTCGGAGGCCGCGAGCTCGTGCTCGTCAGCGTCGCCGGCGCGGTGGGGATCCAGCCCGACGACCCCTCGACGCCCGCGGTCGAGACCGGCGCGATCCCGCTCTCGCCCGCGGCGATCGAAGTGATCGACGCCCGCAGCCTCGCGCTCGTCGCGCGCTACCCGCTCGGCATGGCCGCGCTGGCGAGCGATCGCATCGCGATCGATCCGACGGGTCGCCTGGCGGTCGTCGGCGGCACGGCCGGGCGGGCGCTCTTCGCGGTGGACCTCTCGCCGCTGGCCGACCTGCCGGACGCCCCCTCCGAGCCGGTCGACCTCTCCGCGTTCGTGCTCTTCGACGCGGACGCTCCGCTCGTGGTGCCGCGCGCGGCGAGCTCGCCGGACTCGGTGACCTGCCAGGGCCGCACCGAGGGCTTCGGCTTCGACGCGTCGGGCACGCGGCTCTACGCGCTCGAGTCCTGCGACGGAACGCTGACGCGCTTCGCCGTGAGCCTGCCGGCGCCGGGCGAGGCCCTCGCGCGAGGCGACGTCGCGCTGCTCTCGAGCGAGGCGCTGCTGGCGCCGCAGGATCCGGATCGGCGCAGCGAGCTGCGCGATCCGGGCCCGCTGCGGGTGCGACCGGGGCGTCCGGGCGTCGACTTCTCGGGCCCCGAATTCTTCTTCCTGGCCGCGCAGCCGGACGGCCACGTCTGCGGCATCCACGTGGAGGCGCCGTGACGGGCGCGGCCGCACCGGCCCCCCTGCGCGCCGGATCCGAGACCCCTTCGAGGAGGACTTCCATGCACCGGACCGTGTTGCCGATCCTGCTCGCCGCGCTGCCCATGCTGCTCGGGCAGAGCTGCATGCCGCCCGAGATCCGCATCCTGACGCCGTCGCCGGGAGGCTCGGTGACGCGCATGCCGCTCACGCTCGAGCTCGACTTCTTCCAGCGCGCCGATCCGCAGAGCCTGCTCGTGCGCCTCAACGGAGTCGACCTCACCTCGCGCTTCACGCTCGACCCGCCCGACGCGCAGAGCCGTGTGCTGGCCTGGGCGGACTACGTCTGGGCCTCCTCGCTGGTGCTGCCCGGAACGAACCAGCTGACCGCACAGGTCCGCATCGACGGCATCCTGCACAGCGCGTCGGCGACGTTCACGGCGGTCGGCGATCCCTACGTCGACGCCGTCGTGAGCTTCACGCCGGGCAGCGGGGGCGGCTTCAACCAGTCGGCGCTGCCGGGCGTCGTGCTCGGTCCACCGAAGGGCAGCGGCCTGCTCGGCGGCTCCCTCGACACCGTGTCGCTCGGGCTGAACGGACAGATCGTGGTCGCCTTCACGAACAACGTCATCGTCGACGGGCCCGGCGTGGACTTCACGGTCTTCGAGAATCCCTTCCTCCAGCAGGGCTCGTTCCAGGTGATCACGGGGCTCTTCTCGGAGGCGGGTCGCGTCTCCGTGAGCCAGGACGGAGTGACGTGGTACGCCTTCCCGTGCGCCGACTCGCTGAGCGACAACCCCTTCTACCCGGGCTGCGCCGGCGTCTATCC
>Ga0335070_10007326_pt1 | contig 12943 bp, 17 predicted proteins | sample Lox_Sample_13_FD_206722 | JGI IMG/M metagenome (GOLD analysis project Ga0335070, IMG submission 206722) | Soil microbial communities from Loxahatchee National Wildlife Refuge, Florida, United States - Lox_Sample_1.3 | ecosystem: Environmental > Terrestrial > Soil > Wetlands | place: USA...
CCGAGCGCCAGTGCGCCGCACGGCGCCAAAGCGCCGCCGCGGCGCAGATTCCGAGCGAGCGAAGGCGACGGATTACGGTTCGAACAGGAAGAGCCCGTCGCCCATCGTGGCGACGTAGACCCGGCCGCCCGCCGAGGCCGCCGCGGAGGCGAACAGCAGCGCCGACCTCGGGCTCGTGAAGGCGTGGCGGGTCCGCCCTTCCTGCCAGAACAGCGTCCCGTCGACGTCCTGCAGATTCGACCAACCGCCTGCCGGCTGGCTCGCGTTCTTCATGAAGATGCCGCCGCCGAGCGCGGCCTTCTTGCGCGTCGACCAGGCGCGGCCGTCCCACGTCGCGAGCGCCGCACCGTCGCGCACCTCGAGGAGAGGATCGCCGCCCGCGTCGGCGAGCAGCTCGGCCGACTGCACCTTCCGCAGCCCCCCGGCCACGGCGGTGAAACGCCGCCCGTCGGCGGTGGTGAAAACGCCCTCGGTCGTGACGACGAGCGGCTCGTCGAACGGCGCTCCGTAGACCACGATCGGCGCGCCCGGCGGCGGCTCCGCCGGGGTTTCCCACCGCGCGCCGCCGTCGCGCGAAACTTTCACGCCGGAGGCGCTGGCGACGAGCAGGGCCGTCCGCCCGTCCGCCCCGCGAAACGCCGCGAGCGACGCCGTCGCCGGCAGCGGATCCCGCGAGACCTTTCGGACCTGGCGCCCGCTGGCTTCCCAGACGCCCGTCTCTTCGCCGGCGAACGCCCGGAAGAAGTAGACGCGGTCGGGCGCGTTCGGGTCGGCGGCGAGCTCCGCGACGCGCGCCTCGGGCAGGCCGCGCGAGGCCGGCTGCAGCGTGCGCCCGCCGTCGTCGGACGTGAAGACGCCCTCGCCCTCGGTGCCGACGTAGAGCCGCCCGGTCTTGCCGTCGACCTCGAGCGCCGTGACGACGAGCGACTCGCGCGAGATTCGGATCCACGTGGCGCCGCCGTCGTCGGAGCGGTGGAGGCCGCCGACCGTCGCGGCGTAGACGACGCCGGGCCGCGTCGGGTCGCGGCGGACGCTGTGCGAACGCCGGTTCGTGAACCCGTTCGTGTAACGGGTCCAGCGGTCGCCGCCATCCTTCGAGTGGTAGACCCAGCCGCACGTCGAGACCCAGACGTCGCGGGTGTCGGCGGCGTCGAAGTCCCACGCGTAGACCGTCGCGTCGAGAACCATGCCGTCGGCGATCCGGAACCACGACGCGCCGCCGTCGCGCGTGCGAAAGGCCTGGCGCCACGTGCCGGCGTAGAGGACGCGGCGGTCGGACGGGTCGAAGGCGAGCGACTCGACCTGCTGCAGCCCGTCGACGCCCGCGCCCGTCGGCGTCCAGGTTCGCCCGCCGTCGGCGGACAGCCGCACGCCGTCGTCGCCGCCCACGGCGAGAAGACGCGGCTCGCCCGGGGCGAGCGCCAGGGCGCGCGTCGGCACGACCTTCTCGGCCTTCCAGAGCGTCGTCCAGCTCCCGCCGCGGTCGTCGCTGCGCACGACGAGGCCGCCGCCGAGTTCGCCCGCGAGCGTGGCCCAGAGACGGCCCTCGACCTTCGGATCGGCCTTGAGCGCGCTGACGTAGTAGCCCGGAAAGGCGGGACCCGGCTTCGCCGGCTCCCAGCTCTCGCCGGCGTCCTTCGAGACGTAGAAGTTGCCCCGCGACGTGCCGCAGTAGACGACGCCCGGCGTGAACGGATCGAGCGCGAAGGAACGCACCTCGGCGCCCCACACGGGCAACCGCCACCATGCGGCGCCGCGCGCCGCGGCCGCGGCGCAGAAGAGCGCCGCCGCAAGCGGCCAGGCCGCCCGCCGACTGCGCCGTCCGGTTTCCACGTTCACCTGCGTATTGTAAGGGCTTGGGACGAGGTCGTTTACACTGTCCTCATGGCCAAGATCCGCGTCGCGGTCTTCCCGGCCGCCGGCCTGGGGACCCGCTTCCTGCCGGCGACCAAGGCGCAACCCAAGGAGATGCTCCCCCTGGTCGACCGGCCGCTGATCCAGTACGTCGTCGAGGAAGCGCGCGACGCCGGCATCGAGCGCATCGTCATCGTCACCGGGCGCGGCAAGAACGCGATCGAGGACCACTTCGACACGTCCTTCGAGCTCGAGCGGATGCTCGAGGAGAAGGGCAAGAACGGCCTGCTCGAGGAAGTCCGCGAGGTCGCCGAGATCATGCCCGTCTCCTACGTCCGCCAGAAGCAGGCGCTCGGCCTCGGCCACGCCGTGCTCCAGGCGAAGGACCTCGTCGGCGCGGAGCCGTTCGCGGTCCTCCTCGGCGACGACATCGTGGACGCCGAGGAGCCGTGCATCGGCCAGATGATGCGGCTCTACGAGCGGCGCGGCAATCCCGTCATCGCGCTCCAGGAAGTCCCGCGCGCCGAGACGCGCCAGTACGGCATCGTCGCGGGGGAACGCGTCGACGAGAGGGTGGTCCGCATCACGGACATGGTCGAGAAGCCGTCGCCCGACGAGGCCCCGTCGAATCTGGCGATCATCGGCCGCTACCTGCTCCCGCCCGAGATCTTCGCGATCCTCGAGGAGACGCGCCCCGAAGTCGGCGGCGAGATCCAGCTGACGAGCGCGCTGAAGACGCTGCTCTCGCGCCGCCCGATCGACGGCTACCTCTTCGAAGGCAAGCGCTACGACGCCGGCGACAAGCTCGGGTTCCTGAAGGCGACCGTGGAGTTCGCGCTGAAGCGGCAGGACCTGGGCGGCCCGTTCCGGGATTACCTGAAGGGCTTGAAGCTGTAGCGTTCGCTACTCGGAGGAGGCCTTCTTCTCCTTCTTCTCCGACTTCTTCTCGACTTTTTCCGCCTTGCCGGCCGACTCGCCTTTTTCGGACTTCGTCTCGCTCTTCTCGCCCGACTCCGACTTCTTCCGGGAGCCCTCGCTCGAGCCCCGCGCGTAGTCGGTGATGTAGAAGCCGCTGCCCTTGAACTGGATGGCCGGCGCCGAGATCGCCTTCTTCAGCTTGCCCCCGCAGTGCGGACAGACCTTGAGGGGGGCGTCGTTGACGCGCTGAATCACCTCGGTCTTCCGCTTGCAGGATCCGCACACGTACTCGTAGATGGGCATGGAGAAATCCTACCAGCAGACCCCTCGTAGAATGGGTCCGTGATCCGAGTGACCGAGGCCCTCGCGCTGGTCCGCCGGGCCTGCGCGCCGCTGCCCGTGGAGTCCGTTTCGCTGTCCGAGGCGCTCGGCCGCGTCCTCGCGTCCGACCTGACGAGCGACGTGGACTGGCCGCCCTTCGACGCGTCGGCCATGGACGGCTACGCGGTGCGCGTCGCCGAGGCCTTCGCGGGCCGGAGCCTGCGCGAGCGGCCGGGCCTCGTCGCCGCCGGTGACGCGCCGCCGGAGCCGCTCTCCCCGGGCGAGGCGGTCCGCGTGATGACCGGCGCGTCGCTGCCCCCCGGGACCGAAGCGGTCGTGCCCGTCGAAAACACGCGGCGCGAGGACGGCGGCGTCGTCGCCACGGCGGCGCCTTCGGCGGGCGAGCACGTCCGGCGGCGCGGCGAGAGCATCGTCGCGGGCGCCACGCTCTCCCCGCGCGGCCGGCGCCTCGGCGCCGCCGAAATCGCGCTCGCCGCGCTCGCGGGCGCCGACCCGATCGCCGTCTTCCGACGCCCGACGGTGGCGCTCGCCGCGACCGGCAACGAGCTGGTGGCGGCGTCCGAAAAGCCCGGGCCGGGCCAGCTCCGGGACTCGAACGGGCCGATGCTCGCCGCCTTGTGCCGGCAGCGCGGCGCGGTGACCGAGCGGCGCCCGGCGGTGGCCGACGAGCCCGCCGCGGTCGCGCGCCTCTTCGCCGGGGCGGGCGTGCACGAGGACCTTCTCGTCACCAGCGGCGGCGTCTCGGCCGGCGACTTCGATCTCCTGCCGGAGGAAGCCGCGCGCGCCGGCTTCGAAATCCTCTTCCACGGCGTCTCCATGCGGCCGGGCAGGCCCGTCGCGTTCGGGCGCCGCGGCCGAGCCCTGTGGCTCGGGCTGCCCGGCAACCCGGTCTCGAGCGCGGTCTGCTTCCGCCTCTTCGGCGCGCTCGCCCTCGACGCGCTGTCGGGCCTCGAGGTACCGGGCCCCCGCTTCGTGCGGGCCCGGCTCGCGTCGCCGATCCACGCGCGCGGCCCGCGCGAGACCTTCCGCGACGCCTTCCTCGAAGCGGACGACGGCGCGCTCCGCGTCCGCCCCCTCGAGACGCTCGGCAGCCACGACCTCGCGGCGCACGCCCGCGCGAACGCGCTGCTGCGCCTTCCGGCCGACGCGGGCCGGCTCGACGCGGGGGCGCTCGTCGAGTGTCTCCCGCTCGACGGCCTGCCGTGACGCGGCGCGGCGCTCGGCCGGGCCACGAGGTCCGGCACGAGAAGACGCGATCGCCCGACGGCGTCTCGATCGCGTACACGCTCTGGCGGCGCCCGGCGCCGGAGCTCCTCGTGCTCGCCCCCGGCTTCTGGCGCGTGCGGCTCGCCCGCGAAAATCTGTACCTCGTCCACCACTTCCTGCGGCGGGGCTACGACGTCGCGGCCCTCGATTTCCGGGGCCACGGCGACAGCGGCGGCGGCTACGCCTTTGGCGTCGACGAGCCCCACGACTTCCGCGCGGTGATCGAGGAGCTCGTGGGGCCCGGCCGGCTCTACGAGCGTTTCGCGGTCCTCGGCCTCTCGATGGGCGGGTCGATCGCGGCCGAGGCGCTGGCGGCGGCGCCGGCACTGCCCTGCCGGGGGCTGGCGATGATCTCTTCGCCCGCGGACCTTCGGACGCTGCGGCCCAAGCCCTGGAAGGCGGGGGCGCTGCGCCAGGTGCGCTGGCGCCACGCCGTCCGCCTGCCGAAGCTGTCGGCTCGCGCCCTCGGCGGGAAGTCGCGGAGCTTCGCCCGCGCGGTGGCGACGCTTCCCTTCCCCAAGCTCATCGTCACGGCCGAAGGCGACTGGCTCGTGGACCCGAAGCACGGCCGTGCGCTCGCCGAAGCCGCGGCCGAGCCGGTCGAGCACGTCCACTTCGACCTGCCCGGCGCCCTGCACGCCGATGCCCTCGTCCACGCCGTGCCGCGGCGGCTGCTCCGCGTCCTCGACCGCTGGTTCGCCGCGAACGCGCCGCCCTGACGCGGCGCCGCGTCCGGGCTAGAACGCCTTCGCGCCCTCCGGCGTGAAGATCACGTCGTCGATGTGCGCCGGCTGGATGTCGAGGTACTCGAGCCGCGTGATCGCGTCCGCCTTCGGGCCGAGAAGGTCGTGGATCTCCATCTCCGCCACCGCGTTCCTGCCGGCCATCGTCCGGAACTTCGTGAAGTAGACCTCGCGCGCCTCCTTGCCGGACGGCAGGAAGAAGAGGAGCTTGCGCGGCAGGTGCTCGCCTTCGGCGTCGAGCCAGAGCGTGACGTGCGGGTACGGGGCCCGCGGCGACTTCGCCGCCAGGTCGAGCACGCGGCAGGTCCGGTCGCCGACCTTCTCGGTGCCCGGGCGCAGCGCCCCCGTGAAGTCTTCGGCCAGCCGCATCCGCGCGACGTCGCCGAAGGAGGCGCCGCCCATCAGCCGCTGGTTCGGCGTGATCGGGACCGGGTTTTCCGCGCCCGGGACGAGCAGCCACATCTTCTCGCCGACGGTCAGCGCCTTGCGCCCCTCGTTCTTGCCGCCCCGGAAGACGATCAGCGCGCGGTCGCGGCCCTTGACGTAGATGTCGAAGTCGGCCTTGCCCTGGTTCTGGGCCCCCTCCCACTGGCTCGCGCGGGCCGTGATCTTCGCCTCGCCGAAGGCGTTGCGGGCCGCGTCCACCGCGAGGAGCCAGCCCTCGACCTCGGCCGGCGACGGCTCCGCCGCCGCGAGGGCGAGGACGAGCGCGGCCGCGCTAAGCATGGGCGAGCGCCTCGACGGCGCTACACATGGGCGAGCGCCTCGACGATCTGGATCCGCGACGCGCGGCGCGCCGGGAAGAACGACGCGATGCCCATCGTCAGGAGCATCGCCGCGAGGCCGGCGCCGTACGCGAGCGGATAGATTTTCACGTTGATCGGCATCCCGTGCGTCGCACCGGGCGGCGGCGGCAGCACGATGCCGGACGCGTTGAGAACGGCGCGCACGACGAGCGCGAGCAGGGTCCCCGCCACGCACCCCGCGAGCGCGATGACGACGCCCTCGGCCAGAAACATCTTCAGGATCCCCGAGGGGCGCGTGCCGATCGCCCGCAGCGTGCCGATCTCGCGCGTCCGCTCGGTGACCGCCATCGTCATCACGATCGCCGCCGAGAGGACGACGATCACGACGAGCACCGCGCCGACGAAACCGAAGATCCCGACGTAGAGCATCTTGACCTGCTCGTAGAAGGTCGCGAGCTCGCGCCAGTGCCGCACGACGATCGTGTAGCCGCCTCCCGCGAGCGCCTTGCCGAGGCGCTCGGCGGCGCGGTTCTCGTCGGCGCCCGGCTTCAGGAACACGACGAGCTTCGAGACCGTGTTGCCGCTCTGGAGCAGCCGCGAGACGAGGCCGATCCCCGCCGCGACGTAACGGTCGTTCAATTCCTTGATGCGGACGTCGGCCAGGCCTTCGACCACGCCGTCGACGGCGTTCAAGGATCCGTCCGGCGTCGTCGCCATCATCGTGAGACGCTGCCCCGGCTTCACGTTCAACGCCGCCGCAAGACCCGTGCCGAGCACGACGCCGTCGCCGCCGTCGCCGGTCAGGTACTTGCCCGACACGATCAGCTCGGGCGCGAGCGTGGCGGCCGCTTCCGGGCCCGGGTCGACCGCGACGCCGAGGAAGGGCACCGATTTCGAGCCCGTCGTGGCGAGGCCGACGAAGTCGATCCGGGGCAGAACCGCCTCGACCGCGGGATCGGCCGCGGCCAGAGTCCGCGCGCGCGTCGCGTCGGGCAGGCCGTACTCGAGCGTCGCCTCCTCGGCCTTGCCGACCGCCCGCCGGTCCACGACCTGCAGGTCGCCGACGCTCTTGATCGTCCCCTCCTTCAGGCCTTCGAAGGACTGGGCGATGAAGCCGCCCGCGAGCGCGAAGGCCGCGAAGCCGAACGTCACCACGGCGATCATCAGGAAGCTGCGGCGCTTCTGGCGCACGAGGTTGCGCCAGGCCAGGGCGAAGGCGCTCACGCGGCGGCGTCCGACTGCACGGCGCCGTCGTGCAGCGTCACGACGCGCCGCGCCCGCGAGACGACGAGCGCGTCGTGGGTCGCGAAGAGAAACGCGACGCCGCGCGACGTGTTGATGCCGCGCATCAGGTCGAGAATCTCCTCGGCCGTGTGGCTGTCGAGATTGGCGGTGGGCTCGTCGGCGAAAACGACGGCCGGCCCGTTGGCGAGGGCCCGGGCGATCGCCACCCGCTGGCGCTGGCCGCCGGAGAGCAGGTCGGGCCGCACGCCGAACTTCGCCGACAGGCCGACGGAGGACAGCAACTCCCGCGCGCGGGCCCGCCGCTCGGCCGCCGGCACGCCGGCGAGCGCCATCGGGTAAGACACGTTTTCCTCGGCCGACAGGACCGGGATCAGGTTGAAGGTCTGGAACACGAACCCGAACCGGTCGCGCCGCAGGTCCGAGCGCGCCTCTTCGGACAGCGCCTCGCCGTCCCGGCCCTCGACCCGGACGGTGCCCGCGTCCGGCCGGTCGAGGAGGCCGAGAAGGTTCAACAGCGTCGTCTTGCCGGAGCCGCTCGGGCCCCGAAGCGCGACGAAGTCGCCCGGCGCGATCGCGAGGGACACGTCCTGCACCGCGGGCACCACGGCCTCGCCCAGCCGATAGGACCGGGAAAGCTTCGAGGCCTCGACGATCGGCGTGGCGTTCGCGGACACGGCGGGGAGTTTAGCCCGGCGGCCTGCCTTCGCCGCCGTCCCGGCCGGGGCCGCGCATTTCGGGGCGGGCCCCGCGGCCCAGGCGCAAGGCCCGGTCCGTCAGGCTGCCGGGACGCACGCGCACGGCCCGCCGGTCGATCTCGCCGATCGGCACGTCCAGGCGCACGTCGAGGCCGGCCGACTTCGAGAAACCCAGCTTCTGGCTCGCGTAGACGCTGCGGTGCCCGACGATCAGGTAGGCGGTGCCGCCGCACAGCGCGGCGTAGACGCCGACCGGCCCGGGAAGCAGTTCCATGCCCATGACCGCCGCGGCGAGCGGCGTGTTGGCGGCCGCGGCGAGCACGGCAACGAACCCGAAGGCCGCGAAGGCCCCGACCGGCAACCCGGTCAACCGGGCCAGGGCCGCGCCGCCCGTTGCGCCGACGAAGAAGATCGGGGTGACGATACCGCCGCTGCCGCCGGTCTCGAGCGTGACCGACGTGGCGAAAATTTTCGCCGCGAACGCGTACGTCGCGACCGCGGCGCTGCCCGCGAGCGCCGCATCGATCGACGTCACGCCGAGGCCCGCGTACGCATCGCCCGCGACCGCGTAGAAGGCGCAGAGGACGACCGCGCCGCCGAAGGCGATTCGATAGGGGTGGTCCTCGTAGCGGCGCAGCAGGCGCTCGAGCAACCGCATCGACTCGATGAGGAGCAGAGCCATGAGCCCGTACACGACGCCGGCGCCGACCGAGAGTCCGACGAGCGTCGTCTGGCCGAGCGTCCCGAGAGACTCGTGGAGCGCCGCGACCGGCGGGGCGACGCCGCACACCAGGTGCGAGACAATCCCGGCGATCAGGCAGGGAAACAGAACCTCGTACTCGATCCGCCCGAGGTAGAGGACCTCGATCCCGAAGAGCGCCCCCGAGATCGGCGTGCCGAAAACCGCCGCGAACCCCGCGCCGATGCCGCAGATGACGAGTCGCCGCCGGTCCTCGTCGGACAACCGCAGGAGGTCGGCGAAGAGGCTCGTCAGCGCCGCCCCGATCTGCGCGCAGGGCCCCTCTTTGCCGACCGACCCGCCGGAGGCGATCGTCACGACCGTCGCGGCGAGCTTGACCGGCGCGACCCTCCAGTCGATCCTCCCCGACCGCTGGTGGATCGCGGCGATGACGGCCTCGGTTCCGTGCCCCTTCGCCGTCGGCGCGAACCGGCGGATCAGCCAGACGCAGAGCGGCAAGGCGAGCGGGAGCAGGGCATAGAACGGGATGCCGCCCGAGAGCAGCCGCCGCGTCGCCTGCGCCGACGCCGCGAGGCTCCACAGAAACCCACGCGTCGCCGCGCCCACGCAGACCCCGGCCACCGCGCCGAGAAACGCCCACTTGACCGTGCTGATGAGGAGGGCCGCGTGCTCGGCGTACCAGCGCGTCTCGTCGGCGAGCGCCGGGGGTTCGGCGTCGCCGCGCGGCTGGTCGGGTGTTTCGCTCAAGTCGTCGGCGCCGGCTCGATTCCCTGGCCGACGACGACGCCCCGAAGCGGCATCCCCGGGCCGCCCTCGACGTCGATGCCCGCCCCGGCGTCCGGATCGACGGCGGTCATCGAGGTCCCGCCGCAGCAGGGCTCGCCCGTGACGACGAGGAGGGCCGCCGGTTGCGAGCGCATCGAACCTTTATACCCCGATCGGCCCCGCGGGTCGAGCCGACACCGCTTCGCCTCGAGGGCCGCGGCGACGCCGGCGCGGAGCGGCGGGAACCTTGCCCCCCGCCCGCCGCGCCTCCGAGAGACCGATCGCAATCGCCTGCTTCCGGCTCGTGACCTTTCGTCCCGAGCGGCCCGAGCGCGGCGTCCCGCGCTCGCGCTCGCGCATCGCCCGCTCGACCTTCTTCGGCGCCTTCGCACCGTACCGTCTCGCCATGCGTCGCCTCCCCGACTCTGCCTCTCGAGCAAGACTCGACTCTGCCTCTCGAGCAAGAACCGTCCCGGCCGACGCTGGCACCCCGGTTGCACCCGGGAAACAAGCCACGGAGAGGCGCCTTTCTCTGCCGTTCGCCGCGAGTTCCCGGTTCCCCCCGGGGCGCTAGCGGCGATTCTTCTTCCCGGCGGCACGATTTTCGCTACGCTGCTGCCCCGGAGGCACAATGACCAACTACACACTGCCGGACCTGCGCTACGACTTCGCCGCCCTGGAGCCCCACATCTCGGGCAAGATCATGGAGCTCCACCACGACAAGCACCACGCCGCGTACGTCAAGGGCGCCAATCAGGCGCTCGAGCGCCTCGGCGAGGCGCGCGAGAAAGAAGATTTCACCCGGATCGGCGCCCTCGAGAAGGCGCTCGCCTTCAACCTGTCGGGCCACGTCCTGCACTCTCTCTTCTGGCAGAACCTGACCCCGAAAGGAGGCGGCGAGCCCAGGGGCGAGCTCGCCGAGGCGATCCGCCGCGACTTCGGCAGCTTCGCGAAACTCCGCCGCCAGCTCACCGAGGCCGCCTCGACCATCATGGGCTCGGGCTGGGGCGCGCTCGTCTGGGAGCCGCTCGCGGGCCGGCTCCTGACGACGCAGATCTACGACCACCAGTCCAACCTCGCCCAGGCCGGCGTCCCGCTGCTCGTGCTCGACGCCTGGGAGCACGCGTACTACCTGCAGTACCAGAACCGCAAGACGGATTTCTTCGAGGCCGTCTGGAACGTCTGGAACTGGCAGGACGTCTCGGAGCGGTACGAGGGAGTGCGGTCGCTCGACGTCGCGATCGAGGGCGCGGCGAAGTAGCGAGGGAAGAAGCACGCGGGCGTCTCGCGGCGCCCGCGTGCGCCGTTGCCGTCAGACCACCCGCCGGCCCTGGATGACGTTGATGAGCAGGACGACGATCGCCAGCACCAGCAGAATGTGGATGAAACCCGCGAGCGTGTAGCCCGAAACCAGTCCGAGCAGCCACAGGACGAGCAGGATCACGAAAATGGTCCAGAGCATCGGGCGCTCCCCTTTCCGGGACCGAAGCGGCCCCGCTCCAAGGGATAGCGAATCTCGTGCCAGCCGGAAAGGTCAGCGCTTGCGCGCCCGGCGCGTCGAGCCCGGCGCCGGGCGGGGTGCGCGCACCGCGCCCGGGAGCAGATCCTCGAGGACGTCCGGGCGGATCGTGTCTCCCTCGGTCATGACGTACGCGCGATGCACGACGTTGCGCAGCTCGCGCACGTTGCCGGGCCACGCGTGGCTCTCGAGCTTTCGCAGCGCCGCCGGATCCCAGCGCGCCACGCCCGCCTTCTCCTGATCGTCGAGGTGGCGGCGGAAGTGCTCGGCGAGCAGCGCGATGTCCTCGCGCCTCTCGGACAACGGCGGCAGCGCGATCGGAAACACGTTCAGCCGGTAGTACAGATCCTCGCGCAGCCTGCCTTCCCGAATCGCCTCGGCGGGATCGCGGTTGGTCGCGGAGACGAGGCGCACGTCCACGCGGAGATCCTGAGCCCCGCCGATGCGCCGCACGGTCCGGTCTTCGAGCACGCGCAGCAGCTTGACCTGGAGCTCCGGCCCCATTTCGGTGATCTCGTCGAGCAGCAGCGTGCCGCCGCTGGCCTCCTCGAAGTAGCCGATCCGCCGCTTGTCGGCGCCGGTGAAGGCGCCGCGCTCGTGGCCGAAGAGCTCGCTCTCGATCAGCGTCGGCGAGATCGCCCCGCAGTTGAACGCGACGAACGGCGCGGCCTGCCGCCGCGACAGCCGGTGGATCGTCCGCGCGACGACCTCCTTGCCGGTGCCGCTCGGCCCCGTCAGGAGCACGGGGGCGTTCGTTCGCGCGACGCGCCGCAGCGCGTCGAACACTTTCACCATCGCCGCCGACTTGCCGATCAGCTCGCCGAGCTTGCCCGTCTCCTGGAGCTCCCCGCGCAGCGTCTCGACCTCGGACTCCAGCGCGCGGCGGGACGTCAGGCGCTGGAAGACGACCTCGAGCTGGGCCGGCCGCAGCGGCTTCAGCAGGTAGTCCGACACCCCCGCGCGCAGCGCCTCGACCGCGCTGTCGAGGGACGCCTGCCCGGTCAGGACGATGCCGTCGCGGTCGGGCCGGGCCTCGCGCGCCGCGCGAAAGACCTCGATGCCGTCGCCGTCCGGCAGGTGCACGTCGACGATCAGGAGATCGGGGTCGAACTCTTCGACGGCCCGGGCCGCCTCGCCCGCCGTGCCGACGCTCTTCGGCTGAGCATCGAGGTCCCGCACGGCGCTCTCGAGTCCCTTGCGGATGGCGACGTCGTCTTCGACGATCAGCACGCGCACGCGGTCACCTGAGGAATTCCGCCCGCGCGCTCTCGAAAAGGTCGAAGGCCCGTTCGAGCTGCTGCCGGGCGAGCGTCAGCGCCTCCTCGGCGTTCTCGCCCCGCGCGATGAGCCGGGACGCTCGCTCGAGGTGGAGCGACGCCCCGGACAGCGGGGTCGCGAGGTCGTGGAAGAATCGGCGCAGCGCCGCCGGCTCCGGCATCGGCCCGCTCGAGTCCGGCACGCTCTCTCCGCCCCCTTCCATCTTCGTCGAAAACGTCCCGATCGTACGACAGAAGAACCGGCGAGCCCGAAGGCCCGCCGGCCTCGCGTGAAGACGCCGACGCTAGGCGCTCTCGTCGGTCTCGGACTCTTCCTCGCTCTTGCCGCCCGGGCGCGAGATCGGGGACCCCTGGGCGTCGCGGCCGCCGACGATCTCGCCGCGCTCGTCGCGCGGAGATCCCGGGTTGCCGTGAGCCTGCTTTTGCCGACTGTCGCTTTCGCTCTGATCCGGCCGCCTGGTCTGCGGCGCCTGCCCCTGACTCGAACGATTGTCGCGGTCCGTCATGGAAACCTCCTTGTGGTGGAAGAGACGTTTCTTCCCGATCCTGGCCTTTTCAAGAAGCGTGCCGACCGCCTCTCTGGCACCGCCCATGCAGTGCCTCCCGCCAGGAGGTCTCGATGGGACTCGTTCTGCTGATCCTGCTTCTGCTGTTGCTCCTCGGCGCCGTGCCGCGCTGGAGCTACAGCCGCGACTGGGGCTACCTGCCGAGCGGATTGCTCGGCGTCATCGTGCTCGTCGTCCTCGTCATGCTCCTGACGGGAAGGCTCTGACTCGTCGTCTAGAGCTTCGAGACCGCGCGGAGGGCGCGCTCGAGCGGCTGGCGCGATGTCCAGAAATCCTTCCACGGATCCGCCTTGCGGAGCTCGCGCGC
>Ga0335070_10007327_pt1 | contig 12943 bp, 11 predicted proteins | sample Lox_Sample_13_FD_206722 | JGI IMG/M metagenome (GOLD analysis project Ga0335070, IMG submission 206722) | Soil microbial communities from Loxahatchee National Wildlife Refuge, Florida, United States - Lox_Sample_1.3 | ecosystem: Environmental > Terrestrial > Soil > Wetlands | place: USA...
ACCAGCAAACCAGCCGTCGCCTAGTTCCTGAGCCATGGCCCGTCCCGTAAAGTCGAGCCAAGGCTTGTTGAAGAAAGTGCAAAGCTTGTCCAGGCCGGATACCCAGATCATCACCGGCGCCGAGTCTGCCATGTTTCGGAAACGTTCTTCGCTTTCCCGCAGCGTGGCCTCGGCCTGCTTGCGCTCGGTGATGTCTTCCACCACCGTGATGAAATATTGCGGTTTTCCGTCGCGATCTCGGACCATTGAGGTAAACACTCGCGCCCAAACGGTCGTGCCGTCCTTGCGGATGTAACGTTTCTCAACCGACCACGACGGGATTTCGCCTGAAACAAGCTGGCACTTGGCCGTGCGGGAAATTTCCAGGTCGTCGGGATGGGTGAGGTCCAGAAATGTTTTCCCACGTAATTCTGCTGGTGAATAGCCGAGGATCTGGCAAAGCCGGTCGTTCATAAGCAGCCAACTCCCATCGATGCCGGTCTGTGTAATGCCGACAGCGGCCTGGAAGAATGTGGCGCGGAACCGCTCGTCGCTTTCCGCGCGCGCCTGCTCTTCGAGCCGCCGCGCTTCCAATTCGCGTCGCGCCTGTTCGGCCGAATCAGCCAAAGCCTGATTGACACTTGCGAGCGGCAATATCGCCAGGCTGACTAGCGCCGCTGCGATGATCCAGGCAACCATCGGCGGCGTCGGGAAGTAGTGAGAGGCTTGCCAGCCAAAGTGCTGCGGGATCGCCAAACTGAGATCGGACAAAAGAGAAACTACTGCGATCCCCACCGCTACTCGCGGGCCCACCAGCCACGCGGCCACAACTACGACGGCAATGTGACTCAACAGTGCCGGACTCTCTATCCCTCCAGAAAGCGCGATGTACGTTGACAGGACCAGCCAGGCGGAGGACAGAAAAATCCAACTGCTGAGTCTCACGTAGCCGCGCCTGAGCAAAACCATGCACGTTAAGGCGATGACCATGATTCCCGCCCACATCGCGGCAGCGGCAGCTTTTCTTGCCACGAACAGCGGTATCACCACGCTCAGGTAAACAAGTCCAAACGGCAACGCACCGACAAGAATCGACTGCAGCGCTCTCGGGGCAAGCGTTTTCGCGGAGTTGCCACCGGAATCGGAGGTGTACTTGGACATCGCCATCAAAGAGAAACGGCCGAGCGTTGACATTCGGTTCCTATCAATTCGACAGAACAGTATACACGCCCGCGTAGCAGCGCTTTCAGGCCGGACATGATTGCATCGGCGTACTCCGAAGCACGCCGATAAGGTGGAATCGATCAGTGCTTCCCGACGTTGAGCTGGAACTCGGGTGCGACCAGCGTGTCTGCCAGTTCCCGAAGCAGCGCGGCGCCGTCGCCCCGAAATGCGCTTCCATGCTGGCAGGCGAGCATCGACGGATTCAGATCCGCCAAGTGCCGTAAGATCGCCGACGTGTTGCTCCCGTGCGCGTAGTAGTCCAGCATTCCGCGCATTGTTTCGCTTGCGGTGAGCACCTCGGATTCGGTCACGGGCGGCATGTTCGCGCCCGGCTGGGTGAACAGATCGCCGCACAGCAGCGTTTTGGTGGAGAGATCGAACAGAATGCCGCAATCCCAACCGTGCGGGACGTGCGGCGTGTAGATCCACTTCATGCGGCGGCCGCCAATGGAAAACTCCTGACCATCCTCGAGCCCGCGCGCGGACCGGGAGGCGAAATCGTTCAGGGATGTAAGCACGCCGATCTCGGTACCAAACGGCGTCGCTTGCGGTGCAACGGCGAGGAGATCATTCAGCGCCCCGAATTCATCACCTTCAAAGTGCGACCCACCGATCCAGCGTAGCTTTTCGGGAGGCATCACCTTGCTTACAGCTTCCAAAGTGAACGGGAAAAGCTTCCGCAGTCCCGTGTGGAACAGCAGCGGTTCGTCGTCCGCAATCAGGTAGGAATTGAAGGTGAACCCCCCGGGAATCACATCCATTGGGGTGCAGATGCGATAGATTCCCGCCGCTACTTCGTCAATTTGAGTTCCCGTTTCTAGATTTGTAATCACTTGCTCTCCTTGTTTTGGGTTGCCTTTCGATATCCGGAAGTGTGACGATTCGCTGTCGCGTTACAACAGCTGGAACGATGTCGCGTTATTGAGTGATATGACCCAATACTCCAAAACGCTTCTGTAACTCCAAGATTCTTCAACCGCCAGCGCGCGGGCGGCAAATTGCTCGCAAGCCTGACCTAGGAACATCTATGTGGCGGAGTATCTTAGAGGTCTGGATCGCATGGCTGGTTGTCGCGCTAGTAGTCGGAGGCCTGCTGTTTACTGCGGTGTCCTGGATCAGAGGCCGTCTCGACCATCACACGGTGAATCGCATCGTGTTTTGGTCGCGCATCGGCCTGAGCATCACATTTCTTTATAGCGGATTGGTGAAGCTAAGCAACCCCTGGTATGTGCTCGCGAGCTCGATCGTCGATTTCAAGGTCGGCAATACCGAAACTTCTGCATTGCTGCGGCCGCTCGCCGTGGCGATCCCGTGGGCTGAAGTTGCCATCGCGCTCCTGTTGCTTTTTCCGCTGCGCTGGGTGGTGCTCTCGACCGGCGCCATACTGATGGCCTTTCTCGGCCTCGGCCTCGCCTCGGAGATGCGCGGCATACAAGTCACCTGCGGATGCTGGGGCGGAACGATGCTGGTCGGCCCGCTCTGGTTTGGCGAGCACGGTGGAATGTTTCTCATGGCGCTCGCGGCAGACCACGTGTTTGCGAGGCGATTGCTGGCCGGCGGCCATCGGCGTGGTCTGCTCCAGAAGGCGTCCCTCGAATGCGCCGGGAACCCCGAGCTGTAATGTTCGGCCTCCTCGTTACACATAAAATGTGTGGTGATGGAAATTGAGCTGAGCGATTCGGATCTGGTGATTCAGATCCGCATGGGAAACGATCGGGCAGCCGAGGCGGAACTGTTCCGACGCATGGCTCCGCGCATTCGCCTTTACGGGCTGCGTCACTTGAGAGACGAGTGCGCCGCGGAAGACCTTGTGCAGCAGGTTCTTATCACCACACTCGAGGCGCTGCGGGCGGGACGTTTGCGTGAATCGGATAAGTTAGCGTCGTTTGTGTTGGGAACGTGCCGGATGACCGTCCTGGACCTCCGTCGCAACACCCAGAGAAGGGAACGCCTGCTCGAACAGTTTGGGGCGGACATGCTCGCGCCAACCCAGTCACCGCTGCCCCAACTGGATCAGGAACAGCTCGCGCTATGCGTGCAAAAGCTGAAAGAACGCGAGCGCGCGGTAGTCGTCATGTCGTTCTACGACGAGCAGACCGGCGCGGATCTTGCCCGGTTCCTCGGTGTGTCCGAAGCGAACGTGCGAGTGATCCGTCATCGCGCGATCCATCAACTGCGCGAGTGCATGGGGGTGGCCGCGTGAGCTGCGTGAAGCCGGTCGATGCCGCCATCCTCGCTGACTATTGGCTCGCCGCTCTGGATCAGTCCGAAGAAGAAGCGGTAGAGGAGCATTTGTTCGCCTGCGACGAATGCGGGGCGCGTCTCCGCGAAGTGATCTCTCTTGCCGAAGGTATTCGCAATCTGGCGCGGCAGGGCTCGCTTCTCATGGTCGTCAGCGAAGCATTCCTCACGCGTGTTGCGGAGGAGGGCCTGCGAGTGCGTGAGTACAGCCCCAGGACCGGAGGCAGCGTCGCGTGCACGGTCACCGCCGAAGATGACCTTCTGATTGCGCACCTCGCCGCGGACTTGAGCGGAGCAAAGCGGGTCGATCTGTGCTTCTGCGATGCGGGCGGCAGCGAACGGCTGCGGCTGACGGACATCCCTTTCGATTCGCGCGCCGGCAGTGTAGTCTTCCAACAGCCGATTACCTATGCAAAGGCCGCTCCTTCGGAAACGTTGATCGCACGCCTCGTGACACTTGACGAGTCTGGAGTCGAACGCCTGCTCGGCGAGTACACCTTCAACCACACGCGCACCCTGCCCGGGCCGGGTGCCTGGTAGACCGGGCAAGCTCGCCGACGTCACGTTATTCTCGACTTAGCGTGCCTCAAGTTGCCGATACAACGAAGCTGTTTATCGAGCTGGGTGGCGCAATTGTCGGCCTCGCCATTTTGGCCCGGATCGCCAACCATTGGGGCTTCTCAGCAATTCCTCTGTATCTGATCGCAGGCTTGGCGTTTGGCAACGGTGGACTCGCGCCGCTCGCCTTCAGCAAAGACTTCGTCCATGAGGGCGCCGAAATCGGTGTGCTTCTTCTGCTTTTCATGCTCGGGCTCGAATACACGGGAGACGATCTGAAGCGGAACCTGAGGAGCGGCATGTCGGCGGGCCTCGCCGATTTCGTTCTAAACTTCCCGCCAGGACTGGTCGCCGGTCTGCTCATCGGTTGGAAACCGTTCCCCGCAGTCTTGCTTGGCGGTGTAACATACATTTCTTCATCTGGGATCGTCGCAAAGGTTTTGACAGAACTAAAACGCTTGACGAATCCGGAGACGCCCCTCATTCTTTCCGTCCTGGTGATTGAAGACCTCGCAATGGCCTTGTACCTGCCGCTGGTTGCGGCCTTGCTCGCCGGCGGCCAGCCTTCGCGGGTGGCGTTTTCGGTCGTGGTCGCAATCGCCGCGATTTCGGTCGTTCTCTTCGTCGCTCTCCGGTACGGGCAACAACTCAGCAATTTTGCAGCGCATCAATCCGATGAAGTTATCTTGCTCACCATCCTCGGGACCGTACTCGTGGTTGCGGGAATCGCGCAGCGCCTTCAAGTGTCTGCCGCCATCGGTGCTTTCCTGGTTGGGATCGCAGTTTCCGGACCAATAGCGGAGCAATCGCATCGTCTATTTGCGCCACTGCGCGACCTGTTTGCCGCGACGTTTTTTTTCTTTTTTGGATTGGAAATTGACCCAGCGACACTGCTCCCTGTAATTCCATTTGCTTTGGCACTAGGATTTGCTTCTGTAATGACGAAGATGCTGACCGGCTACTGGGCGGGATGGAGAGCCGGCCTGGATCGCGCGTCATGTCTTCGCGCCGGAAGCGCCTTGATCGCTCGCGGAGAATTTTCGGTCATCATCGCGGGCTTAGGATCCAGTCTGGAGCCCCAGCTCGGTCCCGTCTCCGCTGCGTACGTGCTCCTCCTGGCGATTGCAGGCCCGATCCTAACCCGCGTAACCCGATGACTTGGGTACCAACCGAACTTTAGGGTCATGTCAGCCAGGTGATAAGATGACGGCTACGCAGCAGAGCGTGGAGGAATTGAGAATGGTGACGGGAATTACGGCCAAGCTGGCCGCAGGATTGACGGTGCTTGCCGGAGGAGCCGCCTTGTTGGCACAGCAGCAACAGGCCACAATCACGGGGCCCGTCGGCCCCAGCCCTTACAACGTGATTCGCTACTGGCATAAGCCCTTTTCGGAGCCGGGCTTCGCCTTTGGCGGCAACTCCGGCGTGTTCGCCGAATCACCTGACCGGATCTTCGTCGCGCAGCGCGGGGAGACCCGGCTGCCTGATCCGCTTCCGGATAACTATGCCGGGTTCGCGGGTTCCATCGGAATCAACGTGCTCACCATGACCGATCGCCGCGTAATGAAGAAAAACTTCCTCTACACGCTGAACGCCGACGGCAAAGTGCGCGAGCGCTGGCCGCAATGGGATAGCCTCTTCGCCGATGCGCAAGGTCCGGGGGTGCATCGCATCCGCATCAGTCCCTACGATCCGCAGCACCGCGTTTGGGTGGTCGATGAGACGTACAACGTTATCTATGCCTTTTCGAACGACGGGAGCAAGCTGCTCAAAACTCTCGGCGAAAAAGGAGTCGAGGGCACCGACGGCAATCATTTCGGCAAGCCGCAAGACGTCGCTTTTCTGCCCGACGGGCGGATGCTGGTTGCCGATGGTCTCGACAATCATCGCGTGATGATCTTCGATCGCGACCTGAAATACATCGGCGAGTTCGGCGGGCACGGCAAGGGTCCGGGGCAGTTCAATGGCGTGCATGCTATCGGAATCGGCCCCGAAGGGCGGGTCTTTGCGCTGGATCGTTCCGGCAACCGAATCAATGTTTTTCGCACTACCTCAGACCCCGCAAAATTCGATTTTGTCGAGGCGTTCACCGGCTTCTCGCTGCCGCTCGACATTATCGTCAACGACGATTGCATCTGGGTCACCGACCTCGGCCCGCTGCGCTTCAATAAGCTCGATTTCAAGGGCAATCACTTGTACACCTGGATGGTTCCCAAAGATTTGCCGGACGGCTACCTCGAAGTACACACCATCTCGGCCGATTCGAAAGGCAACCTCTACGGGGGCGACAATCAGTATGGTCGGACGCAAAAGTTTGTGCCGAAACCGGATGCGGATCCGAAGCTTCTGATCCGGGAGCCGTGGCACGCCAAGTAGCGCGGCGCGTCGACTAACGAACCAACCGCGCTCGTCAAGCTATCCTATTCCTATCCCTGACCTCCGCTTGTTTTTTGCGCAGATTGGCGCGGTACTCCTCACCGCTCATCTGCTGGGTGCCGCGCTGCGCCGCATCGGCCAACCCCGCGTCGTGGGTGAAATGATCGCGGGAATCCTGTTGGGTCCTTCTCTGCTGGGCCGCGTGGCGCCGGACGCGTTCAGGTACCTCTTTCCAGCTGATGGGCTGGGCGCGCTCAATGCGCTCAGCCAGACGGGGCTGGTTCTGTTCCTGTTCGTGATTGGCATTCAGGTCCGATCGCGCCATGTCCCAGGGGTAGCCGGTCATGCGGTCGCCGCCAGCAGTGCGAGTATGTTGCTGCCGTTAGTGCTCGGCGGCGCGCTGGCAATTCCTCTTTATGGCGAGTTCAAAAGCACCGTTCCACTGCCGGCATTCGCCTTATTCATGGGCGCGGCGATGAGCATTACGGCTTTCCCTGTATTGGCTCGCATCCTCACGGAACGCAAACTGCTCGGAACGCGCGCTGGCGTGATCGCAATCTCTTGTGCGGCTGTGGATGACATCGCGGCATGGTGCCTGGTGGCGCTCATGATGGCCGCCACGGCACGCGCCTGGCTGATCACCCTCGCCGGGCTTGTCGTCTATATGCTGGCGATGCGATACGCGGTTCGTCCACTGCTGCACCGGTTCCAGCCCGATCTCGCGAGCGCTCTGGTGCTATTGCTGGCGTCCAGTTGGGCCACGGAAGCGTTGGGTGTTCATGCGCTCTTTGGATCATGCCGCGCGATACGGAAATTGCCAGGGCCGTGGAGCCGCTCACAACCGCTCTGCTGCTGCCGTTGTTCTTCGCCTTCACCGGACTCCGCACGAGCGTTCAACTGATTTCCGGCACGCTGCTCTGGTTTTACTGCGGGGTAATCATTGCTGTGGCAATCTTCGGAAAATTGTTCGGATGTGCATTTGTACTTCGCGCCAGGGGCCTGTCATGGCGTGAATCGCTGAGCGTAGGGACGCTGGTGAATACCCGTGGTCTCATCGAACTTGTGGTCTTAAACATCGGCCTGGACCGCAAGATCATCTCGCCCACACTTTTTTCGATGATGGTTTTGATGACGCTGGTCACCACGTTCATGACCAGCCCTTTGCTCACGATGATCAATCCGGCTGGGCATGCGCGTGAATCGAGTTAATTGCTTCCAGCAAGCAGCAGCCGGCGAGGGCGGGATCGAGCAAAGCCCATGGAAAAGTCCAAGTTGGCTACTTGGAGGACGGCGGCTGATCGGTCGTAGTGACCTGATACCCGAGCGCCTGCGTAATTACTTCGAGGCCGGTGGTCACCGTGATGCTGTTGCTGGTCACGGGTGCATTCGGCGTGACTACCACCGTGATCTGCGTGGGCGACTGCACCGTGACTTGCTTCACCACTATGTCGCTGGTCCCGAATCCGACGCGCGTCTGCCCGTCGATAAAGTTGGTGTTCGCGCCCGTGACGCTAACAGTCACATCAGCGCCCGGATTGAGCACGCTGGGAAAGACAGTCAGCGACGGCGGTCCGGTGTTTGCGGCAGCCCCGCCGGTGAGCTGGCCATACGTATACGTCGGCGGAACCTGCTGCAGGAACAAGGAACTCTGGCCGTCGGAATTTAGCGCCACGACCGAGGCATTATAGCCTACGGGCGCAGGGGGCGGAGTTACCAACAAAGAACCATCTGCATTGACGGTCTGAATCTTCCCCAGTAGGCCATCGAACAAAATCCTCGAATCCGCGCTCAGATTGGTCCCCGCGACGGTCACCGCGCGATTGCCGGAACCATCCAGAGTCGGCGTGATGGAGGTCACTGACGGCGGCGCCCCAATCACCACCTTGAAAGCGGACGGCAGGACATACAAATCGTTCGCTGTCGAAAAGAGCAGATGCTTTGGCCCCGCGTCCACGCCGAAGGATGTGTACAGGACGTAAATCGCGATGTAGGGATACGGTGGAGGATAGGGCTGCACATCACCCAACTGTGCCACGCTTCCCAGAGTGCTGATGTTCAGCCCCGGTGTTACTTTTTGATTCGCTTGCAGCAGCCCCGCACCAGAGGCGGCGAGCGCGGTGGGGGTGCGCGAATCCTTGGCAACCGGCGCCGGGCTCACATAGATTCCGGCTTGCGTGTAACCGTAGGTGCGCACCGCATACACCGGCTGAGAAGTTCTCGCGCTCACGTTGAAGTCGATTCCGGCGGCGTTCGTGCCGGCGTTCACCTGTAGCAGCTGCGCCTGCTGCCATTGCCGAGTGCCACTGGGACCGCTATAGAACTGGGTTGCGAACGTCTTAGTCGCCGGATCGTAATTCGGCGGAATGGGATTTCCCTTTGAGTCGAACGGAAACGTCAGATTGTTGGGCGTGCTCTCTCCGTACGCCAGGTTCGCGGGCGGCAGCGGGTGCACGTACACGTAATACGGACCCGGAGGCACGCCATTGATCTTATAAGTCCCGTCCGGATTGCTCAGCGTGCTGATCGCAGGACTGGTGGCCGAAATCGCGACGACGGAAGCCATCCCAACGCCGGTACCGTTCAGCGTCACGCGCCCGCTGATGCTGCCTATCGAGGCCAGATAATCCGAGGTCGGGTAGAGCAGGGAAATCCCCGCGATGTCGTCTGCTCCGAGCGGCGCCGACTTGCTCGACGCGCTCGTCGTCAGTGTCGACATCACGCTCGAAGCCAGGCTGTGCTGCAGACCCAGCGTATGGCCGAACTCGTGAACCAGCGTTACAAAGAACGCTTCGCCATAGCTGGGAATCGGGCCGTACACCGGAAGATTCGTCATGTCGCGCGGCAGCAGCAGCAGCGAGCGGGTAATCGGCACGAACGTTCCGTTTGGCCCGTTGACTGGACTGGCGATGCTCGATGGCGCCCCGATCGCCAGCAGCCCGGGCGGCACGTCATCGGAAAACTCCACATCGATGCTGGGCGAATTATCGATCCGGCCGCGCGTGAAAAGCCCGCCATACGAGAGCCGGATGGCCGAAGTGCTCACGCCGTTCCAAGCCTCGGCTGCGGCGCGAACTTCGCTTACCAGCGCCTGGAACGAGTCTCCCGGAGTCAGCGCGGCAGGTCCTTGGTTGGAGATGTAGAAGGGAATTCGCCCGCTCGGGAGCGCGGACAGGTCAAATTTCGCCGGCGCACCTGGGCTTTGGAGTCCGTTCGTGAAAAATAGATAGTAGTAGTAAGCAGAAGCACTGCCTGTCAGCGCAAGTGAGCCAGCGACCAGCGCCACCAGTCGCGTGATTGCGCGACTCTTCACTGCGTTCCTCCGCTCAGGACTTTTTGGATGCGAGCCCGCAAGTCGGCGACTGGCATCTGAACGCTCGAATCGTTCACCGGCTGGCCTGCGGCATTCAACATCAGTTCAGTGGCGGCAGCGCGCTTGGCGATCGGCTGTCCCGAAGCATCAGAAACGACTGAAAAAAGCCCCTGTGAAAGCCCAATGACCTGAGTCAGGCCGCTCTTGCTGGTCCACAGAAATAGCAGGTAATCCTGGTCGCTCTTCAGAGTGGGAGCGCCAGCGAAGTTCTGCCGCAATCCGTTGCTGAAACCGCCCGGAACGACAACGTCGAGCTGCGTTGCGGGAGTACCCTTCAGCGTCTCCGCGATTTGGACCTGATAGTGGGTATAGATGACCGATCCGCGGGGCGCCGCATAGGTGAATTGCGCTCGGCCACGCACGATGATGGTGGACTTCTGAATCATCTCGTCCATACTGAGCTGCTGAAGAGTCGACGCGTGGATGCCCGCGATCGCGGTCAAAGCCAGCCCGGCATAGACGAACAACTTTTGCATAACTGCAACAAATCGGTCAGCAACTGGTTCTCCAAGCCATGTAGTTGAATTTATTAAACATTTAGCGGCTTGGACTAGCGAAGCTGTATCCGAACGACACAACCTGCGCCCGCGGACAGGACAGTTACAGCTCCATTTCAAAATCCTGCGGACTTGGATTAATTATAGCGCCGAAGTCACAGAAGAAAATAGTACTAAGATCGCCCGCGCACAATTAGCAAAGGCGCCTTGAGCTTGTGGCGGACCGAGTTGATTGTGGTCCCGAATACTAAGTCCTTGATCCCCTTGTGACCGTGCGCCCCCATGATAACCAGATCCGGGTGCAACTCATCGGCATACCGGACGATCTCTTTGCGCGGTTTCCGGGAGTAGCGGACCATGGTGTGCACCCCGATGTGCTCGCTTTCGAGCTGAGCGGCGATCTGTCGCAGGTATTTTTCGCCGGCCTCGACCTCCGCCGTGGAAGCCTCGGAGCCATAAACCTGGCTGGTGACGTCTTCTTCCACATGCAGCAAGTAGAGCGTCGCGCCATGCTGTTTTGCCATGGCCGATGCGTGCGCGATGGCGTCCCGGTCTTTCGCGCTATGGTCGAGGGGAACGAGGATCTTTGAGTACGCCGGGCTGGGCAGGTCGACTGCGACCTGCTGCGGAAGTTGTGCGGGAGCCTGCCCAAAACGGCGGAACCAGCCGGGAAGCACGGGCTGAAAGCTGATCCAGGTCAGCAGCAGCGCCAGGATGACAAGAATTGGAAAGAGTCCCAGTTCGAGCCAGATCCGCGCGTTGCCTGCGCCGCGCAACCAGTCGCCCACGGTGAGGATCACCAGCCATATGTCCAGGCTCAGGATCAGGGCCGCTGCGCACCATGCTGCGACTTGCAGCCACGCTCGGTTGGCGAACTCTCCCATGCGCTGCTTGTTGCTGGTGAACTGGATCAGCGGAATCACAGCGAAGGGAAGCTGCATGTTCAGGATCACCTGGCTCAGAATGAGAAGCTTGTAGCTTCCTTCCGCGCCGGCCACGTAAACCGTAATTGCGGCCGGCACAATCGCCACCGTCCGCGTGATCAAACGGCGCAGCCAGGGCTGCATGCGCAACTGAAGAAAACCTTCCATCACGATCTGACCGGCCATCGTGCCAGTCAAAGTGGAAGACTGGCCCGAGCACAGCAGAGCCAGTCCGAACAGTACGCTCGCCAGCGCCGTGCCGACCAGCGGCGACAGCATTTGATTGGCCTGTTGAATCTCCGTGACGACAATGCCGCGCTTGAAGAAAACGATGACCGCCAGCACCAGGATCGCTGCATTTACCAGCAAAGCACCGTTGAGCGCGATGGTGGAGTCGATCAGATTGAACTTGCAGGCCGTGCGTTTCGCAGTCGCGCTGCTGCCGATTCGGCGCGTCTGTACGAGCGCAGAGTGCAAATACAAATTGTGCGGCATTACTGTCGCGCCGAGGATGCCAATCGCCAGGTACAAGGTGCGATCCGAAATGTGCGGCACCAGCCCGCGGACCATTTCGCCTAATACCGGCCAGCCTGCCAGCGAAATCTCGACCAGGAAACAGGCGGCGATCACGACAATCAACGAAAGAACGAACGCTTCGATGACGCGAATTCCGAGCCGGGTGAAGTAAAGGAGCAGCAGGGTATCGGCCGCGGTGGCGAGCACGCCGATGAGCAGCGGGATATGAAACAGCAGATTCAGCGCGATCGCCGCGCCCAGTACCTCGGCGAGATCGCAAGCCGCGATGGCAATCTCACAAAGCAGCCAGAGGGCATAGGCCACGGGGCGCGGGTATGTTTCCCGGCAGGCCTGTGCAAGGTCGCGTTGAGTTACGATGCCGAGGCGAGCGCTGAGGGTCTGCAGCAGAATCGCCATGAGATTTGACAGCACAAGCACCCACAGCAGCTCGTAGCCGAAGCGCGCCCCCGCCTCCAGGTCGGTCGCCCAGTTGCCCGGGTCCATGTAGCCGACGCTGACCAAATATGCCGGTCCAGCGAAGGCGAACATGCGGCGCCACAGCGACGGTTGTACGGTCTCGACGCTCGAGTGAACCTCGGGAAGCGAGGGATTGACTGTGGTTGCGGGATTCAAGTTAACTATAGTTTATCGGCAGCTCAACCATAACACAATACGGCTCTTTCCGAGCAGCGCTGGTGGTTTTCGGCCAGGGCCGCAGCCCGTCGTCTTGTTGTCATCTAACACAAAAGCAAGGAATTATTCGTTGGCGACTGGAGTGCCCGTTCTGTTAGCGGAAAGCGAAGCGACCATGAAACGCACTCTTCGGACATTTGCGCTGGCGATGATTGCGGTCGGGGGCTTGCTGGTCGCGCAGGATCAGGCTCCTGGCGGGCCCGAGCCGGATGGCGCTTATGAACCAGGCCGTGCGGTTGCACGTATCAGCGTGCTGAACGGCGACGTATCGGTGCGGCGCGGAGACTCGGGCGACGTGGTGGCAGCCGCGATCAACGGCCCCGTGATGGCCGACGATCGCGTGTTTACCGGTTCAGGCTCGCGCGCCGAAATTGAACTGGATTTCGCGAATTTCCTGCGCATCGGTCCCGGTGCGGAAGTGCGCTTCACAGGAATGGACGTCAAGAATTTTCAGATTCAGGTGGCGGCCGGCACAGTGACGCTGCGTGTTTTGCGGCCAGGCCAGGCGCAGACTGAAGTGGAGACGCCCAGCGTTGCGGTTCATCCGCTACAGCCCGGGATTTATC
>Ga0335070_10007328_pt1 | contig 12942 bp, 9 predicted proteins | sample Lox_Sample_13_FD_206722 | JGI IMG/M metagenome (GOLD analysis project Ga0335070, IMG submission 206722) | Soil microbial communities from Loxahatchee National Wildlife Refuge, Florida, United States - Lox_Sample_1.3 | ecosystem: Environmental > Terrestrial > Soil > Wetlands | place: USA: Florida...
GGTTCCGGCAACGACACCCTGAGCGGAGAATCCGGCAACGACACCATGTCGGGAGGTGCGGGGGGTGACAGCTATGTGTTCGACGGGCGCGGCAACGACGTCGTCTCCGACGTGGACCTGTCCCCGGTCAATGGTGACGCGGATCGGATCGTGGTCGATCCATCCATCGCGCCGGACCACGTGGATGTGTTCTATGCGGGACATGACCTCATTCTGCGGACGACGGACGGTGACGGCGGATCGCTCCGCGTGAAAGACGGTCTTGCCGGCCAGGACGGCGACAGCTCGCCCTCCATCGAGCTGGTGGAATTCGCTAACGGCACGACCTGGACACTGCCTGCTCTTGCCGCCCGGGCGCGCCCGCTGCCGCCAGGCGATCCGCTGAGCACAGGCGGCGCGGCCGCGTCGCCAGCGTTCGTGACCCTCAGTGCAATGACCGCGTCGGAGACGGCGCTCAGTCGCATCAGCGGGCTGTTCGACGATGCCAGAACGGTCGTTTCGCCAATCATCCTCGACCTGGACGGGAACGGCGTCGAGACGGTGTCGGCCGCCGAGGGCGGACACTTCGACCACGACGGCAACGGTTTCGCCGAGCGGACCGGATGGGTGGCCGAGGGAGACGGCCTCCTCGTGTGGGATCGCGATGGCAATGGGCGGATCGATATCGGCAAGGAGCTTTTTGGGGACCGCACTCTGCTCCGGGACGGCGTCACCCGGGCCTCGAACGGATTCCAGGCGCTCGCCTCCTGGGATGAGGACGCGGATGGGAGGATCAGCGCCGGCGATGCCCTGTGGGCACATCTTCAGGTGTGGCAGGACCGCGACGGAGATGGGGTCAGCACGCCCGACGAGCTCGTGCGGCTGAACGATGTTGGGATCACATCGATCGGCACCGCCTACTTCACCGCTACGCGGGTAGATGCGCAGGGCAACGATCACCGCCAGCTCGGCAGCTTCTCGCGCGTCGACGGGACCATGGGAGCCGCTGAGGACGTGTGGTTCAGCGCCGATACGCTGCACACCATTGCCCGCAACCCCATCGCGCTGCCATCGGATGTAGCGGCGCTGCCCGATCTGCGTGGTACCGGCAACGTCTACAGCCTCCATCAGGCCATGGCGCGCGATACGAGTGGCACGCTGCGGAGCCTCGTCGAATCATTCGCGAGCACCGTGGATCCTTCCTCGCGAGATGCGATCGCGGAGAAGATCCTCTTTCGCTGGACCGGGAGTGACGGCATCGATCCCGCGAGCAGGGGCACGCTCATGGATGCCCGACAGGTCGCGACGCTCGAAGCGTTCATGGGGCGCCCTTACACAGGGTATGGAGGCAGCAACACCCCGCATCACACCTCGGCACCCCGCCTGCGCGAAGCCTATCGAGAGCTCAAGGAGTTGACGTATGCGGGGCTCATGGCGCAGACGCGGCTCGCGGATCTCTACGGTCGCATCGCTTTCACCTGGGATGCGACCGGTGGTCTCACGGGAGACCTGGCGGGTGTGGTGGCCGAGCTGAAGACGCGGCTCGCGACGGATCCGGCCACTGGCCGGACTGACCTGGCGGAGTTCGCCCGCTCTGTGCGTGGCCTTCAGGTTGAGACGGCGGTCGGCTACTGGACGTTCCGTGAGGCACTCCTGACCCAGGATCCGTCGCTCGCCTGGGTCATGGATTCCGGAGGACGCAATGTGGTGGTTGGCACCGCTGGCGCCGACTCCCTCACGGGAGGCCTTGGTCAGGACGCCCTCCGGGGTGGACTCGGGAACGACTGGCTGAACGGTGGGGACGGCAATGACGCCCTCCACGGCGACGAGGGTGCTGACACGCTCTGGGGCTACGACGGGGACGACGTCCTGTCCGGCGGCGTGGACAGCGACCAGCTGAACGGGGGCAACGGCTCCGATCGGCTCGAGGGCGGCGAGGGCGCCGACAACCTCTCGGGAGACGCCGGCAACGACGTGCTTCTTGGCGGGGCCGGCGTCGACAGAATGTCTGGGGGCACCGGCGACGACATCTTGCGCGGGGGAGACGGCGACGACCAGCTCGCCGGCAATGACGGAGCCGACGTTCTCGACGGCAATGCGGGTTCCGACTTCATGCAAGGCAATCTGGGCGGGGACATCTATCTCTTTGGCCGCGGCAGCGGGCAGGACACGCTGCAGGAAAATGGAGAGATCGGCGGCGCTGCCGACGTGATTCGCCTGGGCGCTGGTGTTGCTCCTGCGGATGTCGCGCTCAGGCGGGATGGCGATCATCTCGTGCTGAGCATTCGCGGCACCAGCGACCAGCTCACCGTGTACTACGCCTTTGGCCAGTTCAGTCCGGCCAACGAGATCGAGGCCGTCCAGTTCGCAGACGGCACGACCTGGGACCTGGCGCAGATCAAGGCCACGCTCGTCCAGGGGACCGCGGGGCCCGACACGCTCGTCGGCTACCTCGGGGCGGACACGATCAACGGGCTGGATGGAAACGACACGATCTGGGGGGCAGCCGGCAACGATACGCTCGACGGCGGAGCCGGTGCGGATCGCCTCTACGGCGAAGCGGGCGACGACACCCTGGTCGGCGGCGCCGGTGACGATCAGCTGAACGGCGGAGCGGACAACGATGTGCTCCGTGGCGGCGACGGCGCCGATTCCCTCAGCGGCACGTCCGGGGCGGACAGACTGGACGGCGGTCCGGGCAATGACTGGATGGACGGCGGCACGGGGGCCGACGTCTATGTGTTCGGCCGCGGCGGCGGGCAGGACACCATTCAGGATTCGGATGCCACGCCAGGCGTCGTCGACGTGATCCAGATGGACTCCGGCATTGCGCCCGCCGACGTGAAGCTCTCGCGCAACGGCGACAGCCTGGTGCTACAGATCGCTGGCACGAGCGATCAGCTCACTGCCTACGCCTGGTTCTGGCAGGACCGGCCTGACAACATGGTCGAGCAGATCCGGTTCGCCGATGGAACGGTGTGGGGCGCCTCGACCATCAAGCAGGCGGTCCTGACCGGGAGTGCGGGCGCGGACACTCTCTTCGGGTACGCCACGGACGACCTGCTTCAGGGCTTGAGCGGCAAGGACACGCTGTGGGGCCGAGCGGGCAACGATCGGCTCGATGGCGGAGCGGGCGCCGACACGATGTATGGCGAGGCGGGCAACGACACGTATGTCGTCGACGATCCGGCCGACAGTGTCGTTGAAGCACTCAATGCGGGAACGGATACCATCGAGACCGCACTGACTTACAGCCTCCCCGCCAACGTGGAGAATCTGGTTCTCACTGGCCAGTCGGCGGTCAACGCAACCGGCAATGGGCTCGGGAATGTTCTCGTCGGAAACCCCGCCGCCAATGTCCTGGACGGCGCGGCCGGCAACGACACGCTGAAGGGCGGCCTCGGCAGCGACACGTATCGCCTGAACCCTGGGTGGGGTCACGATGTCATTCATGAGGATGATTCGACTCCGGGGAATGCGGACACCGTGCTCTTCGGGGGAACCGTGCGACCTTTCGATCTCGTGCTGAGACGATCGGGGGACAGTCTCATCGTGGCGCAGCCGACCATCGGCGACGACGTCACCATCGAAGGCTGGTACGGCGGCAGCCCCTATCAGACCGAGGTCATTCAAGCGGGCGATGGCAGCCGCCTTCTCAACACTCAGGTGGAGGGGCTGATCCAGGCCATGGCGAGCTATACGAGCAGCGTTGGCCTCACCTGGGATCAGGCCCTGGTCAATCGGCCACAGGAAGTGCAGACCGTCCTGGCCGGTTTCTGGCAGCCGCACGCCTAGACGATTGTCGTGGTCGGTGGTGTGGCAGACGGCGGGGGAGCGGGGGGCGCTCTCCACGACGCGGAGCCCGTTCAGATCGACAGCGGACTCCTGTGTCTGGTCTTGCTCGCCCGATATCTCGGGGTTGGAGTGGACGCCGCGCGCCTGCGTCACGAGCTCGGAGCATCGCCCGCGCCGTTCGGCGAGATCGAGATCCTGCGAGCAGCAAAGGCTCTGGGCCTCAAGGCTGGCCGGCTCTCCAGCCGGTGGACCCGGCTTGGCCGGACGCCCCTGCCGGCCATCGCGCGGCTCAGGGATGGCCGCTTTGTAGTGCTGGCGAGGGTCCACGAGCGAAACGCGCTCGTTCAGGACCCGCGCGAGCCCCGTCCAACGACGGTCACCCGAGAAGTCTTCGAGCAGGCGTGGGCGGGGTCCCTGATCCTGCTCACTCGTCGCGCGACGGATCCGGCCGCCGATCGCCGGTTCGGGCTTGCCTGGTTCCTTCCTCCGCTCCTGCGCTACCGCCGGTACCTGGCTGAAGTGCTGCTTGCCTCGTTCTTCCTGCAGATCTTTGCGCTCCTTGCCCCCCTCTTCACGCAGGTCCTCATCGACAAGGTCCTGGTGCACAACGGGACGACGACCCTTCACGTCCTCGCCACCGGCATGCTGGCCATGACGGGGTTCGAGGTGATCCTGGGCGGGCTTCGCGAATACATCCTGTTCCACACGTCGAGTCGCATCGATGTAGAGCTCGGCGCTCGTCTCTTCCGCCATCTCCTGGCCCTGCCTCTTGGATACTTCGAGGCAAGGCGCGTGGGGGACACCGTCGCCCGCGTTCGCGAGCTCGAGAACATCCGGCAATTCCTCACCGGCTCCACGGTGAGCCTCGCCGTCGACGTGATCTTCACCGGCGTGTTTCTCGGCGTGATGCTGTTCTATAGCGGGCCCTTGACCCTCATTGTCCTGCTCGCGCTACCTTTGTACGTCGCCCTGTCGGCGGTGGTGACGCCGGTATTCCGCTCCCGCCTCAACGAACGATTCAATCGAGGTGCGGAGAACTACGCCTTCCTCGTCGAAGCGATCACGGGCATCCAGACGCTCAAGGCCATGGCGGTCGAGCCGCAAATGCGGCAGCGCTGGGAAGAGCAGCTGGCGGCGTACGTGAAGGCGAGCCTTCGCACCGTCGCCCTGGGCAACGTCGCGGGCCAGTGTGCGACCTTGCTCAACCGGCTCACGCTGATCGGCGTGCTGTGGGTCGGCGCCTATGCGGTCATGCGCGGGGAGATGACCGTCGGCGAGCTCGTGGCCTTCAACATGCTGGCCGGCCGCGTCATGGCGCCCGTGCTCCGCATCGTACAGCTGTGGCAGGAGTTCCAGCAGGCGGGGATCTCGATCGAGCGCCTGAGCGACGTGCTCAATGCGCCGGGGGAGCGCGCCTCGGAATCCGGCCAGGCGAGCTTCCCGCGCGTGGCGGGCCGCGTGGTCTTCGAGTCGGTGACGTTCCGGTACCGCCCGGACCGGCCCGAGGTGTTGCGGCGCGTCTCCCTTGACGTGCCGGCGGGGACCGTGGTGGGTATCGTGGGGCGATCGGGCTCCGGCAAGAGCACGGTCACGAAGCTCATCCAGCGTCTGTACGTGCCGGAGAGTGGACGGATCCTCGTCGACGGCGTCGACCTTGCCCACGCGGATCCGGCGGCTCTCCGCCGGCAGATCGGCGTCGTGCTCCAGGAGAACTTCCTCTTCAACCGCTCCGTGCGCGAGAACATCGCGCTGGCCCAGCCCGGGCTGAGCTTCGACCAGATCGTGCGCGCGGCTCGCCTGGCCGGTGCGCATGACTTCGTCCTCGCGCTGCCGCACGGGTACGACACCGTGGTGGGGGAGCATGGATGCTCCCTCTCCGGCGGGCAGCGACAGCGCGTGGCGATCGCGCGAGCCCTCGTCACCGATCCGCGGATCCTGATCTTCGACGAGGCCACGAGCGCGCTCGACTACGAGTCGGAGCGCATCGTGCAGAGCAACCTCGCGCAGATCTGCGCGGGCCGGACGGTCTTCATCATCGCGCACCGCCTGAGCACGGTGCGGAGCGCCGACCGCATCGTGGTCATCGAGCAGGGTGAAGTGGTGGAGGAGGGCACGCACGAGGCTCTGCTGAAGCAGGGGAGTCACTACGCGCGGCTCTATGGGCTTCAGAACGGCTCGCCTGCCCCGCTCGCGCCGGCTTGATGCGCTTGTCGGCGGGGCGTCGGCATCGGGAGGACGAGTTTCTGCCGGCCGCCATCGAGGTTCTGCGCTCGCCGCCTCCCCCGGTGGGCCGGGCCGTGGTCTGGGCCATCGTTGCCTCGTTCTCGGCCGCGGTTCTCTGGGCGTGGCTGGGCCACATCGACATGCTCGCGGTGGCGCGGGGCAAGGTCATTCCCAGCGACTACTCGAAGGTGATCCAGGCGCTCGACCCCGGCATCGTTCGAGCTGTCCATGTCCGCGACGGAGAGGCGGTGGGGGCCGGCTCTCCCCTCATAGACCTCGATCCCACGACAACGGCCGCCGAGCACGACAGACAGGCGAAGGAGCTCTCGGCGGCTCGCGTTCAGATAGCGCGCCTGCGTGCGCTGCTCGACGGCGAGCGCGGCCTCGAGCCTCCGATCAGTGCCGACCCGGAGTTCGTCCTGCTTCAGCAGGAGCTGCTCGTCGAGCAGCGAGAGGAGCACCGGGGCCGGCTCGAAGCTGCCCGCTTCCTCGTCGAGCAGCGGCGTGCCATGGTGGCGGGGACCCGGGCCGACATCGATCGCCTCGAAGCCACGGTGCCCATGCTGACGGAGCGCGCGGAAGCCTTTCGAACCCTTCTCGAGGGCGGCTTCGTGGCCCGCCTGCAATTCCTCGAGATCGAGGAGCAGCGGATTGCCCGCGTCCAGGCCCTGGCGATGCAGCGGGAGCGGCTGCAGCAGGACCGGGCCGCCCTGGCGGAGGCGGTCGAGCAGATGCAGGTGCTCGACCTCGAATTCAAGCGGACCCGCCTGGCCGAGCTGGCCGAATGGGAGACCCGGGCCGCCTCACTCGAGCAGGAGACCGTCAAGGCGGCGCGACGGGCCGAGGTGCAGCGCCTGACCGCGCCGGTGGATGGCATCGTGCAGCAGCTCGCCGTGCACACGCTGGGGGGCGTGGTGACGCCGGCGCAGCCTCTGCTCGTCGTCGTGCCGCACGACCATCCGCTGGAGATCGACGCATGGGTGGAGAACAAGGACATTGGCTTCGTGCGGGTCGGGCAACCCGTCGAGGCGAAGCTCGACACGTTTCCCTTCACGACGTACGGAACCATTCCCGGCATCGTCCGCGTGGTGTCGCGCGACGCCGTGCAGGTGGACAAGGTGGGCCTGGTGTATGCGGTTCGCGTCAGCCTGGCGCGCTCCGCCATCAACATCGATGGGCGGCCCACGCCGCTCCTCGCCGGCATGTCGGTCAGCGTGGAGATCAAGATCGGCCGCCGCCGTCTGCTCGAGTTCTTTCTGAGCCCGCTCCTTCGGCACGCCCGCGAGAGCCTCCACGAGCGATAGTGGAAGCTTATCCGGATGTGGATCTCCGAGGCGCTGGTGCGGGAGCTGGTGAACTGGCGCGCGGCTACTGCCCGCTGCCCGCCGGATCCCAGCTCAGCACCTTCACGCGGTAGCCCACGCCCGGCTTCTTGAGCGGCACCTCGAAGTAGGTGCGGCCGAAGCCGCCCACGTAGCCGGGGGCCAGGGCCGTCTCCGTCTCGACGACTTGCCCGTTGGCGTCCAGCGTCTCCACCTGCATGCGGATGTTGTTCACGCCGCCGCCGGCCGTGTTGGTCACGTAGCCGGCGATAAGGGGCTCGCTCTTCGCATTCTGCGCCGTGCCCCACTCGACCACGAAGCGGCCTTCCGTGAAGGTGGCGGTCATGGACGGCGTGCTGCGGAGGACCACCTCGCGGGCGCAGGCCCCGAGCGTCAGGGACAGCACGAGCGCCAGGAGCGGTCTACTGGCCGCCCGCACACTTGTCCCAGGAGGCGATGCTGACGCGATAGCCCGGCCCGGGGGCGCGGATCACCTCCTCGAAGTAGACGTTGTCGTAGGGACCCACGGTGCCGGGGATGAAGCCCATGCGCTCGGCCGTCACACGGCCCTGCGGATCCAGCGTCTCCACGAGGAGGCGCGGGGTGCAGTAGCTGGCCTTGCTGCCCCTGGTGATCACGCGCCCCACGATCAGAGGCCGACCCGCGCGGTCCTGGGTCGCCTGCCAGTTGAGCGTGATCGTCCCCGCGTTGCCCACCTGGGTCTGCGTGCCGGACCGGTTCTGGTCGGGGTCGACCTGTGCCGTCGCCGGGACCGTGGCGAGCCACAGCGAGCAGGCGAGAAGGGCGGGGCTGAATCTCATGGCAGCATTCATGTGGTCACCTCCACGCCCCTTTAGAAGAGCCAGGGGGGCGGAAAGGTTCCCCCGCGGGGGCTAGAGGCGGGAGAAGGGGCCCTCGCCCAGGGTGGGGCGGGGGACGATGCGCCCGGCGATCAGGCGGGCGTGCCGCGTGATCTCGCGCAGATAGTCCAGGATGGCCAGGAAGGCGCTCGACGCGGCGGGGCGGCACTCGCCCTCGACCAGCCGCTCTTCGTGCGCCTGCGCATATTCATTGGCCAGGTCTTCGAAGCGGAGGCTCTCGATCTCCACGTGGCGCGCCAGCACGCGGTTGCCCGTGAGGGTGAGATCGCCTGCGCACTCCAGCATCTCCACCGCGCGCTCGAAGAGCACGTTGACCTCGCGCGTGCCGCGCGGCGTGAACGCTGTGCCCTCGTCCGTCATCTGCTGGCAGCAGCGGATGAGCCCTTCGATGGAATCGCCGATGCGCTCCACGTGCGCGGGCACGAGGCGGAGCGAGGCGGTCTCGGCAGGCTCGGCCACGAGGCGCTCGGTCAGGTCCTTCTCGGCCTTGTGGATGTCGCGGCCCAGCGCGGCGGCGGTGTCGAGCGCCGCGGCCGACGGGGCGCGAACACCGGTCCAGGTGAGGAGCAGCATGTCGCGCGCATCACGGAAGATGGGGGCCAGCAACGTGTGCGCCAGCGGGCTCATCGACATGTCTTGCTCATGCTAGCGCCGGCTTTGAATCTTGACAAGGACCTCCTCTATCGGCGGCCGCCGGCCATGCGCGCCGCCTCCGGCTCGGCGCGCAGCCGGGCCATGGCCAGCACGCCCAGGGCCGGGCCCGGGGCCAGCAGCGCGAAGGCCCAGTGCCAGCCGACCATGCGCACCACCGGCGGGATCAGCCAGATCGAGATGATGGTCAGCGCGAACCCCACGCACGTCTGCGCCGTGAGCGCCGTGCCCACATAGGCCGGAGGGCAGAGCTCGGTCACCGCGGTGGAGAACTGCGCCGAGTCTGCGATGACGGTGATGCCCCAGAGCACCGCGAGCACGAACGTGAGGGCGGGCGGCCCGCCGAACGACAGCCCGATGGTGGCGGCCGTCAGGCCCGACAGCGCCATGGCCGTCATGGTGAGCGTGGTCCGGCCCCAGCGATCGGCCAGCGCACCGCCGGCGTAGGCGCCGAGGGCGCCGCCCAGCCCCATGGCGACGAAGGTGGCCGCGGGCGCGTTGAGGCCGAGGAAGCTGCCGCCGCCGTGCGCCTCGAGACTGGCCGCGAGGAAGAGGCCGAGCCACGCCCACATCGCGTAGAGCTCCCACATGTGCCCGAAGTAGCCGAAGCAGGCGAGCCGCGGCCCGCGCTCGCGGAACACGGCGCCCGCCATGTGGAGATCGAAGCGCGCGGCGGGAAAGCGGTCGGGCCCTTCCGTGACGTAGAGCCAGATGACCAGCGCGGCCAGAAGCGCCATGCCCGATGCGGTCAAGAGCGTGCCGCGCCACGGCAGATCGGAGAGGCTGCGGAAGAAGTGCGGCGCGGCCGAGCCCACGGTGAGCGCGCCCACCAGAATGCCGATGGCGAGCCCGCGCCCCGCGCGGAACCACGTGGCCACGATCTTCATCGCCGGTGGGTAGGCGCCCGCCATGCAGAGGCCGGTGGCGAAGCGGAGCAGGAGCGCCGGCCCGAGGCTGTCCACCCAGAGTGCGAGCGCGCCGTTCAGCATCGCGCCGGCCACGGCGCTCCAGAGCATGAGCGTGCGCGGCGGCATGATGTCGGGCAGGTTGCCGAGCGCGGAGGCGAGCGTGCCCACGATGAAGCCGGCCTGCACGGCGATGGTGAGGCCCGCCCGCCCGCCGTCGCCCAGCTGCCACTCGCGAGAAAGCGACGGCAGGACGGCCGCCGCGCTGAACCAGAGCGACAGTGCGCCCAGCTCGGCGAGCGAGAGGAAGGTGAGGGCGCGCCAGCGCCCCGGGGCGTGATCCGCCACGCTATCTGCTCAGCGTGTAGCCGCGCGCTTCGAGGCAGGCGTAGTAGGCGCGCTGGGTCTCGTTGAGGTTCTTGTCGTAGAGGTACGGCCCCGCGAGCTGGGCGCCCGTGCCGCCGCCCGCGATGGCGCCCACGCTCGCGCCCGTGCCGACGATGCCGCTGGCCGAGCCCGCCGCGGCGCCGAGCCCGGCGCCCAGCGCGCCGCCCACGAGCAGGCCCGCGATGGCGCCTTCGGTCAGCGCCTTGTCGGGGTTGTAGCCCACCTGTTTCTGCGCCTGGAGGTTGCAGTCGAACTGGTCGCTGTCCATCTGCTGCGGCGATTGCCCTTTGGCCGGCGTGACGGTGTAGCGGGGGACGTTCTGGATGCATCCGCCGGCCACGAGCAACACGATGAGGCTCGCCGCAAACTCGCGTGTCCACGAGCTCATGCTGCTCCGAGAATACCATCCTTGGGATTGTTGACTAGCGCCGGAGCATCGCCTAGCATCGGGCAATGACCCCGTCGAGGATGACGCTGGAGGAGCATCTGGCCGGGCAGCAGGCTCGACTCGCCTCCTCGGACCAGGCTCGCGGCATGTCGGTGATCGTTGGCCGCATCGCCGCGGTCGCGGCTGTCATCGCCCAGGAGCTGGCGCACGCCGCGCTTCGCGATCAGCTGGGCTACGCGGGAGGCACCAATCTCACCGGCGATCAGGTCAAGAAGCTGGACGTGTGGGGCCACGACATCATGGCGGCGGCCCTGCGCAAGAGCGGCGCCTGTGCCGCGCTCGTGTCCGAGGAATCGCCCGAGCCCATCGAGATGTACGAAGGCAAGGGCCCGAACGGCCTCGTCGTCGCCTGCGACCCCGTGGACGGCTCGTCGAACCTCGAGGTCAACGGCACGGTGGGTACGATCTTCTCGGTGCGCCCGAGCCAGGGCATGGATCCCGCCGGGCCGGCGGCGCTCGGGCCGGGCACAGAGCAGGTGGCCGCGGGCTACGTCATGTACGGGCCCGCCACCACCCTCGTCTACACGGCGGGGAACGGCACGCATGGCTTCACGCTGGATCATGCGACCGGACAGTTTCTTCTCACCCATCCGGACATTCGCATCCCGAAGAAGGGCAGGACGTACGGCGTCAACGAGGGGAACTTCTCGACGTGGCATCCGGGGCAGCGCGCCTACGTGGAGCACCTGCGCACACCGGACAAGGCCTCCGGCCGGCCTTATTCGCTCCGCTACTCCGGCGCCATGGTTGCCGACGTGCACCGGACGTTCCTCGACGGCGGCATCTTCATGTACCCTGCTGACATGACCACCCCCGCCAAGCCCAAGGCCAAGCTCCGTCTCCTCTACGAAGTGGCGCCCATGAGCATGCTGGCCGAGCAGGCCGGCGGCCGATCCAGCACGGGCACCGAGCGCATCCTCGACATCAAGGCCAGCGAATACCACCAGCGGGTGGCGATCCTGATCGGCAGCCCCGACGACGTCGCGCTCGCTGAAGACTTCTACCGCAAGTAACCTTCCCAGAGAGGACGGCCCACCATGGAAAAGCGCGTCAGGGAAATTCTTTCCTGGTACGACAGCGAGAACGCCGGCACCCGGACCAATCTGGCTCGCATGCTCAATCACGGCCGTCTGGGCGGCACCGGGCGCCTCGTCATCCTGCCCGTGGACCAGGGCTTCGAGCACGGCCCCGCGCGGAGCTTTGCCGTCAACCCGGGCGGCTACGATCCGACCTATCACTTCCAGCTGGCGATCGATGCCGGCTGCAACGCGTATGCGGCGCCTCTCGGCTTTCTCGAGGCGGGCGCGGCGGAGTTCGCCGGGGACATCCCGCTCATCCTCAAGATGAACAACCACGACGTGCTCAACGACGAGAAGGACCCGCTCTCGTCCGTGACGGCGTCGGTGAAGGACGCGCTGCGGCTCGGCTGCGTGGCCGCCGGCTTCACGATCTATCCAGGCTCCGCCAGGGCGCAGACGATGTACGAGCAGTGCCGGGAGATGATCGCCGAGTGCAAGGCCAACGGCCTCGCGGCCGTGGTGTGGTCGTATCCGCGCGGGACCACCCTCAGCAAGCAGGGCGAGACGGCGATCGACGTGGTGGCGTACGCAGCACAGATCGCCGCGCAGCTGGGCGCGCACGTCATCAAGGTCAAGCCGCCCACGCAGCACATCGAGCAGGCCGAGGCCAAGAAGGCCTACGAGAAGGCCGCGGTGCCGATCTCCACGCTGGCCGAGCGGGTGCGCCACGTGGTCCAGTCGGCCTTCGGCGGCCGGCGCATCGTCATCTTCTCGGGCGGCGCCACCAACGAGAACGACGAGGCCCTCTACGAGGAATACCGGGCCATCCGGGACGGCGGCGGCTTCGGCTCGATCATCGGGCGGAACTCGTTCCAGCGGCCCAAGCCGCGGGCGCTCGAGTTCCTGTCCACGGTGATGAAGATCTACGCGGGCGAGCTGAAGTAGCCCGCTCCGTGGCGTCTGCTCCGACCGAAGGAGAGGTGCGCGACTACCTCCGCACCCTGTCCAACTGGGGACGCTGGGGCCAGGACGACGAGCTCGGCACGATCAACCTGATCACGCCGGAGAAGCGCGCGGCCGCCGCGCGGCTCGTCAAGGATGGAGTCAGCGTCACCTGCGCGCGCCCCTGGAGCACCGAGATCACGGCGGAGACCACCGTCCAGCCCATGCGCTTCATGGTGGACTCCGGGGAAGGGCGCGATCACGATCCCAACGAGCGGATCCTCCAGCGCCGCGGCGCCGCCGAGTTCATCGGCATGGTGTTCCACGGCTACTCCATCACCCACGTCGACGCGCCGCCGCACTACTTCTGGCAGGGCCAGTTCTACAACG
>Ga0335070_10007329_pt1 | contig 12942 bp, 11 predicted proteins | sample Lox_Sample_13_FD_206722 | JGI IMG/M metagenome (GOLD analysis project Ga0335070, IMG submission 206722) | Soil microbial communities from Loxahatchee National Wildlife Refuge, Florida, United States - Lox_Sample_1.3 | ecosystem: Environmental > Terrestrial > Soil > Wetlands | place: USA...
AGAGCATCACCGCGTCGGTGCCGTCGAGCACCGCGTTGGCGACGTCCGAGACTTCCGCGCGGGTCGGCACAGGGCTCGCGATCATCGACTCCATCATCTGCGTCGCGGTGATCGTGAGCTTGTTCTGCTCGCGCGCGAGGCGGATCATCTTCTTCTGCAGCGCGGGCACCGAGGCGTCGCCCACCTCGACCGCCAAATCGCCGCGCGCCACCATGATGCCGTCGCAGGCGCCCATGATGTCGAGCAGCGCGGCGTGCGTGACGGCCTCGGCGCGCTCGATCTTGGCGATCAGGAAGGCCTTGCCGCCCGAGGCGCGCAGGAGCTCCCGCGCCATGTACATGTCGGCGCCCGACTTGGGAAAGGAGACCGCGAGGTAGTCGGCCTGCAGGCGCGCCGCGGTGCGGATGTCCTCGATGTCCTTGGGCGTGAGCGCGGGCGCGGTCAGGCCGCCGCCCTGGCGGTTGATGCCCTTGTTGTTCGACAGCACGCCGCCGTGGCGCACGACGGTGTGCACCTCGTTGCCGCGCACCGCGGTGACGTCGAGCACGATCTTGCCGTCGTCCAGCAGCAGCACCGCGCCTTCGGACACGTCGCGCGGCAGCTCCTTGTAGTCCAGGCCCGCGCGGCCCGCGTCGCCGAGCTCGCAGGTCGCGTCGAGCACGAACTTCTGGCCCTTCACGAGCGTGACCTTGCCGTCCTTGAACTTGCCGACGCGAATCTTCGGCCCCTGCAGGTCGCACATGATGCCGACCGTGCGGCCGGTCTTGCGCGAGATCTCCTTCACGAGCGTCGCGCGCGCGAGGTGGTCGTCCGCGGTGCCGTGCGAGAAATTCAGGCGCACCACGTCGACGCCCGCGCGCACCATGCGCTCGAGCACTTCGGGCTCCGAGGAAGCGGGCCCGAGCGTGGCGACGATCTTCGTGCTGCGCAGCATCGCGCAAGTGTAGCAGTCAGCGCGCGCCGACGAGCTGCGCGAGACGATCGCGCACGCCCGTCATGTGCGGATGCAGCCGCAGCGCCGCCGCGAACGCGAGCGCGGCGCCGTGGCGATCGTTCCCCGAGGCCAGGATCTCGCCGACCGCGCCGAGCGCCGCGAAGTGGCGCGGCTCGATCTCGAGCGAGCGGCGCAGCGCGGCGAGGCTTTCCTCATCGCGCCCGCGCAGGAAATGCAGCGTCCCGAGCTTGTGCCAGCCCTCGGCCAGATCGGGCCGGCGGCGCACCAGCTGCGCAAGGCGTGTCTCGGCGATGTCGTAGCGGCGCGCCGCGATGTCGGTGGTCGCGCGATCGAGCGCGGCCTCGGCCTCCGCGTTGTCGTCCGACATCCAGCGGTCCCAGATGTGATCTTCAATTTGCGCGGCTTCCTCCGGTACCGCCGCACGCGCGAGCCGCGCGAAAAGCGCCGCGAGCGAGAAGCGCGCGCCCTTCGGCCGGCGCGCGCCCAGCGTGGCGACGACTCTCAGCACTTCGGCACTCTGCATCCGCGGCTCCTCTCGGCCACCGATGAAGCAGAGTCTAGGCGAATTGCTAGGCGCGCGCTTCGAGCGCCGCCACGGCGGGCAGCGTCTTGCCTTCGAGGAACTCCAGGAACGCGCCGCCCGCGGTAGAGATGTAGCCGATGCGGTCCGCGACGCCGAACTTGTTGATCGCGGCGATGGTGTCGCCGCCGCCTGCGACGGAGAACGCCTTCGAGTCCGCGATCGCGCGCGCGATCGCCTCGGTGCCGCGCGCGAACTGGTCGATCTCGAACACGCCGACCGGGCCGTTCCAGACGATGGTGCCCGCCTCCTTGAGGATCGCCGCGAGCCGCTCGGCGCTCTTCGGGCCGATGTCGAGGATCATGTCGTCGGCGCCGATGCCCGCGGCGCCGGTGACCGTGCCGCGCGCGCGCGCCGACATCTCGCCGGCGACCACGAAGTCCTCTGGAAGCGGCACGTCGGTCGCCGCCATGATCTTTTTCGCCTCCGCCACGAGGCCCGGCTCGGCGAGCGATTTGCCGACCGGCACGCCCTTGGCGAGCAGGAAGGTGTTGAGGATGCCGCCGCCCACGATCAGGCGGTCCACCCTTTTCGCGAGCGCCTCGAGGATCGTGAGCTTGGTGGACACCTTGGAGCCGGCGACGATCGCCACCAGCGGCTTCTTCGGCTGCGCAAGCGCGCGGCCGAGCGCGTCCAGTTCCGCGGCCATCAGCGGCCCCGCGCAGGCGATCTTCGCGAAGCGCGCGGCGCCGTGCGTGGTCGCCTCGGCGCGGTGCGCGGTGCCGAACGCGTCGTTGACGTAGACGTCGCAGAGCGCCGCGATCTTCCTGGACAGCGCCTCGTCGTCGGCCTTCTCGCCTGCGTTGAAGCGGCAGTTCTCGAGCAGCACGACCTCGCCCGGATCGACCGAAACGCCGTCGATCCAATTCCGGACAAGCCTTACTTCACGATTCAAGAACGACCCCAGGCAGGCCGCCACGGGCGCGAGCGAGTCTGCCTCGCTGAAGCTCCCCTCCTTCGGCCGGCCGAGATGCGAGGTCACCATCACCGCCGCGCCCTTCTCCAGCGCAAGCCGGATTCCGGGCACCGAGGCGCGAATGCGCGTGTCGTCGGTGATGCGGCCCTCCGCGTCCTGCGGCACGTTGAGGTCCGCCCGGATGAAGACGCGCTTGCCGCGGAGCTCCTGGTCCGCGAGGCGCCGGAACGCCACTACGCCGCCCTCATTTTGCTGCGTGCAGGGCGACCGTGGCGTCGAGCATCCGGTTGGAGAAGCCCCACTCGTTGTCGTACCAGCTCGCTACCTTGACGAGCGTGCCGCCCGAGACCTTGGTGAGCAGCGAGTCTACGATCGAGCTCGCCGGGTTATGGTTGAAGTCGGAGGACACGAGTGGATCGCTGGTGTACTCGAGGATGCCCTTCAACTCGCCCTCGGACGCCTTCTTCAGCACCTGGTTCACTTCCTCGACGGTCGTGGATTTTTTTGAAATAAAGCTCAAATCGACAATCGACACATTGATCGTCGGCACGCGGATCGCGTAGCCGTCGAGCTTGCCGTTCAGGTGCGGCAGCACGAGGCCCACCGCGGCCGCGGCGCCGGTCTTGGTAGGGATCATGTTCTGCGAGGCCGAGCGCGCGCGCCGCAGGTCCGAGTGGTAGACGTCGGTGAGCACCTGGTCGTTGGTATAGGCGTGCACGGTGGTCATGAGGCCCGAGACCACGCCGATGCCGTCGTCGAGCGCCTTCACGAGCGGCGCGAGGCAGTTGGTCGTGCACGAGGCGTTGGAGATCACCGTGTCGCTGCCCTTCAGCGTCTGGTGGTTGACGCCGTAGACGATGGTGCGGTCCACGTCCTTGTCGCCGGGCGCCGAGATGATGACCTTCTTCGCGCCGGCGGCGAGGTGCGCGCCGGCCTTGGCCTTGCTCGTAAAGAGGCCCGTGCACTCCAGCACCACATCCACGCCGAGCGCCTTCCAGGGCAGCTTCGCCGGGTCGCGCTCGGCGCAGACCTGGATACCCTGGCCGTTGACCTTGAGCGCGCTGCCGCTCACCTCCACCGTGCCCCTGAAGCGGCCGTGCGCGGTGTCGTACTTGAGCAGGTGCGCGTTGGTTTTCGCGTCGCCGAGGTCGTTGATCGCGACGAACTGCAGGTCGTGCTTCTTCGCGCTCTCGTAGAACGCACGCAGGATGTTGCGGCCGATGCGGCCGAAGCCGTTGATGGCTACCTTGATCGTCATGACAGAACGCTCCTTACCGCCTTTGCGACATTCTCCGGCGTGAAGCCGAAGTGCTTGTAGAGGTCTCCCGCGGGCGCGGACTCGCCGAAGCGGTCGATGCCGACCACCGCCCCCTCCAGCCCCACGTACTTCCTCCAGAAGTCCGTGACGCCCGCCTCTACCGCTACGCGCGGCAACCCTTTCGGCAGCACGCTCGCGCGATAGCCTTCGTCCTGGCGGTCGTACACGCGCGTAGAGGGCATCGACACGACGCGCACCGGAAAATCGAGCAGCTTTTGCGCCGCGAGCGCGAGCTGCACCTCAGAGCCGGTGGCGACGATCACGGCTCGCGCGCCGGGCGCATCGGCGAGCACGTAGCCGCCGCGCCGCACGCCCGCAAGCGCCGAGTCGTCGCGCGTGCAGAACGGCAGGTTCTGGCGCGACAGCAGCAGCGCCGTAGGGCCCTTGGCGCGCTCGAGCGCCGCCGCCCAGGCCGCCGCCGTCTCTACCGTATCGCAGGGCCGCCAGACCTCCAGGTTCGGGATCAGGCGCAGCGAAGCGGCGTGCTCGACCGGCTGGTGCGTGGGGCCGTCCTCGCCGAGCCCGATCGAGTCGTGCGTGAAGACGTAGATTGCGCGCAGCCCCATGAGCGCCGCCATGCGCACCGAGTTGCGCATGTAATCCGAGAACACGAGGAAGGTGCCGCCGTACGGAATGCAGCCGCCGTGCAGCGCGAGGCCGTTCATCACCGCGCCCATGCCGAACTCGCGCACGCCGTAGAAGAGGTAGTTTCCGCCGCCCTCCCTGCCGACCGCCTTCGAGCCCTTGACGATCGTCAGGTTGGAGGCGGCGAGGTCCGCCGAGCCGCCTACGAGCTCGGGCAGCGCGGGCACGAGGACTTCCAGAACGTTCTGCGAAGCCTTGCGCGTGGCGATGGCTTCCGCCTTTTGGTTCGCTTCCTTCAATAGAGAATCAACCAAGCCGGAAAAGCTTTCCGGCAATCTCCCCGAAGCCCTCCTCAGAAACTCCCTGGCGAGCTCGGGATGCGCTTTCTCGTAGGCGCTGAAGGCGCGCTTCCAGCGCCGCTCGGCGCGGCGGCCGCGCTCGAGCGCGTTCCAGCCGAGGCGCACGCCGTCCGGCACCTCGAACGGCGGATACTTCCAGCCGATCGCTTCGCGCGTCGCGGCGACTTCCTTCTCGCCGAGCGGCGCGCCGTGCGCACCGCCCGTATTGGCCTTGGTCGGCGCGCCCTTGCCGATGATCGTCTTCGCGCAAATCAGCGTAGGGCGTCCGCCGCTGCGCTTCGACTCGCGCTTCGCCTTCTTCAGCGCGCGATCGACCGCCTCGATGTCGTGGCCGTCCACGCCCGCGATCACCTGCCAGCCGTAGGCCTCGAAGCGCCGGCGCACGTCGTCGGTGTACCACTGCCGGATGCCGCCCTTCTCCGAGTCGATCGAGATTCCGTTGTCGTCGTAGACGGCGATAAGTTTGGATAAGCCCAAAGTGCCCGCCAGCGCGCAGGCCTCGTGCGAGATGCCTTCCATCATGCAGCCGTCGCCCATGAACGCGTAGGTGCGATGGTCGACGATGTCGTGGCCCGGCCGGTTGAACTCGGTCGCGAGCACGCGCTCGGCAATCGCCATGCCTACCGCGTTGGCGATGCCCTGGCCGAGCGGGCCGGTGGTGGTCTCCACGCCGGGCGCGAGGCCGAACTCCGGATGCCCCGGCGTCTTCGAGCCCAGCTGCCGGAAGCGCTTGAGCTCGGCGAGCGGCAGGTCGTAACCCGTGAGGTGCAGCAGCGAATACAGCAGCATCGAGCCATGCCCGTTGGAGAGCACGAAGCGGTCGCGATTCGCCCAGGACGGGTTGGCCGGGTTGTGCTGCAGGTTGCGGTGCCAGAGCGCCACCGCGATCTCGGCCATGCCCATCGGCATGCCCGGGTGGCCGGAATTGGCCGCCTGCACCGCATCCATGGCCAGCGCGCGCAGCGCGTTGGCCATGTCGTGTTCAGGTGCGGGGGGAAGCATTACCGCGACGGTCGCTTGAGCCGAAAAAGAATTCCGGGAGAGGCGCAAATTATAAAGGAGCGACTTCCTATAATCGGCCCATGGTCGACATGCCGTTCAACAGCCCGGCGGACTTCGCGGCCGGCGTGTCTGCGCCCGAAGCGTGGGAACAGGCGTTCTGGTTCGTGTTCAAAGCCGACCGCCTGCTGGTAGAACTCGGGCCGCCGAGCCCCCACCCCTCGGGCGACCTGCGGGTCCCGTCGCGCCCGAGCTGGGCCCGGCTGCCGTTGCTAAAAAACAACAATATGTTGTGGTTCGAGTCTGGCCGAGCGCTATATCTAGGGACCCTCGGCGGGGTGCCTTGCTGGGCAGCCGAGGCGCCGGCCGACGCCGGCCCGCCCCCGCCGGGACACGCCTGGGAAGGCCTGCGCACGCTGTTCTCGGTGCTCGACGATGCCCATTTCGCGCTCGCCGGCCGTGCCATCCAGCTCGTCGATTGGGACCGCAACCACCGCTACTGCGGGCGCTGCGGCACGCCGACGGCAGCGAAGGCCGAGGAGCGGGCGCGCGTCTGCCCGGCCTGCCGCCTCACGGCCTATCCGCGCATCGCGCCGGCAGTGATGGCGCTCGTGCGCCGCGAGCGCGAGATCCTGCTCGGGCGCGGCCCGCATTTTCCGCCCGGCATGTACAGCGCGCTCGCCGGCTTCGCCGAGCCCGGCGAGACGCTGGAGCAGTGCCTGGCGCGCGAAGTCGCGGAGGAAGTCGGCGTGCAAGTGTCGCGAATCCGCTACTTCGCGAGCCAGCCCTGGCCGTTTCCGAACTCGCTGATGATCGCGTTCGTCTGCGACTGGGCGGGCGGCGAGATCCGTCCGCAGGCCGGGGAAATCGAGGACGCGCGCTGGTTCGACGTATTGCAATTGCCGAAACTTCCGAGCAGAATCTCCATCGCGCGCAGATTGATCGACGCGGTGGTCGGCGAGATGCGCGGCGGCGAGGGACAAAACAAGAATTGAACGAAGCCGACGAACACAGTTGCAGACCGCATTGCGGTCACGCCAAGGCGCAGCCCGGACAATCAGGCAGAGGGTTGCGCCTTCGCTTTTTCAGGGGGCCGCGCGCATGAGCGACGAGACTGCGGGCGGCGAGCCGCTCCTCATGGAGCCGCTGAACGACTCGACCGGCTTCTACGTGAAGGCCGCGCGCCAGGTCGGCGAGTGGCAGACCCGGTTCCACAAGCTCGCGGTGTACGACACGCCGCATTACGGCCGCGTGTTCCGCCTGGACGGCTGCAACATGACCTCCGAGCGCGAGGAGTACGTCTGCCACGAGAACCTCGTGCACCCGGCGCTGACCGCGCACACGGCGCCGAAGAAAGTCCTGATTCTCGGCGGCGGCGACGGCGGCGCCGCGGAGGAAGCGCTCAAGCACCCCTCGGTCGAGCAGGTGACGCTGTGCGAGGCGGATGAAGAGCTGCTGAAGATCGCGAAGGAGCACTTCTTCGCGGTGCACCGCGGCGCGTTCGACAATCCCAAGCTGCGCCTGGTGGTGGGCGACGGCATGAAGTTCGCGCGCGAGACGCACGAGCGCTACGACCTGATCGTGCTCGACCAGCACCCGCAGGCCGTACCCGCGGCGCCGCTGCATGCGGCGGAGTTCCTGCAGCACTGCCGCGCCGCGCTCGCGCCGGGCGGCGCCCTCGTGCTGCACCTCGGCGCGCCCGTGGCGCGGCCGGAGCACGTCGGCGAAATCGCGCAGCGCCTGAACGGCATCTTCCGCATCGTGCGGCCGTACACGATGTACGTGCCGCTCTACGGCGCGCAATGGGCGATGGCGGTGTGCTCGGACAAGCTCGACCCGAAGTCGATCACCGCCGACGAGATCGACCGGCGCATCGAGCAGAGAAAACTGCACGACCTGCGCTTCTACAACGGCGAGACGCACGAAGGCGTGTTCGCGCTGCCCAACTTCGTGCGCGACCTCGTCGTGCCGCCGCGCGTGAAGCTGCAGGCGCGCGGCCGGCGCCTGGGCGTCGTGCACGCCGCGGCGATGAAATAAGGAACTGCTACAGACCTCGCGCCAAGACGAGGACCGGGAGGGGCGCTTCGGCGCCCCTTCCTTTTTAGGCGACCGACTTCAGCACCTCGCGCGCCGTGCCGAACAGCTGGTCGATCTCGGACTTCTGCACGATGAGCGGCGGCGCGAGCGCGATGGTGTCGCCGCTCACGCGCATGTAGCAGCCCTTCTCGAAGGCCTTCACGTGCGCCTCCAGCCCGCGCGCGCTCGGCGCGCCCGCGCGCGGCGCGAGCTCGATCGCCGCGATCAGGCCGATGTTGCGGATGTCGATCACGTTCGGGCAGTCCTTCAGCGAGTGCGCGGCCTCCTCCCAGTACGGGGCGAGCTCGGCGGCGCGCGTGAGCAGGCCCTCGTCCTCGTAGACCTTGAGCGTGCCCAGGCCCGCCGCGCAGGCGAGCGGGTGCGCCGAGTAGGTGTAGCCGTGCGGCAGCTCGATAGCGAGCTCCGGGCCGGTCATGAAGGCCTCGTAGAGGCTCTCCTTCATGAACACCGCGCCCATCGGCACGGTGCCGTTGGTGATTCCCTTCGCGGAGGTGATGAGGTCGGGCATCACGCCGAAGTGATCCGTGGCGAACGGCTTGCCGAGCCGGCCCCAGCCGGTGATCACCTCGTCGAAGATCAGCAGGATGCCGTGCTTGTCGCAGATCTCGCGCAGCTTCTGCAGGTAGCCCACCGGCGGCACGAAGATGCCGCCGGAGCAGGCCACCGGCTCTACGATGACCGCCGCGATCGTCGACGGATCGTGCAGCTGCGTGAGGCGCTCGAGATCCTCGGCGAGCTCGGCGCCGTGCTTGGGCTGGCCGCGCGAGAAGGCGTTCCTCTGCAGGTCGTGCGTGTGGCGGATGTGGTCCACGCCCGCGACCAGCGCGCCGAAGATCTTGCGGTTGCCGACGATGCCGCCCACAGCGGTGCCGCCGAAATTGACGCCGTGGTAGCCCTTCTCGCGGCCGATCAGGCGCACGCGGTGGCCCTCGCCGCGCACGCGGTGGTAGGCGAGCGCGAGCTTGAGCGCCGTGTCCACCGACTCGGAGCCCGAGTTGGTGAAGAAGATCTTCGTCATGCCCTCGGGCAGGAACTTGGTCAGGCGCTCGGCGAACTCGAACGCGAGCGGGTGGCCCATCTGGAAGCTCGGCGCGAAGTCGAGCGTGGCGACGCCCTTTTGCACCGCCTCGACGATCGGCTTGCGGCAGTGTCCCGCGTTGACGCACCACAGCCCCGAGGTGCCGTCGAGGATCTTGCGGCCCTCGGGCGTGTAGTAGTACATGCCCTCGGCGCGCGCCATGAGGCGCGGCGCCTTCTTGAACGCGCGGTTCATCGAGAACGGCATGAAATACGGCGAGCGCTCCAGCGTGGCGGCAATGCTTTCCGGGCGAGCGCGTTCGTTCATGGCGAGGTCCCCTCTGGCTAGTCTTTCAATACTAGCGCGGGCCAGCGCCGGGGAATACACTTTCCGCAAGAAGGGGGAAGGGAGGGGGGACATGCGCGCACGCAAACGCAGTGCCGCGATCACGCTGGTGCTCGCGGGCAGCGCCGGCCTGGGCGGCTGCGGCTCGCCGGTGGAGCAGCGCGACGCCTATGCCACGCAGGCAGCCTGCGTGCGAGACTGGGGCAACGCCGCGCTATGCGAGCCGGTACGCGACGGCCGCTATTCGTCGAGCTACTTCTACGGCCCCGCGTACTACGGCAACGGCACGACGTATTCGCTCTTCGGGCGCACGCGCAGCCCCAAGCTCGAAGGGAGCCCCAACGCGATGGACGTGCAGCGCGTGAGCACGGGCACGGTGGCCGGCTCGCGCACTTCCCAGCTCGCGATGCGCACCGGCGCCGGCAGGAGCAACGTCTCGCGCGGCGGCTTCGGCTCGACGTCGTCTTTTCACGCCTCGTCGGGCAGCTGATCCCTCGGACGATGCGGCGGCAGGCGCAGCAGCCCAGGGCCAACTGGCGCCAGCGCTGCGAGGAGGCCGGGTTCAGCTTCCACTCGATGGGCGGGACATACTGGGACGAGTCCGCGTGCTACGCGTTCTCCGCGGACCAGGTGGACCGGCTCGAATCGGTCAGCGCCGAGCTGCACCACCTGTGCCTGCAGGCGGTGAAGGAAGCGATCAACTCGCGCCGCCTCGCAGAGTTCGCGATCCCCGAGCCCTACCGGGAGCTCGTGGCGCAATCCTGGGAGCGCGCGGAGCCGTCGCTCTACGGGCGCTTCGATTTCAGCTGGGACGGCGAGGGCGAGGCCAAGCTCCTCGAGTACAACGCCGACACGCCGACCGCGCTGCTGGAGGCGAGCGTCGTGCAGTGGCATTGGCTGGAGGACACCCATCAGGACGCGGATCAATTCAATTCCCTGCACGAGAAGCTGGTCGCGCGCTGGCAGGTCCTGAGCGAAGCGCTCGGCGGCGGGCTTCTGCACCTTGCCTGCGTGCGCGACAGCGAGGAGGACCTCGGCAACGTAGAGTACCTGCGCGACTGCGCGCTGCAGGGCGGCTGGGACGCGCGCCGCCTCGACATCGAGGACCTCGGCTGGGACGGCGAGCGCTTCCTCGACCTGGAGGACGTCCCGGTCGAGACGCTGTTCAAGCTCTACCCCTGGGAGTGGCTGGTGCGCGAGGAATTCGGCGAGCACCTGCTCGGGCGGCCGGCGCGGCTCATCGAGCCCGCCTGGAAGATGCTGCTCTCGAACAAGGCGCTGCTCGTGCTGCTGTGGGAGATGAACTACGGGCACCCGAACCTGCTGCCGGCCTATTTCACGCCGCAGAAGTTCGCCGGCGACTACGTGAAGAAGCCGCTGCTCGCGCGCGAGGGCGCGAACGTAACGATCCGCAGCCGCGGCACGGTGCGCTGGCAGCCCGGGGACTACGGCAAGGAAGGCTACGTCTACCAGGGCGTCGCGCCGCTGCCCGCATTCGACGGCCGCTATCCGGTCATCGGGTCGTGGATCGTCGGCGACGCGCCCGCGGGAATGGGAATCCGCGAGGACGACTCGCCGATCACCAAGAACTCAAGCCGCTTCGTGCCGCACTATTTCAGCTGAGGTGACGACCATGGATTTCATCAAGCTCTCGCTCTCCGGCTTCGACGAGTTCCTGATCTACGCCGGCCTTGCCGTGGCCTTCGTCTACGCCTACATGATCCTGTATCTGTGGCTCACGCCCTACAACGAGCTCAAGCTCATCAAGGAGGGCAACGTCGCCGCCGCGCTGAGCCTGTCGGGGTCGGTGCTCGGCTTCACGCTGCCGCTCGCCGCGGCGATCGTCCATAGCGTGAACGCCTGGGACATGATGCTCTGGGGCGTCATCGCCGCGCTGGTGCAGCTCTTCGTCTATGTCGCGATCCGCTACACGCTGCTCAACGTCGTGCGCCGCATCCCCGACGGGCAGGTCGCCACCGGCATCGTTCTCGCCACCATCTCCGTGTCCGCCGGCATCCTGAATGCCGCCTGCATGACATACTGAGCTCCACGCAAGATTCCAACGGGTAGAAACGATGGCAGAGACGAAGCTCCCCGTGTCCGTTGTCGCATCCGACGCGCCGCCGCGCGCGAAGCAGACCGGTTATCCGCCGAAGATGGCGAAGATGGTCGAGGGGCGCCTGAAGCGCCCGCTCGGGGATCTTTTCGGCCTGACGAATTTCGGCGTCAACCTGACGAGGCTCGCGCCGGGCGCGTACTCGGCGTTGCGGCACGCGCACGCGAAGCAGGACGAGTTCGTCTACGTGCTGGAGGGCGAGCCGACGCTGATCACCGACGCCGGGGAAACTCCATTGAAGCCCGGCATGTGCGCCGGCTTCAAGGCGGGCACGGGCGACGCGCACCATCTGCGCAACCGCACGCAGAAGGACGTCCTCATCCTCGAAGTGGGCGACCGCACGCCCGGCGATTCGGGAACGTATCCGGACGACGATCTCGTCGCCGTGCAGGGCGCGGACGGCAAGTGGCAGTATCGCAGGAAGGACGGAACGCCCTACTAGAAACAGGGAAACCCGGGTTTCCCCGCTACCCTTTCCTAGTCGCCGAAGCCGTCGGCGACGCGCAGGTCGACGAGATTCGGCCGGCCGCTCGCGAAGGCCTCGCGCAGCGCGGGCGCGATGTCCTGCGGATCGGCGACGCGGCGCGCCTCGAGGCCGAAGGACCGCGCGAGGTGGAGGAAGTCGATCTCCGGATCGCGCAGGTCCATGCCGGTGAACTTGGCGCTCTGGCGCATCGCCACCAGCCGCTCCTTGATGATGCGATAGCTGCGGTTGTTGGCGATGACGTAAGTGATCGGCAGTTTCAGGTGCGCCGCAGTCCAGAGCGCCTGCACGCCGTACATCGCGCTGCCGTCGCCTACGATTACCGCTACCGGGCGCCCGGGCAGCGCGAGGCTGACGCCCACCGCGCCCGGCAGCGCGAAGCCCAGGCCGCCGCTCGCCAGGCCGAAGAACCCGCGCGGATCGCGCACCGGCAGCAAGCCCGCCAGCGACACCGTAGAGGTCAGTCCCTCGTCCAGCACCACCGTGTCTTTCGGCAACGACTCGGTGAAGCGCAGCGCGAGGTATTTCGGGTCGATGGGCTTCGTTTCCGCCGCGAGCATCGCCTCGATGCGCGCCTTGTCGCGCTGCGCGCTCCAGTTGCGCGGCTTGAGCTCGGCGAGGCGCCTTTCAGAGGCGGCCGCCTGCGCCGGCGTGCGCTTCGCGCGCAGCAGCGGCAGCAGCGCCGCGAGCGTCTGCTTCACGTCCGCCTGCACTGCGAGGTCGGTGCGGTAGTTCTTGCCGAGCTCCCAGCCGCGCTCGGAGAGGTGGATCACCGGCAGCGAAGGCGGCAGGGGCTCCACCGGGCTGTACACCGACATGCGCAGCAGGTCGGCGCCGAGGCAGAAGAGAAGGTCGTAAGGCTCGAGCAGGCTGCGCACCAGCTTCTGCGAGCGCGTGAACGAGCCCATGCAGGCCGGGTGCTCGACCGGGAACTGCGCGCTGTAGGGCACCGGCGATTGGTACACCGCCGCGCCGAGCAGCTCGGCGAGCTCGGCCGCCTCCGCGAACGCGTCGCGCGCCGCGAGCTCCTGTCCTGCCAGGATCGCCGGCGCCTTCGCGGCGAGCAGCATCTCGGCGAGCCGCTCCAGCGTCGTGTCCGAGGGCCGCGTCGCCGCGTCCACGCGCACCGGCCGGCCCAGGTCGAGCTCGACAGACTGGTCGAGCACGTCG
>Ga0335070_10007331_pt1 | contig 12942 bp, 13 predicted proteins | sample Lox_Sample_13_FD_206722 | JGI IMG/M metagenome (GOLD analysis project Ga0335070, IMG submission 206722) | Soil microbial communities from Loxahatchee National Wildlife Refuge, Florida, United States - Lox_Sample_1.3 | ecosystem: Environmental > Terrestrial > Soil > Wetlands | place: USA...
ATTCGAGTTAATTCAAAGTTTCTTCTTTGCTAAATTATTGATTTGATTGAATCTCAATTTTTGAAAAGTCAAACAACTGTCGAAAATGAGTTAGAGATTGGTCGCAACCGGGGTCTTGTCTGTAATAAGCGTAATTGAAAGGATGTTTAAGAGAGTTCACGAGTTTGGTGATTATCAATAGGCAGTTACAAAAGAGGGAGATGGATGGGAAGGCAAGGGTGGAGCTCTAAACACTATGTAAACATTGTTAACGGGATTATAGTGCTTAGCTCACCCTCTTCGCATAGGAAAGAGCCATCTTTCCCAAAATGTACGTGACCGCTACGATTCCAGTTCCTAAAACAAATGTGACAGCCATCATTCCGATCCAAAGTGTTTTCATTTTACGTTTCCTCCTTCAGAATTTGTCGTTCTCTTAAACAAAAAACCCGCGGCTGAAATATAGTAGGCCACGGGTTTAGCAAAATTTCTTTTGCTTCGGCAACCCGGCTATCCCAGGAGCCTGGGACCCGTGGCTTTCCCCGCCTCCCCTCTCCGGAGAAGCAGGCCCCCCACCATTCCGGCGGGCAGGCGTCCCACGATTACTCGTGGTTTGGCTTTATCGGCAATCCAATTTTTTAAATCTGTCTTATATCGGAGCAAATTCAATGCCAAAAACAGATTTTATAGTTAACCATTCGATTTTTATGTATTTTTATCGAACATTAAGAATTCGCATCCGGCGGTGATGTGCCTTTTTTTGGTCCAAAGAATTAGCAATCTTTTGATGGTTACTCCTAGATTTCCATCAGATCTTTTCCCGCAATCACCTTCCCTTCGAAATGGGTTCTTGCGCCTTCTATCCACATTTCATCTGTCAGCGAAGGATCATCCGAAGGAACAAAGTGATTTAAGACCAGGGTCTTTACCCCTGCTTCTTTGGCAACTTTCCCGACATCGATATGAGTCGTATGGGAGGCCACTATGTGTTCTACGAGTCTTTCGGCATTGGGGACTCTGGCCATTAATCTGGCCAAGGAGGGCTTATGGATGACCTCGTGGACCAGTACATCGGCGCCCTGGGCGAGCTTGATTAAGTTATTCCAAGGAGTGGTGTCTCCTGAAAAGACAATGGATCGATCGGGCGTATCGAAACGATAAGCAAAACAAGGTTCAACCGGAGGATGATTTACCAGCGCAGCAGTGACCTTGACAACTTCATTTTGCATCACGATCCCATCCTTGCTGAACTCATGCGCAAAAATCATTGGCGTCAGGGGAGGCCTGCCTTCATCAGGAATTCGAATGTTGATATCATAAGCATTCATCTCGAAATAGAGCTTTGTTATTCTTTCTAAAGGTGGCGGTCCGTAGGAATCGATGCGCCCTTTAAACCCGGAAGCCCACGCGTTGTAAATGAGGTTCCCGTAGTTAAGGTTATGATCAGAGTGATGGTGAGTGATAAATATGTACCTGAGATTTCGAAGGGGTACGTTGGCAAATACCAGTTGGCGGCTGACACCTTCTCCGCAATCGACGACATAGGGAACATCATTGACCAGCACCACCGCCGAAGATTGGTTTCGCACCTTATTGGGCCGCGGTCCTCCTCCCGTTCCCAATAAGATCAACCGTGTCCCCGTCTTCGAAGCGGGAGAATCTTTAGCCTGTGAAAAAACTTCTTTTGTTACTAAACCGCTCAGCACAATCGCCGTAGAGCCTGTTAAGAACTGCCTTCTTGAAATTCCTTTCTTCTCCTTTTCCATTTTTAACCTCCTGTGGAACGGTCTCGATGAATAGGGGCATTTTATTGAAGCGGAAGAGAATAGTCAACCTTTCGACTCCTGTTTCTGTCCCTCGGCTCCGCTCGGGACGGCGAACCTGCCGAACCGAGGAGCTAGGTCTCGCTCACGGTTGACCCTGAGTGGCGGCTCTTGACCCACCGTGAAAGGTGGGGCTTGCCTTCGAGCCGAGCCCTTCGATTGAACTCAGGGCCTTGAGCCTGTCGAAAGGCTTAGGCCGAGGGGGCGACGCCGAATGGGTCAACACGAATGTCAATAGCGGGAGGATGTAACCAACCGGGTTGCTAATAAATTCTCTTAGGATTTCGGGCATTTCCGCATAAGAATGGAAAAAGAGTAAAATGGAGTAAAATCGCGTAAAAATTTCTTTACAAGAGAGAATGTGTGTGCTATTTTATAAACGCGGCGGTGAAGGGGTCCGAAGCGGAGGAGCCGCCATGGAAACAAAAGTGGGAGACACGGTGAGAAGTATTTTAAACGGCATGGAATACAAGGTTAAGAAGATCGTGAAAAGCTTGGCTGTCCTTGAATCGCAGGATGGGAAAAGTAAGATCGTTACAGAGGTTGATGCCCTGAGACTATTCTACCGCGAAAAGGAGGACATCAAAGCATGAAACAAGACATGATAAGACCCCTTCCCGCCATTATTTTTGATCAGGACCGTCTTCTCCCAAGTTTCGTCGTTATATTGTCCTATTTTTAGATCTGTTCACCCTCCTTCAATTCCTTCTCTTAGCATACTTCCAAAATGGCGATCATTCTCAATCGTCCCCAAGTCATCAATGCGCTCACTACTGACATGATTCGATTGATTCGGCAGGCTTTGGATGAAGCCAGGATAAGGATGACCAGCCTCGATGGCAGCCTCCTACTGTTGGCGAAGTGCCTCCCTTAGAAGTGGCTTGATACGTTTGGCGGCGCCGGGGAGTCGGAGAGTTGACTGGGGTGGTTTCGAAACTCTTGGTACGGGCATGGAGGAAGGAGATGGTTGCTCAGGGCGAGGAAAGGCTTCTCAAGAAGTCCATCAGCTTATCCAGATCCTCCGTGGAGATATCAACGAAGTATACGCCAGTCCGGTAATCTCCCCAATTCTCCCCGGCATAAATATCCGTCCAGACCACCTGAACCAGCGTCTCAACGGTTTCTAACGCTTTTCCTGAAGGGAAAAATAGTTTCAACATCAACTGCTGCCCGAGTTCCACTCGCTCCGGAAGGTAGAGCAACAATCCCCCCTCACTGATATTGACAGCTCGGCCGTGTTTGACAAACAAGGTACTTCGAGCATATTCTACCGGCAAATCAACATTAAATCGGGGGTGTTTCCTCTTTTCAAAGTTGACAATCCCGTAGCGAGTTCTGGCTGTTTTCTCTTCTTTTTCCACAAAACCCTTTCGATGTGGATATGGCTCAAATGGTGTCGAACTATTTATACAGACTTTAATCGAAAGAGTCAACAAAAAATTAAGGGAAGAAACCGGTTCGCACGATGGCTGGGGGGCAAGGATTCGAACCTCGGTTGATGGAGCCAGAGTCCACCGTCCTACCGCTAGACGACCCCCCATTCTCAAAACCGCATCGCGCACAGGACAAGACGCACAGCGTTTTGGTCTCTAATATAAACGATACAATCGAAAAAGTAAAAGGATCAACATTAAAAAGATCACGGTCTGAGCCTCCTCTGAATTTTAGCTTCATACTTCTTAGAAGGCAATCCAACTTGTTAAACGATTGGGCCTTGCGAGACGGATAGGATATGATATATGATGATGCGGAATGAGAGCACGAAAGGAACGGAACCTATGACCCAAGCCCTTTCATCGCCCCCCTCAGATTTTATAAGGGAAGTTATTGATGAGCACATCAGAACCGATAGGTTTCAGGGCCGCGTGGCCACGCGCTTTCCACCCGAACCAAATGGCTATCTCCATATCGGACACGCCAAGTCGGTCTGTCTCAATTTCGGCATTGCCGCGCAGTATGGTGGAACCTGTAATTTAAGAATGGATGATACAGACCCGAGCGGTGAATCTCTTGAATATGTAGAATCCGTCATCAACGACGTGCACTGGCTTGGATTCGATTGGGAAGATCGTCTTTTCTATGCATCAGACTATTTTGAGCAACTCTACCAATATGCCGTCCAGCTCATTAAGATTGGCAAAGCTTACGTCTGCAGTTTGAGCGCAGATGAAATCAGGGAGCAAAGGGGCACCCTGACGGAGCCGGGAAAAGAAAGTCCTTATCGGAACCGCTCGGTCGAAGAGAACCTGGATCTTTTCAGCCGGATGCGGGCTGGAGAATTTGAGGACGGGGCGTGTGTGGTTCGAGGCAAAATCGATATGGCCTCTCCGAACATCACGATGCGAGACCCAGTCTTCTACCGCATCAAGCGAGCCACCCACTACCGTACCGGGACAAAATGGTGCATTTACCCCATGTACGACTTTGCTCATTGCCTTTCGGATTCCATCGAAAAAATCACCCACTCGATCTGCACTCTAGAATTTGAAAACAACCGCCCTCTATATGATTGGATCCTGGATCAACTAAGTGTGGCCCATCATCCTCAGCAAATCGAATTTGCACGTCTCAATCTCAGTTACACGGCTCTCAGCAAGCGACGACTCATTGAACTAGTGGGGAAAGGGTATGTGACGGGTTGGGACGACCCACGAATGCCTACCATCGCGGGAATGAGGAGACGAGGCTACACACCCGAGGCGATCCGGAACTTCTGCGATCGCATCGGAGTTGCCAAGAATGATAGCCTCATTGATATGGCCTTGCTTGAGCATTGTGTCCGCGATGACTTGAATGAGCACGCGCCCAGGGTCATGGGTGTCCTGCGGCCCCTTCGCTTAGTCATCGATAACTATCCCGAAGCAAAGGTGGAGGAGTTTGAATGTCCCAACCATCCGCAGAATCCGGGCATGGATTCGCGGAAAGTTCCTTTTTCGAAGGTATTGTGCATCGAACGGGATGATTTTCAAGAAACTCCAGCCAAAAAATACAACCGCCTCGGTCCCGGCCGAGAGGTGCGCCTGCGGTATTCCTACATCATCAAGTGCGTTAGCATGGTCAAGGACCCGAAGACCGGCGAAGTCGTGGAAGTTCACTGCACCTATGATCCAGAAACTCGAAATGCTCCGCCGAAAGACGGGCACAAAGTGGAAGGGGTCATTCACTGGGTGTCAGAAGACTATTCGGTTCCTGTCCAGGTACGGCTCTATGATCGCCTGTTTCAGGTTGCCAACCCGATGAGCGAAGGAGATGATTTTACGAAATATCTGAATCCGAACTCGCTGGAAACCGTTGCTTTGTGCCGTGTAGAGCCGAGCCTAGCAGGTGCGACACCGGGAAGCAAATATCAGTTCGAAAGGCTGGGTTATTTCTGCGTTGACCCGAAGGATTCTTCTCCCAAGAAACTTGTGTTCAATCGTATCGCCACACTTCGCGATTCCTGGGTCAAAATCGCTGGCCAGGAAAAGAAATAGGAAAAATTTGATTATTTCCGTGCTCAAATCAATTACGGTTAAGAACCTTTTCACTTTGTGCCATAGACAATACCGTATACGGAATTACTCCGCTGTCTCTTTCCATTACTGACATAATCCACATAACATTCCAATCGTTGTGACCCATAGGCGCAAGCAGAAAGCCACACGCTGAAATTCCCCAGTTTAGATCCATATCTCACATCCTCTGCCCTATAAACGCCCGTGCCAGAATCTGGACAGGTGCAAACGGCTCTGATAATCTCTGCACTACCATCTGACTCAAAATTGATAATAAATCTATAAGAACCTACCACTCTCAGATTCCCATTTTCAGGCACCTGCATTTTTAACAATCTTAGCTCTCCTTCACGGAGAGGTTCTGTGGCACACGAGGAGATCACCAACAAAACGCCCAAACCGATTATCACACTTAATTTAGACCTCATCCTCACATACCTCCTTTCTTTGTCATCTGGATTTCTTAAAAGAAACAACTTTTGCCCGGTACCGACTTTACGCTTTACCGTAAAAAGACTTAACGTATTCGTACGCGGCATTAATCTCCTTTATTTTTTCTTCCGCTTTCTTTTGAAGGCGTGGATTACCCACAAATCGATCAGGATGCCAGACATTCGCCAAATCTCTATAGGCCTGGGTTACTTCCTCCGGTGAGGCACCTGGTTTAAGTCCGAGCATGTCAATACACTGATTCATCTTCCCGGGTCTTGTCTCCCTTTTCGATTTACGCAAAGACAGAATAACATATACGAATAGAAAAATGATTATTCCGATAAAAATATTTCTCATAATTGTCCCGTCTTCATTTCTTTGTTGCCCCGGCTCACATCTCCAGAAACTCCTTCTTACTTGATCACACCCAAATCATATTTTTCGAAATGCCATTATAAATCAAGTCAGCTTGAAATTCTAATCAGAAATACAATCCCTTCCGTGGGGTCTTTTCTGCTCTCGGAGCCAGAGGCCCCATGGGTCCGTAGGCCAAAGAGTGGGATTTCCCCCGTTTCTCTGAGAGACTGCACCGTGCGCAATATAATGAAGAGCTGCGTCATGATCTTTAACGCGGAATGTAATGCCAGGACAGGGTTAATAGATTATCTTCATCTAATTTTACTCCTGTGCCAATTCTTTCCCCTTCTCTGTTCAAGGTATTAGCCAGCCAGAGTGCGTCGTCCCTTGACGTTCGGTTCACCTTGAAGTGTTCGATCCGAGTGGGAATCATTTGCAATTCAACGAGCTTTCCCGTCCAAGGGTCCATGCTCGCAAAGTACATGAGGCCCAGATCACCCCTGTAGTACTCGTCACCCCCGATGCCCTCATAGTCATTCAGAAAATCTCCGCAGCCGTAAAGGATAAGCTTGTCATGAAAGACTTCAATCCCCTTGACATGATGTGAAGAATGGCCATGAATAATGTCGACCCCTGCCTCATCAATCAGTTGATGAGCGAAATGGATTTTCCCCTGAGGGATATCATATCCCCAGTTGCTTCCCCAGTGGACCGAAGCCACGACTATATCACGCTCCTGTTTTGCCTCTTTCACTTTCTTCCGGATGCGCTCGATCGTGTCATCCGAGAAATCTTTGAGCCAATTGACCCCGGGTCTCTGCTCGGAAGCACCCCAGCCCAAAGGGACACCGCTTGTCGGCGACCCGAAGGCGAACACGACAACCCTCCCCTTCCCTTTCATCTCCATGATAACGGGAGCTTCCGCTTCCTTGAGGTCTATCCCCGCGCCTACACTCCTTATTCGTGCCCTTCTTAATGTTTCAAGCGTCTCTTTGAGGCCGGCGTAGCCCCAGTCGAGGACATGGTTATTTGCAAGAGAGCAGACGTCGATCTTGGCCGCGGTAATACAATCAATGTTCTCCGGATGCATTCTGTAATGGATCCCCTTATCTTTCCAATAATCGTCACTCCTGGTGACGCTTGTTTCCAGGTTGATGAGCCTTAAATCGGGTCCCATTCTCTTTAACTCATCAAGAGCGTCTCCCCAGATGTAGGCCGGGTCCACAGAGCGTGGAATCGGACCGTTTAGTCTCTCGGCAATTTCCACATACCCCCTGGCATCTTTCATATAACCCTCGTGGAGGACCGGATCACTTTGGTGTACCAGAATCTGGTCGACACCCCTTCCGGTCATGACGTCGCCGCACACGAAGATCTTAATCATATCAGTCTTTCTTAATCGCCAGGCAGATTCCTGGCTGGTCAGAATCATTCAGGAAGAACCTCCTTCATTCTTTATTAATTATAAAGAAAGACATAGAAAATATCTTATCCCTTCAAGGCCTCCCTCATCCCTCCCTGCCCGCCGGTAGGCAGGGTAAGGAGAATTTAAAGTTGGCTTGGAAGAAGTTTACTCTTGAAGTAAGTAGCGTGGCAACTGTTTTTATCGAAATATCTTCGAGAATTTAGTATATTATATTTAGAAAGGTATTTGTCAGCATTCTGATGAAAATTTGGTTGCGGTTTAGGGTTATGGCTACGAAGCCGGTTTCGTTTAGGGTCTAATGGCCACGTGAACTTCTTGAGCCCATGAACGTAACCGAATGACGATTCGGGCATCGTTTCCCTTTAACGTAACCGAAACACTTTATTTTCTACGAAATCGAGGTGGTCGACATGGCTAAATTGGTGCTACCCCGGCGGATCATGAAAAGAGACGGGTCCGTGGTTCCTTTTGATCGGCGAAAGATTGAGCGGGCCATTCAAAGGGCGGCCGATGAGGTGTTGCGGGACAAGGCGAGATCGATCAAAATCGGTTCTTCTGTCACCGACGTAGTGATTCGGAAGACGATATTAGCCTTCAAAAATAGAATCCCCACGGTAGAGGCTATCCAGGACATCGTTGAAGCAGCGTTGATGGAAGAAGGTTACAGTCACATCGCCAAAGCCTATATTCTCTACCGGGAAAGACGAAGTGAAGTCCGCCTGGTCAAATCTGCGTTTGGCTTAAAAGATGACTTGAAATTGCCCCTTAATACATTAGAGGTGTTGAGACGGCGGTACCTCTTGAAGGACGACGACAGAAACGTCGTTGAAACTCCGAGTGAACTCTTTCGAAGGGTTGCAGCCCATGTCGGCCAGGGAGAGAGAAATTTCAAATCCAGTGTGACCGGAGAGGAAGCGGAGGAACATTTTTACCGTATGATGCGGAGCCTTGAGTTTATACCAAACTCACCCACTCTCATGAACGCAGGGACTTTGCTCGGGCAACTTTCCGCATGTTTTGTCATTCCCGTAGAGGATTCCATAGGAGGAATATTCGAAGCCCTGAAGGACATGGCAAGAATTCATCAAACAGGTGGGGGCACAGGATTTAGTTTCTCGCGTCTGCGCCCTCAGGGCGATCTCGTGGCTTCGACGAAAGGAGAGGCTTCCGGACCCATTTCATTCATGGAAATCTTTGACAAAGCCACTGGGGTGATCCTGCAGGGAGGAAGGAGGCGCGGTGCGAACATGGGTATTTTGCGCTGCGATCATCCGGATATTCTTGGATTCGTTGAGTCCAAGCTCGAAAAAGACCGCTTCTCGAATTTCAACATATCCGTCGGAGCCACGAACAAATTCATGGAAGCCGTTGTCCATGATAAATCTTATGATCTCGTCAACCCGAGGACAGGCAAAAAAACTGGAAGTGCGAGGGCACGGTCCATTTTCGACCTGATCGTTAATGCCGCATGGCACACAGGCGACCCCGGCTTGATCTTTCTCGACGAGATCAACAGAAGGAATCCGACTCCCGCGGTGGGAGAAATCGAAGCCACCAACCCGTGCGGCGAGCTACCTCTCTTGCCCTACGAGAGTTGCAATTTGGCCTCCATCAATCTTGAAAAGATGATTCGGAGAAATGGGGTCGACTGGGAAAAACTGCGAGACCGGGTTACATGGGGAATCCGTTTTCTCGACGATGTCATAGAGGTTAATAAATTCCCTCTACCTCAGATTAGGGAAATCACATTTGCAAACCGGAAGGTCGGGTTGGGGGCAATGGGCTTTGCCGATCTGTTGATTCGATTGGGAATTCCCTACAATTCACCGGAGGCGGTCGATTTCGCAGAACGACTGATGCGTTTCATCCACAAAGAATCTGTGAAGGCATCTCAATCCCTTGCCGCAGAACGTGGCGTGTTTCCGAATTACGAGAAGTCCATCTATCCAATAAAGGGCCTACGGGTTCGCAATGCCACGGTGAATACGATTGCTCCTACAGGCACCATTAGTATCATCGCGGGCTGCTCGAGTGGGATCGAACCATTATTTGCCATCAGTTTTGTACGGAACGTTTTGTCCGGGACGAAACTGTTCGAAGTGAATCCTTACTTTGAAGAAGTGGCCCAAGCGAGGGGCTTTTACAGCAAAGAGCTCATTGCAGAGATCGCCCAATCCGGGTCCCTGCAGAAGATTAAAGGGATCCCAAAAGACATCAAGCGGACCTTTGTTACGGCTTTTGATGTAACTCCTCGGCAGCACTTGCAGATTCAGGCCGCCTTTCAGAAATATACGGACAACTCCGTTTCGAAGACGATCAATCTGCCGGCCAGTGCCACAGTCGATGATGTGAGAAAGATCTATCTGCTCGCGTACACACTCAAGTGCAAGGGTATCACCATCTATCGGTACGGAAGCAAACACGATCAGGTCCTCTCTTTTGGCTATAAGAAGATCGAGGAGCAGGCAGAGGTGAACGGCCCGGTATCAGCCGATTCAGAATACTCCGGAGGATGTGCTACAGGTGTCTGCCCTTTTTGATGCCCACGTTGCTAATCAGTCCAGGCTGGGTCAACCGTATGGCAAGAATAGTTAATTTACGGGAATTAGCAACGCTCCTTCCAAGAAAGAGTAAAGGCAGAATTGTCCTTGTCGGGGGATGCTTTGATATTCTCCATATAGGCCATGTGAGGTTTCTATCCAAAGCAAGAGGGATGGGAGATTACCTGATGTTACTCTTGGAAAGCGACGAGAACGTAAAGAAGCTGAAAGGAAAAAACAGACCTGTCTCCAATCAAAAGCAAAGGGCAGAGGTGCTTTCCTCTCTCACAGTTGTAGATCTAATCGTGCTCCTTCCGGTAATGGACAACGATAATGATTATTTGAATCTGGTAACGGAAATCAAACCGGATGTTATTGTCCTCACAAAGGGTGATCCTCTTGTCGACAAAAAAAGGCTGCAGGCGAAAAGAGTTGGAGCTAAATTGAAGATAATACCCGTTACGAAAACATTTTCCACGTCAAAGCTGGCCAAAATCTTAGGAGTGGATTAATGGGAACCAATGCAACTAAGGGTTCTATAACCTATTCTTTTGCCCATCGTGACGACAAAAATCAAATCCGTCGGTTATTATCAACATGTGAACTACCTACCCTCTACGTCCACAGGCATCTAAAGTCCTTCATGGTGGCGAGGGCGGACAAAAAAATCATTGGAGTGGTTGGAATAGAAGTCTATGGCCGAACGGGTCTCTTCCGTTCGTTATGCGTGGACCAAACTTACCGCGGGCGAGGCATCGCCAAGATGCTTAATAAAAAACTATTGACCTATGCACGTCTGTGGAAAATAGACAGCCTTTACTTATTTACATGGCGCGCTGAGAAGTTTGCCTCCAAATTAGGTTTCCATAAAATAGACAAAAAACAAATTCCTAAGAGCATCCGGTCAACCTGGCAATTCCGCAAATCACTCTCCTACCCGTCCGTCGTCTGCATGATGAGAAAAATCGCCCATTGAAACTGGTATCCCTGCTTTATTGATTTACTGAACGATCAAAACTGTTTAATCCATGAAGCGATAGCGGTGACCACTTCTTCGTCCAGCCCCAGAAACCCGTGATGAGACATGGGCTCACAAGGGTCTAAAACGGAGGGAGTTCCTCCTTCAAAAGTGAGGAGCTCCTTTTTCGGCACTTGGGTCAGGCTCTTCATTAGAGAACGAGCCAATTCGTATGGTGTGGCCACGCAACTATCTTGCTTGTGGTGAACCACCAGTGTTGGCACTCGAATATCTTTCAAACGAAGATTGTTTACGGTCTCGGTGACTTGCCTCGCCTCCTTCGTCACGGTCGACGTCAGCACAAGTCCGTCAGGGCCTCCCGCCTGAAGCCTAACTGCTGCGTTGGCTGCTGAGACCGTGCCCATGCTCGTTCCAACCAGCCACGCCGGCACATTAGCGATGTCCTTGAGCTTAGCAATCACATGCTTGATATCTTCCGCGTGCTCGGAGGTAGTCCTAAAATTTGATAGGCCTTGAGGATGATCGGATGGCGCATCTATCACCGCTACCAAGAGTGCTTCGCGGCAGAACCGTTCACGATTCCTGACGAGAAAGTTCGTCTTTCCCCACCCAATTTCATGCTGTGACAACGCCAATCGGCCATGTCCGCCAGCAAATAGAATGACACTTGCTGAAGGTTTGTCTGAAGGCCGAAGAAGGAGAAAAGACTGGGTGACACCCGGGCGCGTCGAGATGGTGATCAGTCCCTCGTCTGCCGCACTGGCACGGGGGCTTAAGATGAAAAGCGCAAGCACCAAAACAAATGTAATACGTTCAGGCCTCATATCAATCCTTTCCCTACGACTCGCATAATCGGACCTATGGTGATTTTCTAAATAAGTGTTCCAAGGTCAGAATGTAATTTGATTATATAACCAGTTCAAACGATCAATAAGGAAATGGCTGGGGGACGAGGAGTCGAACCTCTGTCCGTTAGCCAAAAAATGCAATATCTTCAGAATGTTACGTGACGGAAATTTGGTCGTTCATACGAAGTTCATAGACGAAAAGCCCTAAAATTCCCAATCCTGGCGGGACCTCCAACTGAACTTGAGTGAGTTAGTTTTAATGTCGGTGACTTTGGAGACCCCAATCGTGCATGATGCTAGTGGAGAGGTGATCTAAGTCGTTGAAAATTGAAAGCTCGTTAATATTTAGGCGTCTCAACTCATTCCTGATAGCTGGTTTATGTTTTTTGGGAACTTTAATGCGACGGAGAGTTGAGTTGTGGCAATCTGGGGAAAGATACATGTGTAACGTAAAGCAAGAGCTTTGTTGGATAATGCGGCCAAACCGACTTTCCGGCATGATTGGTACAATGCGAGGTTCCGCCCCCGTGGAGTTGCTCCAAAATGAGACGTTGATGTCATCGGTCACATACGAGTTGCGTGAAGAGAAAATCTGAGGTTTAATATTTTTGGGCGGGCGGGTGAGAAGTTCGAGTGCGTCCATCATAAAAAAATCACCATCCTTATCGCGGTTGCGTTCGCTCCTCACAGCGAAGAACAGGGCTGCAAGAGGGTTGGTGGTCCAGTCTAGCAATCTGGTTGGGATTCCATAGTGCTGTCCAAGGAAGTAAAGTTGGACCTTATCATCAGTGCCAAGAAGAGTAGCCCCTGATGATCGAAAGTCATTTAGCATTTCCCGCTCAAGATTCAAACGCTTCTCTTTGTGACCCTTTCCGTACATTTTATTGGTACACTTTGTGAATTCCTCGCGATAAACTCCAGGGTGGAGAAAGTATGAACTATCGCCATGGCCGCGATACCAGAGGCGCCTGTGAACATAGAGGCCACTGATATTGATGTTCTTGAGCCACATATCGATTTCCTTAATTAGGGCGCTGACATCTTGTACTTCGGTATATTTTGCA
>Ga0335070_10007332_pt1 | contig 12941 bp, 9 predicted proteins | sample Lox_Sample_13_FD_206722 | JGI IMG/M metagenome (GOLD analysis project Ga0335070, IMG submission 206722) | Soil microbial communities from Loxahatchee National Wildlife Refuge, Florida, United States - Lox_Sample_1.3 | ecosystem: Environmental > Terrestrial > Soil > Wetlands | place: USA: Florida...
TGCCTTCTACCGTGGGCTGCGGATGTACGCCGTGGCGCGGGAGGAGCGGGTGGCTCACTCGCCGGAGGGGCAGGCCGTGCTGCAGGCCTTCGCGGACGGCGTCAACGCCTGGATCAGGCGCTGCCGCCCGAAGGATTTGCCGCCTGAGTTCCTCCTGGCCGGCCTGGACCCGGAGCCCTGGAGCCCCGAGGACTCGCTGGCGGTGGGGAAGCTCATCGGCTGGCTCCTGTCCCTGGCCTTCGTCGCCAAGCCCATCCTGGCCGCGCTGGCCGCCCGTCCGGCGCTTTTCCCCTTGCTTCCCCCGGACCTCGGCCGGGGGATCTGTGTCCTCGGACCGCGACCCGAGGGGGAGGGGGCAGCCTCCGGCTCTGCCCTCGCGGAGGGGGAGCGGCTGGCGCGACAGAGTCTGGGGCTGGTAGGGCCGGGCGTGGGCAGCAACAACTGGGTGGTGGCCGGGGCACGGACCGCCTCGGGGAGGCCCATCCTCTGCAACGATCCGCATCTCGTGTTCGGCTTGCCGTCCTTCTGGTATCCCGCGGCCCTGGCGACCCCGGGCCGGCGCGTGATCGGCGTCACGGTTCCCGGGTCCCCGGCCATCGTGATCGGCCGGAACGATCACCTGGCCTGGGGATTCACCGCCGTGATGGCCGACGACGGGGACTACTACCGGGAGACCCTCGATCCCTCAGGCTGCCGGTACCTGCGCGGAGAGGGCTGGCAACCCGTGGAGTCGATCGAGGAGACCTTCCGCGTCCGGGGGCGCCGCGCCCCAGTCCGGCGCGCCCTGCGGTACGTCCGACACGGCGGGGTGCTCTGTCCGCTCCTCCCGATGCAGGCGGGCGAGGGCCCGCTCTCGTTCCGCTGGGTCGGCCTCGAGGCCTGGCCAGGAGTGGACGCCGTCCTGGGAATGAACCGGGCGCGCCGCGTGGCGGAGTTCGAGGCGGCGGTCGCCTACTTTGCCGTGCCCGCCCAGAACGTCCTGGTGGCGGATGTCGAGGGGCGCGTCGCCTTTTTCTGCGCCGGCAAGTTCCCCCGGCGCCCCTTCGCGGGGAAGGCGCCGGTCATCTTGGACGGGAGCCGGCCCGAGCACGCCTGGCAGGGCTACCTCGCCTGGGACCAGCTCCCGCACCGCATCGACCCGCCCGGCGGCCTCCTGGTGACGGCCAACAATCGCACGGCCCCGGACCTCGACCCTAGCCTGGCCAGCGGCTACTGGGAGCCGCCGTACCGGGCCACGCGCATCGCCCAGCTCCTGGATGGGGCCGGCCCGCTCCGGGTCGCGGACATGGCCCGGATCCAGATGGACGATCTGTCGCTGCAGGCGACGGGCTTGATCGCGCGGCTGGTGCATCCCCGCGCCCCGACGCTCAGCGACGCCCGCGCCCGGCAGGCCGCCGCCGTCCTGCTCGACTGGGACGGCCGCATGGCGGCGGAGAGCGCGGCCGCCCCCCTGTTCCACCTGTTCTACCAGGAACTGCTCCGCCGGACCTTCCGTCCGGCGCTGGAGCGGGGCGAGCCCGGGCTCTTCGCCCGGTACTTCGGAACGCTGCACCTGGCGGTGCCGGCAGCGGACACTGCGCTGTTTGCCGCCGATGGGAGCTGGCCCCTGGAAGGGGGCCCCCCCGAGGTGGAGCAGTGCCTGGCGGCGGCGTGGGAGCAAGCCACGCGCCGGCTGGGTGGGGACCCCCGGGGCTGGCGCTGGGGGACGCTCCACCGGCTCACCCTGTTTCACGCCCTGGGCAGAGGCCCCGGCTGGATCCCGCGGCTCCTGGACCGGCTCTTCGGGCTGAACCGCGGTCCGTTCCCGGTGCCGGGCGACGGCATGACGGTGAACCTGGGGGCCTTCTCGCTGGTGGCCCCCTTCGAGGTCGCCGCCGGGCCGAGCCTGCGGCAGATCGTTGACCTGGCGGATCCCGAGGCCTCGCGCTGGATCCTGCCCGGCGGGGCGTCCGGGGACCCGCGCTCACCCCATTACGCGGACCAGGTGGAGGAGTGGCTCCGGGGGGCGATGCGCCCCATGCGGGTCCTGGCGGGTCGGGAGATCGAGGAGGCGTGCGCTCTGCGGCTGGTCCCGGCGGCAGGGGAGGGCGCCGCCGCGGACCGGATGTAACACACTCCGCTTCACCGTAACCATTGGTGTTTGCTCCTCCGCAGGATTGTCGGCGGAGCGATTGCGCCCTCCAATGTGGCGTGTTATAAGCAACGGGGGACGGGCCGCCGGTGGCGGCTACCCGAAAAGGCTTGCACGCTGGACTGACGCCCATGCGGGAACCAAATTACTTCGAGCATGCCGGGCCCTCGGTGCTCGGGCAGGAGCTGACCGGGATCTTCGACGTCGAGGACTGGCAGGTCCTGAACGGCCTGGTGCGCTTCCGGGGGCGGCTCCTGGTCGAGCCGGGGGCGGCGCTGGCGTTGCTGTCGCCGCGGGTGGCCCCCTACGGCTACGTCCCCATGATCTGGAGCCCCCAGGAGATCGCGCTGGTGCGCCTGGGGGTCAAGCCGCGGAGCAGGCCGGCCGCCGCCTGGAAGGGATGGCCGCTCAACCTGGCGCTCTTCGCCGCCACCGTGCTCACCACGCTCTTCGTCGGAGCGCTCATGGAGGGGGCCGATCCGCTGGGCCAGCCGGCAGCGCTGCTCCGGGGCCTCCCGTTTTCCATCAGTCTCTTGCTGATCCTGGGGGTGCACGAGCTGGGACACTACCTCACGGCGCGGGCCTACGGGGTGAGCGTCAGCCTTCCCTACTTCGTGCCCCTGCCCATCCCCCCGATGGGGACCATGGGGGCCATCATCCGGATGCGCTCGCCGATCCCGAACCGGCGGGTACTCTTCGACATCGGGGTCACCGGGCCGCTGGCGGGTCTCTTCCTGGCGGTTCCCATCGCCATCATCGGACTCAGGCTGTCCCAGGTCACGATGGTCACGCCCTCGCATGGGGAGGGCGTGACCATCGTCTTCGGGAGTTCGCTGGCGTTCCGCCTCCTGGAAAGGCTGGTGGTGGGGTCGCTCCCCGCAGGGCACGACATCCTCCTGCACCCGATCGCCCTGGCAGGGTGGCTGGGGATGTTCGTCACGGCCCTCAACCTCATGCCGCTCTCCCAGCTCGACGGCGGCCACATCGCCTACGCCGCGCTCGGCCGGCATCACCGCGCCGTGGTGTATTGCTTCCTCGGGGTCATGGTGGTGCTCTTTCTCACCTCGGGCTGGTACGGCTGGCTGATCTGGATCGGGGTGGCGATCGCGCTCGGTCTCCGCCATCCGCCGCCCATGGACAATCTCACGCCGCTGGATCGGCGCCGGTGGGTTCTGGCGGCCGTCGCGCTCGTGCTCCTGATCATGCTGACCACGCCGCTCCCCCTCTACGAGTTCTGAGGTGCGCACCTCGCTCCCGCTGGGCAAGCCTCCGCTCGAGCTGCTGGCGCGCCTGCTCGGCGGCTGCGCGATCCGGGACCCGCGGGTCGTGGTCGGGCCGCGGGTGGGCGAGGATGCGGCGGTCATCGACATCGGCGACCGCTACCTCGTCGCCAAGGTGGACCCGATCACCTTCGTCGCCGAGGAGATCGGCTGGTACGCGGTCCACATCAACGCCAACGACCTGGCCGTGCGGGGGGCGCGGCCGTGCTGGTTCCTGATGACGCTGCTGCTGCCGGAGGGGGAGGCCAGCGAGGCGGTGCTCGAGACCATCGTCGGCCAGGTGGAGGAGGCATGCCGGAGCATCGGGGTCACCCTGGTGGGGGGCCACACCGAGGTGACGGCCGGGGTGACGCGTCCGATCCTCTCCGGTGCCATGCTGGGCGAGGTGGAGAAGGGCGCACTGGTCACGACGAGCGGCGCCCGGCCGGGCGACGCGGTCCTGCTCACCAAGGGGATCGCCGTGGAGGGGACCTCGATCCTGGCGCGGGAGTGTGAGGCGCTCCTGGCGGGGCGGGGGCTCGATGCGGCCCTCCGGGCGCGGGCCCGGGAACTGCTGCACCGCCCGGGCATCTCGGTCCTGGCGGACGCCCGCATCGCCGTCGAGACGGTCCCGGTCCACGCCATGCACGACCCGACGGAGGGCGGCCTGGCCACGGGGCTCTTGGAGCTGGCGCTGGCGGCCCAGGTCGGGCTCCGCCTCCGGCGCGAGGCCATCCCCGTGCTGCCCGAGTGCGGGGCCGCCTGCGAGGCCCTCGGCCTCGATCCGCTGGGGCTGATCGCCTCCGGCGCCCTCCTGCTCACCACCCCGAGCGCCCACGCGGAGCGCCTCCTCGCCGCCTGGCGCGCCGCCGGGATCGCCGGGTGGGTGATCGGCGAGGTGATGCCCCGCGAGGCGGGATGCCTCCTGGTGGACGCCGCCGGAGAGCACCCGCTGCCCCGGTTCGCCCGGGATGAGGTGGCCCGGCTCTTTGACGAGCGGCCGGCGCCCCGGCCGCCGATCCCGCCAACCCCCGTCGGTCCGGGAGGATTGTCCCATGCATGATCCCGTCGAGATCTCTCGCGCCTTCCTCCTCGAAGGGGACGTGGATTACCGCGTCGCACTGATCCTGCGCAGCACGGAGTTCCACAGCCGGACCATCGCCTTCACGCAGCAGGCGGTGGAGAAGCTGGTCAAGGCCTGCCTGGCGCTGCGGGGGGTGGTCACCCTCGAACACAACCTGTCCTCGCTCTTCCGGGCGCTGTATCAGGCGGACTTCCCCGACATGGACGTCCTGGTGCAGCACATCGACGCCCTGGAGCGGCACGGCGCCCGCCCCCGCTTTCCCCTGTTCCAGCGCCGGGACCTGCCCATGTGGGTCCCCTCGCGAGACTACGGCGAGGCGGATGCCACGCGAGCCTCCGAGAGCGCCGAGTACGTGTGGAAGCGGCTCAAGCCCTACCTGGACGAGACCCTGGCGACGTACCCCGAGGCCCGGCCGGAGCGCGGGAAGGCGCGGCCATGACCCCGGGGCAGCCCCCGCCTGCCGCCCGAATCCTGCTGGTGGAGGACAGCCCCACCCAGGCGGCCATCGTCTGCGATCTCCTGCGGCGGCAGGGCTACGCGGCCACCTGGAAGGCCACGCTGGCCGAGGGGCGCCAGGCGATCGCCGCAGGCGGCCACGACCTGTTCCTGCTGGATCGGTACCTGCCGGACGGGGACGGGGCCCAGCTCTGCCGGGAGTGCAAGGCGGAGCCGCGGACCCGGCATCTGCCCGTGATCCTGCTCACTTCCTCCGCGGGGGTCGAGGAGCGGGTGGCGGGGTTGCTGGGCGGGGCGGATGACTACATCCCCAAGCCGTATCACCCGGAGGAGCTGCTGGCGCGTGTCCACGGGTGCCTCAGGACGCTCACGCTGCAGCAGGAGCTGGCCGAGCGGGCGGAGCAGCTGGAGCGGCTGAACGCCGAGCTCCGCGAGGCCCAGGCACGCCTGATCACGGCGGAGCGCTTTGCGGCCATCGGCCAGCTGAGCCTCGCCATCCGTCACGAGATCAACAACCCCCTGGGCACGATCGTGGTCTACGCGGATCTGCTGCTCGCGCAGACCGAGGGGCTCCCCGAGGAGGTGCGCAGGCGCCTGGAGGCGGTGAGCCGGGCGGCGCTCCGCATCCGCGACGTGGTCAAGCGCCTGGGGGATCTCCGGGACGATCGGACGGTGGAGTACCTGCCGGGGATGACGATGACGGACCTCCGCTCGCCGCGGGTCGAGCCGGGCGGCCGGGAGCGGACCGGGGCTTGAGGGGGCGCCTCAGCGCCGGGTGAGGCGGTGGCGCAGCCAGCAGGTGAGGGCGAGGCGCATCCGCTCGGCATCCGACAGACGGATGCGGCGTGTGAACACGTCGTAGTCCGAGGCCTCGATCCGATGGAGGAGCCGGGCGTAGATGGCGCCCATGATCTCGGGGGCCAGCATGCTGCGGCGATCCTCCGCGGGGAGCGCCGCCCGGGCGGCCGCGTAGAAGCGGCGGGCCCGATCGGCCTCGAACGCCATCAGCGCGCGCAGGGCCGACGTCCGGCGGCCCGCGGCGATGTCGGCCTCGCTGGCGGCGAAGCGCGCCAGATCCTCCAGGGGCAGGTACAGGCGCCCCCGCGCCAGGTCGGGACCGAGGTCGCGGAGGATGTTGGTGAGCTGGAAGGCGGTCCCGAGGTGCTCGGCATAGGTCCGGGTCTCGGGGCGGCGATACCCGAAGATCTCGATGCACATCAGCCCGACCACCCCGGCGACCCGGTAGCAGTACTGCTGCAGCTCCGCAAAGCTCGCGTACCGCGTCTTGGTGAGATCCATCTCCACGCCGTTCAGCAGCTCCTCGAAGTAGTGGCGGGGAATCCGGAAAGCCTGGACGGTCTCCCCCAGGCGCTGGAGGACGGGGTGCCTGGCCTGGCCGCGAAAACACGCCTCCAGGTCGGCCCGCCAGTCCTTGAGCCGCTCCATGGTCTCTCGGGTCGCCTCGGCGGGCGCGCCACCCTTCGCGTCCGGGCACTCGTCCACCAGGTCGTCCGAGACCCGGCAAAAGGCGTACACAGAGTAGAGCGCGTCGCGCTGGGCGCGGGGAAGGAACAGGAAGGCGTAGTAGAAGTTCGACCGGCTGGCCTTGGTCAGGGTCCGGCTCAGGTTGCGGGGTGTGGCGGGAGATCCGGTGGTGCCGCCGGGCATGGCCCCATTCCCAGGTGATCGCGGTGGGTGCAACCCCCCGGGCCCCGTGGCCCGGTGGCTGCTCGGTCCCCCGCCGGCCGATCCCTTTCAGACGGCGGACTCCGCCTCCCGCGCGGCGCGGGCGCGGACCAGCTCGGGGGGCATGGCGAAACTCACCTCCTCGGTGATCGCCTCCACCTCCTCGATGGTGGAGGCGCCCCGCGCCCGGAAGTACTCGACGACCTCCTGCACGAGGTGTTCCGGAGCGGACGCTCCCGCCGTGATCCCGACGCAGTCGATCCCCTCGAGCCAGGCGGGGTCGATCTGGGTGATGTCGTCGATCAGGTAGGCCCGGGCTCCCTGCGCCCGCGCCACCTCGGCCAGGCGGTTGGTGTTGGAGCTGTTCCGCGAGCCGATGACCAGGATCACGGGCGCGCGGCCGGCGATAGCCTTCACCGCCATCTGGCGGTTCTGGGTGGCGTAGCAGATGTCGTCCCGGGCCGGGGCGATGACCTGCGGGAAGCGCTGGCGCAAGGTGCCGATGATGGCCGAGGTGTCGTCCACGCTGAGGGTGGTCTGGGTGATCACGGCCACGCGTTCCGGGTCCGCGGTCTGGAAGGCCTCGGCCTCTTCCACCGATCCCACCAGGTGGATGTGCTGGGGGGCGTGTCCCATGGTGCCGATGACCTCGTCGTGCCCTTGGTGGCCGACCAGGACGACGGGGCGCCCCTCCTGCGCGTAGCGCACCGCCTCGTGGTGCACCTTGGTCACCAGCGGGCAGGTGGCATCGATGACCTGGAGCCCGCGGGCCGCGGCCCGCGTCCGGACCTCGGGAGAAACCCCGTGCGCGCTGAAGATGACGGTGGCGCCGTCCGGCACCTCGTCCAGCTCGTCGACGAAGATGGCGCCCTTCTTGCGGAGCTCGTTCACGACGTGCACGTTGTGGACGATCTCCTTGCGGACGTAGACGGGCCCGGGGTACAGCTCCAACGCCAGGTTGACGACGTCGATCGCCCGATCCACCCCGGCGCAAAACCCCCGGGGCTTGGCCAGGAGCAGGTGCGTGACAGCCATGGATCCCCCCTCGGAGTTGCCGCGCCCACCGCCCGCGGGCGCACGACGCACAGTATCCAGTTTGCCGCAGACTGTCAACCGGCATTTCGGAGCGGCGGGGCCGGGAAAACGGTTGACACTCTTCCGTCGGGTCCCGTATAAGAGGATGAGCCCTGCCTCTTCCGGGACCAGCGGCGCCATCCGGCCCACACCCAGACCCCTGGCCATTCCCGCGAGCTCCGGTGCGCGCCCGGCGACCCGAGGGGGGGTGTCAGATCCTCACGAGGATGGACGGCGTGTCTTTCGCGATCGAGACCACGAATTTGAGTCGCCGCTTCGGCGCCGTCACGGCCGTGGCGGGACTGAACCTCGCCGTGCGGACGGGGAACATCTTCGGCTTCCTGGGTCCCAACGGCGCCGGGAAGACGACCACCATCCGGATGCTCTGCGGCCTGCTCCTGCCGAGCGAGGGGGAAGCCCGGGTCGCCGGCTTCGACGTGCAGCGGGAGGCCGAGCGGATCAAGCAGTGCGTGGGGTACATGCCGCAGCGCTTCAGCCTGTACGGCGATCTCACCGTCGAGGAGAACCTGGACTTCTTCGCCGGCGCCTACCGCCTCGGCACCCGCGAGCGGAGGCGGCGGGTCGCGGAGACCCTGCAGCAGGTCGGCCTCGGCCCGCGGCGGGGCGACCTGGCCGATCACCTCTCGGGAGGGCTGAAGCAGCGGCTGGCCCTGGGCTGCGCCCTGGTCCACTCGCCCGCCATCCTGTTCCTGGACGAGCCCACCGCCGGAGCGGATCCGCCGTCGCGCCAGCATATCTGGGACATCCTCTACGAGGCCTCCGCCGAGGGAAAAACCATCCTGGTCACGACCCACTACATCGAGGAGGCAGAGCGCTGCCCGACCGTTGGCTTCATGCACCGGGGCCGGCTGATCGCCACGGGATCCCCCGAGGAGTTCAAGGCCGGGATGGGGGAGGAGCTGCTGGAGGTGGAGGTCGCGCCCCAGATGGAGGCCGCCGAGGTGGCACGGGGGGTCCCCGGGGTCACGGGGGTGAGCATTTACGGCCACACCCTGCGGATCGCCGCCAAGGGTGCGAAGGGGCTGGTCCCGGCGCTGGCCGAGGCGCTCGCGGCCCGAGGCCTCACGGTCAAGGGCCTGCGGCCCACCGCCCCCACGCTGGAGGATGTCTTCATGACCCTCACCCGGGACGCCCCCGACACGGATCGGACGGCGTAGGCCATGCTCCAGGCCATCGAGCACGTCGCCGTCAAGGAAATCCGGCAGATCCTACGCGACCGGCGGAGCCTGGTCCTGGTGCTGGTCGTGCCGATTGCCCTCACGTTCCTCTTCGGCAAGGCGATGGAAACGGGAGAGATCAAACAGATCCCGTCCGTGATCCTGAACCTGGACCGCTCCCCCGAGAGCCACGTCATCGCCACCGCCTTCGGCACCCACGACGAGATCTGGATCCAGGGCGAGGTGCAGTCGCGCGAGGAGGCGCAGGCGCTCTTGGCCCATGGCAAGATCAAGGCGGCCATCATCATCCCCGACGGCTTCACGAAGCGGATCGAGGCCGGCGAGGATGCCCAGATCGAGCTGCTGCTGGACGGGACGGACAACACCTCCGCGCCGATCGTGGAGGGCGTCGCCCAGCAGATCATCCGCCGGTACAATGCCGACAAGGCCGTACGGGGTCTCTGGGCCCGCGGGCTCCGGCCGGACCGCGGCCAGAAGCTCATCCAGCCGGTTTTCGTGCAGAGCGAGATTCGGTACAATCCCGGCCTCCGCCCTCTCGGGTACACGATGCCGGGGGTGATCGGGCTCACCCTGACCTTGCTCGCCGTGATGCTGATGGCGGTCAGCATGACCCGCGAGCGGGAGCGCGGGACGCTGGACCAGCTCATGGCGACCCCCATCCGACGGGTCGAGTTGATCCTGGGGAAGCTCGTGCCCTACTTCGGAATCTCCTTCATCAACGTGCTCACGATCCTGTTCGTGGCGGATCGCTGGTTCCACATCCCGATCCATCAGCGTCTGACGCTGCTCCTCCTCTTCTGCGCCTTGTTCGTCCTGGCCTCGCTCGCCACCGGGCTCCTGATCTCCGCCGTGTCCCGATCCCAGTTCCAGGCCGTCCAGATCGTTGTCTTCTACATCCTGCTGGTGTTCATCCTCTCGGGCGCGTTCGTGCCGATCGAGGCCATTCCCGAGACCGTCCGCCCCATCTCCAATCTGTTTCCCCTGATGTACTTCTGCCGGGCGGTGCGCGCGGTGACGCTGCGGGGGGCCGGGCTCGACCTGGTCTGGAAGGATCTGGTGATCCTGGCGGGGTTCTTCCTCATCATGCTCTACTGGGCCGTGGTCAGCTTCCGCAAGCGCCTCGCCTAGCCTGCGGCCAGGGTCTGCCGGTAGAAGGCCTCGTAGCGGGGCAGGATCAGACTCGTCTCGTAGCGGGTGACGGCGTGTTGGCGGGCCGCGACGCGGAAGGCGGCGTGGCGCTCGGGGCTGGTCAGGACCTCCAGCGCCGCCCGGGCCATGCCGTCGACGTCCCCGGGCGGGAGCAGGAAGCCGGTGGCGCCGTCCTCGACAAGCTCCGGGATCCCGCCGGTCGTGGTCGCGATCACCGGGACGGCACAGCTCATGGCCTCGAGCGCCGCCAGGCCGAAGGCCTCTTCCTCGCTGGGCAGCAGGAACAGATCGGCGCTGGCCAGCAAGCCCGCCACGTCGTCCTGCTTCCCGAGAAACACGGTGTCCTTCTCCACGCCCAGGCTGCGCGCCAGGTCTAGGGCCGCGGGACGATCCGGGCCGTCGCCGATGAGCAGCAGCTTGGCCGGCATCACCTCACGCACCTTGGCGAAGATGCGAACCACGTAGGGGGCCCGCTTCACCACCCGGAAATTCGAAAGATGGGCCAGGATGCGCTCGCCGGCGGGGGCCAGGTGCTGCCGGAGCCCGGGCTCCACCTGTGGCGCGAAGCGCAGGGTGTCCACGAAGTTGGGAATGACCTCGAGCGCCCGATCGATGCGAAAGACCTCCCGGGTCCTGGTCTGGAGGTAGCGGGAGACGCAGGTCACCCCATCGGACTGCTCCAGGGCGAAGCGGGTCATGGGGAAGAGGGTGCGATCGTTGCCCACCAGGGTGGCGTCGGTTCCGTGGAGGGTGGTGATGATCTTGGGCTGCGGCTTCCCCAGGATCGCCCTGGCCAGAAACGCGGACACGGCGTGGGGCATGGCGTAGTGGACGTGGAAGATGTCGAGGCCGACCTGGGCGGCCACCTCCGACATCTTCGCCGCCAGCGCGATGGCGTAGGGCGGGTGCTCCAGGAGCGGGTAGTCCACCATCTCGACCTCGTGGAAGAAGATCCGCTCGTGGAAGTGCTGGAGCCGGAAGGGAAGTGCATAGCTGATGAAATGGATGTCATGGCCTCGGAGGGCCAGGGCCTTGCCGAGCTCCGTCGCCACGACGCCGCTACCGCCGTAGGTGGGATAGCAGGTGATGGCAATCTTCACGACATTCCGCTCCCGGCCCCGTTGGGCCCGTATGGGGGTCGCGGGCGACGCCCGGGCCCCGCCCCGCCCCGTCCCCCTCGCCGCCCCTCGCCCGGATTCTTCACGCGGAATCCGTGGTTAATGCGTGCGTCCATGCCACTGGCCATTCCCGCAGCGGCATGAGGCCCGGCGGGCGGCGCTCCAGAAGGCCCGATTGCACCGCGCGGGATGAGCAGGGTGTCGAGATGCCCTGGGGATGCGTGGTCCGTTCTGGGCCGCCGACGACAATGGGTTCTGTTACGCCCGCATGATTCGCGTCCCGCGTTCGCGAATCATGCGGGCGAGGGTCATCCGCCCAGACCGACCAGCAGGTGCTCCCACCCCGGGCCGTCGATCGTCTGCCCGAGCGTCTGCACGAGGCCGGGGCCGTACTTGGCGAGGTAGGGCAGGGCAGGCAAGACCCGCTCCTGCAACCGGCCCCCGGGCATCAGCGCCTGGCAGAGGCGCAGCAGCTGCTGGCGCGTATCGGCCTCCCGGCGCTTGAGGGCCTGGACGGTCTTGCGCTCCAGCTGGTCGAGGTGGCCCCGGATGTGGCCGGCGGTCTGCCCGACGGTGGCGCGGAGCGTCGGGTCCACCCCCGCCACGGCCTCGCCGACCCCCTGGAAGATCTCGCCGACCTCGTCCCGGGCCTTGGCCAGCTTCGCCTCAACATCCGGCGGCAGCAGCGCGCGCAGCACCCGGCTCGAGAGCTGCTCCGGCTCCAGCGTGAGGTCGGGCAGCCCCAGGCGGAAGCGCTCGAGCAGCTGGAGCGAGCGGGGATCCGCCAGGGTGAGGAAGGCCCGGGGGAGGAGGATGGGCATCGGGACCCCGAACTGCTCGTAGACCGGCCGGAGCTGCGCGAAGTAGGCCAGCTCGCCGGGACCCGCCACGTAGCTGAGCGTGGGGAAGAGCGCGTCCTGCACCACCGGCCGCAGAGCCACGTTGGGGCTGAACTGCTCCGGCGCCTCCTCGGCGAGGCGCTGGAGCGTGACGGCCGGGATCAGCTCGCCGCTGTCCCGCAGGCGGAAGCCGGCCGGCTCCCGGACCAGGGCCCGGCGGCCCCCGGCGAGCAGGAAACAGTTCACGCCGTCGGGGCGGGCCTCGATCTGGGCCGGGTAGCCCCTCGCCCGCAGCTGCTCGCTGGCCTCGAGGATCCGCTGCGCTGAGTGCGGGGCCTCGGCCAGCTCTCGCCCGATGAGGTCCGCCGAGAGGCGCTTGAGCCGCTGGTCGGCGGGGTTGACCAGGACGAGGCCATGCTCGCCCAGCAGCGTGGTCATCCAGACGGCGAAGGCGTCCGCCAGCGTCCGGCCCGGGGCGTAGGCACGGGCCAGCGCCTCGGTGAGCCAGGGCATGAACTCGGTCGAGGGCAGGTGCGTCCGCAGCTCCTCAAGCGTCGCCGCGATGCCGGCGCCCAGCCGGAGGTTGGCCGGGAGGTACCCGGGCGGCGTCTCCCAGGCGCTGAAGCGGAGGGTCAGGAGCGTCCCGGAGCGATCCGGCAGCTGGATGTGGTCCGCCTCGGCCACGTCGTGATCCTCGGCGGCCAGCCAGAACACGGGCAGGACCGGCCGTCGGAGGGTCGCGCGGAGCCGGCGCGCCAGCGCGACGGTGGTGAGGGCCTTGTAGAGGGTGTACAGGGGGCCGCCGAAGAGGCCGGTCTGCTGGCCGGTGAGAACCGCCACGGCATCGGATTGCTCGAGTTCCTCGAGTTGGGCCCGCACGGCAGCCGGCGCCCCCCACTGCGCGTTTTGCTCCGCCAGGATCTCGATCAGCTCGCGACGCGGGTAC
>Ga0335070_10007333_pt1 | contig 12940 bp, 10 predicted proteins | sample Lox_Sample_13_FD_206722 | JGI IMG/M metagenome (GOLD analysis project Ga0335070, IMG submission 206722) | Soil microbial communities from Loxahatchee National Wildlife Refuge, Florida, United States - Lox_Sample_1.3 | ecosystem: Environmental > Terrestrial > Soil > Wetlands | place: USA...
GAGCAGCACGTGTTCGGGGCCCAGCTTTTGCGCGACGTAGCGAAGCTGGTCAGGATCGAACATCACGGTATCGACATAGATCTGGCGCAGATAGTCGGACGGCTTGCGGGCGATGCAGACGCGGCAATCCTCGCGCGCCGCGTGGGCATGGTCCATGCGGCCGATATAGGTCGGCAGATAGCCGCCGCCATGGGCGATGCAGATCTTCAGCCCTCGATAGCGCTCGAGCGTGCCCTCGAAGATCAGATGGCCCAGTGCGATGGTCGATTCGAGCGGATTGCCGATGACGTTGTTGAAATAGTGCTTGGCCAGCCGACGGCCCTCGGTGAAGCCGAGCGGATGGAGGAAGAGCAGCACGTCGAGCTCCTCGGCGCGCGCGAAGAACGGGTCGAGCCGGCCGCTCGCCAGCTCCTCGCCGTTCACGTGGGACGAGATCTCGATGCCGCGCATGTCGAGGTCCCTGACGCATCGCTCCATTTCGGCGACCGCCAGACGCACGTCCTGGAGCGGCACGGTGCCCATGGCGACGAAGCGATCGGGATGCGCCGCCGCGAACCCCGCAAGCTCGTCGTTGATCAGCCGACACGTCGCCCGGCCGAGCTCGGGGCTCAGCCAGTAGAAATACTGCGTCGGCGCCGGCGAGATCGCCTGGACGTCGATGCCCTGCGCATCCATCGCGGCAAGGCGGATTTGGGCGTCGGTCATCTTGGCGGCGACCGCCGCCTTCTGCGCCTGGTTGATCTTGCGCGTCAGGTCGGTGGCAAACGCCAGCGTCGGCTCCTTTTCGATCGAGAAATGCGGCGCGGCGATCTCATCGGCGCGCTTTGAAATGTAATGACAATGGATATCGACCGTGAGCGTCTTGCGCCGGCGGCGCGGCGCGCGAATTTTCGGCCGACCGGCGCCGGGCGACGCGGGGGCGCAGGTGAAGAACATGGTGCGGCCGTCAGCGGCGGCTCAGCTCGCTGAAGGACGGGATCGGCCCCTCGAGGACAGTCACGTCCCATTCGGGCTCGTTCTTGAGCATCTCGGGCACGGTGCCGACCCAGTGGAAATTGCCGAAGCGCGGCTCCCAAAGGCGGGGCTTCCAGTCGTCGGTCAGATAGTCGGTGTCGGCCGAATACTCCGATTGGCCGCCGGCCGGGTTCTTGATGTAATAGAACAGGGTCGACGAGATGCGGTGCCGGCCGATGCCGAGATCGCTGGTCCAGCCGCGGCGCTGCATGTAATCGGCGCCGGTCATGACCTCGTCGATGCTGTCGACGCCGAACGAGACGTGGTGCCAGGACGGTGCGTCGCTCCTCAGGAAGAACAGGTTGTGATGATCGTTCCGGCCGTCGCAGCGCATGAACACGCCGAGCCCGCGCGAGATGTCGGTGATGCGGAAGCCGAGCCGCTTCGTGTAAAACGCGACCGCCTTGTCGATGTCGGGTACGCCGAAGACGCAATGGTGGATGACCTTCGGCTGGGCGCGGCGGTACCAGGCGCGATGCTGGTTCCAGCGCACGACCTTGCCGGGGCTGTTCTCGAGCAGCGGCTTCGACTCGACGGGCCGCCGGTCGAACACTCGGAAGCCGATCGGGATGCCCTGGTCATCAACGGTATGCAGCGTGCCGTCGGCCTGCGTTACCTTGCGATCGGCCTCCAGCGACTGGGCGACGCGCTGCAGCGTCGCCGCGCTGTCGACGCCCCAGATCACCTCGCGCACGCCCGGCACGCGCGAATAGCGCGGCGGCAGCGCCGGATCGTCGTTGAGGCGCAGCTTGATCGACGAGCCCTCGGGCAGGCGATAGTCGACGCCTTTGGCGTCGCGGCGCTCCGCGCTCAGGCCGAAATCGTCATAGAACCGCGCACAGGTCTCGAGATCGTCGACCCCGTAGACGAGACTTTCGATACCGAGCATGCTCACGGCACACCTCCTGGTTCTTCCGCCTTCGCCGGCTGCGCCGGCGGCACGTCACGACAGCGCCATCTGGTCGCTCAAATCCTTGTAGCCGCGCGACTCGGCGACGACCGCGCCGCGCATCTCCAGGCGCGGCAGATCGGCGAGCGCGTTGACGATGTGGAACTGGGTCGGCATCTCCTCCCAGGTCGCGCGCAGGAACTCGACCGTGCCCTGCCCGCGCAGGACGCGCTCGAACTTCATGTTGTTGCCGCTGACCGGCGTGAGCGTCGCATAGGCGACGTCGGCCTCGCCCTTGGCGCCGGTGCGCGGAATGTACTTGAAATGCAGGACGCCGTCGGAGCGTACCGCACGCAGCGCCGCGACATGGTCCTCGACCGGCGTCTCGCGCAGCTCCGACAGCTCCATCTGGAGAAAGCGGTGGCCGAGCCAGGACGCGCCGTAAATCTCGCGCCCGCGCAGGACGCGCGGCTCGGGCAGCTCGGCATAGAGCTTGTTGAAGCCGAGCTCCTCGCGGCCACTCAGGATCGGATCGGTCAGGTTCTCCCACAGCACGGCCAGGAAAGTGCCGGCGACGCGGTCGCGCCTACCTTCATACGCCGCAGGAAAGCGGACACCCAAGGTGTTGTAGCCGCGCCCGCCCAGCCATTCGAGCTCGGTGAAGTACTGGAACTCGACGGTCACGACGGGCTCGCCGGCCAGGCGGAAGCCGGGCGGCAGGATCGCGTCGAGCTTGCGGGCCTCGCTTAGGAAGCTCACCGACACGGCGCGCCGGCGCGGCGAGCGCGTCAGGTCGAACGGTTGGCCGTCGGGGCCCTGGCGCGGGCCGGCGGTCGGCCCGAAATGCACGGGCATCCGATAGAACAGGCCCGGCTTCATCTCATGGGACATGCCGGCGGCCCTCACTCCTTACCGTCGATCAGGATGAACGCCATCCGGCACGGCTTGTCCGAGCGGTTGCTCCAGGCGTGGTTGGTGCCGCGCTGGACGACGATGTCGCCGGCCTGGAGCGGCACCTCCTCCTCGTCGAGCACCATGGTGATCTCGCCCGACAGCACGATGCCGTAGTCGACGGTCTTGGTCCGGTGCATCAGCGGATGGCGCGGCTTCGCGCCATGGGTCGAGACCTCGGCGGCGCCCATGGCCGCGAAGGTCGCGTGCGCCGCGGCGGCGTCGACCTTGTCGATGAAGGTCTTGTCCGGCGGAAATTCGATGACGCGGATCACCGAGCCGTCCTTGGGCGGCAGGAGCGTGGCGAAGCCCACGGTCGGATCGAGCTCGCCGTTGATCGCCGCCGGCGTCTCGCGCGTCACCCACACCTGGCGCTGCCAATAGCCGGGCCGATGCGGCGTGGTCAGGACGGAGGGCGGCAGGCCGTCGCTCACGACGATGGCCCTGCCCTTCGCGTCATGGCCCGTCACCACCCGCCTTACCGGTCTATCCGACATCGTCCTCTCCTTCCACTCTTCAAGTCCTACATGCCTCGCGGCAGCCACAAGGTTATCGCCGGGAACGCGACGAGAATCGCGACGCGCACCACGTCGGCGAGCGCGAACGGCACGACGCCCCGGTAGATGGTCGTGAGACTGGTGTCGGGCGCGATGCTCTTGAGCACGAACAGATTCAGCCCGAAGGGCGGCGAGATCATGCCGGTCTCGACGCACATGACCGTGATGAGGCCCCACCAGATCATGCTGTAGCCCATGTCGCCGATGATCGGCGCGAAGACCGGTACCGTGATCACCATCATCGCGAAGGATTCCATGACCATGCCGAGCAGAAGATAGGCGACGATGAAGATCGTGACGACGAGAATCGGCGCAATGCTCATGTCGCGGATATAGGCGCCGAGCAGGTCGGGCAGGCGCGTGGCGCCGATGAAGAAGGAGAACATCACCGCGCCGATGATGAGCATGTAGATCATCGCGATCGTCGCCGTCGTCTCGGCCATGACCGACCAGAAGGCGCCGCCCTTGAGCTTGCCGCGGAACAGCGCGAACAGGAACGCGCCGAAGGCGCCGACCGAGGCGGCCTCGGTCTCGGTGAAGATGCCGCCGTAGAGGCCTCCGACCACCAGGCCGAACAGCAGGAAGGCGCCCCAGGCGCGCACCAGCGCCGGGCCGACGTCGCTCCAGCCGCGGTCGTGACGCGTCGGGCACAGCGACGGATCGACGCGCACGAGCAACGAGACGGTCAAGAGATAGAGCGTGACCGCGACGATCGCCGGGCCGACCGCCGCCACGAACATCTTGCCGATCGATTCCTCGGTCAGGAACGCGAAGATGATGATCGCGGTCGACGGCGGCACGATCTGGCCGAGCGTGCCGCCGGCGGCGACGCAGCCGGTCGCGAGCGTGTCGGCATAGCCGCGCTGCTTCATCTCGGGCAGCGCGATCTTGCCGATGGTGACCGCGGTCGCCAGCGACGAGCCGGTCAGCGCGCCGAAGCCGGCGCAGCCGCCGATGGTGGCGAGCGCCAGGCCGCCGCGCCGGCGGCCTAGGATCGCATGGGCCAGCGCGTAGATATCAGCCGAGAGCCCGGCCGTCGCGGCGAAGCTGCCCATCAGCAGGAACAGCGGCAAGGTCGCCAGGCTCTCATTGGTCAGGAACTTCTTGGTCTCGGAGCCGAACACGGTGAGCGACGGGTCCGTGCCCATGAGCGCCGCCGTGCCCAGGATGCCGGCAAAACCGAGCGCAGGCCCGAGCGGCATGAGCAGGAGGATGATCAGCCAGAGGAAGCAGAAGAACCATCCCGCCTGCCCGGCCGGCGTGGCCGGCAGGAACGTCATGACCGTGCTGCGCGGCAGCAAGACGGCCGCGAGCGTTATCGCGGCCAGGATGACCAGGGCGATCGCGATGGCGGCGCCCGGGGTGCGTCTCCCCTGCGTGCACTCCAGGAGATCGCCGAAGGCCAGGACCAGTTGCACCGGGATGCAGACGGCGAGCAGCGCGGTGACCGCCCAGATGAACGGCGCCTGGGGCAAACCAAGGATGATGGTCGTGAGGCGGCTGTTCTCGAGCTCGCCGGCGAAGGCGCCGACCCGCCACGCCAGGACGATGAGGAAAGCAAGCAGCACGAACTGGCCGATCATGCGCAGCCGTGCCTGCAGGCCGGGGCTCAGGAAGCGGTTCAGGATGTCGATGTCGAGGCCGATGCGGCGCGCGGTGCCCGACGGCAGGCAGGCGGCCACCGCCATGGCGAGCGTCAGCGACACGATCTCGTTCAGCCCGGTCAGCGGCGAATTGAACAGCGCGCGCAGCGCCACGTCGGTGACCGTCAGCCCGGCGATGGCCAGCATGCCGGCGACGCCGATGAACGATATCCGCCCGGTCAGCGCCACGCACCGCTGCTCGGCGGCCTTCAGCACATCAAGCGCCGATCTGGGCGCCGCCGGGGCGAGGGTCGTCCGACTGAGTCTCGCATCTGAGTCCACGCCGGCTTACCTCCCGCCAGGTTGTGCGATCGCCTCGCCGCGGCCCGGCGGCGCCGAGGAGGAAGACCGCGCACACCCGCAGCGATGCCGTCGGGCGCGCGCGGCCGATCCGCGATGTTGCGTCATGCGGCCGTCCCGCCGCCCCTAGTTCGACTTTGACAGCTGGTCCAGCTCGGCCCGGAACGCCTTCAGCGCTTCGGCGCCATGCGGCGTTTCGCTCGCCCATTTCGCCACCACGGGCTCGACCGCCTTCTTCCACGGTTCGAGCTCCGCACCTTGCGGGACGATGATCGTGCCCTTGCCGGACTTGCGCACGATCTCGCGGCCCTCGTCCTCGATGCGGTCCCAGAACTTGCCGAACTCGGCGACGAAGGGCTCGCCCGAATTGTCCATGATCGCCTTCTTGGCCTTGGCCGGCAGAGAATCGAATTTCTGCTTGTTCATGAACACGAAGCCCGCCAGGGCGCCGAGCGGCACGTCGAAATAGTGCTTGGCGACTTCCTGCAGGCGGAACGGCTGGATCGCGGTCCACGGCGACATGGTGCCGTCGACGACGCCGCGATTGAGCGACTGATAGGTCTCGTTGATGAGGACGGACACCGGCGTCGCGCCGAGCGCCTCGACCACCTGGCTGCGCAGCTTGCCGCCGGCCGCGATCTTCGTCCCTTTCAGATCCGCCAGCGACTTGGCGTCGGTGCGCATCATCGGGAACGAGTTCGTGAAGGTGAAGATGTTGATCAGCACGACGTCGTCGTATTCGCGGATCACGCCCTTGCTGACCAGCCGCCATAGCGCCACGGACGCCTGCGACGACTTGGTGAACAGGAACGGCAGCGAGACGATCTCGGTCAGCGGGTACTTGCCGGGATAGTAGGCCTGAAGGTCGAAGCCGATATCGGCGACGCCGCTCTTGACGCGCTCGACCATCTGGCCGTCGCCGCCGAGGACGCTGCCAGGTATGAAATCGACCTTCAGCGTGCCCTCCGACGCCTTGGTCACCCGCTCGGACCACGGTGCGTAGACCTGAACGTTGAGATGCGCGCGCGTCGGCGCGGTCGAGCCGAATTTGAGCACGATCGGCTCCTCTGCCGAGGCGCCGTGGGCGATGGCAAGCCCGAAGAAGGCCGCCAGGGCCGCCTTGGTGATACGCAACATTCCGTCCTCCCTGTCTTTTGTTTCGTCGTCTTCTACTTCGGTTCCGCCGTCACGCCCGCGTGAACGCGCAGGATATCGACGACGGTGTCCGGCTTCTTGCATCGTCCCAGGCCGCACTCGGTCGCGACGCCGAAGCCCGAGACGTATTTCTGCGCGGCGGCGATGCGCCGCTTCGTGCCCGCCACGCCGTCGCCGGCATGGACGACGCCGAGATAGAGCTCGGTTTCCGGCGCGAGCTTGAGGCCGGCGAGTGGCGCGAAGAACGCTTCGTCCGTGCGGTCGATCGGCACGGGCATGTGCATGAACGCGATCGGATGCTTGACGGCTTTCGCGACCGCGTTGGCCAGACTGACCATGGCGCCGGCGTCCTTCGGCTCGACGAAGTGCTTGGCGTCCCAGTCGCCGTAGCAGAGATGGAAGCCGAGCTCGACATCGGCGGGCACGGGCCGGCAGATGCGCGCGACACGATCAATGATCTCTTTCTGGGCATCGGCGAAGGGCGACTTGTAGCGCTCGGACTCGCCCTCCCACATCACCATCTCGATGCACAGATCCCATTGGATCGCCAGATCGCGGTGCGGAATCTCGGCGCAGATCTTCTCGACCTCGCGGATCATGGCCGCTTCATAGGCGCGCTCGACGGCTGCCAACGAGGACCGCGAGACGAACGGGAAGACGACGGCAAACGGCGTCGGCAGGCAGACCTGGAAGCGGCTTCCCTTGGGCAGGAGCCCCTTGTCGCGCGCGCGGGTGAAGTCGACATAGGAGGTGCGGGCCTCGCGGGCATAGCCGAGCTCGCTGAACTTGATCTCGTCCGGCGCGACGCCGTCGCCGACGCGCACGAGCCTGAGCCCGGCCGACGATACCTGCTGCGCGTTCTCCTCGACCTGCAGGAACGGGTTGGCGCGCAGCAGCGGATATTGCCAGCTGATCCAGAGATTGCGGCCGCCCGGCTCGCCGTCCGGCACGCGCTTCAGGCGCCGGCCCAAAATCGTGCCCGTCGCCTTGAAAACCTCGTCGACCGTCGGCAGCGCCATGCTACCGACCAGGTGAACGTGCTGCGGGACCGCCGGCTGTGCGCTCATATGTTGCCCTCCTCGGCGACGACGCGGTTGCGCTGCGCGCCGATGCCCTCGATGGTCGATTCGATGACGTCGCCGGCCTTGAGGAACAGGCCGCGGCCCTGGCCCACGCCGCTCGGCGTGCCGGTCGCGAACATGTCGCCTGGCTCGAGGGTCAGCATGTGCGAGCAGTATTCGATCTGCTCCTCGGGGCTGAAGATCATCTGGCCGGTCACCGAATCCTGCATGGTCTCGCCGTTGAGCTTCAGCGTCAGGCGCAGGTTCATGTGGTCCTTCACGAAGATGCGCGGCACGAAATAGGGGCCGGTCGGCGCGAAGGTGTCGTGGCTCTTGCCGCCGAGCCAGTCCGAGCGCGTGGTCGGCCGATCCTCGCGGTAGGTCAGCGAGCGGCAGGAGATGTCGTTCGTCGTCATGAAGCCGGCGACGTGGTCCATCGCCCTGGCCGCGGGGATGTGCTTGCCCGGACGGCCGATGGCGAGCGCCAGCTCGATCTCCCAGTCGATGCGGTCGAACATCCGCGGCAGGACGATGTCGTCATTGGCGCCAACCAGGCAGCTCGGCGCCTTGAGGAACGAATAGGGCCGCGCCTTCGCCTTTTCGCCGCCGAAGTCCTTCTGCTTGTCGAAGGCGCCGCCGGTGAAGTTCGACGCGCGCATCTCGGCGACGTGCTCGCGGTAATTGGCGGCGGCGTACAGCATCTTGGACGGGCGCAGGATCGGCGGCAGCGCGCGCAGGGTGGTGAAATCCGACACCGCATGCGCGAGGTGCCGGTCGTCGAGGCCTTCCCGACGGACCCACTCGGCGATCTCAACGAGGCCGTCGAGATTCGGCTCCCAATCCTGGAGCAGGCCGAGAATGCTGTCGGTCGTGCCGAACGCCCGCTTGAGGGCGCCCGCGTCGCGCAGCCGGCGATAGACCGCCTGCAGCGCGACGGCCTTGCCGCCGAGCACCATGACCACGAAGGGCGGGCTGCCGGCGGCGGAGACGGTGGCTAGAGCGAAAGACATCGACCCTCTCTGCATCCATTGCGGCAACGCGGCCGCGTCCTGTTTCCATCGCCGCTCCCTGCGGCGGACCGCAATCCCGGCTCAGAGCCGCGGATCGCCCACGTCGAGGCCGAGCGCGACGCGCCCGAAGGCGACCGCATTCACGTCCCACATCAGCGCGATCTGCTGGTTGACCGCGTGCACGTCGCGGAACGCCCGCTGCTCGACGCTGTCTTCGGCGAGCCCGTGCGCGCCGGCCGTCGCCAGCAATCGGTCGACCGCACGCATGCACAGCGTCGAGGCATAGGACACGTCGCGCCGGTAGCGCACGCGTTGCTCCATGGTGATGGGCAGGCCGGCGCGCGCCCGGTCGTTGAATTCCTTGGCGTCGCGCTTGGCGATGTACTCGGCGCAGTCGATCTCGGCCGCCGCCTCGGCGACGCGCAGCTGGACGCTCTGGAACTCGGCGACGCGCGCGCCCGATGTCTTGGCCGTCAGCGCCCGGATGCGCTCGACATAGGAGTCGAGCGCGCCGCGCGCCATGCCCACGGCGGGCGCGAAGATGTTGTAGGGAAACACCGCATAGAGCGGCAGCCGATAGAGATGACCGGGATTGAGGGAGCTGCCCGGCGTCGGCTCGCCTTTAAGAGCCGCGAGGCGCAGGGCGCGATGCTCGGGCACGAAGGCGTCGTCGACCGAGACGTCGTGGCTGCCGGTGCCGCGCAGGCCCGCGGCATACCACGTGTCGTGGATCCGGTAGTCGGATTTGGGCAGCAGCAGGAGACGCGGTTCGGCGGGCTTGCCGTCCCTGATGACCGGCGCGCCCAGCATGATCCAGTCGCAGTGCAGCACGCCGCTCGCGTATTTCCACAATCCGGTGACGCGATAGCCGCCGTCGACGGGCACGACCTTGCTGTGCTCGGCGGTGAACCCGGATGCGACCAGGGTGTCGGGCGAGGCCGACCACACCTCGTCCTGGGCCTCGGCCGGGTACATGCCGAGAATCCAATGGTGCGAGGCGAGCACGATGAGCACCCAGGCGCTCGAGCCGCAGCCGCGGCCGATCTCGGCGCCGACATCGACCTGGAAGCCGTAGTCGAGCTCGAAGCCGCCGACGCGTTTCGGCTGGAGGATGCGGAACAGGCCCGCGTTGTGGAAATCGTCGATCGTGCTGTCGGAAAGCCGGCGCGCGGCTTCGGCCGCGCCGGCGCGCTCGCGAAGCGCGGGCACCAGGGCGCGCGCCCGGCGCACCAAGTCGTGCTCGATACCCTCGGATGGCTTGGGAGCCGTCGCCGGCGCATTCATTGCGCGATTTCCTCCGTCGTCCGCCGGGCTTTTCCAGCCCGGTCGAACGATCTTTATTCCCGCGAAGAGGAATTGTCAACCGGAGCAATACCGGCCTCGCGCCGGGCCCCGCGCGAAGCGTTGCCGAAAAGAGCGGAGGTCTGCCGACGCGGCCTGCACGTCGCGGGAGTTGCGCGACTGCCGGCGACCGCTACCTTTTCGCCATGCCGTACATGAACAGATCGAACAGGAAGTCGACATAGTCGCGCTCGAGCTTGGCGTCGACCGCGGCCGGGCCGAACACATCCTCGAGCACGGCACGCCCGGTGGCGTAGAATTCGCCGGCCGCAACGACCAGGAGATGCAGGAAGCGCGGATCGACGCGCCGCAGCTCGCCCTTCGCCACGCCGCCCTCGATGATCGAGGTCAACTCGACGACGCCCGGCTGGACGACGTCGCGCCGCCACATCGCGCGCAGCTTCGGCTCGACCCCCGTGAAGATCTGCTCGAGCACCAGGGAGTAATGGTGCGGATGCTCCTGAAACAGGCGGACAGAGTCGGCGAGACGCGAGCGCAGGCGGTCGGCCGCGCCTATGGTCGACGCCCGCCTGTCGCGCGTCGCCCGCATCTCGGTCAACAGCTCGAGCATCACCTCGACCATGAGGCGCGATTTGTCGCCGAAATAGTAGCGGATGAGCGCCGGATCGACGCCGGCGTGGCGCGCGATGTCGAGCCGCGTCACCTTGGCGGGCGGCACGGTGCGCAGAAGCTCGCGCGCCGCCTTGATCAGGGCCTCGCGGCCGACCGCGCTGTCCGGATCGTAAGGCCGGCCCTTGCTGCGCTTCTTGACGCGGCCCGACGCCTTGGACTTGCCGGCGCCGCGCTTGGCGGCGCGCGCCGGGGCTTCAAGGGCGGCGGCCTTGCGCGGCTTGCGCGCCCCACCGCCGCGTTTCCCCGGCGTCCGTCGATCAGCCCGCCCCGTCATTCGCTTCGCCCCATGTCGCTCCTCGGAAAGGATAGACCCGCTTGCGCCGTATACTTACGGCAGTAGCGCGTCCTCAACAAGCGGCGGGCGCGGCGGGCCGGACCGGTCGGGCCCGGCGTGCGGTTGCCGGGGCGGCGAACGCCCATGACGGCGCCGCGACGACGCCCCGCTCGTTGACTCCGCGCCGGTCCAGGTGTAATTCCTCTTTGAAGGAATAATCAATAGGCAAATGCCATGGCGTCTCTCAGGAACGCGCTGATCGTGGGCAGCGGCATTGCCGGGCAGACTCTCGCCGCCGCGTTCACCTTAAAGGGCATCGCCTGCGACATCGTCGAGATCAAGCGCGATTGGTCGATCGTCGGCGCCGGCATGTACATGCACGGCAACGCGTTGCGCGCCCTGGCCGCCCTTGGGGTCGTCGACGAGATCCTGGAGCGCGGCTGGCACCGCGACGATGACACGACGCTCATCGCCACCGCGGACGGCCGCGTCCTGGCACAGCCGGTCTATCCGCGCATCGCCGGCCCGACCGTGCCGGCGATCGTGACGATCAAGCGTCAGGCGCTGCATGAGATTCTTCATGGATTGCTTCGCCGGCTCGGCCTGACGGTGCGGATGGGCGTTACGGTCACGGCGATCGACGACCGTTCGCCGCGCGGCCCGGTATCGGTCGCGTTCTCCGACGGCGGAAGCGGCGAGTACGATCTCGTGATCGGCGCCGACGGCATCTATTCGACCGTGCGCCGTCTCGTTTTCGGCGAGGTCGAGGCGATCTTCAGCGGCTTCGCCAATTGGCGCGTGACCCTGCCCCGGCCGCCTGCGGCCGACCATGTGATGTGGATGCACGGCCACGGCACGACCTTCGCCATCGTGCCGATCTCGGCCGAGGAGCTCTATCTCGGCGCGGTGAGCCGCGAGCCCGGCAACCCGAGATACGCGCAGGCCGATCTGGCGCGCTTGATGCAGGAGAAGTTCCGCGGCTATGGCGGCCTGGCCGCCGTGCTGCTGGCCCAAGTCACCGACCCGGATCGCGTCATCTACACCGCCATCGACGAGGTATTCCTGCCGGCGCCCTGGTTTCGGGGGCGCACGGTCGTGATCGGCGACGCCGCCCACGCCTCGACGCCGTTCTGGGCGCAGGGTGCGTCGATGGCGATCGAGGATGCGGTTCTGCTGGCCGAGCTGGCGGCAACGGGCGCCGCGCCCGAAGCATTCCTGCCGGCGTGGATGGAACGGCGCTTTGCGCGCTGCGTCTGGGTCCAGCAGGGATCGCGCGAGACGGGCGAACGGTCGCACCGGACGGGCGACGGCGTCCGCGACCAGCTCGATCGCTATCTGATGGCCAATATCGAGACGCAGGTCGCCGACCGCTATGCCCGATTGGCACAGCCGATTTGAATCCCGCCGACCGCCAAGGTGGGCGAGCTATGGTCGACAGGGCGCGTCCGCAGAAATTCGTTCACCGGAAGAGTCCATGATCATTGCGAGCTTCGCCGGCCGAGGCGGCAAAGCGCTTGTCGGCGCGGTCGACGCCGCGCGTGCAACCGTCCTCGACCTGGCGCCAGCGCGACACACCGGCGAAGACGCGGCGCCGTTCGCCATCATGCTGGCATCGATCGACGGCGGCGGGGCCGATCACGCCCGCGCCCGGCCCGGCGTGGCGCCGCTTGGCAACGGCACCCAGGACGGCGTGGCGAGCGCCGCCGCGTACTCCGAGCGGAAGCGGGCGACCAGCTCGGCCACGCTCGGCGTGTCGCGGATGCAGCCGATGCCGTGTCCGGCGGTCCAGATATCGCGCCACGCCTTGACGTCGACGTTCATTTCCTTGCTGACGTCGAGCGCCTTCTTGGCCGGCAGGTTGTCCGGGTCGAGGCCGAACTGGCGGATGCTCGGCTTGAGCATGTTGGCCGGCACGCCGGAGAACGCGTCGGTGTAGATGATGTCGCCGGCGTCGCCCTCGATCAGCATGCGCTTGTAGCGCCCGTCCTTGCCGGCATTGCGTCCGTAGTCGAGCGCCGCGTCGCCGATCGCCGCGGCATGGCCCAGACACGCCAGCAGGATGTCGCCCTTGTTCTTGACGTAATAGTAGAGCGCCGCCTTGGTGACGTTGAG
>Ga0335070_10007334_pt1 | contig 12938 bp, 14 predicted proteins | sample Lox_Sample_13_FD_206722 | JGI IMG/M metagenome (GOLD analysis project Ga0335070, IMG submission 206722) | Soil microbial communities from Loxahatchee National Wildlife Refuge, Florida, United States - Lox_Sample_1.3 | ecosystem: Environmental > Terrestrial > Soil > Wetlands | place: USA...
GCCGAAGGCGCTATCCACCTCCTCTTCTATAACGGCGATCCCCCAGGGCGAGGACATCTCGAAGTGGAACGTCGGCTACTGCGTCATGAGCAGCGAATCCTTTGCTGAGAGTTCTACAAGCGTGCTGCCCGCCTGGGAAACCGAGAAGCAGGCCTATTTCGCGCGCATCGATCCGGCCTCGGGAAAAATATCCGCGCCACTGCCGGCGTCAGGAGCCGCTGAAAATCGAAAATATCCCGCCGTCGCCGCCAACGCAAAAGGCGAAACCCTCTTCGTATGGACCGAAGGCATGGGCTGGAAAAAACGCGGCCGCGTGGCCTGGCAACTCTACGACAAATCCGGCAAGCCCACCCCAGAGCACGGGGCCGCCGATGGCATCCCCACTTGGAGCTTAGTCGCTACCTTCGCCCACCCCGATAACTCATTCACCATCGTGTATTAGGTTTGTCGCCGCGTCCCCTCGTCTCCGTGTCCCCGCGCCCACGATGCGCCGGCGTCGCTCGGCCCGAAAGCTCCGACGCCGACTGCGATATACTGGCGGCTTCACGGACTTCATGTCCTCCACCACCCGCCCGAACACCGCCAGCACGGAAGTACGCCTCAGACGCGCCCTCACCTTATGGGACCTGGTCCTCTATGGCGTTATCGTGCTCCAGCCCACCGCGCCCATGGCCGTCTTCGGTGTGATCAACGCTCGCGGACGCGGTCACGTGGTCACCACCATTCTCATCGCTCTCATCGCCATGCTGTTCACCGCCATCGCTTACGGTCGCATGGCGCGTGCGTATCCAAGCGCTGGTTCCGCGTTCACCTATGTCGGCCAGGAGATCAATCCGGCTCTCGGCTACATCACCGGATGGAGCATGGTAATGGACTACATGCTCAATCCGATCATCTGCATCATCTGGTGCAGTAAAGCGGCCATGAACTTTGCGCCCGGCGTGCCTTACCCCGTCTGGGCCATTTTCTTCTTTCTCATGTTCACCGGACTCAACCTCCGCGGCATCAAAACCTCAGCGCGCATCAACGCCGCGCTTGCCACTGGCATGGGTCTGGTGGTCGCCATCTTTTTCGTCGCGGCTGCCCGCTACGTGTTTGGCCACCCGCACGACGGCCTCGCCTTCTTCACTCGCCCCTTTTTCGACCCCGCCACCTTCAACCTCGGGGCTGTTCTGGGAGGCACCTCCATCGCTGTACTCACCTACATCGGGTTCGACGGCATCTCAACGCTCTCCGAAGAGGTTGAGAACCCGCGCCGCAACATTCTTCTGGCCACCGTGCTTACCTGCGTATGCGTCGGTCTTCTTTCCGCGCTGGAATGCTATGCCGCGCAACTGTTGTGGCCTTTCCCCGAGGCCTTCCGCGACAACGATACGGCGTTCGTCGATGTTTCCGGGCGTGCCGCGGGCTCCTGGTTCTTCGGCGTAATGAACATGACGCTGATCGTGGCCAACTTCGGTTCTGGGATGGCCGCGCAACTGGGCGCCGCGCGTCTGCTCTACGGCATGGGACGCAGCAAGGCGCTGCCGCAGAGCTTTTTCGGCGCCGTCGACCCCAAGCGGCACATCCCTCGCAATAACGTGCTCTTCGTGGGCGTGATCGCTCTGATTGGCGCGTTCTCGATCTCCTACGCACTCGGAGCCGAAATGCTCAACTTCGGCGCGCTCATCGCCTTCATGGGCGTCAACGCCGCATGCTTCGTGCGGTACTATCTGCGTGCGGACGAAAAGAAGTTCGTCAATCTGTTCCCGCCTGTGATCGGATTTCTGGTCTGTCTGCTGCTTTGGTTGAACCTGAGCCGCCCCGCCCAAATCGCTGGCGCCATTTGGATGATTGTCGGCATCGCCTTCGGCTTCTGGAAAACCCGAGGATTCCGCGGCGCGCTCATCGACTTCGAACTGCCGCCTGAAGAAGCGTGAGAGTCTCTCCTATTTTTCCGGCTTGCTGAACTTCGCGTCGTCGATCGGTACGTTCTGCTTGATTTCCGTGAACCGGTAGGTCAGCGCGAAATCGGGAGTCTTGCGCCGCACGGTGGTGGGCAGCTTCAGCCCGTCCACATCCTTGTAGTCGTCGTAATCGACCTCCCAGAGCACGATGCCGTCATCAATCGTCACGCGCTCGAAATCGCGACGCACCAGCAAGCCGGATTCAGCATCGAAATACAGCTTCTCGGTCGCTCCATCCGCTGCGGTTGCCTCCACGATGTAGGCGTCACGGTCGTCCACTTTCATTTTGCCGGTGTACGCCATCTTCGGGAACAGTTCCTTCAGCCGCGTCTCGCGATAGAAGTCGTAATCGCGCTTGGCAAAAGCGGCGTCGGACTTGCTCATCTCATGCACCCCCGAATCCGGGTCCTTGCCCCAGCCCGCAGCGCCGGTCCAGCATTCCATCATCTGGCCGCCTTCGCCCAGATTCACCACCGAGAGGTACTTATCCGGCGCTTTTGCGAAAACTTCGGCGGGCGATGTCGAGCCGTCATCGGAATTCTCGAGCGTCCCCTTCATCGTCCGGCTGGTGACCTTTTCGATCGCATCCTTTCCGCCGACCGCCTGCACGTAGCGATCCAGGATCTGATCCACGCCGGGCGCCGCGCCCTGCGGCGCCGCAAGCCCCGGGAACAAAAGCAGAAGAATCCACACTGGTTTCATAGCGGCATCATACGCCAACGCAATCCCCGCATCAATGTCCCTCCCCGCTCAACCGCAGCGATATAATCACACACTCCGCGAGGAACAAACTATGAAACTCCGTCGTCTTTGCGTGATCACGCTCGCCGCAGTCACCTGCGCCGCGGCTCAATCGCTCTCCGTGAAATGGGAAGAACTCACCGCCGGCGATTTTGTCAGCGCGATTCAGAAATCCCAGGGCGTGTGCCTGCTCCCGTTCGGCATTCTCGAAAAACACGGACCGCACCTGCCGCTCGGCACCGATCTCATCAATGTCCGCTTCGCCGCATTGCACGGCGCCGAACAAGAGTACGCCGTCGTCTATCCGGAATACTATTTCGGCCAGATCTTTGAGGCGAAGCACGAGCCCGGCACCATCGCGTATAGCGCGAGCCTGCAATTGCAACTGTTACAAGAAACCGCCGGCGAGATGGCGCGCAACGGCTGCAAGAAGATCATCATCGTCAACGGCCATGGCGGCAACAACAACCTGTTGCCTTTCTTCGCCCAGTCGCAAATGGCATCGCCGCGCGATTACGTGGTCTACGTTTATCAGCCCGCCAGCGGTCCGCGGCCCGGCCGTCCGCCGATGAAATCCGCCTTCGATCAGCACGCCGGCGAGGGCGAAACCTCGCATGTCATGATTTCACGCCCCGATCTCGTTCACATGGATCGCGTCGCCACAGAATCCGGCGCCGATCAGAAGCGCCAGGATCTTCCGCCCGGCGTCTATACCGGCATCTGGTGGTACGCGAAGTTCCCCGAGCATTACGCCGGTGATGCCGCCGCCGCCAACCGAGCGCTCGGCGAATTCGACATGAAAGCCTGGGCCGATGGCATCGCCAACGTCATCCGCGCCGTCAAAACCGATCAAGTGAGCCTGCGCCTCCAAAGCGAGTTCTTCGAGAAATCGAAGACGCCTCTGGACACCCGCCAATAAAAGCCACCGACCGGGGACTGGCTCCACCGTCCCTAATCGAGCCGCCCGCAAACCACCAGCCCGCTCGTCGTGGACGGTGGGGTGCCTGTCCCCCCTGCCACGAGCCCTCTTCGCCTTTTTCATGCTCGCGGGTGTCGCCGTCGGCGACATGCTGCTCAACTGTTCCCTCTTGCAGCAACCCGCACGCTCTACTTGCTCTCCTCAGCCCCCGGTTTACTTATCAGAACCTTCTTGTTCAGTGGCGGCAGCTCGTTCTCCGTCACAGTGTAATCCGACGGCACTTCGAACAGCGTTGCGGGCGGCTCGCTGCGCTGAATATTCGTCAGCCGGTAAACCGTCTCGCCGAAACGCGGATCACTGCGCTTGCTCATCACCACCGTTTGCAGTTCGGCTGAATACCAACGCTCGGAGACCGTGGACATGGGCAGTTCATTCCCGATGGCTCCTGCCGGTATGGTCACCGTGGATCGCGTACCCTCCACTTCCACACCCTCCATCGTTTGCTTGCCGAGCGATTCGCTTTTCACATCCGGCTTGATCGCTTTACCATCCGGTACCGCCATCGCCATCACTGCGCCCCCTGCCATTGCGCCTGCCTCGGCTCCTGGCGGAGGTGGAACCGCGCGCGTAAACGTCATCGCCTTTGCGCTGCCACCTGCCGCGCCCGTCTGGTTGAAGAAGAATGCGTTCTTTCCCATCGGCAGCTTGTGCGCGACATGTGCCTGCGGATCCAGATGGTAGCTGACTTGGGCCGCCGGATCCTGAATGAAGATCATCTTGGGCGCGTCGCCGCCGGCTGCCCATGGCCCGATGGCCGGCATGGTTTCCTCCCGCCGCGTCCGCCCCGCGCCATCGCGATACACGCTGGCCGTGGATTTGTGCGTGATCCGGTTCCCATCGGCCAATGTTTGGTTGGTTTCCGTGACTGCGTCGGCGCTGTATGGCGCTCCCTTCACCGGCTTGTCGCTGAAGCTCATCTCCGCTCCGATAAAGTCCACCGTCACCGGCCCCGGTTGGTATACCACGTCACCCGCCGCTCCGCCCACTGCGTGCACCTCTCTGTGAATCACCACGGGACCAGGCTCCTGCGCCTGTGCACCAACAGCCAGCGCAGCCACGCCGGCCAGCGCCAGCCAAACCAATCGAGTTTTCATTTTCATCCTCCTTTAGGTACCATCAGCGAAAATCGGGGACTGGCTACACCGTCCTCGGCCGAGCACGCGCCGAATCAACACCAGCCAACCTCGGCGGCGCGTGAACGGTGCTGCCTGTCCCCGGTTTTCGCGCCAAGCATCACTTCACAAACCTCACTGCCCGCGCCAGGCCGTCTTCGCCCAGCAGCACATCTGCCCGAATTGTCCCTTCCGCTTGCTCCTCGTTCACTGGAAGCCCGAACACCGTGAGCGCCGTGCGCGGCAGACGGACGCGCACGATCTGGCCCCGTTCAATCGGCTCCGGATCGTAGAAGACCGGAATGAAATCCGTCATGTGCTCCGGGTTCGCCTCGATCCCTTGCGGCTTGGATGGCCCCACCGGATTGCGCCGCGGCCCGCGCGCCGTCCGCGATCTTAGCTTGCGCACTTCGCCAACCACCGGCACGGCAGCCGGAGCAGAAGCTCGCGCTGAAGATTCTTGCGGCGGTCTCGCTTGAGCCTTGCTTGGCCGCTCGACGGGCTTGCGCAAACTCACCACCACCGCCGCCAGAACCACCACTGCCGCAATGGCCGCCACCGCCGTTCTCGTCCACAACGCGCGCCGCTGCGGCCGCGAAGCCACCTCTCGTTTCCGGAACGCCGCAATCAGTGCCTGCTCAATGGCCGGCAGCGCCACGCGTTCGCCATCGTCCGCCACCGCCGCTGCTACCAGGCCGTTCAGCATCCGTTCGTTCGCCAACCTGCGAGCGCACCGCGCGCAGGTCTCCGCGTGCTCTGCGCCTGCGGCATCCGCCATCTCTCCGCGCGCGATGTCCACCACCACTTTCTCGAAATCCGAGCAGTTCATACCAGGCACCCGCTGGAGCTGGATTTTTTCGCCGCCAGTTTTTCCGACAGCAGCGCGCGCGCACGGTGCAGCCGCGAGCGCACCGTACCGACTGCGCATTTGAGAATGCGCGCGGCTTCCGCGTAACTCAGCTCGTGCAAATCACACAGAACCACCACTTCGCGATATCCGGCGGGCAGCGCCAAAACCGCCCGGCGCAGCCAGCCTAAAGCTTCATCGCGCGCCAGGTCGCGCTCCACTTCGGAATGCGCAATCAGAGACTCCGGCGTGCGCGCCTCTTCCTCATCCGGCCCCGGAATCGGAAGATGCATCCGGCGCTGCGCCAGCCGCCGCCACACCTGCCGCCGCGCAATTCCGTAAAGATAAGCCGCCAGCGGGCCTTTTTTTCCGTCGTAGTTGCTCTGCTCGCTCAGCAGCGTCAAGAAAACCTCCTGGGTCACTTCCTCCGCCAGGCTCGGGCTGCCGCTCATCTGCAAGGCGAACCGGTAAACCGCCGGGTGCCGCCGCCGGTACAGCACCGTGAACCCTGCTTCATTGCCGGACGCCATCAGCCGCAGCAGGTCATCATCGGTGAGATGGGTCAATTCTGTCATCCGGCAGTTCAATCGACGAATTGCAGGCGGCTCTGTTAGGGTTTACCGCCGCGCCCCCGCCAAGTTCCAAAAGATTCAGAGCAGCTTACCCGCGAGCCCTGCGGCGGCGGAGCCGAGCACCACCCAGACAGTATCTTTTTTGGTGAATACCAGAAACAGAAAGCTGGCCACTGCAATTCCTACAGCCAGTGGGCTGGTCAATGCGTCTCTTGCCAGCGGCACCGTGGCTGAAACCACCAGGCCGGACGCCGCCAGCATGACACATCGAATCGCGCTCCTCACCGCGGGCTGCGCGGCTCGCGCCCCCAGATAGCGCAACATCGGAATGATGAGAAACGCCGGTGTGATTACCGCCAGGCACCCCGCGCACGCGCCTGGAACGCCGGCAATGAAATAGCCCACGCTCACCACATACAGCCCGTTGGGGCCCGGCGCCGTTCGGCCCGCCGTCACCGCGGCGTTCAACTGCCGGTCGGTCAGCACATGGCGCGTTTCCACGAAATCGTGGTACACCACCGGCATCGAAGTCAGCCCGCTGAATGAAGTTGCCGTCGCCTTCAGCAACAGCAGATATAAAAGGATGAGGTTCATTCCGCCGCCTGCCAGAGAAATCCCACCAGCGCCGCCAGCCCCAACACCGCAATCGGAGACATCGAGTACACCAGCGACGCAACCAGCGACGCGACAAAGATGACGCCCGCGCGCAACCATCGGCCCGGCCGGATCTCCGGCGCCAGCAGTTGCCATGCGCTGGTGGCCATCATGCCGCTGGCCGCCGCGATAGAGCCCCCAATCGCTGCCATGGCCAGCGGGTTCGAGTTCCAGCTTTGATATCCGCTCGTCAGCATCACCACTACGGCTGAAGGAGGAACCGTCATCGCCAGCACCGCCAGAACCGCCGCGGGCCACCCCAGAATCTGCCACGCCGCCGCCGCCGAGAACGCCACCAGGTTCGTGCCCGGCGTGATCCTCGCCAGCCCGTAAATCAGCGCATATTGCTCCACGTCCAGCCAGCGCCGCTTCAGCACAAGCTCCGATTGCAGCGCCGCCATCGTCGGATCGCCGCCGCCGAATGTCAGGTTGCCGACGCGAAGAAATATCCACGTGAGCCGTTTCAGCGAAGCTTGCGGCATGACGCCTACTGTATCATCCGCCCACTGATCGAACCGGGACCAAAAACAATCGACCCAGCAATCGACAGATCCACCGAAACCACACGTCGCGAAACGCGAGCGCGTCGGGGACTGTCAGCTCTTGCACGAGCCCTTGCCGCCATTTTTCATCCTCGTCGGGCTCGCGCCTCGGCGACATGACGCTCAACTGTCCCCTCCTTCGCTGGCAAAACAAAAGGATCGATTTTCTCACTCCCAAAAACGCCTTTGTGCGTATTCAGTTGTAAGTTCGCATGAATCGAAAACGGACTCGGCACGATGCCCCGCCGCTAGCCGAGCCGCGACCAAAGGGAGCGGATTTTTATCGCCTCTAAAATGCTTGCAAACCCGCATCGTCCCTTATATAGTTCAAAAGACAAAACGGTTCCCCGGCGTGTAGCACAGGATGAACCCCCCATCGGGGAATCGCACCATACCTGAAAGCATCTAGGAGGAGAAGAACGTGAAGGTATTCTGCTTCGTAACGGTTCTAATTCTGGCGCTTGTAGCAAACGCCGCCGCGCAGCCCGTCATCACCTCGGGCGGGGTACAGAACGGCGCCAGCTATCTGCCCGGCATTGCGCCGGGCTCCATCTTCGTCATTAAAGGAACAGGGCTGGGACCAGGTACTTGTGACGACAAGACGACCATCGTGCTCTCGAGCCTGCCGTTTCAAACCACTCTCTCAAACACCAGTGTCACCTTTACTCCAACTGGCGGCGCGCCGATTCAAGCGCTCATGGTCTATACGTGGAATTGTCAAGTTGCCGGGCTGCTTCCTTCCACCGCAACGCCCGGCGACTACAACGTCACCGTGACCTACAACGGCGCAACCAGCGCGCCCGAACCTGCCACCGTAGTCGCACGCAATTTCGGATTCGCAACTCAGGCCCAGAATGGCGCTGGACCCGCGCAGGCCACCTATGGCGGTTACGATCTCAATCGCTTCACCACCGGCTCGTTGCCATACCTCGGCCACAACTGGAGCCTGCACCCGGCGGTGGTAGGCAACAATATGATCCTTTGGGGCACGGGCGCGGGCGCTGATGCTCAATCCGACACCGCCGGGAAGTCCGCCGGTGACCAGACCGCAGCGGGCCACTTCAAAATAACCATCGGTGGCATCACCGTCACACCCTCTTACGTAGGCCGCTCACCCGACTCGCCAGGCTTGGATCAGCTCAACTTCACGGTGCCACCCAACGTAACCCCGGGTTGCTTCGTAAACGTGCAAGTCACTGGAGACGGCTTCACTTCGAACCTCGGCACCATCGCCGTTGTCAGTTCCGGCCAGAAAGCCTGTTCGAGTTCCACCCTCACGCAGGCGCAGTTGGCCCACCTGGATAACGGCGGAACCCTCACTATCGGAGTGCTGAGCCTTGTGAAGAATTCCGCAGAGTCCAATTTGCTGGGGCAGGCAGTCAACCTCAAGACCGAGAGCGCTGGCGGCTCGTTCGCGAAATACACCATCGACACCGTCGGGACCGCTAACTTCTCGTTGGACCAGATCGGCGCCTGCTATATTTTCCACCGGACCGGCTCGACACAAGATATCATCCAAGGCACCCCGCCCACTCGGCTGGATGCAGGTTCCAAATTGACACTGAACGGGCCGAACGCCTCCAATGTGGCAATGCCCATGACGTCGGCCGGCAGCGACATTTACGGTGCGTCATTGTATTCGAGCGGGATTAACGGTCTTGGAGCCAGTGGCGCCCCGACACTTACGCAAGGTACCTACACCATCTCCGGCACGGGCGGGGCCGACGTAGGCGCCTTTACTGCCAGCGTGAATTTCCCCGGTGACCTGACCTGGACGAACGAAGACACCATTGCGAATCCCATTCCGCGCAGTTCTCCATTGACGATCAACTGGACCGGCGGTACTTCCGGACTCGTCGCGATCACCGGCACAGCGTTTAATCTGAGCGGTGGCACCCAAGCCAACCCTATATACGATGCGGCCGTCTTCACCTGCATCGCGCAGGCTACCGCGGGCACCTTCACGGTCCCTGTGAGCGTTCTCAGCATCTTGCCGGCGGTTTCGGGAGATCTCACATCCGGTTCTTACGGTTCCCTCTCACTTTTCAGTGCGATCGACCCGACTCAGGGGCAGTTCAGCGCGCCCTTGACCGCAGGCGGCAAAATCGATCAGGGCTTCTTCGGCTATTCCGTCGGCTCAACCAAAACCACCGGCTGGCAATAGTAGTTTCTGTTGCGCAGGTCCACGCCCGGTTTTGGCGTGGACCTGCGGCCTGCTGCCGCCATCGTAGAATTCAACTTCCAGGCGTTCGTGCGCCTCGGGCCAACGGCGCCATCGCTGCAAGCGTAATTTTGCAAAACAAAGCCAATTTTCCGTAACATACTAATTCTACAATGGTTAACTGGTCCGTTATTTCAGTCACGTTCGCAACCCCACCCCACCCGCCTTAGGAACGCCACGTGCAGAAGTTCCGTTGAGGTGCCCATGATGCGTATAAAATTCTGCAAATCGATTCTCACCCTTGGTGCGATCGCTCTTCCCTTGGCGTTTAATGGCTGCGCAGCGCGCGTCGGTGTTGGTTATCGCACATACGATCCTTACTATCGGGACTATCACCATTGGGACGATCACGAAACCGTCTTTTATAATCAATGGGCTGTTGAAACCCATCACGACCCGCACCGGGACTTCCACAAACTGAACAAACACGAACAGCAAGATTACTGGAAGTGGCGCCACGATCATCCTGACAAGCACTGACGCGCTCCAGCCTCTTGGGTTCACGCCAAGTTAGAATGGTCGTGAGCCCATGCAATTCCTAGCAAGCAGCCTGCTCGAACTGATCACCCAGACGTCCACCAATCTGCCGCCCGACGTACGCGCCGCCATGTCCATCGCAGGCGCCGCTGAATCGCCGGGAACGCAATCTTCGCAGGCCCTGAACATCATTCTGGGCAATATCGACATGGCCAACGACGACGAAGGCCCTATCTGCCAGGACACCGGCATGCCCACATTCTTCGTCCGCACGCCAGTCGGAGTGAATCAAATCCGGATTCGCACGGCTATTCAGGATGCGGTCGCCGAAGCCACGCGCCGCGGCAAGCTCCGGCCCAACTCCGTCGACTCGCTCACCGGAAAAAACAGCGGCAACAATCTCGGCGACGAGACCCCGGTAATTCACTTCGAGCAATGGGAAGAAGATGAGATCGAGGTTCGGCTGATCCTCAAAGGCGGTGGCTGCGAAAACAAAAATATTCAATACTCGCTGCCCTGCGATCTCGACCACCTCGGCCGCGCCGACCGCAACCTCGAAGGCGTCCGCAAGTGCATTCTCCACGCGGTGTGGCAGGCGCAGGGGCAAGGCTGCTCGCCCGGCGCGTTGGGCGTGTGCATCGGCAGCGACCGCGCCCACGGATACGATCTCGCCAAGCAGCAGCTTCTGCGCACGCTCGACGATGTGAATCCCAATCCGCAGCTCGCGCGCCTCGAAACCGAAATCATGGACCAAGCCAACCGCCTGGGCGTGGGTGCCATGGGATTTGGCGGCAAAGTTTCGCTGATCGGCTGCAAGATCGCCGCTGCCAACCGCCTGCCGGCGAGCTTCTTCGTTTCCGTGGCGTACGACTGCTGGGCGTTTCGCCGTCTCGGCGTGCGGCTCGACGCGGCTACCGGCGCTATCACAAGTTGGCTCTACCGCGATCCCGATCGTCTCGTCGAACGCATGACTCGCGGCGTGGGCTTTCCGCTCAGCGGCCGCGAAGTGATCCTCGAGCCACCACTCTCCGAAGAAGCGGTGCGCGCGCTCAAAGTCGGTGACGTGGTGCTCGTGCGTGGCGAAATGTTCACCGGCCGCGACAATGTGCATGCGCATCTCATGAAGAACCCGCCGCCCGTCGATCTCCGCGGCGCGGTGCTCTATCACTGCGGCCCGGTCATGCTCAAGCAGGGCGAGGAATGGTCCGTCAAAGCCGCCGGCCCCACTACCAGCAGCCGCGAAGAACCATATCAGGCCGACATCATTCGTCGCTACGGCGTGCGCGCCGTGGTCGGAAAAGGCGGCATGGGCGCGAAAACGCTCGCTGCATTAAAAGATGCCGGCGCGGTTTATCTGAATGCCATCGGCGGCGCCGCGCAATACTACGCGCGCACCGTCGAGAAAGTGCTCGGCGTTCACCTCATGGAATTTGGAATTCCGGAAGCCATGTGGCGCCTGCGCGTCCACGATTTCGCCGCCATCGTCACCATGGATGCGCACGGCAACAGCCTCCACGCCGACGTCGAGAAGACCACCGGCGCAGCCCTCGCCGCGCTCGAAAAGGTGTGAGCCGTCTGCTAAACTGAAAACTTCCCGGCCAGGTAGCTCAGTTGGTAGAGCGCAGCCCTGAAAAGGCTGGCGTCGGCGGTTCGATTCCGTCCCTGGCCACCACTTCTAAGCTTCCCCGTTTCATGGAGTTGTGAAGACTGTCCGTCGCCATCAGCCTTCCGAAAACTGCCTCTGTGGAGTCCAAATGGAGTCCAAACTCGTCACGGCTGCGTTCGTGGTAGCTATGGTAGCCATGTGGGGCCACTTCGAGTAGTCCTATCTCCTTGCCCGTGAGTGAGATGGTATCCGTGGTAGTCACTTGGGCGATTTCGTCGTTGTCTCGCGATTGGCGAGACCACATTCGATTTCCTATACATGCGGATACCACCCGCCAGAATCCCGATCAGATTCGTCTGCCCCGTGCTACGTTGCGGGTTAGCGACCTGCGCCAGCGGCGATGCCGTTGATGATTATGATCACGGTCGCAATCAGCACGCCGACCAGGAACGGTCCCGCAGAGCCGCGGACCTCATGGTGGCCACTTGATCGATAGTGATGCACGGCATAGAGCCCCGTGCCGGGTATCCCCGCACTCGTATGCATGCCGCGGCGGTTCATGCCGACGCGATGCGCACGCGACGGCGGAAGCCGATCACTCGGCACCTGTTGAGAGGGCTACCAGGTCCGTCAGGTTCGAACCTGCAGCGCCGTCCAGGAGCGTCTTGCGCTTCAGTTCGTGGAGAACATCAGCCAACCGGCGAACCGTCACGCCCGACTCGCCGATGATGTCCACCTCCTCCGGGAACTTCACCTCATGCACGACCAATTCTCGGGACCACGGGCCGGGAGCGAGTTTCAAGAGGGTTTTCTTCTTTACCGGGTGATCGTACTTCGTGCGGATCCATTCCCGGACCGCTGCTCGCAGCTCGGCCTCGGTTCGCTGCTTCGCGCTTCCTCGGGCCCGACCGCTTTCTTTCGCCACATCCTTCGGCAGTTTCGTTAGATAGCTCACCGGGCGTATTGAGGCCTGTACCTCAACGTGCCGGCATTCCCAGCCCGCCACCGGCGTGAGCCTAACAGCGAGCAGATCCATTTCGTGGACGCCCCAGCTTGAGGCCTCGAATGGTGAAGTACCCCTGTCGATTGAGCCACTCCCCTACAAGTTCTTCTGCGAGCAACGCCATGTGAACCTCATTTCGGGAAGTGTTGCAACTGCGGCGCTGGGGATCTGGTAGGGTGAGCGGATGAGGTCTTGCCGGGGAGTTTTGTTTCAGAAGCGCCAGTTCGCTGCCGAGATT
>Ga0335070_10007336_pt1 | contig 12936 bp, 6 predicted proteins | sample Lox_Sample_13_FD_206722 | JGI IMG/M metagenome (GOLD analysis project Ga0335070, IMG submission 206722) | Soil microbial communities from Loxahatchee National Wildlife Refuge, Florida, United States - Lox_Sample_1.3 | ecosystem: Environmental > Terrestrial > Soil > Wetlands | place: USA: Florida...
GAACGCCGCGGTGCGCGCCTTCTGCAGCGATACGTCGATGCCGAACAGCGGCGCATCCGGCGCGCGCACGATGCCGAGCACAACACCGCGGGTATCGACGACAGAGATCGACACTTCCGCAAGACTGTTCAGCGGTTGGCGGATCTGCGCGCGCGTCTGGCTCATCGTGTTGAAGGCCTGCGTCAGAAGTGCATTGACTTCGGCCGCCGTCAGCGGGTTTCCGACATCGGCACCGTCGGTGCCGCCCTGGATGGGATAGCGATCATGGCCCGCGCCGTCGGTCAGCACGAAAGCGCTGGAATTGCCGAATTCTGCGGCCGTTGCCGCACGTAGGCCGGAGGCCTCGGTGCCGTAGGCCTGTCCCGCAAGGATCGTCGGCGCGGCGTAGTAGCCATTGACGCTCGTCAGCGAACCGGCGCCGCCCAGCGACGAGAAAGCCGGGGCGGAGGAAGGATTGGATTTCAGCGTGCCCGAGCTCGCATCGCTATATTGCAGCGACGTGCCGTTGACGGTGATCTGGTCGGCGGTGATGTTCGACGGCGCCGCGAAGCCATTGGTCGCCGCGAAGGCGATGTTCTCTTCGTTGTCGCTCGAGTCGACGGTCAGCACATTCGGTTCAAAATCATAATTGCCGTCGGACACGACGCCGACGCCGCCAACGACGACGCCATTCTTGTACAGCGGAAAGCCGCCGGGATCTGCGGAGAAGCCGAGCGGCGAACGCTTCGGCCCGATCGTGCCGTCGCCGGGGAAGCGGCGCGAAAGATCCGAGCACGGTAGCTGGCTGAACTGCACGCCGAACAGCGGACCTGCCGGCTGGCCGGCGCCAGCGGGGCTCGGCGGAAATTCCTGCTGCACGATCATGCTGGCCGTGCGCGTAGAAAACGCATTGCCGGAGGAAGACAAGTAAGCGCCGGTGATCGCCTTCGCGATTGCCGCCATCGTCGCCGGCACCGCCGGCGCGCCGCTCAGCATCAGGCCCTGGACGTCGTGGTTTTTCGTGGGATCGGTCTGGCCCGCGGGCGACGGCGAAATGAGGACCTTCGACGGCGCGCCGGTCATCGTGAAGACCGCGAGAACGTTGCCGACGCGATCGACAACCGCGATCGTTGCCGGTGTGCCGCGCGCTTGCGCTTCCGCGATCGCCTGCGCCAGGACCTGCTGCACGTCCGACACCGCAAGAGATTGCTGCGACGGTATCGTGAAGCTCGTGGTGCCGTTCGAGTTGGTCGTGCCGTTGGCGCTCGACTTCGAGCCGCCGCCGCCCGAGCACGAGGTGAGGACCAGTGAAAGGGAAGCGACGATGCTGGTCAGCGCGCGCGCGAGTTTCATCACTTGAGACCTTTCAAAGCCGCCGCCACGCGCTCCAACGATTTGCGGAATTCGGCCGGGTGATACGAATTCGGATCCTTCACGTCGTCGTAAAGCTCAGCGATCTGCGGCCCGGCCGATTTTGCCGCCGCGAGCGTCACCATCTGGTCGGCGACGAGCGCGCTTCTCAGCGTGTCGATAGCCATCACCGCCTGCTCGGCGCCGGCATAGTCTGTGTAGCGCGCAGCGACACCGTCGCCCGTCAGCTGATCGAGAATCGCGAAGACTTCATCCTTTGAGAACTGGTGCCGGGAGAAATCGTCGGCGAGCGCATGCGCGGTCTCCGCCAATTCGCCCGCCGCGCGGATCGCGCTTTCGCGGCTCTCCGCCAAAGCCAGATGGAAGCTGCGCGTCTGCGCCTCGAATTTCTCGGCCAGATCGGGCGCCGTCGCGCGTACCGCCGCCATCAGCATGATGATGTTGGAATCGTTGAACGGCGGCTGGCCGACCGGAATGGGCCGACCGGGATTGGCTACCGCGCGCGGCACATAGTTCTGATCGTTCGAGATCGTGCGGTGACAGCTCTGGCAATCGAAGAAATAGAATTCGGGGAACAGGCCTGCGCTCCCGCGTGGGCTTTGATAGAGCGTCAGTGCACGCTCGAGTGCCATCGCCTGCCCCACGGCCCAGGTCTTCACGCCGCCGGCGATCGTCTTGCGCGCCGCATAATAGGCATCGACGTCGTAATGCCGCTGCAGCTCGCTGAAGAGATCGAGCTCGAACGAGATGCGCGGATGGCCGGCCGCCATCAGCCGATGCGAAACGAACTGGTTGGGATCGGCGCTGCCGAAATGGCAATTGAGGCAGACCGCGGCGCGCACTTTCGGCACCTCGAGCGCCGTCATCCCCGCGGCAACGTTCGAGGCGTGCGTCGCGTGCAGCGCATAATGGCTCGCGAGCCAGGCGCTCGAACCGCCGTGGCAGGCTTCGCAGCCGACGCCGTCGGAGACCTGGAACTTCGGACCTCGCGCGGTCGCGGGATCTGAGTGACAACCGAGACAGATGGGTGCGGATTGAGCCGGTCCGATTCCGAGCCGCTCGGCAATGCCGCGAGCCCGCGCATCCCCGAGTATCGACCAGGCGCGGCTATGTGCACCGCTCGACGATGTCACGTCCTGCCAGGTCGAGATTTCGTTCTGGCGGACGCCATGAGGATTGGGCGCGAGCCGGCCGTGACAGGTCGAACCGGAGCAGGTCGCGACACCCTCGTGTTCGGCGGCAACGGCGCCCGTCACCACCATCCAGAAAGCGATTGCCAACCACCAAAACCTGGTGCTCGACACGATTCCCCCCGATTACCCCAGCCGAACTCCCGGCTTTCACGACGAGGCCGAGCGTTGGCTTTTGTGTAGCATCAAAGCCCTGCGTCCCAAAGGGGAAGCGGGATTTGCGCACATTCCGTCATGAGGATGTCATGGGATGTTTGCGCTGCACAACCCGTGCGGATGTCACGCTTGCGATAATTCTACTGCCGCAAATCTCGGCGACAGAAGATGGAGCACCAGCAGCGCCACGAGGTAGGCGGAAGCGGCCAACGCGAAGAGGGGCGCATAGGTGTGGAAGGTCCCGAGCACCCAGCCGGTAAACTGCGCGACTAGCATCCCGCCGAGGGCGCCCATCATGCCGCCGAAGCCGATAACCGACCCCGCCGCGCGCTCCGGAAACACGTCCGACGGAAATGTGAACAGATTGACAGAGAAGGCCTGATGCGCTGCCGCCGCAAGGCCCACGATGCCGGCCGCGATCCACAAGGTCTGCGCCTGCATGGCGACGACGACCGGCGTCGCGAGGAAGGCGCAGACGAGCATTGTCGTCTTGCGCGCGTCGTTGACGCTGACGCCGCGCCGGATGAGGTGCGAAGACAGCCAGCCGCCGGCGAAGCTACCGAGGTCGGCGAGCACATAGATCGCGACCAATGGCGGTCCGAAAGTCTTCAGGTCGAGGCCGTAGCGCTTGGCGAAGAAATCCGGCAGCCAGAAAAGGAACATCCAGAAGACGGGATCGATAATGAATTTGGCAATGCCGTAGGCCCAGGCTTCCTTACTCCGCAGAATCTCCGCCCAATGGAACTGCACGACGCCTTCGGTGTCGCCTGCGCCACGCGGTGTTCGAAAGGCAAAGAGCCATGCCATCAGCCAGGCGAAGCTGACCATGCCCGTCAGCACGAATGCGGCGCGCCATCCGAGACCGAGGACGAGTGGGGGTACGATCAGCGGCGTAACGACAGCGCCGACGAGTACGCCCGCGTTGAAGAAGCCCGTCGCGAAGGCGCGATCGCTTGTCGGAAAGGACTGCGCGATGGCGGTGAGCCCCGCGGGGTAGGCGCCGCCTTCGCCGAGGCCCAGAAGAGCGCGCGCGCCCAGGAATCCTGCAAGGCTGCGTGCAAAACCGTGCGCGATCTGTGCGACCGTCCAGATCGAAAAAGCGACGGCGAACCCGATCTTGGCCCCGAAGCGGTCAACGAACCGTCCCAGGAGGAAATAGCTTGCGGCATAGGCCGCCTGGAACACCGTGACGATATTGGCGTAATCGGCTTCGCTCCAGCGGAATTCTCGCGACAGCAGGGGCTTCAGGATCGCGATCATCTGGCGATCGACATAATTCAACGTCATCGCGAAGAAGAGCAGAAGAACGACCGTCCAGCGGCCGGCGCCCGCATAAGCCGCCGCCTTGTCCGTCGCGACGCGCACGTCTTCGAGGCTTTGATCGGTCACGGCCGCTAGCCGAGATAGGAGAAGGCGATGCGCGTGACGAGATTGCCGAAAGCGGCGATGGGACGGCCGTAGATGTGACGCAGATGCGTCGCGAGGCTTGCAAGATCGTGGACGTCCGGCGACGAGCCTTGGAACGCGTCGCGGCCGAGCGCGTCGATCGGCGAAACCGAAATCGAGCGGATGCGGATCGGAATACGCATATCGTCGAACTCCGGCGGCACGCCAAGCTCATCCGAACCTGGCCTGCGGATGATCCGCGCCGTGACCGTCTCGCCTTCGGAATAGCCGCGCCACTTGGGATAGATGCGATCGCCTGGCCGGAACACCGTTGTCAGCGCGCGGCTCAGGAGCAGCGGGCGATAGAGCGCGCGAAAGGCCATCTCGTCGCGTGGCAGCGCGACGGCTCTCGGCGGCATGGTCTCGAAACCCAGTGTCGTCACGTTTGAAGCGCTTTGCGCATGAGCTTCAGCAGCGTCTTGTCGGGCTTGTTGAGCCCAGTGATGATCTTAAACGCTGGCACCGCCTGGTAGAGGTTCATGTGCCGGCCTGAATGCGTGCGGTGGCCCGCTTCGCGCGCCATCTTGAGCGTCAGCGTCAATTCCTCGAGCAGGATGTCGGCGACGATCGCGTTCTTGGGCAGGCGCTTCAAATTCGCGATCGACTGCGCCATATCGCCGTCAACATTGCCCGTCATCGCCGCGAAGGCGCTGAACTTCTCGTTCGGCTGTGCGCCCTTGTTCGACGTGTTGACGACGAGGCCCGCATTGGCGAGTTCGTCGCCCAGCACATCCTCGCCGACGGCGCGCGCCGGCGCGAACGGAGCCACCAGCTTGGCGATCGTCTCGCCTTTCGAAACCGTGCGATTGACGATGACGATTTCGGACGGTTTGCATTTGGCGATCTCGTAGGAGATGGGGAGCGCCGTGCCGCCCGCGCCCAGGATGACGACCTTTTTCTTGGCGATGGAATTGGGATATTCCGCCTGCAACCCGGCCACAAATCCGACGCCGTCGGTGTTGTAGCCCGCGAAGCCGTTGCGGCCTCTGGCAATCACGTTGACGCTGCCGATGGTCTTCGCGGATTGATCGAGCGTATCGAGCAGCGGCGGAATCTTGTCCTTGAAGCCCGAACCCGCGCCGCCGCCAAAATAGATCGGACACTCTTTCAACCCGGCGAAGATCTCGGCGACGTTTTTCGGATCGCCGATCATGAAGCAGCTGCGATATTTGAGGCCGTAATGCGCGAACACGGCGTTGTGCATCGCCGCAGAGCCGCCGGGATAGTCATGATCGATCAGAAAAACGTAGAGCCGCTTCAGGCGACGATCATTGAGATCGAGCTGATTGTTCCTCGGTTGCGAGGCGACGGCGATCACACCGCGCTCGATCATCGCGCGGATCGGCGCAAGCGCTCCGTTCGCCCTGGAGCCACCGAATGCCCGAAATAGGAACGACATTTCGCCCCCCGAAAGCCCAATTCCGTACGCAATCTTCTTCTACAGTAAACGGTGAACGTCCTCCAGTGCCGGGCGATGGGCGAGCGCGGGGCATCAATTGTCAGCTATTCGACTGTCCCTGCGGGTAAATCGCACTCCGTCGCGCTCAACGCGCGGGTCCCTTTGCAGCAGCCCCGGCGGACTTCATTCCGGCCGGGATTTTGCTAGGATGGGCTATCGCCGGTCGGGGACAGGGCAGGCTCGAACGGACAGACGTGACGTTCTGTATAACTGGCGCGAACAGGCTCGCGTAGGTCGGCGATTCCGGGTGGGTTCAGGGCAGTGCTCCTTGTTTCCAGCGGCGAAATGGGGCGGAGCTTTATGAAACGGTTCTTCAATATCCTCGCGGTTGCCATGATCGTTCTTCTCGGCGTGGCGGTGGCGATCGTGATCAATCACTTCAATCCGACGGAAACGGCCCCCGGAAGGACATCGCTCAATGCGGCGGGCTCGCCATCAAAGGGTGGATTGCCGGCGGACTACTACGATCTGGTCAAGGCCGCGCGCGACGACGAGGGCCAGGCCTGCGATGCGGCCGCCAACGCTTTCGGCGCTGCCGACAATGCCAACCGCGAGGCCAAGACCGCGGACGAAGCCTCCGACGAAGCCCAGGCAAAGAAGAGCGGTTACGGCACGAAAGACGAAACGATCTCGAAATCCTGCCGCAAGAGCGACGGCACGCTCGCGCAATGCCAGGCAAACGGACATTACCAGGGCGAGCTGGTAGACGGCGTCCAGGAAGGCAGCGGCGTCGAGACCTATGACGACGGCTCCTGGTACAAGGGCCGCTGGGAAAAAGGCAAATACACGCTGGGCGTTTACAAGACGAATTCGGGCGAAAAATACGCCGGCGAGTTCGAGGACGGCGAGCGCTCCGGCAACGGCGTTGTCACGGAAACGAACGGCAGCGTGTTCTCGGGCCAGTGGTCGAAGGGCAGCCCGAGCGGCTATGGCGAGCTCAGAGGCGGCAGCGACGCGTCCTTCGCGATGGTGCTCGGCCAGTTCAACGACAACAGCGATAGCCGCGTCGTCGTGCGCAACAAGAACGGCGAGGAGTGGATCAAGGTCGAGAAGCACAGCAAGGCCGAAGGCCCTTGCGTGCAGATGGATTCCTCAGAACGTCCCGTCGTTGCCGGACAATGCCTCGACGAACAGCTCGACAAGGCCGAATGGCGCAGGGATCCCGCCAACCCGCCTGACGCCTTTGTCCGCGATCACCGCTGCGCGGGGTGAACTCCGCTCTCACCTCCCCCTTGCGGGGAGGTCGACGCCGAGCGCAGCGAGCGCGTCGCGTGGGGGGCCGTTGTCGAGAGACCCTACCCGAAATCGCGAGACGCGATTTCGATCTCCCCGTAAAAGGGAGGTGGATCCTGTGTCCTTTATGAAAACCGAGCGCGCTTGACTCAAAACGAGGTTACGGCTTCGGCATCGCCTTGGCGCCGTCGCCGACCAGTGTGAAGCCCGCCCAATAATAGGGATGCGAATAGTTCGGATCGTTCATCAGCGACAGCTGCGCCTGCCTTAGCGCGTCGGCCTGCGATGGTGCATTCGAGTCAAACATCGCCTGCATCAACTGGTCTGTCTGCTGCACGCGCACTTCCCATTGCGACACGATGAAGTTCCGCGCGCCCGCGAAGATGAAGTCACGCGCGAATCCGTCGAAGGCATCGCCGGAGGCGGAAAGCCCGGTCTCGCCCGTCTGCGTGGTGGCGCTGCCGGTATCACAGGCCGCCAGGACGACGAGATCGGCGTCCATCTTGAGCTTCAGGATCTTTGCGGCGTCCAGGAAGCCGTCGGAGTCCCTTCCGTCGCCCAGGGATGTCACCAGCGCCGGCACGTGCAGGCACGGCATCTTCTCGCCGAGGACGCCATGCGTACCGAAGAACACGATGCGGTAGGAACTCAGGTCTTGACGGTTCAGGACGGCGTCGTCGGTGAAGGCGTCGCCGAGGATCACGTCGTCGCTGCCGGCGTGATATTTCGCGGCGATGTTCTCGATCGCGGGCCGGATTTCCGGCAGCGGCCGGAAGCCCGTCGACGCCACGTGCTCGCGCAGCGCCTCGCAATATTGGAGGTTGGATTCGTAGCGCGTGTCCGTCAGCAGCGCGAAGCGGCGCGGATCCTCGCCCTTGGTCAAAGGATCGCCGAAGGCGAGGAAGTTGTGCTGGCCCTTAGACGGCGCGATCGCACGTGCCTGCAGGAATACTTCCGAGGAAATCGCGAGCGAGATGTCGGTATTGCGGCCGAGCCACGCGATGTTCGCATAGAGGTCCGTGCGCGGATGGCCCGAGCGCGCGTAGGCCTTGGCCTGGTTGAACTTGTCGACGCTCGCATCGTCGGTCACGAAGGTCGCCGCCGGCAGGCTCACCATGGCGCTGTCCGGATCGTAGATCAGGTGCTTGGCGTTCTTCACCGCATCCTGCTGCGAGTCGACGATGCTCGCGAACAGCGCGCGCGATTTGGCGACGTCGAAGGCAGCGCCGAGCTTGTCGAAGGGAAGCCGCAGCTCCTTCACGCGCGCTTCCGCATCGGCCTTGGTCAGCGCGATCGCGTAAGGCGAAACCTTGTCCTGCGTGATGGCAATGCCGAACCCGCGATCGGCGAGAAGCACGGTCTTGATATAGATTTCACCCGGCCGCAGCGCCTTCTGCATCTCGGCCAGCGTCGCCGTCGCCTCGAGCACCTGTCCGTATTTCGGGTTGGCTTCGAGTAGCTGTGACTGCAGCGTCTCGGCGTTGGTCGCGAGCGTCTTCAGCTCCGCGTCGTCGGCCGCTTTCTGCTCCGGCGTGTAAGTGCCGGCATCCTGGGCCCTGCGAATGGCGGATTGCTTCAGCTCGATCTGCCGATTGGTGTCGCGCACTTCGCGCGCCAGCTGTTCGGATTTCTCGTCACCCTTGGATGTGGCGGCCGCGAACTCGGCGAACACTTTCGCCGTACCCTGACCGGCGAGGACCTGCATCGTGTCGAAATAGGTCTCCTTGGCATCGACATCGGCCGGATTGGCGGCAATGCGCGCCAGCAGAAGCTCGAAATAAGGCGAGACGAGATTGCGCGCTTCGCTGACGTCCCGCTTGCCGTTGCGGTAGAGCTCGATGCCGCGCTTGTAGTCGGCGAGCGCACGATCGCTTTGGCCGAGTTTGGCTTCGGCGCGCGCGAGATTGAGAAAGAGATCGCCCTGGAACGGGGTTGCGTTGAGATTGGGGATCCGGTCGCAGATCGTCACCGCGCTCTGGAAATGGCCGGCCGCCTGGTCGGCGTGACCGTTCCTGAGCTCAAGATTGCCGAGCACGAGATAGACTTCCGCATGCAGCCAGCCCGCCGAGCGCGCATTGGCGAGCCTGCCGCTCGACAGCGTATTGTTTGAGTCCTCGAGAGCCGCGAGCGCGCCCTTCTCGTCGCCGAGCCGGCTACGCGCGGCGCCGATGACGTATTCCGCCTGCGCATTCTGAATCTGCATGCGCTCGGCCGGCGTAAGCGCCTGCACGCCGAGGCCCACCGTCCGGCGGCTTGCATTGAGATCGGCAGCCAGCGCATCGGAGACGACGAGCGCGTTGTCCGACTTCTCGACGATCAACGCCGCCTGAGTGGCGCTGCGATTGAGATTGGGATCGATATTGCGGCGAAGCGCGATCGCCTTCTCCGCATCGGCGATGGCGTCGGTGAAATGGCGCTGGTTCAAAAGATTGAGCGCCTGATAGTTGAGCGCCAGCGCGTCGAGCTCGGGATCGTGCAGCGCCGCCGCCTTGGCATTCGCCGCCGCGAACAGCTTGTCGGCTTCGACGAACTTGCTCGGCCCTTCGTCCGACACGTTGAGCGCGACGTTATACTCGGCAAGCACGCGATCGCGCTCGGAGAGCCTGGGCGACGACTCGAGCTCGCGAAAATCGCGCTCGGCATCGGCAAATTCCCAGCCCTTGTTCTCGAGCTGCGCGCGCGAATTGAGGTAATCGCTTGTATCTTCGGCGGCGCTGGCCGCCGCCATGAGATTATCGAGCTGGCCGCCGCCGCCCTGTGACTGCAGCGCCGAGGCCGGCGGCGAGGCGTTGCCGATGGCGATCTTGAGGCCGAGTTCGACCAGGGGCCGGATCGGCGCGAAACCTTCCGCCGCGGCCCCTTCCGATCCTTCGACCACCGAATAGGCGCGATACTCGACATCGCCGCGCTTGGGCTTGCAGGCGGCCCCTTGTGCACCCGAGAGGCCCGAAACATTCGCGGCCGAGAAGGCCGGACAATCCGCCCGCGTGGCGAGTGCCGTCTGCCAAGGACCTTTGGCGGCGAGGGCTGTGTCGCCGTTCTCGTCATAGGCATAGATGTGGCCGAACACCGCCTCGAAGCCGAGGCAATGGATCGACCAGGCGCGCGCACCGCGCATCTGCACCGCGGCATCGTCCGGATCCTGCACGGCCGTGCAAATGGCGCCGGAATCGGTTTGCCCCAGCGGGAAATCGCCATGCGGCACGGCGGCGAACGCTGGCGCCGAAGCCAACAGGGCGGCGGCGAAAACGATCCTCTTGAGCTGCGCGATCATTGTTCGTCTTCCCAGATTTCGTCATTGCCCTCGCCGCTGATGGTCAGATCGAGTTCGTCCTCGTCCTGATCGCCGCCGGGAATGAGCACGAGGTCGGCCTGCTTGTTGGGATCCATCGGCTTGATGGTGAAGCTGACGATCGTGCACGAGTTGAGGTTGTGAATGACGCAGCCGTTGATCTCGTAGGCGTTGTTCTTCGTCGTGTCAGGACCGAAGACGATCTGGGCCGAGTCGGCGATGTCCTGGGCGCCGATGGTGGCCACGCCCTGCGTCAGCGTGCCGAACAGATCGACCACCTGCGGCCGCGTCAGCGTACCCGCGCCGCCGTCGATCGAGATCGCATTCGGCAGCGGCGTCGTCTGCTGGTTGATGACGATACCGTTCGGCTTATAGCCGCCTGCCGACTGCGGCAGCGTGCCGGTATTCTCGGACACGATGCGTTGCGGCGCCGTCAGGTTCAGCGTCTCTGCCGTCACGAACACATAGTTCTGATAAGCGGCGGAAGCTTCGTAATAGCTCCCGCCCGCGCCGACCGTGATCGGCAGGATCGGGTCCTTGACCTGGTTGATCGAGCCCGGCGCGTCGTTGAGCACGATCGCGGTAAACGCCTGCTCGCCGATCAGGATGTTCTGGCCCGCCGTGAGGTCGACCGTCGTCGCCGACACCGAGCCGCCGTTGATGACGAGGTTGCCCGCCGTCGCCGTGAGCGAAGCGAGCATCGAGCCGTCGACCGTCACGTTGGTGTCCGTGACATTGCCGGCCGCGGTGATCTGAACCGTCGTCGCTTTGACAGCGCCGGTATTGAGGAGGATGTCGCCGGCCGCGGATGCAAGCGTGGCGGTGTCGCCGGCCGTGAGATTGCTCGCCAGCGTGATGCCATTGCCCCCGCCCGTCACATTGATCGCGAGATTGCCGCTCTTGCCGGCGGCAACGCCGGTGAAGCCGAGGCCGGAGACGTCCGCGCCGCTGATCTGCAGCGCCTGCGCATCGGTGAGGCTGAAGTTTCCGCCCGCCTGGAAAGCGTCGAGCGTGCCGATCGTGTTGTTGGCCGTGAATGTCGCGTCGCCGGCGGTCGAGCCGGTCAGCGTCGCCGCGTTGACGACGCCATGGCTGGCATCGATGCCGGCGCCGGAGTCGACCAGAGTCACCGTCTTGCCGTTCGCATCGAGCGTGCCGGTGATGGTGAGTGCCGAAGCGTCGGTCAGCGAGAAGACGTTGCCGTTGGTCTCGAAGCCGTTAAGCGTGTCAATGGCATTCGAAGCGTCGGTGAAGAGCGCGGCGCCCGTCGCGGAGCCGGTCAGCGTTCCCGCCTGGGTCACGCCGTGGCTCGCATCGATGCCGCCGCCGGTGTCGACCAGCGTCACCGTCTGATGCGCCGCGGCGAGCGTGCCGTTGACGGTGAGCGCCTCGCTGTCGGTCAGCGAGAAGCTGCCCGACGTGTTGGTGAAGTCGCCCAGCGTGCCGATCTGGTTGCCGGCATTGGTGAAATCCGCATTGCCCGCCGTCGAGCCGGTCAGCGTGTCGGCAATGATGGCCGCGCCGCTCGCATCGATGCCGCCGCCGGTGTCGACCAGCGTGACGACCGTCGGGTCGATTGTGCCGGTCAGCGTCAGCGCGATGCTGTCGGTCAGCGAAAGCGCACCGGCATCGTCGGTGAAATTGGCAAAAGTACCGATCTGATTTTCGCCGTCGCTGAAGAGGGCGTCGCCGTTCGCGGAGCCCGTCAGCGTCGAGGCGATGATCTGGCCGTCGCTCGCATCGATACCGCCGCCCGTGTCGACGAGCGCCACAGTCTGTCCTGTCGCATTCAATGTGCCGGTGACGGTCAGCGCGATGCTGTCGGTCAACGAGAACGCGCCCTTCGTGTTGGTGAAGCCAGCGAGCGTGCCGATCTGGTTACCGCCGTCGGTGAACAAGGCCGCACCGTTGGTGGAGCCCGTCAGCGTCTTTGCGATGATCGTGCCCTGGCTCGCATCGATGGCGACGGGCGCGGCACTCGGACCGCCGGTACCTTCGCCTTCCCCTTCGCCTTCGCCTTCGCCGCCCCCAACCGGCGCGCTTGCCTCTACGTCCAGCGTCACCGTCTGGCCCGCCGCGTTCAACGTGCCGGCGATCGTGAGCGCATCACTGTCTGCGAGCGAGAAGCTGCCCGACATATTCGTGAAGTTGCCGAGCGTGCCGATCTCGTTGCTCTTGTCCGTGAAGACCGCATTGCCCGTGGTCGAGCCCGTCAGATTGGCGGCAATGATCTGGCCGACGCTCGAATCGATGCCGCCGTTCAGGTCTATCAGGGTGACTGTCTGGCCTGCGGCATTGAGCGTGGCGCCGAGCGAAAGCAGCGTGTTGTCGATGAGGGAGAAGGCGCCCGAGGTGTTCGTGAAGAAGCCCACGGCTTCGATCTGGTTCGACGCGTTGGTGAAGACCGCATCGCCGTCGGTCGAGCCCTGCAGCACCTGCGCCTTGACGATCGCCGCGCTGGCATCTACGCCGCCGCCCGTATCGGTGACGGTCAGCACCTGACCCGTCGCGTCGAGCGTACCTGTGACTGTCAGCGCCGCACTGTCCGTCAGCGAGAACTGGCCCGAGTTGTTGGAGAAGCTGCCCAGCGTGTTGACGGCGTTGGCGCCGTCGGTGAAGAGCGCCTGGCCCTGCGTCGAACCGGTGAGTTCGTTTGCCAGGATCGCGCCCGCGCTGGCATCGATGCCGTTGTCCGCGCCGGAGACGTTGAGCGTCACCGTGTTGCCCGTCGCGTTCAGCGTACCGTTGATGGTTAGCGCGACTGTGTTGTCCAGCGTGAAGGCACCGCCGGTTGTGTTGTAATTGCCGAG
>Ga0335070_10007337_pt1 | contig 12935 bp, 8 predicted proteins | sample Lox_Sample_13_FD_206722 | JGI IMG/M metagenome (GOLD analysis project Ga0335070, IMG submission 206722) | Soil microbial communities from Loxahatchee National Wildlife Refuge, Florida, United States - Lox_Sample_1.3 | ecosystem: Environmental > Terrestrial > Soil > Wetlands | place: USA: Florida...
GCGAAGTGCTTCCAGACGCTGCTCTTCAACCTCGTGAACTCCGAGCAGAAGCAGGTGATCTACGAGCCCTTCGGCCTGGACTGGCAGTGGGTGCGCAGCGCGGTGCTCGAGGCCTTCAGCGACGCCGACCGCCGCCGCGCCATGACCGAGGGCACCAACATCTTCCGCGTCCTGATCAAGACGCTGCTCAAGGCCGGCATCATCACGGAGCGCACGCGGCCGATCTACGCGGCGTGGGTCGACATGGACGAGCTCTCGCGCGAGAGCGACGAGGTGGCCGGGCAGGCCATCGCCGACGCCGGCGTCGAGGAGCTGCGCGCGCTCAACCAGGGCCGGCGTCCCATCGGGCGTGCCCAGAAGCGGCAGGCCTAGCCGGGTCGGCCGAGGTCGGGCCCCGCGGCGCGGTGTGCCGCGGGGCCGTTCCGCCGGTACGCTCGGGCTCCGGTCGGTTCGAACCCCCTGCACCAAGGAGATCCCCTTCCCATGCGTGAAGCCGTCATCGTCGCGAGCGCCCGCACGCCGCTCGCCAAGTCCCACCGTGGCTCCTTCAACATGACGCGGCCCGACGACCTGGCGTCCCACGCCATCCGTTCGGCGCTCGCCCAGGTGCCCGCGCTCGATCCGAGCGAGATCGAGGACGTGATCATCGGCTGCGGCCTGCCGGAGGGACCGTCGGGCAGCAACGTGGCGCGGGTGTCGCTCCTCGGTGCCGGCCTCCCGGCCTCGATCGCCGGCACGACCGTGAACCGCTTCTGCTCGTCGGGGCTGCAGGCCATCGCGATGGCCGCCCACCGCGTGCTGGTCGACGGCGCCGACGTCGCGATCGGTGGCGGCACGGAGTCGATCACGCTGGTGCAGAACGACAAGATGCGCGTGGCCGACATGGTGAACCCGAAGATCCAGAAGGAGTGGCCCGGCATCTACATGGGCATGGGCCAGACCGCCGAGATCGTCGCCGAGCGCTACAAGATCTCGCGCGAGGACCAGGACCAGTACGCGCTGATCTCGCAGCAGCGCACGGCGAAGGCCCAGGACATGGGCTGGCTGAACGACATCGTGCCGATCACGGTCGCGAAGCGCGCGCAGAAGCAGAAGGACGGCACCACGACCTTCGAGGAGAACGTCACGGTGTCGAAGGACGAGTGCAACCGACCCGACACCACGCTCGAGGGCCTGGCGAAGCTCCCGCCGGCCTTCAAGCAGGGCGGCTCGGTCACGGCGGGAAACGCCTCGCAGCTCTCGGACGGCGCCTCGGCCACGATCGTGATGTCGCTCGAGCGTGCGAAGCGCCTCGGCCTGGAGCCGCTCGGCTTCTACCGCGGCTTCGCGGTCGCGGGCTGCAACCCCGAGGAGATGGGCATCGGTCCGGTGTTCGCGGTGCCGAAGCTCCTGGCGAAGGCCGGGCTCAAGATCGACGACATCGACATCGTCGAGCTGAACGAGGCCTTCGCTTCCCAGCTCCTGTACTGCCAGCGCCAGCTCGACGTTCCGCTCGAGAAGCTGAACCCGCTCGGCGGCTCGATCTCGATCGGCCACCCGTACGGCATGACCGGGTCTCGCATGACGGCCCAGGTCCTGAACCATCTGCGCCGCACCAAGGGCCGCTACGGCATCGTCACGATGTGCGTCGGCGGCGGCATGGGCGCGGCCGGTCTGTTCGAGGCCGCCTGAGGCTCTGCGAGCGCTCGGCGCGGAGCCGGCCCAGACGGGCCGGCTCCGCCGCACCCTTGGCGCTCGGGCCCGCCGTGGTTAGCCTGCCGCCCTCGTGAGCTCCCACGGCTCATCCACACCGTCGCACTTTCGTACGCTCGGCCCGCTCCTCTGCTGGGCCATCGTCTACGCGGACATCGGCACGAGCATCTACTACGTGCCGGGCATCCTGTATCGCGAGGTCGGTGCGAGCTCGGCGACCTTCGTGCTCGCGACGAGCCTCGCCTTCGTGCTCCTCTCCGAGAAGTACAGCGAGATCGCGGCGCGCTATCCCGGCGGCGGCGGCGTGGTCTCCGTGGCGGAGGAGGCCTTCGGCGCGCGCATCGGCGCCCTCGGCGGGATGCTGATCCTCGTGGACTACTTCCTGACGGCGGCGATCTCGGCCGTGTCGGGCTTCACGTACCTCGCGTCGCTCGTGCCGGTGCTCCACGGGCTCGAGCCGTGGCTCGCCGCGGCCGGCCTGCTCCTGCTCGGCGTGCTCAACTGGGTCGGGATCCGGGAGTCGGCGCAGGTCAGCGCCGCCATCGGCACGGCGGCCTTCCTGGGCCTCCTCGCCCTGATCGGCATCACCGCGACGCACCTCGACGTGCCGCAGTGGACGCGCATCGGGAGCGCGGTGTCCGCGGCCGGAGCGATCCCGCTCTCGGACGCGGTGGTGGGCTACGCCGCGGCGTGGCTCGCCTTCAGCGGCCTCGAGTCCCTGGCCCAGATCTCGCCGGCGATGCGCCCGCCGCGGCGCCGCACCGGGGGCGTCGCGATGCTGCTCGTCGTGATCGCGGTGCTCGTGACGTCGCCCATCCTCACGGCGTTCGCCACGAACGTGCTCGACGCCTCGCGCGCGAACCCCGACGCGTTCCAGTCCGAGCTCGCGGCCGCGGTGGGCGGAGAGGGCCTCCGCATCGTGATCGTGCTCACCGCGTCGGCGCTGCTGCTGTTCGCCGCGAACACCGCGATCGTGGGCGCGTACCACGTGTTCGGCGCCCTCGCGGACGGCGACTTCCTGCCCCGCGCGCTGCTCGAGCGGCACCCCCGGTTCGGGACGCCGTGGATCGCGATCATCGCGGCGGTCGTGATGCCGCTCGTCGTGATTACGGCCACGCGCGGCGACATCGGGATGCTGGGCGAGCTCTACGCCTTCGGCCTGCTCGGCGCGTTCGTGCTCTCGTCGACGGCCCTCGACCGGGTGCGCATCCACGAGGGCCGCACGGGCATGCTGTTCGCGGTCGGCGTGGCGACGTCGCTCCTCGTGATCGTCGCCTTCCTGACGAACCTGTTCGAGAAGCCCCACGCCACGCTCTTCGGTGGCTCGCTCACGATCGTGATGCTCGCCTACGGCCTCGTCCACCGCGGCGAGATCTCGCTCGGCCGTCGGCAGAAGGGGCCCGCCGTGACGACGGAGGAGGCGGAGCGCCTCGCGGCGGAGAAGCCCGCGGCAGCGCGCATCCTGACGCTGAAGGAGGCCCAGGAGCTCCGCCCGACCTACGCGCCACACACGCTGGTGTGTCTGCGCGGGCCGAACCAGCGCCTGCTGGAAGAGGCCGAGATGCGCCTGCGCGGCGCGAGGCAGACCGACGTCGCGGTGCTGTTCGTCGACGAGGTGCCGGGCCTGTTCGTGCCGCGCGACACCGAGCCGAGCCGCGAGGCCACGGAGGTGCTCGAGGCGGCGGTGAACCACCTCGAGGAGCAGGGCTTCACCGCCGTCCCGATCTGGCGCCTGGCCCAGGACACGGGGGAGGCCATCGCCTACGTCGCGAAGGGCCTCGGCTGCGACGCGATCCTCGTGGGCACCTCCCAGCGCGGCGCGCTGTGGCACATCCTGCGCGGGAACGTGCTCTCGCGGCTGATCGCGACGGCGCCGCGCGAGACGCGCATCCTGATCGTCGGCTGAGATCGGGCCGCGGGGCGCGGCCGCCGCTCCCGCGCCGTCTGCCGGCGCGCGGCCCCATCGCCTATGCTGGCGCCATGGGCAAGCGGGGCGCGTCCGTCCACAAGCGCGAGCGTGAGCTGAAGAAGGCCGAGAAGGCGTACGCGAAGCAGCAGCGCGCGCGCGACGCCGGCCCTGCGAAGGCCGGCCCCCCCGTCGCGACGAGCGACGACCTGCGCGGCTACTACGGGCCGTCGGGCCGCTCCGAAGCGCCGCCCCGCAAGCCTTCCTGAACCCCCTCCAGCCGAGACGAGATCCCGATGTCGCTCCCCGCGTCCGACGCGAAGACCCTCTCGGAGCACGCCAGCAAGCGGCTCCTCGCCGGCTACGGCGTGCCCTGCGCACGCGAGGCCCTGGCCCGGGACGCTGCGGGCGCCGTGGCGGCGGCGGAGGGGCTCGGCTTCCCGGTCGTCGTGAAGCTCTGCGGCGAGGCGATCGCCCACAAGACCGAGCGCGATCTCGTGCGCCTCGGCCTCGCCGATGCCGCGGCGGTGCGTCGCGCCGCCGAGGAGCTCCTCGCCAGGCGGCGCGCCGAGGACGGCGACGTCGCGCTGCTCGTGGCCGAGATGGTGCGCGGGCGGCGGGAGCTGATCGCGGGCTTCGTGCGCGATCCCCAGTTCGGGCCCTGCGTGGTGCTCGGCCTCGGCGGAATCCTGACCGAGGCCCTGGGCGACGTCGTCTTCGGCGCGGCCCCGCTCTCGCGCGCCGAGGCGCGGCGCATGATCCGCGGCCTCCGGACGAGCCATCTCCTCACGAAGCCGTTCCGCGGCGAGCCGGCGGTCGACGAGGACGCCCTCGCCGACCTCCTCGTCGGGCTCGGCCGCCTCGGCGCCGAGCGCCCGGACGTGAAGAGCGTCGACGTGAACCCGGTGATCGTGGCGGGCGCGCGGCCCGTCGCGGTCGACGCCCTGGTCGTGCTCGAGGACCCGGCCGCGAAGAGCGCGTCGAGCGCGCCTCCGCGCGTCTCGGCGCGTGCCGTCCCGGCGGACGCCGCGGCGGTCGTCGAGCGCTTCCGTCCGCTCTTCCACCCGCGCGGGATCGTCGTCGCGGGCGTCTCGAGCCACCCCGGGAAGTTCGGCTTCGTGACGCTCCACAACCTGCTGCGCTTCGGCTACCGCGGCGAGATCTTCCCCGTGAACCGCGACGGGGCCGAGGTGCTGGGCCGCAAGTGCCTGCGCGACGTCTCGGAGATCCCGCCGGGCCGCGCCGACCTGGTCTTCGTCTGCACGCCGAACGCCGCGAACGTCGCGCTGCTGCGCGCCTGCGCGAAGATCGGCGTGCGGGCCGCCTTCGTCGCGAGCGCGGGCTACGGCGAAGCGGGGCCCGAGGGCCGCGCTCTCGAGCACGAGCTGGTGGCGCTGGCCGACGAGCTCGGCATCGTGCTCGCGGGCCCGAACGGGCAGGGCGTGGTCTCGACCGCCGACGCGATGTGCGCGCAGATCGTCGCGCCCTTTCCGCCGCCCGGGCGCATCTCGGTCGCGAGCCAGAGCGGGAACCTCGTCTCCTCGTTCCTCAACTACTCGGTGTTGACCGGCGTCGGGGTGTCGAAGGCCGTCTCCTGTGGAAACTCCGCCCAGACCGGGATCTCCGACTTCGTCGAGTACTTCGCCGCCGATCCCGACACCGCCGTGGGTCTCGCCTACCTCGAGGGGGTGGGCGACGGGCGGCGCTTCCTCGAGGCCGCTCGCGCCATGTGCGCGCGCAAGCCGCTCGTCGTGCTGAAGGGGGGCGTCGCGGCGGAGGGCCAACGCGCCGCCGCGAGCCACACCGGCTCGCTCGCCACCGACGACCGCGTGTTCGACGGGCTCGCGCGCCAGGCGGGCCTCGTGCGCGCGCCGAGCGTCGAGCACGCCTTCGAGTGGGCCGCGACCTTCGCGACGCAGCCGCTTCCGCGCGGGAACCGCGTCGTCGTCTTCACCTCGGTCGGCGGCTGGGGCGTGCTCGCGGCCGACGCCTGCGCCGCCGCGGGGCTCGCCCTCGTCCCGCTGCCCGAGGACGTGAAGAGGACGATCGACGGCATGGTCCCGGCGCGCTGGAGCAAGAGCAATCCGATCGACCTCGCCGGCGGCGAGACGCGCGACACGATCCCGCAGGTCATGGACCTGCTCTGCGCGCACCCCGAGGTCGACGCCGTGCTCTTCCTCGGGATCGGCATCCAGTCGAACCAGGCGAACGCGTTCCGCACCGGCCCGTTCTTCCCGGGCCATGGCCTCGACCGCATCGCCGAGTTCCACGAGCGCCAGGACCGCCGCTACGCCCACGCCGCGCGGGAGGCGAGCGAGCGCCACGGCAAGCCGGTGCTGGTGGCGACGGAGCTCGCCTACACCGACCGCTTCTACGGGAACGCGGGACCGGAAGGGGTCCGCGAGAGCGGGCGCGTCTGCTACCCGAGCGCGCACCGCGCCGTCGAGGCGCTGGCGGCGATGGTCCGGTACGCGGAGCTCCGGACGACGCTCGGCTGAGGCGCGGCTACTCGCCCCGGCTCAGGTACGTGTACTCCTGGAGCCCCTGCTCGTAGCGCTTGCGCAGGCGCGCGCTCTCCTCGAGGGAGATCGTGCCGGTGCGCAGGGCCGCCTCGATCGTGCGCCGCACCTTCTCGACCAGCTGGCCACGGTCGTACTGCACGTAGGACAGCACCTCGTCCACGCTGTCGCCCTCGACCACGTGGTGGACGTCGTAGCCGCCCTCGGCGTCGAGCCGCACGTGCACCGCGTCGGTGTCGCCGAACAGGTTGTGGAGGTCGCCCAGGATCTCCTGGTAGGCGCCCACCAGGAACACGCCGATGTAGTAGGGATGTCCGTTCGCGGCGTGGAGCTCGAGCGTGTCCTTCACGTCCCGCTGGTCGATGAACTGGTCGATCTTGCCGTCGCTGTCGCAGGTCAGGTCGGCGAACACCCCGCGCCGCGTGGGCCGCTCGTCGAGGCGGTGGATCGGCATCACGGGGAAGAGCTGCTTCACGGCCCAGTGGTCCGGCACCGACTGGAACACCGAGAAGTTCCCGTAGTAGGTGTCGGCCAGGTCCTTCTCGAGGTCCTCGAGGTCCTCGGGCACGTAGGGCAGGTCGCGCACGATGCGCAGGATCTTGTCGCAGCAGTCCCAGAACAGCCGCTCGACCTTGGCGCGCGCGCGCAGGTCGAGGTGGCCGAGGCTGAACAGCGTCGCGGCCTCCTCCTTCAGCTGGAGCGCGTCGTGGTAGGCCTCCTGCACGTTCTTGCGCGAGATCGCCGACCACACCTCCCAGAGGTCCTGCAGCACCTTCGGGTCGTCCGGGGCCACGGGCTCCGCCGGCTTCCCGGTGAGCATCTCGTTCGTGCCGAGCACGTCGAAGATCAGCACCGAGTGGTGCGCGACCATGGCGCGGCCGGCCTCCGTCACGATGTCGGGATGCGGCACGCCGCGCTCGTCGCAGGCCTCCTGGATGTGCGCGACCACGTCGTTCGCGTACTCCTGCACGGAGTAGTTCATCGACGAGTGGAAGTTCGTCTGGCTGCCGTCGTAGTCGACGCCGAGCCCGCCGCCCACGTCCACCACCTTGAGCTGGGCGCCGAGCGCGTGGAGCTCGACGAACACGCGGCTCGCCTCGCGCAGGGCGTCCTTGTGGGCGCGGATCGCGGTGATCTGGGAGCCGATGTGGAAGTGGAGGAGCTCCAGGCAGTCGAGCATGTCCTCGCCGCGCAGGCGCTCGACGGCCTCCATGATCTCGACCGCCGAGAGGCCGAACTTCGAGCGGTCTCCCGTCGACTCGACCCACTTGCCGGCGCCCTTCGTGGTGAGACGCGCGCGCATTCCGATGCGGGGCCGGATGCCGAGCTCGCGCGACGTCTTCACGATCAGGTCGATCTCGGTGAAGCGGTCCACCACGATGACGGGATTTCGGCCGAGCCGCTGCGCGAGGAGCGCCGTCTCGATGTAGGCGCGGTCCTTGTAGCCGTTGCAGATGATGAGGGCGCCCGGCGTGTCGAGCAGCGCCAGCGCGACCAGGAGCTCGGGCTTGCTCCCGGCCTCGAGCCCGACGCCGTGGCGCGCGCCGAACTCGACGATCTCCTCCACCACGTGCCGCTGCTGGTTCACCTTGATCGGGTACACGCCGCGGTAGCGACCGCGGTAGCCGTACTCCGAGATCGCCCGCTCGAAGGAGCCGGCGAGGCCCTGCACGCGCTCGGCCAGGATGTCGGAGAAGCGCACCAGGAGGGGCGTTCGCAGGCCGCGACGCTGGAGCTCACCCACCAGCTCCAGGAGATCGATGCCGGGCCCGCCGTTCGCGGTGGGTCGCACTTCCACCCGGCCCTTGTCGTTCACCGTGAAGAAGCCCGCGCCCCAGTTCTTGACGCCGTAGAGGTCGGCGCTGTCGCGAATGGTCCAGCCGTGCATTCTCTTCCTGGATCACCTCCCACGCGCCGGGGGGGCGGCGCGCTCGATCTTCGAGGACGCGCCCTTCATAGCGCCCTGCTGCCCGGCAAGCGAGGGCGCGTCGGCGAAATGTCACGCGCCGAGGGGCTCGTCGCGCTGCTCCCCGCTCGCGCGATCGCGCACCCGCACCTGGCCGCGGGCCAGCTCGTCCGGGCCGAGCACGTACACCCGCCGTGCTCCTGCGCGATCGGCTTCCTCGAGGGCGCGCTTGAGCTTTCCTCCGAAGGCGAGCGCCACCGACGCGCCCTGCGCCCGGAGGCGCCGCGCGAGACCGATCGCCGCCCCGCGCTCGGCCTCCGAGAGCGCGAACACGAGCGCGTCGACGCTGCGGCCGAGGGAAGGCAGCAGGCCGCGGTCGGCGAGGAGCTCGGCGATCACCACGTCGCCGAAGCCGAAGCCCACGGCAGGCGTCGGCGGCCCGCCGAAGGTCTCGAGCAGCCCGTCGTAGCGCCCGCCGCCGCACACCGCGCGCAGGGCCCCGGCGGTGTCGAAGCCCTCGAAGACGATCCCGGTGTAGTAGGCGAGGCCGCGCACGACGGACGCGTCGAACACGAGCTGCTCGGCGTACCCGTAGGCCCCTGCGAGCTCGAACAGGCGCCGCAGGTCGGCTACGGCCCGGGAGTCCGCCGGCGCCTGGCGGGCGGCCTCGTCGAGGTCGCGCAGGCCGAGGATCCCGACCACGTCCTTCGCCTCTGGACGCTCGAGCCGCACGGGGCCCGTCGGCTCGCAGAGCAGGTCGACCACGGCGTCGGCGCCGATCTTCGAGAGCTTGTCGATCGTCACGCAGAGCGGCGCGAAGGCCTCCGGCCGGTCGCGCAGGACGCCGCTGCGGAGCGTCTCCTCGAGCAGGGCGCGGCTGTTCACACGGATGCGCACCGCGTCGGGTCCGAGCCCGAGGCGCTCGAAGAGCAGCGCGATGGCCGCGAGGAGCTCGGCCTCGGCGCCGACGCCGGGCTCGCCCCAGACGTCCATGTTCCACTGGTAGTGCTCGCGCTTGCGCCCGCGCGTCATGCGCTCGTAGCGCCAGTTCTGGGTGAGCGCGAACCAGCGGAGGGGGAAGCGCAGGGCGCCATGGCGCGCGAGCACCATGCGCGCGATGGAGGGCGTCATCTCGGGCCGGAGCGCGAGGTGGCGGTCGTGCAGCACGAAGTGGAAGAGCTGCTCGACGATCTCCTCGCCGGCCTTGCGCGTGAAGAGCTCGGCGTGCTCCACCACGGGCGCGTCGACCTCCTCGAAGCCGAAGCGCCGCGACACCTCGCGGAAGTGGTCGAAGAGCCAGCTCCGCACGCGCATGTCCTCGGGGTAGAAGTCGCGCGTGCCGCGCGGAGGCTGGAGGTCGATCTGCGTCGGAGTGCCCATCGCGTCCGAGCATGGCACAGCGAGCCGCGCGGGGGACCGTGCCGTCTGCCGCCCGGCGCCTCCCGTTGCTACCAACGTGCCCGCCACGCGCAGGAGGCCGACCATGGTGCCCCGCTCCGCCCTCGCACCCGCGCTCGTCGCTCTCGCCGCCCTCCTCGGCTGCAGCCGTGGCGAGGAGCCGGCTCGCCGGGCTCCCGCCGCGGCGCCGGGAGGCCCGTCCGCAGCGGCGACGCCGACCGATCTCCCGGCCGATCTCCCGAACGGTCTCCTCGTCGCGCTCTCCCAATTCGAGGTGTCGCCCGAAGGCAAGGTGCTGCCGAAGCCCGGTCCCGCGCGGCTCGAGATCCTGACACGGGAGGGCGGCGCCTGGGTCACCCGCGTCGTCGAGGATGCGGAGAGCAACGTCTTCCACAAGGCGATGGTCTACACCGGAGTCGACGGCGTGCCGGGCATCCTCACGCTCGGGGGCAACGCGGCCGCGGTGAAGCTCTGGCGCAAGGGGCCCGACGGGAAGCTCGCGCCGGAGACGCTCTGGTCGACCACTTTCGGCGGCAAGCAGAACCGCATGCGTGACGCCGAGGTGGGCGATCTCGGGAGCGGGCGGCCCGTCGACATCGCGGTCGCGACCCACGACCAGGGCGTCGTCGGCCTGATCTCTCCGAAGCCGGGCGGCGGCTTCGCGGTACGGGAGCTCGATCGGGCGCCCGACACGTTCGTGCACGAGATCGAGCTCGGCGATCTCGACGGCGACGGCATCACCGAGGTGTATGCGACGCCGAGCGAGCCGAATCGGCTCGACGGCTCGCCCCAGGCCGGGAAGGTCGTGCGCTACGTGCCGGCGAAGGGCGAAGGGCGCACGCTCGTGGCGGACCTCGGCGCGCGCCACGCGAAGGAGATCCTGGTCGGCGACGTCGACGGCGACGGGCGCGACGAGCTCTACGTCTCGGTCGAGGCGCAGACCGAGGGCGAGGGCGCGCAGATGCGCATCACCGCCCCGGTCGAGATCCGGCGCTACGACGCCGGCACCGACCCCAAGGCCGGGACCCTGATCGCAACCCTCGACGACCGGCTGACGCGCTTCCTGACCGCGGGCGACGTCGACGGGGACGGGAAGAAGGAGATGGTCGCGGCGGCCTTCCGCAGCGGCCTCTGGCTCCTCCGCCCGGGCGCCGATCCGAAGGCCCCGTGGCACGTCGAGTCGATCGACCGCCAGTCGTCGGGCTTCGAGCACGCGGCGCTCCTCGCCGACCTCGACGGGGACGGCGTGGACGAGCTCTACGTGGCGAGCGACGACCAGGGCGAGATCCGCCGCTACGTCTTCCACGGTGGCCGGTTCGAGCGGGAGGTGATCGCGCGGCGGCCTGTGGTCGGATCCGCCTTCGTCTGGAACCTGATGCCCGTGCCCGTATCGCTCGTGCGGTAGCGACGCGCCAGCGCGCCGGTCCGCCACCGGCCTCGGCGCCTCAGGCGGCGGGGCTCTCCTTCGCGACCCGGAGCATCGCGTCTGTCGCCACGGCGATGCAGGTCTCCATGTTGCGGTCGAGGTCGATCGCCGCCGGGCCCGGCCAGGGCGTGCGGTCGGAGACGACGCAGATGCAGGCGGCCCGCAGGCCGAAGAGCCCCGCCAACGTGAGCAGGACGCCCGCCTCCATCTCGCAGTTGAGGACGCCTGCGGCCTGCATCGAGCGCACCCGGGCCTCGTGCTCGGGCGTCCAGTAGCCGCCGAAGCTCATCGACTGGAGGGACCCGTCGGCGCCGAGGACCGCGTTCCGGGCGTAGAAGGCGTCGAGGGACCAGGTGACGCCGGCGTGGTGTCGCGCGCCCCGCAGCGCGGCGGCCTCGAGCAGCGCGGCGACGAGCGCGTGGTGCGCGACGGCGGGGTACTCGGGCACGACGTAGCTCCGGGAGGTGCCGTCGTCGCGGACCGCCCCGGTCGTGACGACCAGGTCGCCGAGCTCCAGGCGCGAGGCGAGGCCGCCGCTGTTCCCGACGCGCACGAAGGTATGGGCGCCGAGCTTCGCGAGCTCCTCGAGCAGGATCGCCGTGCTCGGGCCCCCGATCCCGGTGGAGGCGGCCGTGAGCGCGACGCCGCCCCGGCGGCCGGTCACCACCCGGTACTCCCGGACGGAGCACACCTCGTGGACGTCCTCCCAGCCCCGGGCGATCCGTGCGACCCGGGCGGGGTCGCCGCACAGGAACACGTGGGGGGCGACCTGGCCGGGGCGAAGCCCCGTGATCGGCTGTGCGTCGCTCACGCCACTCCTTTCGTTTCGCGGACTTGCCGCCGCGGGCGCGCGCAACGGTGCCGCGAGAATCCGACCGGCTCAAGTTTTGCCCGAAGCGCCCGACCGGGGAGGGAGCCGCGGGCCGGGCCGGAGCCGTCCCGGGAACCGGGTCGGGCCTCGGGTTGTCAGGCCGGAGGGTGAGGGCTATCGGTCGGCCTTCTCGGGCCCGGGATATCGGTCGGGCTCCGGCGCGGCGCCGAAGAGCCGAAGCAAGCAACCAGAGCAGCGAGCCTAGGAAGGGGACGGGAGCGCGTGGCCAAGGCCCTCGTCATCACCGAGAAGCCGAGCGTCGCCCGGGACATCGCGGCGGCCCTCCGGGGCTTCGAAGAGCACGACGGCTACTTCGAGAGCCCCGACCTCGTCGTGAGCTTCGCGGTCGGCCATCTCTATGAGCTGCTCGAGCCCGAGGAGCTCGACCCGAAGTACAAGCGCTGGCTCCTCGACGACCTGCCGATCCTCCCCGCCGAGTTCAAGCTGAAGCCCAAGTCGGGCCAGGCCGAGCGGATCCGCGTGCTGAAGCGCCTCGCCCAGCGCCCCGACGTCGACCGGATCGTGAACGCCTGCGACGCCGGCCGCGAGGGCGAGCTGATCTTCCGGGAGATCCTCAAGAACCTCGGCGTCCAGAAGCCCGTGCGGCGGCTCTGGCTGCAGTCGATGACCGACCAGGCGATCCGAGACGGCTTCGCCCACCTGCGGCAGGGGGACGAGTTCGAGGGTCTCGGCGCCGCCGCCGAGTGCCGCGCCTACTCGGACTGGCTGATCGGCATGAACGCGACCCGCGCCCTCACCAAGCGCCTGAAGTCGCGCAAGGAGAAGACGGCCTGGTCGGCCGGGCGCGTCCAGACGCCGACCCTGGCGCTCCTCGTCGACAAGGAGCACGAGGTGCTCTCCCACGTCCCGCGCCCCTATTGGCGCGTGACCGCCCGCTTCGAGAACGACGGACAGGGCTACGACGCGATCTGGTTCGATCCGCGCTTCGAGGCCGGAGACGACGGTGAAGCCCGTGACGACCGGCTCTTCGACGAGGCGCGGGCGCGCGCGATCGTCGACGCCGTGCGTGCAGCGCCCCGCGCCCTCGCCTCCGAGACGCGCAAGCCCTCGCGCGAGTCGGCGCCGCCGCTGTTCGATCTCACGAGCCTCCAGCGCGAGGCGAACCGCCGCTTCGGATGGTCGGCGAAGCGCGCCCTCGGCGCGGCCCAGCGCTGCTACGAGCAGCACAAGATCCTGACCTACCCGCGCACCGACTC
>Ga0335070_10007338_pt1 | contig 12935 bp, 7 predicted proteins | sample Lox_Sample_13_FD_206722 | JGI IMG/M metagenome (GOLD analysis project Ga0335070, IMG submission 206722) | Soil microbial communities from Loxahatchee National Wildlife Refuge, Florida, United States - Lox_Sample_1.3 | ecosystem: Environmental > Terrestrial > Soil > Wetlands | place: USA: Florida...
CTCGCAGAGCACCCTGTTGGCCCTGACGAGCGTCCCGTCTGGGCTGGTGAGCGCCATCCCGACGGCGGCGTTCTCGAAGGTGGCCCTGAACCTGGCCTCGCTCTCCGAGAGCGCCTCCTCGGCCTTCCTCCTTTCGGTCACGTCGTTTCCGACGCAGAGTACGCCGTCCGGGTTCCCATGGGCGTCTCTGACCACCGAGTTGCTCCACTGGACCCAGACGCGCTCGCCGTCCTTCTTCACGTTCTCGTTCACGTTGAGCCGATAGCGCTCCGGGAACTCGATGATCTGGCTCATGAGCTTGGAGAGGTCCCTGCCGGTGCTTTCAAGCGGGGGCGTTATCGTTTCGGGGAAGGTCTTGCCCAATACCTCCTCCCTTCTGAAACCGAAGAACTGCTCTGCGTACTCGTTGAACGAGGTCAGCCTTCCCTCCCTGTCAGTCTTGATTATTATCGAGGACGCCTTCTCGACGAGCTCCCTGTACTTCTCCTCGCTCTGCCTGATGGACTCAGCCATCCTCCTCGTCTCGGTGATGTCCTGTATCTGGGAGACGATGTAGAGCGGCCCGCCGTCGGGGCCCCTAACGAGGGACGCGTTCAGCCGGGCCCAGATGACGCTTCCGTCCTTCCTGACGTAGCGCTTCTCGAGCTCGTAGGATTCCATCTTCCCCTCCCGCGCCTCGCTGAGGAGCTCCAAGTTCGTTCCGATGTCGGCCGGGAAAGTGAAGTCCTGGAACCTCCTGCCGAGGAGCTCCTCCCTCCCGTATCCCAGCAGGCGGCACATGACGTGATTGACCAGGAACCATGACCCGTCCAGGGAGGAGAGGGCGATGCCCATGGGCGAGTTCTCGAAGGCCGACCTGAACCTCTCTTCGCTCTCCCCGAGGGCCTCCTCCGCCTTCACGACCTCCGTGACGTCCTTGATCAGCGCCATTACCGCGGGCTTGCCTCCATAGGTGATGGGGACGGAGGTGACCTCCACTTCTGTGGGGCTGCCGTCAAGCCTGACGAACCTCTCCCTGTGCGGGGGCTGGGGCTCCCCGGCCGCGGCGCCCTCCATCCTCTTTCGCACCAGGGGCAAGGAGTCGGGGTGGACGAAGGAGGCGGCTTCCCTTCCAATTATGTCGCCTTCCGACTTCGCCCCCACCAGAGCCACGGCGGCGGGGTTCGCCAGTGAAACCTTCCAGTCCTGGTAGACGGCGATGGCGTAGGGGGAGGAGTTGACGAGGTCCCTGTATCGGGCCTCGCTGTCGCTGAGGGCCTCCTCCGCCTTCCTCCTGGCCGTCACGTCTTCGAAGACAGCGACGGTGCGGTGGGGCCTGCCCTCCTCGTCCCTGACTACCGCGGCGGTCATGGAGATCCAGAGGACGCGGCCGTCCTTGTGTCGGAACCTGGCTTCGACCTGGTAGTACGGCTTCTGCCCGGAGAGGAGCCCGCCTCTGGCGGCCTGGACCCTCTCCCTATCCTCCGAAAGGAGGAAGGACTCCAGGAAGTTGGCCCCGACCGCCTCCCTCTCCGTGTAGCCCATCATCGAGCGCAGGGCCGCGTTGGCCGCCAGGACGTTGCCCTTGAGGTCGGCGAGCCCGATGCCGACGGCGGACGAGTCGAAGATCGAGCGGAAGAGCTCCTCGCTTGCCCTGAGCTCGACCTGGGCCTTGCGAACCGCGTCGGAGTACCACACCATGACGAAGTAGAGGGCCGCTATCGGGACGACTACGAGGGGGAGGTCGATGAGGACCTCCAGGGGGGTCGCCGAGAGGGGGCGCCCGGTGGCGTACACCTCGTAGGTCTTCGAAATCAGGAGCATCGAGGTTCCGACGATGAACATCAGAGAGGCGACCCTGAGAGGGGTCTGCCTCCTGAAGATCCACGCCCTGAGGCCTGAAGCTTCGGTCAAGGGGTTTCAGCTCGACGAGGAGTCGGGCTCAGCGGCGGCCGTCCAGGGAGTTGACGCCCAGGAGGAGAATGTACTCCCGGTCTTCAACCCAGGAACGAGCCCCGCTGTTTCCCATCATGGAGGCCGCCCTCGACGCTGAGACGGCCAGAGGGAAGCCTGCCGTGAGCGCCCTCGTCGTGAACGAGGGAGAAAGCCAAAGCGAAGCCTTCCGGAAGATGGATTCGAGGGCCAAGCGTAGAGCCGCGCCCCTGGCCTGGAGCCCGAGTCGGCAGCACAGGCGGAGGATTCCTCTCTCCACCCGGTTCAGGGCGACATGTAGAACATGCTGCCTCATCAGGCGTTGCTCGAGGTTGCGAACTTCATCAGTGTCCAGTCCAAGGGCAGTTCGTGCGGCATCCGAGGCCTGGAAGGCTTGCATTGGACAATGAACAGAGAAGCAGACAGGAGATATAACGATTTTGAATCGGCTGGAGCGCTGCGGCACCCGTCTGCCGCGAGCGCCAAGCTCAGAGCCTCGGACTCCTGCAGTCGACGTCCCGGATTCGGAGAAGCGGAGGCGCAGCTCTGGGGGAGAGCATCACCGAGAGGACCGCTTCTACCTTCTCGAGAGGCGCCTCAGGTACGAATGCAGGGAGGATGAAACGATGACGATCATGCCAGCCAGGATGAGAGTGGCCGAGCACACCGCCAGGATGGTGTTCGAGTAGTTCTGCCTAAGGAAGACTATACCGGTCCACCCCATCAGCACGATGCCCGTGGCCGAGATGGCCACTCCCCCGGCCATGGCCAGCGCGTCCGGCCTGTCATCCCGGAAGAACCTGTACGTCTCCTCCCGCTGGCCGACGGACCCGGTAGCCTTCTTCAGTTCGATGGCGGGCTTGAGGCGAGGGCTCGAGGTGTCGAAGAAGACCGCCATGAGCTTCAGGCCGACGTCGGCGATCTCGTGGTCGTCTCCCGCCGCCATTGACTTGAAGAAGTCCGCGCCGGCGTGCGTGGAGAGGGCCCTGGAGTTCAGCGCGAAGAGGTTGGCATGGAGGGCCAGGACACCGTCCTCTTCATGGACGCCCACCGTGATGTCGGATTCGCGCCTGATCAGGGGCGATATCAGCTTCGGAATGAAGGAAGGGTCGTTGCTCCTGTGCAGGTCCATCACGACGACGAAAGACGGGTCCAGGGCCATCGCCTCCTTGAAAAGCTCGGCCATCACCTCCTCTCTCCCCCTTCCAGCCGTGTGGCCGACTGTGAAGGCGCCGGCGCTGCGGGCCTGTTCCACCTTCTGCACGGAAGACCCGGCCTCAGTGACCAGGACCCTGTCCACGTACTGCTGGGCGGCCGTCACGGTCGCCCCGATGTCCTTGTCGCCTTCAAGCGAAGGTATGCACAGGACGGTCTTCCCGCGCTGGTGTACGTCGGTCGAGGACTTACCCCTAGCTCCCAGCAGGTGCGACAGGCCTTCGGTAGTTGCTCCGCTCATTGCAGCGTCCCTGTCCGGTAAGGTGGTATTTGGATGCCTATAGATGCTACCCTCGACCGGCCCGGCAGTAGAGCGGCCGCCGACCGGGAGTCGGGTCCTTCGGGTCCCTCAAGATTGAGCCATCCAGGAGCTCGGCGGCGGGGAGTTCGGCCGGAGCCTCCGCGGCCCCTTCTCCACACGAGAATCAAGCGGTCCTCCTGGCGGGCCTGAGACTGCATGACGGAGACGTCGAGCCCCCACAGAAGCTGGGGATCGGAACGGGCCCCTGCGTTCAGTTGAAATAAGAAGTCGCTGTAGGTGCAATCCGAGGCAAAGCGCGTGGGGGATTCGGGCGCCCGCCGGTGAGGGTTGTGAGGTAGCTTGGTCGAGACCCTGGTCGCTCTCCTTATGACCTGGCTAGCCTGCCTCGTCTACCTCCTTGCCGGCTACTTCATGCTTACCGTGGCGCAGCCGATCGCCCGGAGGGCGGGACTGACACTTGCAGCCTCCCCCTGCCATAGGCTCTCTGCCAGCCTGATCTCCGTCGTCTTCCTGGTGTGCGTCTGCAGCTTCCCCTTGAGGGTCGGGTTCGGCTCCGCATCCTCCTTTGTTGGGGTCCTGGGGCCGCTCATCTCCTTGATGGCGGCAGCGGGCTCGGTCCTCTTCTTCCTTGACTTGAAGAGAGGGACCGTCGCAGCAAGCCTGCGGCCCGAGGAAGCGGTCTACGCTGCGGTGCTGGTCTCCCTCCTCTTCGTCATCTCCTACTTCTACGTCTCACAGTCCGTCGACACCAACTACGACTTCTACTACGCCAATTACAAGGCCATCGGGTGGGCGCTCCACGATGGCAACATGGCAAACCCGCTCCTCCAGCAGTGGTACGACCTCAGGGGCTTCCCGGCCTACTGGAGCTACGTGGCCCTCGGCGGGGTTGTGGGAGACGCGGCCTCTGTCTTCTCGGTCCCCCTGGCCGCCCTCCTTTCGACATGTATCGCGGTCTACGCGATCGCGAAGGACTTCTTCGGTCGGAAGGCTGGTCTGGCGTCCGCCCTCATCATCCTGGCTTCGCCTCTCACCTTCCTCTACTCCTACAGGGGCCTCGACATGGACCTCCTTGTTTATGCCGCCGTCCTGGTCGCCTTCTACGCCTCCCTGAAGTCTCTGAAGGGGAGAGCAGGCTCCGCGACATGGGGCCTTCTCTCAGGCGTCGCCGCAGGCGCGGCCATGATGGCGGACCCCAAGGGCTTCATAGTCCTGCTGATCCTTCCCGTCTCCCTGGCGCTGTCCTGGGCGATGAGACAAGGAGGCCCCCGGCCCCGGGCTGCGCTTCTATGGTTCCTCGGAGCTTCTCCGGCCCTGGCCTGGACCGCCCTCTTCGGGTACCTTCAGGTCTATCTCCATCCGGTTCACGCGCTGGTCCAGCTGCCCCCGACGGGCCCCGGTTGGGCTCCCTCGAACTTGGTCAACGTCTTCTACGCGATGACCGGGCTGCTGTCGTATCCCTTCTATGCGTTCCCCCTCGCCCTGCTCGCCTTCCTGGCCGCGGCCACCGTGCTCGTGGCCCTTCGTGAGCCGCACATCGCCCAGCTGCTGGCCTTCGCGCTTGTGGTCATCGCCTCCGTCTTCGCCTTCGCGGGGGGAGGCATAGGCGTCGACAACTGGAGGTACTTCTACCTCACCGTCCCGGTCCTCGCTATCTTGATGGCCCTGGCGCTGGAGAGAATTGCCGGGGGCGAGTGGCTCGTCCCGGCCTCGGCCGTCTTCTCCGCCGCCTACGTCTCCACCCTGATCGGCACGGCGATCGGCTTCAACGCCAGCTCCTTCTGGTTCGCCAACACCGTGCGCGGGATGAGCGCGTGGGTCGACCCGGCCGTCGTCCCGTGGGCCGTCACCTCAGCCCTGATGGCGGTGGCATACCTCGTCTTGAAGTCCTCCAGGGGCGAAGCCGTTCGTCTGAGGATCAGGGCCCTGGCGCCGACCGGCGGGGGAAGGAACCTGGCGTGGGGCGTGCTGGGCCTCGTTCTGATTTCGCTCGTCGTCGCACCTTTCCTCCCGACGATCCAGGGGACGGCCCTGGCCGACATCTCACAGGTCAGGGACACCGGGCCCACCTGGAACCTGGGGCTGAGGGCCCCATTCGGATACATCGCGACCAGCCATTCGATGTTCCAAGGAAGCGCGTTCATCACCTTCGAGGCTTACGGAATCGAATACTACGCGGGGGTCCCATCGCTGGACCTGAGCCAGCCTGCCCAGGCAGCCCCCCTCCTTCCATACATCAACGACTCGGCCGCCCTGAGGTCGTTCCTGCTGAGCCACGGGATACGGTTTGCCCTGTTCCCCAAGGTCTCCAACACAGCGAACGAAGTGGGCCCGGACTTCCTGTCTCTGGAGGTGAGCACGCGCGTCGGCGCCCTCGTGGGCAACGCCACCATACTGAAGGTCTGGGACGGTTGGGCGCTGTACACACTCGCGCAGGGCTAGCCGGCCGCAGTCGGCGGGCTGAGCTCCATGAATCCTCATGCTAGCTGTTTATATCCGAGATAGCCTTCTACCTATCGTGACTTGAGGAAATCGCTCATCCTAGGTGCAGTTCTCATCACAGCAGTTTTGGTCTCGAGCGCTTTCGTCTTCCTGTTCATTCGGACTGGAAACGTCACGCCCGTTGGAACCGCCTCCAATGCCCGCGATGAGTTGCGGACGCTCGGCTGGCGCACCTTGGTGAACGAGTCCAGGGGTGGCGATCCGCCGCCGACCGTCAATTGGGACAGCTTGTACGGCGGCACCGGCAACGACACGGGCATGTCGGCCGTCGCGACGGGCGACGGAGGCTTCGTTCTGGCAGGGAACACGAACTCCTTCGGGGTGACGACGCAGCAGGGCTGGCTCGTCAGGACGGATTCGAACGGGAACGTGGTATGGAACTACACTTACGGCGGGACGGCGGGGAACGTCGTCGAGAAGGTGATAGCGGCGGGAGACGGCGGCTTCGTCGCGGTGGGCTTCACAAACTCCACCGGTCCCATTGGATATACTCCCGCCAGGGGAGCGGGCGGGTACGACGCATGGCTCTTCAAGGTGTCCTCCACGGGATCCCTTGAGTGGGAGAGGCTCTTTGGAGGCTCGGCCAACGACTATGCCTACGACGTGGTGAAGACGGCCGACGGGGGCTACATACTGGCGGGCGCGACCGCCTCGGTTGACCTCGGCCAGCTCGACATGTACCTCGTCAAGACGGATTCGGACGGCAACCAGCAGTGGACCTCGACCGTCAGCAGGGTTGGCGACACGGTGGCCTACGCCGTGACCCCTGCCTCCGGCGGCGTGTACGTCGCGGCCGGGTACACCAACGCTTCGGGGACCGACGACCTCTTTGTTGTCAAGACGGACACCGTCGGCCACGAGGCGACCTCCTTCATGCTGCAGGAGCCGGGGGTCGACGTTGCGCACGGGGTCGTCCAGGCGGGCGACGGAGGCTTCTACGTGGAGGCCGTCACCAACTCCTTCAGCAGCTCCTACCAGATGTGGCTGCTCAAGTTCAACAGCACGCTGTCAGAAGCGTGGGGCCACGTCTACGGATCGAGCCATGACACCTTCGGCTACTCGCTTTTGAGAGCGGCGGACGGCGGTCTCCTTGTGGCCGGCTCCATAAGGAACTCCACCAGCGGCCCCCAGGACGTCTTCGTGATGAAGACTGACAGCCAGGGAAGCCAAATCTGGAACATGACGTTCGGCGGCTCCGGAGACGACGTGGCCTATTCGATAACCGGCTCAGGCGTGGATGGCTACGTGATAGCCGCCACTACCAACTCTTTCAGTTCAAGCAACGACGCCTGGCTGATCAACCTTGGCAGCGACTTCTTCTTCTATCCCTATCTGGTCTCGGGCAACGTGAATGCCACGGTTGTGGTAGGTAACAGCGTTCCACATCCTCCCTGCGGCGCAGCGAATACGGGCGACACGGTCGGAGGGATGCAGGTAGCAGAAGGAATGGGCGTCTACCGTTCAGGACTCGGAGGGCAGTACTACCTAGACACGGACATAGCGAAGTACAACAGCTCGATCGATCTGGTCTACTACAGCTTCCCCAACGTGACCAACGTAATAGCGGTCGGAGGGCCTGGAGTCGACATGCTCAGTTACAAGTACTTCTTCAATCCGTGGTACGGGCCGGTCTACTACCAGGAGAACTTCACCAGTGGCGTGGTCTATATGATAACCCCCACCAACACCTACAATTCGTCGACCTGGGTGAGCCCTGGCCACGACCTCGCACTCCTTGAATCCGTCTACGTGCCTTCGGAGGGAAGATGGGTGATGGAAGTCGGCGGATTCGGCGGGGACGGCAGCAGAGCTGCTGGGCTGGCTCTACAGATGGCGAACACGGGCCAGCTTCCTTTCACCCTCCAGGGTAGGGCGATGCTCATTCAGTGGATAGACTCCAACGGCAACGCGAAGGTCGACACAGGCGACACGTTCAACGTCATAGAGATAGTCCCCTAGGAGAACTGAAAAGTGTCTTCTGGATCCCCAGATGAGATTGAGACCCTAGGCCATCACGTAGAGAAGTCGGCTGCGGGCTCAAGGCCACCCAGCGTTTCAGTTGGAATCTGCGCGTACACCGAACTGGACAGCACCCTGCGACTGGTGGACGAAGCCCTCGCCGTCCACAGTCCTCGCTTCAATGTAGAGGAAGTGATTGTCGCCACCCCCAACCGGGCCATCGTTCAGCAGCTCAAGGGGAAGGACCCGAGGGTGCGTGTGATAGCCGAGGAAAGGCGAGAGGGGAAGGTGACAGCACTCAGGAAGGTCCTCAAGGCTGCAACTTCGGAGATCTTCATCCATATCTCGGCGGACGTAAGGTTACAGCCCGATGCCATACCGAACCTGGTGCAAGACCTTGTCGACGATCCAGGGTGCGGGGCTGTGGTGTCACACATCAAGCTGGTGAACCGAGGAGGGATCGTGGACAGGGCGAGCGTGTTGATCTTCACACTCTTCAACAACATGAATCAGATGCTGAACGAGGAGGGTAAGCTGGGCATGCTGGGCGATGTCTACGCATTGAGACGAGAAGCGGCCACGGTGCCTCCGGCCGACGTCATAAACGAGGACGCCTTCATCGGACTGGCGCTGAGGGACATGGGCTACCACATCCACAAGTCGAAGAGGGCGGTAGTCTGGATCGCCGGCCCACGCACCCCGACCGACTACATCTTCCAGAGGACGAGGATACTCTTCGGGCATCTCCAGCTCATAGGCGAGCACAAGGAGTTTCCGACCACCTTCGAGGTCACGACCCCCAAGTCCCCAGTGAGGAACTTGAAGGTGCTCGGCAAGACGCTGGGCGAGCTGGGACCCGCCTACGTCCCCGCGCTGGGGCTGGCCGTGATCCTCGAGGTGATGTGCCTCGGGCTGGCGGGCGCGTCCAGGGCGTTCCACACAAGCTACAAGCAGTGGCGGGTCATCCAGAGCACAAAGCAGATTTAGCTCGGGGCTGCTATCACGGTTGAGCTGTTGGGCATGGGAACCGTAGAGAGGATCTCCGCGACCGCCGCTGGCGCCGGAGGTTCCAGGCTCAGCGGCTTCCCTTGGAATTATCTCGTAATCGGGCTGCTGATCAGGGAGGCCCTGGCGCCCTTCACGGGCCACCCATACGACTTCGAAATCTGGGTGAGGCTGGGCAAATCGCTGATGACCAATCCGAACCCATACGTCTACCTGAACTACACACCCGGACTCAGCCTTTCCCCCTACGGCACCCTGGGGTCGATAGCCTATCTCCCGCTTTCCGGTTACGTCTTCGGCGGCACGTACGCGCTCTATGCCCTTCTGGGAGAGCCAACGAGATACCTGTACTACTTCCTGCTCAAGCAGCCGATGGTGATATCCGACCTCCTCGTTTCCGTGGTCCTCTTCCGTATCATATCGTCTGGTAGGGTGGTGGGGTCAGCACGCCGCGCGGCCCTGCTCTGGCTCTTCCTCCCGCTGTCGTTCTTCACTTCCACGTTGTGGGGTTCGCTGGACTCGGTCGTGATACTCCTGACGCTTGTCGCGCTGTATCTGTTCCAGGAGAACAGGTACGTTTGGTCTTCTATTGCCCTTGCGTTCGCAATCTTCTACAAGCAGAGCGCCCTGATCTTCCTGCCGGTCTTCCTTCTTCAGAGAGGATTGAGCTGGAAGCAGAGGGCATACTACTGCGCCATCGCATTGGCCATCCCCGCTCTGGGGACTCTGGTTCCCGCCTACATCTACAATTGGCAGCTATCAAACATGTACAACGGCCTCGCCTGGCAGACCGTGCTCCCGGTGTTCGGAGCCATGAGCATCTTCAATCCTCTGGTCGCTGTGAAAGACATCCCCGCTCTCTTCACTCAGGGCGTGGGCCTCATCTGGGTCCCGATGGTCCTCGCTTCATACTACTTCATCTACAAGCGCCGAACACCCCTTGTGGAAGGGATGCTCTTCACATTCCTTGCATTCTGCGTCCTGCGTCCCTTCCTCCCTGAGAACTGGACCGGGTACGCGCTCGCCTTCCTCCTGATAATAGGGACACAGGACAGCTACCTGAGGTTCGCCACCCTCTCCACGGTGGCGCAGTTCTTCTTCATAACGAACAACACGCTACTAATCAGGTTCTTCACCCCAATCTCACTTAACTTCTTCAACTGGGACCTCTATCTGAACAACTACGTCCTGGCCGAGCCCAGGTTCATCCTGATGTTCCTGCTCGCCATCCTCTACTTCATCGAAGCGGTAGCTATCATCTGGAACAAGCCCTCGCCGCTGGGAAGACTCCGTCCGATGAGGTCCTTCGCCGACTGGCTTACTCCTGCCGAGGTGTGCTGAATCGAGAGTAGCCTACGTACTGCCTCTCGATTTTCGCTTCGCCGGCAAGACTCCGCGTGAGGCCCTGTCGCGAATCCACTTCTCGACCGAATACGCTCGCCGAGTGGCTGCCCTCGGACATGAAGTCACCCTCTTCTGCCTCGGCCAGGAGGACCGTCGCGTGGAGTCTATTCGCGAGGATGGTTTCACCGTCAGGGTGCTCCCGGTGGACGCCCACTTCCCGCCGCGCATGATGTCGGGCAATGCGCACAGCGTGCTGCTCGTCAGGGAAGTCGGGCAGATGAAGCCTGAAGTCATCCACTATCACAACTACCTCGCATGGAACTTCCTGTACAACGCCCCTCTCCTGAAGGCCGGAGGCACCGCTCTCATAGCTCAGTATCATGGCCGACCTGACCCTCTCATCTTCCAAAGGGGACGTATGTTCTGGCCTTCCTTTAGGCTGGTGGATAGGTACCTCGTCCCGACGCAAGCCGAGGAGCTGCATCTGCAGAACGCGTTTCACGTCGACCGGGCGCGAATAACCGTCTTCCCCAACGTCGGGGTTGACACGAGCACGTTCAGGCCCGTAATGGCAAAGACCGAGTTTCCGCAGTTCCTCTACGTGGGACGGATACCCCTGGAGCCAGGAAGCCTCTGGGAGAAGTCTCCAAGTCGGGTTCTCAGAATCCTAAGGGCCCTCAAAGACCTGAACGTTTCCTTCAAGCTGGACGTGGCCGGAGACGGGCCTGGAATGGAACACTTCATGTCCATCGTGGACGAGCTAGGCCTGCGCGGAGAGGTGAACATGCTGGGCTTCCTTGATCAGAGGGACCTGCCGCCACTCTACTCGTCGAGCTGGCTGACCTTCGTCCCGATGCACATGGAAGGAATCGACATAGGGTGGGATGCCTCACTGAAGGAGTCTCTGGCGTGTGGCACACCTGTCGCCGCGTTCAATGATGACAGGCCGCGAAGCGACGAGCTCGGGCTCCTCCTGCCGAGCCACCCCCTTGGGGCAGCTGAGATGCTCGCCCAATTCGTGGAGAACCCCGGCCCGCTGCTCAAGAACGCTGCCAAGGGACCACAACTCGTCGCCAAGAGTTGCGACTGGAGCGTGGTGATCGGGAGGCTTCTTGGAGTCTACCAGAAGGCTACGGTCAAGACGAAGGCTACTAAGTGATCTGGGTCCTGCTGGCGTAGACCAAGTGCATCCTCCGATTCTCAGGGTCGGTCACCATTCGGACGGAGAAACCCTTGCCCTCCAGGTACAGCATCATGTTCTCCGTTGTGAGCTTGTTGTCCATGTCGTGGCACTCCATGCTTATCCTCGAAACAGCCGATAGGGTATCGTCCGGACATCCAAAGAGAATCTCATATTCCGCGCCCTCACAGTCCATCTTTAGGAAGTCGACCCTTTCGATCTTGTTGAGGGCAAGGGCGTCCCGGAGGGAAAGGGCTTCGGTTTCCGTCTCCCCGTTCAGGTGTTCCAGCTTGAAGAAGGAGCTCCAGCCCCCGTCCTCCGCCAGGTAGAGTGCCCTCCGACCCGTGCTCCCGGCTAGGGCCACCTTACTCGGAACGACGTTGGTCAGGTGGTTCAATTCCACGTTGGTCAGGAGCATCTCGAAGTTGCGGTTGTCGGGCTCGAAGGCGTACACCCTGCCCGACTTGGCGAGGGAGGCCGCGAAAACGGTGAAGACCCCGATGTGCGCCCCGACATCCACAACGACATCTCCGGCGTGTATTTCGAATCCTCGGGGATTGTAGACCTTCTTAACGAAGACTTCGAGGTAGATCGAGAGGTCCGTGGTCTTGGCACGCATGAGGCACGGAATGCCGCTTCTTGTGACCAGCTCTATCGTCTGCGACTTCGTACGCCCGAGATAATCCGAGAGCGCCACGCTCCAATTCCTGGTTGTAACGATGAGTTGCGTAAGTGTGAGGAGGCTCGCGAGGCGCAAGGACCGTTCTCGCGGAGTCTTTCCCCGAATAAAGCCTTGCCGATTGATGACCGCAGGGAAGCTCCTGGGAGTGCTGTCAAATGCTTATCTGGAGGGACGTCCGGACATATCTGGGTTGGCGAACGGTCTAGTATCCGGCGGCGACCGGCTAGTGCTGGAGCTAGAGCATTCCTTCATATGGCTTCCCCTATCCCTTCTTGTGACGATGCGCCTGCGCCACACTGCGTCGAATGGGAACGGCAATGGGAACAACAGGAACCACCCGCCTCCTTGGTTCTGGGCGATGATTGTCCTCTTGATCACGGGGGCCATCGTAATGTTGGCCGTTATCTTTCTGATTCCGCCTCCACCGCCACCGTATCGCTGATCGACGTACGAGGGTCATGGGCTTTGGGAGCCAGGACCTGGAAGCCCCTTCAAGGCATCCTGAATCGACCTCTATGGCAGTGGCTCATAGTCGGTCTCGTGTTGCGGCTCGCTTTGGCTCCGTGGTTCGGACACTGGTACGATTCGCGCATCTTCATGGCTGTGGGGGCGGGCGTGGCGAATGGAGAATCGCCGTATTCGACCTACAACCTCACGCAGCTGTTCCCAGGAGTACAGGCGATCATCCACGGAGACGAGACGGGGGTCCTCTATGGGATAGGTTATCCGCCACTGTGGGGAGTCATAATAGCCGCACTCTACGAGGGGTCGTATGCAACCACGCACAACCTGAATGTCTACATGTTCGCCCTCAAACTCCCCGTCATCTTAGGAGACATTGCGTTCGCGCTTGTCCTCGCAAGGTTCGTCTCCGG